>FWPV01002884.1_pt1 | contig 40525 bp, 27 predicted proteins | sample 2228371 | NCBI WGS metagenome assembly FWPV01 (sample SAMEA103939776, study PRJEB20133) | metagenome
TAACAGGGAGCCGAGCGCTTGGCGGACGGCGCGGAGTTGGGCGCGCGTCCCCATGAGTGGGGACGCCGAAAGCTAAAGCTCGCGCCACAACCACCACACCGTGTGGCGCAAGCACTCGTGCTTGCAGCGCCTCCACTCATGGAGGCGCCCTGGAGTTTCAACATTTGCTCACGCGGCGGCAGGCGCCGCCTCAGTTGGCGATTTCGTCAACCAGGTTGCCGCCGGCATCGAACAACTGAACGCGCAGTGGCGCCTGCCCAAGAGCGTGGGTGGAGCAGCTCAGGCAGGGGTCGTAAGCTCGCACCACAGCCGAGACGCGGTTGAGCATGCCCTCCTGCAACTTCTTGCCGTCCACGAAATGCTTGGCCACTTGCTCGACGCTCTGGTTGATGGCCAGATTGTTATGGCCGGTGGCGATGATGAGGTTGGCCCAGGTAATGGCGCCGCGATCATTCACCCGGTAGTGGTGGATCAGGATGCCGCGCGGAGCTTCGGCGATGCCGACGCCTTCGAGCGAGTTCACGCCCGCTTGCGCGCGGACGTGCTGGTCGAGGATAGCCGGGTCGTCGAGAATCTGCTCCATCCTCTCGAGCGCGTAAATGATCTCTATGAGGCGGGCGTAATGGTAATGGAACGCGCTGTGGACCACCCGCCCGTAACGTTGCCTGAACTCCTTAAGTTCGGCGTCGGCTTCCGCCGTCCCGCAAGCCTCAGCGGCGTTGAGCCGCGCTAGCGGACCGACGCGGTAGACTCCGTCCGGGAAGCCGAGCGGCTTGAAGAACGGCGCCTTGAGATAGGAGTGCGGCAGCGCCGCCTCGCCGATGTATTTCTGGTAGTCGCGCGGGCGTTCCACCTCCGCGGTCACATTTCCTTCGGCGTCGCGGAAACGGATCATCCCGTCGTACAGTTGGAGCCGCCCCCGGGCGTCGACGAGCCCCGCGTACATGGTCGGAACGTTGCCGAAGCTGGCGATCTCTTCCTTGAACGTGTCCACCACGCCCTTGTAAAACTTGAGCGTGCGGCGGGCAATGGACTTGGCTAGGGGCAGCTCGGACAGGATCTTGTCGCGGTTTTCATCGCTCAATGGCTCGTTCACCCCGCCCGGAACCGTCCACGAAGGGTGGATGCGCTCTTTCGCCAGACGTTCGATGACCTGCTGGCCGAACTTGCGGAGCGCGATGCCGTCCCGCGCGATGTCCGGGTGCTTTTCGAGAATGCCGAGGATATTGCGCCGCGCCGGGTCGGAGTCCATGCCGAGCAGCAAATCGGGCGCGGAAAGGTGGAAGAAGCTGAGGGCATGGCTCTGGACGGTTTGCCCGAAGTGCAGCAGCTCACGGAGCTTCACCGCGGTTTCCGGAATCTGCACCGCCATGATGGCGTCGCATGCTTTGACGGAGGCGAGCAGATGACTGATGGGGCAGATGCCGCAAATGCGCGCCGTGATAGCCGGCATTTCGTAGTATGGCCTGCCCTCGGTGAAGCGCTCAAAGCCTCGCACTTGGGTCACGTGAAACTGCGTGCTGGAGACCTTGCCCTTATCGTTGAGCTTGATGGTGATTTTGGCGTGCCCTTCGATCCGGGTGACCGGGCTGATGGTGATCTTGTTCATGGTCTTCGCTCTCCTCCTCATCCGAACTTCACCTTGGATGCCAGATCGGGCTTGCGCCCTTCCAGAATCTCGGTGAGCACCCAAGCGATGGCTTCCGCCTTGGGCGGGCAGCCGGGAACATGCAGATCCACCCTCACCGCTTCATGCACCGGAATGGCATGCCTCAGCAACGGCGGCACGCCGTCGGTAGGTATGCCGGGCTGCGCGGCGACGTTCTCGCAGTACACCCGGTTGAGAAGGATCTTCACCGGGATTGGATTGCGCATCGACGGCACGTTGCTGGTCACCGCGCAATCGCCAAGCGCAATCAGCATCTTGGTCCGCTGCCGGATCAGTTGAATGAGCTTCAGATCCTCGTGGCTCGAAACCGCGCCCTCGACGAGCGTGACGTCCACGCCTTCGGGGAACTCCTGCGCGTCCACCAGAGGTCCATAAACAATATCGGCTTTCTTGGCGATCGCCACGAGCGTTTCGTCGATGTCCAGCACCGACATGTGGCAGCCTGAGCAGCCGTCCAGCCAGACCGTGGCCACTTTCGCTTTGCTCATCACTTGCCTCCTTTCCGCAGCGCCAGTTGCGTGATCCTCTCGTCGTACTTGACCATTTCCTCCGCCGCCTTTCCTTTCTCGGCGAGCGCGCCGGTGGGGCACACGTGCACGCACTTGCCGCACGAAGTGCAGGCGCGGGATTCCGCCCACTCGGCGTTCAATTCGCAAACCACACGCGAGTTGACGCCCCGGTTGCCGATGTCCCAAACGTGGGCGCCCTCGAGTTCCTCACACGCCCGGACGCAGCGCGTGCAGAGCACGCAGCGGTTGTGGTCGAGGACGAAACGGCTGTGCGAGAGGTCCGCTCCAAGCTTGGGATAGCTATAGGAGAACCGGATGTTCGTGACCCCAAGTCGCTGCGCCAGGGCTTGCAGTTCGCAGTGCCCGTTTGAAACGCACACCGCGCAGATATGGTTGCGCTCGGCGAATAGCAGCTCGAGGATCATCCGGCGGTACAGTTGGAGCTTTTTGGAGTTGGTGGTCACTGACATGCCATCCTGCACGGGCGTGGTGCAAGCCGGCAGGAGCCGGTTGACGCCCGCCACCTCGACGATGCAGAGGCGGCAAGCGCCCACCGGAGTCAGCCCTTCCATGTAACATAGCGCGGGAATGAATTTCCCCGCCGCACGCGCCACTTCGAGGATGGTTTGTCCTTCGGCGGCGGCGACATACTCTCCGTCAATTCGAATGGAAACTTTTTGTGGCAAGGTTTTTGCTCCTTTCTTCACGGGCGCGGGCGGGAATTAGTGATCCCCGTTCTTCACGTCGCACCGCAAGCAGCGGCTGCACTCTTCCATCGCCTCGATGGCGCTGAGCCCGATGGTGGCTTCCGCGAACGTCTTCACACGCTCCTCGGCGGGCAGTTCGGTGACATGGTGCCGGCGGCTCGCGCTCGGGTGAGCCGGCGCGGTATTGTCGTATTCGAACTCCGGGAAGATGTCCTGGAAGCGGCGGGCGCCGGTCAGCCGCTCGTCAATATTGCGCGCCGCCTTCTTTCCGTAGCCCATGGCGTTGGAAACATTGGAGGCGCCGGTGATCAAATCGCCGCCGGCATAGAAATTCGGCCGGCTCGTTTCGAGGGTATAGCGGTCCACTTCGATGGTGCCGTTCTCTTTGAGGGTGAGACCCGAAGCGCGGCAGAAATCGAGGTCCACCGTTTCGCCCACCGCCAGGATGACGGTGTCGCACTCAAAACGCATAATCTCGTCGGTGGGTATCGGGCGGCGCCTGCCGGACGAGTCGTACTCGCCCAGCCTCGTCTTGACGACTTCGATGGCTTGCACCCTGCCCTGCGCGTTGCCGACAATGCGGTGCGGCGTGGCGAGAAATACGAACTCCGCCCCTTCAGCCTCGGCGGCGTCCACCTCTTCCATGATGGCGGGCATATCCTTCCGCTCTCGGCGGTAGATGATGGTCACTTCAGCGCCCATGCGCAGCGCGGTGCGCGCCGAGTCGATGGCGGCGTTGCCGCCTCCGATGACCACCACTTTCCTTCCGAGCGGCGGTTTCTCCGCCTTGGCCACAGCTTCCAGGAACAGCAGCGCCGGCATCACGCCCTGCAACTCCGTTCCCGGCAGGTAGACCCACGCTTCTTTCCAAGTGCCGATCGACAGGAACACGGCGTCGAACTGCGCCGCGATGTCATTCAGGGAGATGTCAAAGCCCACGCGCGTGTTGAATTGGAATTGCACGCCCACGCGGCGGATGACCTCCAGTTCGCGCTCCAGGACCCGCCTCGGCAGCCGGTATTCAGGCAGCGCGTAGCGGAGCATGCCGCCCGCCTCCGGGTTTGCCTCGAACACCGTGGTCTCGTGGCCTAGCAGGGCGAGATAGAATGCGCAGGCGAGCCCCGTAGGTCCCGCGCCGACGACCGCCGCCTTCTTGCCGGACGGCGGCATTTTCCGCTGGACGATCCGCTCGACGCAAGCATCGAAGCGGGCCGAGGCGAAAATCGTATCCGCAATGAAACGGTGGACCTCGCGCATGTTCACCGCTTCGTCGAGGTTCGCCCGGCGGCAGCGGTTGTCGCACGGATGCTGGCAGACGCGCCCGGTGGAAGCCGGCAGGGGGTTGTCCATGAACACACTGACGAAAGCGTCTTCCAGGCGGTCCTCTTTATAGAGCTGAAGGAACCGCGGGATATTCATGTGCAGCGGGCAACTGTTCTCGCACGGCGAAACCGCCAGGTCCTCGCACACGCCCGCTCGGCACCGCTTGGCTCTCAGGTGATCTTCGAATTCGTGGCGGAAGTGCCGCATGGTGGTCAACACGGGATTGGGCGCGGTTTGGCCCAAGCCGCACAACGAGGTGTCCCGGATCATACGGCCCATCTCGTCAAGCAGGTTGAGGTCCGCAAGCGTGCCCTTGCCCTGCGTGAACTTGTTCAGCACCTGCAAAGCTTTATCCAGCCCCACACGGCACGGAACGCACTTGCCGCAGGATTCCGAATGGGTGAACTCGACGAAGTAACGCGCCACGTCCACCATGCAGTTGTCTTCGTCCATCACCACCATTCCGCCCGAACCCATGATGGAGCCGAGCTGAGCCAGCGTTTCGTAATCCACCGGCGTGTCGAACATTTCCTGCGGGATGCAGCCGCCCGAGGGTCCGCCGGTTTGCACCGCCTTGACGCTGCGCCCCACCGGTCCGCCTCCGCCGATGTCGTAAACGAATGTCTTGAGCGGGGTGCCCAAAGGCATCTCCACCAGACCGGTATTCTGGACTTTGCCTACCAGCGAGAAAACTTTCGTTCCCGCGCTCTTCGTGGACCCGGTTTCCGTGAACCACGCCGCGCCCTTGGTGACGATGGGCGCGATGTTGTACCACGTCTCGACGTTATTGATGTTGGTCGGCTTGCCCCACAGGCCCTTTTGCGCCGGGAACGGAGGACGCGGCGTGGGCCGCCCCGCCTTTCCTTCGAGCGAGCGGATCAGCGCCGTTTCTTCGCCGCACACGAAAGCGCCCGCGCCTTCGACGAGGCTGAGGTTGAAGTTGAACCCGCGTCCCAGGATATTGTCGCCGAGCAGACCGTATTCCTTGGCCTGTTCGATCGCCTTCTCCAACCGGTGCACCGCCAGCGGGTATTCGGCGCGCACGTAAATGATGCCCTCCGAAGCGCCGGTGACATACCCGCCGATCAGCATGCCTTCGATGAGCGAGTGCGGATCGCTTTCGATCTCGTTGCGGTTCATGTAGGCGCCGGGGTCGCCTTCGTCGGCATTGCATATCAGGTACTTCTGGTCCGACTTGGCTTTGCGCAAGAACTCCCACTTCATGCCGGTTTGGAAGCCCGCGCCGCCCCGCCCGCGGAGTTTCGCAGCCTTGATCTGCTCGATGACCGCTTCGGGACGCCCGTCGATCAGCACCTTATAGAGCGCCTGATAGCCGCCGACGGCTACATACTCTTCGATGTCCTCCGGAGCAATCAGACCGCAGTTGCGGAGCACGATCTTCTTCTGACCCTTGAAAAACGGGATCTCTTTCCAGGAAGGGATCTCCGGGTATCCCACGCCGTACTTGATATGCGCCGTGATGTGATCCCAGTCTTCGATCTTGCAAAGCGCGAGTTCGCTTGGGATCTTGCCTTCGGCCACCGCATCGACAATGCGCTCCACGTCGTTGTGCCGGACTTTGTGGAATACGACAAGCGGCTTGTTGGGGATGTATACGTTGACCAGCGGCTCCGCCGCGCAGAAGCCAAAGCAGCCCACGCGCGCGAGCGCGATATTCAGCCCGTGCCGCTCAATGACCGAGGAGAAAGCATGGAAGACGCCCTCCGCGCCGTTTCCGGAGCCGCAGGTGCCCATCCCCACGGCGATGCGCGGGCGCTCAGGCAGGATCTTCGCCAACCCGGCTTCGCGGACTTCGTTGAAAGTCGAGATGTCCTGGATCCTCATTGCTTCTTCTTCCCCTTCCCGAGCGCGGCGATCTCGCGTTCCAGCGCCTGCTCGTTCACGTGCCCCAGAATGTTGTGATTCACTTCAACCACGGGCGCCAGAGCGCACTGGCCGAAGCAAGCCACCGTCCGGAGCGTGAATTTGCGGTCGGGCGTGGTGATGGACAGCTTGTCGGCGCCGCCCTCTTCGCCGGTATCCTTGACTCCCAGCTCGAGCTTCAAGCGCTCCAGCAGATTTCGTGAGCCGCGGGTGTGGCAAGCCGTGCCGCGGCAGATGCAGATGGTGTTTTGACCTTGAGGCTCCAGATTGAATAGCGCGTAGAACGTGGCGACGCTGTATACCTGCGCGTGCGGCGTCCCGGTCTTGTGCGCGATGTAATCCAGAACCTCCATAGGTAAGTATTTATGCGGATGATTTTCCTGGACTTCCTCCAGGATGCTCAGCAGCATTCCCGCCCGGCCGTCGTGTTTGGCAATCACGCGGTCGACGAGGTCCTGATTTTCGATCAGCGGCTGCTGAGAATGCGCCGTTGCCGGTTTCATGAATGCGTCCTTTCTGTATGAAACACGATAAAAGAGTCTGAAATACTACTATCCCACAGGAGGCGGGGATTCTGCCGCGTTTGAGAGGTGTCTAAGGCGCCGGCTTCAGCCTTCCACGATGATGCTGAAGCCCGCGAGGCCGGCGAAGGCCTCGACCGCCTGCCGGTAATCGCCAACGTAGGTCACGCGGTGCCAGCCCCACTTGTGCCATTCGGTGAGCAGCTTGAAGGGGTCCCTCACTTCCGCCGCAAGCTTGGTGCGGCAAGCCCGGTCCTCCTCCACATTGGCCACCGCTTTGGCTTGGTGGAAGATGATCTCCTTCCGCCCGGCGGCGAACTTGAGGGTCGTGGTCATTTCTCCCAAGTTGAAATAGGACTGAACCACCGCGCCCTTGCGGTCTTCGGAGTGGTCGCGCAAGTGGTACGGGATGCTTTTGCCGGAAGGCCCGTAAGGTTTGGTGGGCGCTACGCAGTGCGCATAGATGATCTGATTCTTGGACGTGTCGATGACCGGGTCCGAAATAAAGCCCGGGCGTCCGACCAGATAGGTCATGGCGAGCATCGTGATGGTGGAGGCCAAGTCCGCCTCGCACGCTCCGGCGAGCCCGGAGTCATTGAACTCGCACAAGCCGAGGCAGGGATACGCCGGCAGCTTCTTCCCATAGAAAAGCTGTAAGCAATCGATATCCACAGCCTGCGCTTTGTGGTCCTTCATCAGGTCCCGCATGGCCACGTACATCAATCCGGACCGCAGGATCTCATCCTTGCTGGGTTCGACGACTTTCCGCGCGTTCTTGATCCACTTGTTGGCGAACTGTTGGGCCTCGGCCCTGTTGGCGGCGCGGTAAGCCTCGTTGACCTCTTTCGATGTCGTGGTGCGAACCGCCGTGCCGAAAGCTTCTTGTATGCCTTTGGCCTCCGGCCGGGAGGCGCGCTCGCAGATGTCCAGGATCGTCGAGGCTTGCAGCTTGCGCAGCGCTTCGAACGAGCGCACGGCCTGCACGACGTCGTCGAACCGGCTCGACGACACGCCGGCCACCTTCTTCTTTTCGGCCTTTGCCCGGGCATAGGTTCCGAGAAATTCGCCGGTGCCGCCGTAAAGATCGTCCACCAGAACTACCCGCTTATCGGCGTCGAGCAGCCGCTGCGCGATCCGTCCGGACGGTATGCCCAATAAAAAGACGACATAGCCGTCGACGTCCGTGAGGTTCAGCAGCTCCACGCCTTCCTTAACGTTATTGACCGTGGCGTAGGAGAACTCGATGCCCGGGAGCGCCTTCTCGAGCTTTGCCGAGATCGCCTTTTTCCGCGATTCGTAATCATAGTTCACGTACGGCCAGCCCTCGCGGTTGGGCGGCGCGGTGGAATAGACCACTTTTACCTTCGCTTTCTCCGTTGGCCATCCGGCAGGCGCCGCCATTTGGCTGGAGGCGATCGAAGGGCAAATGCCGGCCGCCGCGCAGGCGGCGCAGCCTTTTAGGAATCCCCGCCGGCTCGTTCCGCCGGCCGGTTGCATGACATGAAGCCCGCTCATAGGAATAACTCCGTGACCGAGAGTATCGGACATTAAAATCACTGTATTGGCGCCGCGTCCCGATGTCAACGGGGGGATCCCACGCCCGCGGGCGCGGATGGCATAATAGGGCTTCCGTGCTTATGAGGCTGTGGTTTTCGCTATTTCTCGTACTGCCGTGGCTTGCCGCCGGGGCGGACGTTACGGGCGCAATCGCCATCCGTGACGCCCGCATCGTTCCGGTCAGCGGTCCGGCGATACCCAGAGGGACCGTCGTCGTCCGCAATGGGCTGATCGAAGCCGTGGGCGCCAGCGCCGCCATACCCCCAGACGCTTGGGTGATGAGCGGAGAAGGGCTCACGGTGTATCCCGGATTGATTGACGCCCTCAGTACTTGGGGCATCCCGGAGCAAGCCGCCGCGCCTGCCGCGACAAGCCGGACGGGCCGCTCGGCGCCGGCTCAGCCGCAGCCCGCCGCAGCAGCAGCGCAGCCGGCGGAGCCTCGCGGCCCCACCAATAGCCACGTCCGCGCCGCGGATCTCATCCGCACGACAGACCGGCGCATCGAAGCCGCCCGGAGCGCCGGATTCACCACCGCCGTTACGTTCCCCACCACCGGCATCTTCGCCGGTCAGGGGGCGGTGATCAATCTCGCGGGCGAGAAACCGGGGCAGATGGTGGTGGCGTCGCCCGTGGCGCAGTATCTCACGTTTTCGTCCGGGGCGCCGGGCGAGTTTCCCGCATCGCTCATGGGAGCTTTCGCTCACATCCGGCAGATTCTCCTCGACGCCGAACACTACCGCAGGCTTCATGAGCGCTATGCGCGCAATCCGGTGGGCTTCAAGCGTCCGGATTACGACCGGGCGCTCGAAGCGGTGCTGGAAACAAAGCGCATGCTCGTGCCCGCCTCGCGGGAAATCGAGGTGGAGCGCGCTTTGAGGCTACAGGCGGAATTCCGGAACGTGGACTTCATTCTTTACGGCGGGCATGAAGGCTTCCGCGCGGCCGAGCGCCTGCGCGCCGGCGGACGCCCGGTGTTGGTGAACCTTCGCTGGCCCGAGCGAAGCCGTGAAAGCGACCCCGACCGGGAAGAGACCCTGCGCACGCTTGAGTTACAAGAGCGGGCGCCCGCTTCCCCGGCGGCTCTCGCCAAGGCGGGAGTGAAATTCGCCTTTTATTCCGGGGGCTCGGACCGCCCGAGGGACCTGCTCCGCGCCGTCCGCCGCGCCATCGAAGCCGGGCTGGCGCCCGAAGCCGCCCTCCGCGCGCTCACTCTCTCCGCGGCGGAAATCTACGGCGTGGCAGACCGCCTCGGCAGCATCGACAAGGGTAAGATCGCTAATTTGCTGATTGCTTCCGGCGACATCTTTCAGGAAAAAACCCAGGTGAAGTATGTGATCATCGACGGCGTGAAATACGAACCAAGCGCCGAAACCTCCGAGGAGGCTTCACGATGAGACCATGGCTGATTTTGATTCCCCTCGCCGCGGCGGCGCTGCTCCCCGCGGAAACTGTAGTGATTCGCAACGCCCGCGTCCTGCCGGTCACCAAGCCGGAGTTCCGCGGCTCCATCGTCATTCACGACGGTAAGATCCTGGAAGCCGGCGAGAAGGTGACGGAGCCCTCCGGAGCGCGGGTCATAGACGCCGCCGGTCAGTACGTCATGCCCGGCATCATCGACGCGCACTCCCACATCGCCACGGAAAGCACTAATGAGATGACGCTCTCGGTCACCTCCATGGTCGACATCCGCGATGTGATCAACCCGGAGCACGTCTCGATCTACCGGGCGCTCGCCGGGGGCGTCACCACGGCGAACATCTTGCACGGCAGCGCGAACTCCGTGGGCGGGCAATGCGCCATCATCAAGATGCGCTGGGGCAAGGATCTGCAAGGATTGCTTTTCGAAGGCGCCAAGCCCGGACTCAAGTTCGCTCTGGGCGAGAATCCGAAGCGGGCGGGTTCTCAGCCTGAGGGGCGGAGCACGGCGGCGGCGCCCCGCTATCCTGCCACCCGCATGGGCGTCGAGGACGTCATCCGGCAGGCTTTCACCGAAGCCCGCCAGTACAAGAAGGAGTGGGATGAGTACCGCGCCAAGGCGGCGAAAGGCGCGAACGTTTTGCCGCCCCGCCGTGACTTGAGGCTTGAACCGCTGGTCGAAGTCCTCGAAGGCAAGCGCATGGCGCACGTGCACGCCTACCGGGCGGACGAAATGCTCATGATGCTGCGGTTGGCGGAAGAATTCGGCTTCAAAGTCCGCACCATGGAGCACGGCTTGGAGGGTTACAAGATCGCGAAGGAACTCGCGGCGCACGGCGTGGGAATCACCACGTTCAGCGATTGGTGGGCTTACAAGCTCGAAGCCTACGACGCTATTCCCTTTAACGCCGCCGCGATGCACCGCCAAGGCGTTTTGGTGTCGCTGAACTCGGATGACGTCGTCGCTCAGCTTTGCGCCCACCTCAATATCGAAGCAGCCAAGACGATCAAGTACGGCGGCTTGACGGAGAACGAAGCTTTGGCGCTGATCACCATTAACCCCGCCAAGCAGCTTGCGATCGACCACCGCGTCGGCTCCATCGAAGCCGGAAAAGATGCCGACTTGGTCATCTATGATAAGCACCCCTTATCGAGCTACGCGAGGGTGCAAAAGGTGCTGATCGACGGACAGGTTTACTTTGACCGGGATCGTGACATCTCCGAGCGCGCCGAGCGCGAGGCGCGCAAGAAGAAGTTGTTGGAGAAGCAACGGGAGCAGCAAAAGAAGCAGGCTCCCGCCAGGAGGCCATCATGAGGCGCCTGATACTCGCACTTGCGGCTGCGCTGCCGCTCGCGGCCGCCTCTGCGCCCGGCGGCACGTTTGTCATTCGCAGCGCCACGGTCCACCCGGTGACTTCGCCCGCGGTGGAAAACGCGATCTTGTTGGTCAAGGATGGCAAGATCGCCGGACTTGGCGCGAAGCTCGCCATCCCCAAGGGCGTGCCGGTGATCGAAGCCAAGGGGCTTCACGTATACCCGGGCATTATCGACTCGGCGACGCAGATCGGGCTTTCCGAAATCGGCGCCGTGCGGGAGAGCGTCGACACCAACGAACTTGGCGACTTCAATCCGCAACTCAAAGCGCTCAGCGCGGTTAACCCGGCAAGCGAACACATCGCCGTCACCCGGGCGAACGGGATCACTACGGTGATTTCCATGCCCGGAGGCGGCATCATCGCCGGCCAAGCGGCATTGATTCACCTCGATGGTTGGACGTGGGAGGAGATGGCGGTTCGCCCTTCGGCGGCGCTTGTGCTGCGATACCCGGTGCTTCAGACCGGCGTTACGCGCGGCGCCGCGCGCACCCAGCCGCTGCCGCTCGCCGAACGCCGCCGGAATCTTGAAAAGCAGCTTGCCGGTCTTCGCCAGTTCTTCGAGCAGGCAAGGCGTTACCAGAAGGCAAAACAAGCGCAAGCCCCCGGATTCCGCACCGACCTCAAGATGGAAGCCATGCTGCCGGCGCTCGAAGGCAAGCTCCCGGTGATGATCTTCGCCGCCCGCGAGAAGGACATCCGCGAGGCGATCGCCTTCGCCGAACGCGAGAAAATCCGCATGGTGCTCGCCGAGCCGCGCCAGGCGGCAGCCGTGGCGGGCGAATTGAAGGCGAAGAACATTCCCGTGATCCTCGGACCCACCATGGCGGCGCCTCTCGAAGAGGACGACCCATACGACCGGGTTTCGACCACCCCTGCCGAACTGCACAAAGCGGGAGTCAAGTTCGCCTTCGGGACCTTCGCCACTTCATCGTCGCGGAATTTGCCTTACCAGGCGGCGAACGCAGTCGCATACGGTTTGCCGTATGAGGTCGCGTTGAAGGCGCTCACGATTCACCCGGCCGAGATTTGGGGCATCGCTGACGAGTACGGCTCCATCGAAACCGGCAAGTGGGCGGATCTGATGGTGACCGACGGCGACCCGCTCGAAGTCCGCACGCAGGTGCGGCACCTGTTCATCAAGGGCAAGAAGGTGGAGTTGGAGAACAGGCACCAGCGGTTGTACGAGCGCTATTCTGCACGCCCTACACAATGAATGGGCCGCGCGCCGGCTCCCGGCATGAGAGCCGCCGGTATCACTGCTCTTGGGAGGTGACGGTGTGGATGCCGCATTCCAACTTGCGCCCGCCCCAACGCCCCGAGCGCGCGCCTTCGCCTTCTTTCGGCAGGCGCGTGCAAGGCGCGCATCCGATGCTCGTATACCCCTTCTCATAGAGGGGCAGCGCATCGATTTCATGTACAGCTAAATAACTCCACACCTCGTTCGTCTTCCAGCCCGCCAGCGGGTTCAGCTTCCAGATGGCTTTGCCGGAGGGCAGGATATGCCGCTCGGCGGTCTTCAGATTCGCGCGCGTAGGCGACTGCTCGCGGCGCAAACCGGTAATCCAGATTTCGTACTCTTCCAAGGCGCGCATGAGCGGCTCGACCTTCCGCATTCCACAGCAGCGTCCGGGGTCTGATTCGTACAGCCGGCCAAATTCCGCCTCTTGTTGTTCCACGGTGGAACGGGGCGTTACATTCAGCAAACGCAATCCCCATTGCCGCGCCAGCCGGTCGCGGTACTCCAGCGTTTCCGGGAAATGGTAGCCGGTGTCGAGAAACAATACCGGGATGTCCGCCCTGATGCGCCGAACCATATCAAGCACCACCACGTCTTCGGCTTGAAAACTGCACGTCAGGCACGGCCGCGTGGCGCTCTCAGACAGAGCTTCCCGCAACAACTCTTCGCCTTCCATTCTCTCCCAGATCTCCATAGCCGCCGTCCTTTCATCAGCGTTTCCTGACCTCAACAGCGAAACGTTCGCGCGGGTCGCCACTGCGCTGAAGGGCAGGAGCTTCCAGACCAAGCGTCTCCCGCGCGAAGCGCTCGATCTCCGGGCTCAGCGCTTCCCATGTGGCGTCCGTATTGGGAGCGAGCAGCCGGTCGTTGACAATGACTTCGAACCAGTCCGGGCAAAAGCGGACCTTTCCTTGAAACTCCGGCTCCTGCTCGAACCGCTTGGCGGCGCGGAGCGCGGCGTCATAAGCCTGCCGTAACTTGGCGGCGAAGCTTCCGCCAAGGGGCGCCTTGCGGTTGTAAAGCAGACCGGGGCGATTGTGGCTGAAGTCGAGACTGTAGTTGGCCTGATGCCCGATCAGAATCACGCCGGGGCCGCCTTCGACGTGCAAATATTCGGCCACATCGATCAGCAATTCCTCGCAAGCGTCTTCCTGAATCCAGCGGTGAAAGACCGGCACGGCGTCCTCGGGGACGGCGCCGTTCCACTCCGCGAACAGCTTGACATTGAGATGCTCAATCCGGTCGATGTTCATGCTTTCACCGCCACAGGCATCTTGGAACGGCAAGCGTAGCAGGCTTCCAGAAAGAGTTGCGCCTCTTCGATGAGGTGCCGGACCCGCTCCGCGCTTTTGGGCTCGGCAGCGGAGGCGAAGGCGTGGAAAAAGTACTGACCGAACTTCCCACCCGCATAAGGATCCCAAAACAACTGCGTGTCGAAGAGCCGAGCCCGGAACTGCGCCACGATTTCTTCAGGCGCATCCGCGCCCGCGCCTTGCAACTCCAGGAGCGCCGCCGCGCCGCCAAGCATGGCGTCGAGCGCCGTACGGGCAGCCGCCGCCACCTCGCCCTTTTCGTGCTGAAGCTGCGCTTCGAACACTTGGCGCTCGCACGCCGCCATCCGGAAATCGAATTTCGAAACCACGATGCCCGCGCCCTCGCCCGTGCTCCGGTCGCCGGTGGTGAATTCCCTAGGGTCGCCCCAATCCGAGTAATAAGACGGATCGTCGCTGTACGCCGGTATCTCCAACAAGTCTTCGATCATGGTCTTGCAAGCTGCCTTGCCGATCCGCGCGGTGAAAGCCGGGAAGCTCTCGCCATCCAATCGCTCCCGGACATAACGCTCGCTGAAACGGTCCACTACCAACGGGATGCGTTTGGAGGGCACGGCGCCGATGGCCAAGCCGTACGCGCCGCCATTGTCGCGCCAGTGCCCTCCGATGACCACCTGAAAGTGCGGCACCGTGTACTCATCTTTATTCCGGCTCACGCCGTAGAAGCCGAGGTCCGCGACGTGATGGTGCCCGCACGAATTGAAGCACCCGCTGATCTTGATGTGCAGGCGCCGGACGGCGTCATCGAGCCGCGTATCGGATTCGGCGAACCGCCTGCGCAGTTCGCCCGCCAAACCGCGCGAGGACGCGATGCCCAACTTGCAGGTGTCCGTACCCGGACACGCGGTGATGTCGGTGATGCTCCCGGCGCCCGGTTCCCCTAATCCCGCGGCTTTGAGTTCCGCGTACATCGCCGGCAAGTCAGATTCCTTGACCCATCGCACGACGGCGTTCTGCTCCACGGTCAGCCGCACCTCGCCGCGCCCATAGCGCCGCGCAACGTCCGCCAAGACTCGCAGTTGCGCGGCGGAGATGTCGCCTAACGGGAGCACTACCGTCACAGCGGCGAAGCCCGCTTGCCGCTGCGGATAAGCGTTGGACGCGCGCCATGCGGCGAAACCGTTCGACCCCACCGCCTCCGCCGGCAGCAGCCCGGGGCTTGGCTCCAAAGGATCCTCGCGGGGAATCTCCTTGAGATACGCGGTCCACCTTTCGTCCGGCGCGAGCGCAGCGCGCTCCTCCATGACCAAGCGGCGGAACTCGTCGATTCCCAGCTTATTGACCAGAAATTTGAGCCGCGCCGTGTTCCGGTTTTTCTTCTCCCCTAAGCGGGCGAAAACCCGGCAAATGGCTTGCGCCGTTGGGAGCAGCTCCTCTTCGGGGAGAAAGTCCGAGAAGAGCTTCGCCTGCTGCGGCACGGTCCCTAGACCGCCGCCTACCAGCAAGGTGAAACCGCGCTTCTTTACCCCTCCCTCCTCCCGCACAGCGGCGATCGAGCCGATGTCATGCATGCGCGCCAAGCCGCATGCCTCCTCCCGGCAGCCGGAAAACGCGATTTTGAATTTCCGTCCGAACTCCTGCGTGTCCGGGTGTCCGAGCAGGAAGTACGCCAGAGCCTTGGCGTAAGGGGTGACGTCGAAAGCCTGCGTGCGGCAGACGCCGGCGATCGGGCACGCGGTCACGTTGCGCACGGTGTTGCCGCAAGCCTCCCGCGTAGTGATGCCCACCGCCGCCAAACGCCGCATGAGCGAAGGCGTGTCCTCGATGTGCACGAAGTGGAGTTGAAAGTCCTGCCGTGTGGTGACGTGCGCCACCCCGGCGGAGTACTCTTCCGCAAGTTCCGCCACTACTTCCAGTTGCTCGGACGTGATTCCGCCGAATGGAACCTTGATCCTCTGCATCCCGGGAGCGTCCCACAGCGTGTGCGGACCTTTGGTCAGTTCTCCGGAGGGGTACTCCAGTTTCCGAACGGTCCGTCCATCGTAGCGTTGCCCGTTGTCATACCGTTGCCCGTAAGCGCCGCGGCGCAATCGGGTCTCGCCGAAAACCCGTTCGTCGATCTTGCCCTGCTTGCGCAGCGCGATGTCGGTTTCGTAAGCGTCGATTTCGCGCGCCAGCCGTTCCGGCATGCGGTCAGCCAGCGCCGCCTTCCATAGCGGATTGCTCGCTTTCATTGGCTCAGATCCCCTCCCCAACGTCTACCCGGTCCCGGCGCAGCGCTCCGCACTGCTCCAAAAGACCGATGATCACCTCTGCGGCAGCCGCGTCGCCCGGCGGGAGCGCCTCAGGCGGCGGCGCCACAAAACGACCGGCGCCGGCGAACGCGCGCGCTCTTTCTTTCTCAGCCCATGCGTCCGCCGGCGCGCAGCATATGACAATCAGACCCGCCGCGTGCAACACCTCGGCGAGTTCCGGAAGGATGCCCGCGCGCTCCCTGTCCGCCAGAACCTGCACGGCGCAGCCGCGGTGGAATAGCAGCCGCTCCAGCCGGTAGGCGAGTTCAGCTCGCCCTTCCAGCCATACTGTGGCCGGGAAGTGGCCCAGCCGCGCGAAGCGCTCCGCCGGAGTCACCCGGCTGGTTTCGAACTCCACTTCCAAAAGCGCGCGGCGGGCTGTTTCAGCCGAGTGGTCCGCTCTTGGCGCCACTGCAATCATGCCCGCGCCCGCCGTCCCGTTGGTCAGCGGGTCAATGAGGATGAAGCTGCCGGTGGCGCGATTGTCCCGGTACAGATCGAAAAACAGGGGGCGGCTTGTTTCAATAGCCACGCGACCGATGTCGTTCAACTCCAAAGTTCCGGCAGGCTCCTGCGCGAGCGTGTCCATGTTGAGCCGGTAGCGGACCTCCTGAACCGTGGCGCGCACGGTTTGCGTGGTGTGCTTGAGCAGATACTCCTTGCCTGCGCCAGCCGGGGCGGCTTGCATCCATACAAGATCAGCCTCGAATCGCCGCTCAACCAAAGGCGCATGGTGCGGGTGCGCCAGCATGTCCCCGCGGCTGATATCGAGTTCGTCCTCGAGACGCAAAGTCACGCTTAGGGGCGGGTATGCGGACTCCAAATCTCCGTCAAAAGTCGTAATCGAACGCACACGGCTCACCCGCCCGCTTGGCAGTACGAGAACCGGGTCCCCGGGCTTTACTACGCCCGAAGCCACCTGCCCGGCGTAGCCCCGAAAATCCAGATGCGGCCGGTTCACGTATTGTACCGGGAAACGAAACCGCGCCCCGTCGCGCCCCGCCGGAGGGATTGACTCCAGGTATTCGAGCAGCGATGGTCCCTGATACCAAGGCATGGACCTCCCTCGGTGGACGACGTTTTCCCCTTCCAGCGCGCTCACCGGCACAAACGCCGACTCCGTCACTCCCAGCCGCTTCAGAAGCTCTGAGAACTCCTCGCAGATGGATTCGAAAACCTCCCGGCTCCAATCCACCAGGTCCATCTTGTTCACCGCCACGGCGATCCGCGGGATCCCCAAAAGCGCCGCAATCGTCGCATGCCGCCGGGATTGGGGCAGCACGCCATTGCGCGCGTCGATCAAAATCACGGCGGCGTCAGCCGTGGATGCGCCCGTCGCCATGTTGCGCGTGTATTGATGGTGCCCGGGCGTGTCGGCGATCAGGTATTTCCGTCTGGCGGTGGCGAAATGGCGGTACGCGACGTCGATGGTGATGCCCTGTTCGCGTTCCGCCCGCAAGCCATCGGTCAGCAGCGAAAAATCAATGGGACCGGTAGAGCGGTTCAACTTGCTCTCGCGCAACGCGGCGAGCTGATCTTCGTAAAGCCCGTTGGCGTCGTAGAGCAGCCGCCCGATCAGGGTTGACTTCCCGTCGTCCACGCTCCCGGCAGTCACGAGCCGGAGCATGTCTTGCCGACGGCTCTGCTCCAGGAACTCCTCAATGGTTAAAGCTTGCGGCATCAGAAGTAACCCTCCCGCTTTTTCAACTCCATCGAGCCGTCCTGATCGTGGTCGATGATGCGGTTTTCCCGCTCGGAACGCCGCATGGCGAGCAGTTCTTCGATGATCTTGGGCACCGTGTCCGCCTCGGAGCGAATCGCCCCCGTGCAGGGCGTGCAACCCAGCGAGCGCATCCGGCACTTGATCTTCTGCGGCTTCTCGCCGGGCAAAAGCGGAGCGTGGGGATAGCCCACCGGGATCAGCGACTCCCCCCGCACCACCATCTCCCGCTCTTTGGCGAAATACAGCGGAACCACGGGGATGTTTTCGACATGAATGTAGTGCCAGACATCCAATTCGGTCCAATTCGACAACGGGAACACCCGCATGCTTTCGCCTTTGTCCACCCGCGTGTTGTAAAGGCTCCACAGCTCCGGGCGCTGATTCTTGGGATCCCACTGCCCTTTGGCGTCCCGGAAGGAAAATACACGTTCTTTGGCGCGGGAGCGCTCCTCGTCTCGCCGCCCGCCGCCCATCGCCGCGTCGTATCCCCCCTCCGCCAGGGCTTCCACCAGAGCCTTTGTGCGCAGGAGGGAGCAGCACTTTGTTGTGCCGAGCGAGATCGGATTCGCGTTGGCGAGCACGGCTTCCTGATTGGTGTATACGCGTAGTTCGGCATCAATCTGCTTCACCCACCGATCGCGGAATTCAATGACTTCGGGGAACTCAAAGGTCGTGTCTATGTGTAACAAAGGAAAAGGAATTCTACCTGGGTAGAAAGCCTTCCGCGCAAGGTGGAGCATCACCGAAGAGTCTTTGCCGATCGAATACAGCATCACTGGGCGGGCGAACTCCGCCACCGTTTCGCGGATGATAAAAATGCTTTCCGCCTCCAAAGCCCGGAGACGCGTCGTTCGAGGCAACTCCATGGTAATGCTCTAAGTTTACCATAGATTCACCTATATGTCCATCAAGAAATAGGACATCTTGGGCACGAACGTTTTGGGTGGACCTTTCTGCGCTCAGGTCCTACCAGTTTACCCGGAAGGCGAACTGAATCTGCCTTGGGCGCCGCGAGGTTGTGGGTTGCAAGAACAGCGGGTTGATCTGGCTGCCGTCCCTCTCAAACCGCGCGGTCGTATCCACGCCGGAGAATTGCGTGTGGTTGAACACGTTGAAAAACTCTGACCGGAACTCCAGCGAGCGGCGTTCGTGGAACAGCCGGAACCGCCGCGTCACCCGCAGATCCCAGTTGTTTATACCGGGACGCCGCAGGATGCCCACGCCGGCGTTACCCCAGTAGATCTCTTCGGGGACGCCTGCCGGGCGGGGCGGCGCCGGGCGTGCGAAGTCCTTACCGCCCAACCAATCCGGGCGTGCGCCTTCGCTGCCCGTGCCGGTGAAATTCATACCGTCCACCGTGGCCAAACTCGGAGTGAATGGCTGCCCGCTCGACATCTGGGTGGTAGCGTTCAGCTCCCATCGCTCGAGTGGGCGGCGGAGCCAGGGGTTTTGCGGCAGCCATTGCCGCGGCATGCCCCACATGAAGCTCATGGTGAAGACGTGGTCGCGGTCGTAGCTCAGCCTGCCGTAATCCCGCACCCTGGGTGGCAGGAAAGCGCTTACCTGAGTGCTGTCGCTCGCTGCGCTGCCCAAGGTCTTGGCGAACGTGTACGATGCCCGCACTTGCAACCCGGCGCGCATGCGCGTCATGAAGGCGGTTTGCAGCGAATTGTAATTCGATGTGCCGCCCCACTCGTACTCGCGGATCTCGCCATAGCCCCGGTAGGCGCGCAGGAAGTTGGGCGAATATACGGCATTGGTGATGGGATCGCGGTTCTGCGGATTCCGAGTCAGGAAACGCGCCCCGGCCGGCTCAGGATTAATGTTCCGGCGCCACAGCAGGTGCCGCGCGATGTTACCCACATAAGAGACGTCAATCTTGCCATGCCTGCCGATGGCCTGCTGAATGCCGAGACTGTAGTTGTACACCGTGGGCAGGAAGCCTTTGCCATACAGCGAGTGTTCGATATTGGTCGGAGCAAGCAATGCGCTGCCGGCGCTGGCGATCAGGTCGTCGAAGGTGGTGTAGTAAAGCGTCGGCGTGAAGACCGTCGGAGGGTTGATCAGCATGTTGTGCTGCGGGTTGAGCATGATGCGGTCATAAAAAACGCCTGCGCCGCCGCGGATCGCCGTTCTCCCCTTGCCGATGGGATCAAAGGCGAACCCGAATCTCGGTCCGAGCGCCAGCCCGGGTCCGGTGTAGAGCGCTTTCGGAAAACCGCGCGTGCCGCCGGGGACAATTCCGTTGACCGGATCGCCGAAGCCGGGCGCAAACGTCCCTACGAGGCCGGGGTTGAAAATTTGCCCCGTCAGTGGGTTGACGCCCACGCGGTTGCCGCGGCTGTCGCGTCCGTTGGCGATCAAGACGGGCGCTTTGGCGGGATCCCAAAGCCCTGGCACAAAGGCGGAAATCTGGCCCCGGATCTCCTCTTGCGGGAGGTTGCGGTAGAACCGCAGGCCGATGTCGATCGCCAACCGGCGGTTCACGCGCCAGTTGTCCTGGATGTACCATTCCAGATTGGTGAAGCGGTAAAGCCCGTAGGGACGGTTGGTCGCCTCCTGATAACTGGTCATGATCCCCAGCAAGGCGCTGGCGAATCCATAGCGGGTTCGCAGCGGATTATTCGAATCGTCGGCGAAGCTGATTTGGCCCCGGATGATCGCGCCTTGAATCGAGTCCTTGCGCGTCCGTTCGATGTAGACACCTCCCCGCAGGGTGTGCCGGCCGTGAATCTTGGTCAGATTCTCCACGACGCTGAAGATGTGGTTGACGTTGCGGTACGGCAGGGCGTTGTGCAAAGACGGATTCACAGCGTTGGGAACCTGGCCGAATGACGTAATGTTCGGAATGTAGCCATCGGGGTTCAACTCCGGACGCCACTGCGGCAGATCGATGCCCAGAGTGCTCCTCTTGATGCGCTCGGGGTAGTCAGGGTCTGAACTCAGACGGTTCATGCTACAGCCGAGGATCAACTGGCTCATCCATGTTGCTCCGATGCCGCGCGTGGCGTTGATCGTCAGGGACCGGCCTGGCTGCTTAAACGTGATGGGCGTCAGATCATAGTTCACGCTCCCGTTGATCCACAGTCCGTAGGTGGGATGTTGCTCATCGGCATCCTGTGTGTAGCGCATGTAGGTTTGGAGACGCTGCGTGGGGTTGAAATCGATGCGGACGGTCTCCTGCCGCCGCGGGTAAGCGCCCGCCACTTGGGAAATGTAATTCCACTGGTTCACGCGGGTGGGCTGCGGGTCCACGAAGTTTGGCTTGGGAAACATGTTCAGAATCGCTACGCCCGTCCGGTGGTGCCTCTGCTTCGGGATGATGTTGCCTGGGAAAGGCGCGGTGGTCAACGGATCATACACAGTGATAGGGCGGTTGTTCACATCGAAGGTCTGGGTGAAATTGCCTTCCCGCTCCAACAAGTTCGGCACGCGTATGGTCCGGGCGGCGTAATTCACCTTTTGCCGCATGAACTCCTGCGAGGCGAAGAAAAAGAGCCGGGACTGTTTGCGGTTCTTCGGCCATACCGGACCGCCCGCCGACCAGCCGGCGATATTGTAGCGGTACGGCGGGCGGGGCAAGCCGCGTTGGTTGTTGAAGTAGTCGTTGGCGTTGAACTTTTCGTGCCGGTGCGACCAGGAAAGCGTGCCGCGATATTGTTGCGTGCCTCCCTTGGTGACTACGATGATGGTGCCGCCGACCGATCTTCCAAACTCCGCCTGGTAGTTGCTTGTCAGCACTTTCACTTCAGCGATCATGTCGATGGTCGGCGCGATGTGGGTGGTGCCGTTGGACCCGGTGTCGAGGTTTGTCACCCCGTCGACCGTCATGTTCTTCTGGTTTTCGCGCGCGCCGTTGATGTAGAGGCCCACGATCCCGGTCGGGCTCGGCGTTTCGCGGTCTTCCTTCTCATCCACCACGCCCGGCAGCAGGCGTAAAACGTCGAGAAAATCGCGACCCCGGATGGCGATGCTGTCGATCTCCTCCCCCGTCACCACGCCTGATTTCTCCCCGCTGCCAAGTTCCACGGGCGCCGCCGTCGCCTCGACAGTGACTGTTTCCGTCACCTCACCTACGGTCAACGTGATTTCGCCCAATGCGCGAATGTCGCCGGAGTTGAGGCGTATCCCGCTTTGGCGGTATGGCCGGAATCCGCCCATGTCCACGGCGAGCGCATAGGTCCCGGCCAACAAGTCCGGAAAGACGAAGTAACCTTCGCTATTGGTTTGTGTCGAGCGTTTCGCGCCGGTCAACTCGTTCACCAAGGTCACATTGGCGCCGGGCACCACAGCTCCCGTGGTGTCCCGCACCGTTGCGTTAAGCGTGGCTGATATGTTCTGCGCCGCCAGCGGCGCGGCGGCTGCGAGCAAGAGATAGCTGCAAAGGCAAAGACGCATCTCTCTGTCCCTCTGGCTCTAATTGCATATCATATGACTCAATCTCAAACAAGCCCATTCGGAAACCGCATCCGCCGGCGTTGCGAAAGCGCTATAACCGGACCATGGAACCGTTCCGCTACCACGTTTATGTTTGCGAGCAGGCGAAGCCGGAGGGCGTCCCGTGCTGTGCGGCGCGCGGCGCTCAGCGTTTGATCGAGGCGCTGCGGGCGGAAGTCGCGCGGCAGGGGCTGAGCGGGCAGGTGCAGATCACCCCCTGCGGCTCGCTTGGGCTGTGCGAGCGCGGGCCGAACATGGTCGTCTACCCGGAAGGCGTCTGGTACTCGGGCGTATGCCTAGACGACGTGACGGAAATCGTCAACCGCCACTTCCGGCAGGGTCATGTCGTCGAGAGGCTTCGTAATGCAGACCGCGAGGCGCTGCGGGCGGAAATCGAGCAAAGTCAGCGGCGGCGCGCCGAGTCGCTGAGAGCGCAGGATGCCGCCGGGCAACTGCCGGAGGAGCTGATGCAACGCCTGCGGGCTTTCCAAGAAAGCCGCATTCTGCTCACCGCCATCGAACTCGACCTGTTCACCGCCGTTTCGCCTTCCGCCGCCGCCGCGGAGGTCGCCGCCCGGCTCGGCTCGGAGCCCCGCGCCACGGAGATGCTTCTGAACGCGCTCGCGGCATTGGGGCTTCTGAGCAAGCGGGACGGCGTGTTTCACAACACCCCCGTGGCTGCCCGTTACTTCGTGCGAGGGGCCAAGGATTACGCCCGCCCGGCGCTGATGCACACCGTACATCTTTGGAATGCGTGGTCGAACCTTACCGGGCGCGTGCACCCCGAGCCTGACAAGTTCGCGATGGATTGGACCGAAGCCTTTATCGCCGCCATGGACCTGAACGCGCGCCTGAGAGCGCCGGTGGTGGCGGAAGCGGTGGGCGCCTCCGGGGTGCGGCGAATGCTCGACGTGGGGGGCGGCTCGGGGGCTTACTCGATCGCCTTTGCACGCGCGAATCCGGATCTCCACGCGGACATTCTTGACCTGCCCGAGGTGCTTGTCATTACTCAGAGGCACGTCAAGGAAGCGGGGCTGGAAGAGCGAATCGCCACACGCGAGGGCGACTTGCGGAAAGACAAGCTGGGCGAAGGCTACGATCTGGCGCTGCTGTCCGCCATTTGCCACATGCTAAGCGTGGATGAGAACAAGGACTTAATCCGCCGCTGTTTTGACGCGCTCGCCCCGGGAGGGCGGATTGTCATACAGGACTTCATCCTCGAAGCGGACAAGACGGCGCCGCGCACGGCGGCGATCTTCTCCATCAACATGCTCGTGGGCACACGGGAGGGCGCGAGCTACAGCGCGCCGGAATATACCGGGTGGCTCGCCGAAGCAGGCTTTTCGGACATCCGCCGCGTGACCCTCCCCGGACCCACTGGTCTCCTCATTGGCGTGCGCCCAAGCTGAAGATCCGTGACGCCGGAGATAAAGAACGGCCACCGCCATTTTCTTTGGAAACTCCAGGCGCCCCCACGAGTGCTTGCGCCACGAAATGCTGATCGTTGTGGCGCGAGCTTTAGCTTGCGGCGTCCCCACTCATGGGGACGCTTTCATTCCTCCAACGGCGTACCTTCCTTCGCGCCCCGACCACCGCAGCGTCAATAAATGTAGAACCTCAAGGCGCCCCCACGAGTGGGGGCGCGGCAAGCACGAGTGCTTGCGCCACGGCAGCTTGCGGCGTCCCCACTCTTGAGGAGGCTCAGAAGTAGAGCTTGAAAGCGAACTGAATGTGCCGCGGGCGCCGGGCCGCGGTAGGCTGTAAGAACAGCGCGTTGATCTGGCTGCCGTCCCTCTCAAACCGCGCGGTCGTGTCCAAGCCGGAGAATTGCGTGTGGTTGAACAGGTTGAAGAATTCCGACCGGAACTCCAACGTGCGGCGTTCGCTGAACAGCCGGAAGCGTCTGGTCACCCGCAAGTCCCAATTGTTGATGCCGGGACGCCGCAGGATGCCCACGCCGGCATTGCCCCAGTAGATTTCCTCCGGCACACCCGATACGCGCGGCAGCGCCGGACGGGCAAATTCCGTGCCGCCCAGCCAGTCCGGACGCGCTCCTTCGCTGCCCGTCCCGGTGAAGTTCATGCCATCTACCGTGGCCAAACCCGGCGTGAACGGCTGCCCGCGGGACATCTGCGCTGTTCCATTCAACTCCCATCGCTCGATCGGGGCGCGCAGCCATTTGTTCTGCGGCAGCCATTGCCGCGGCACGCCCCACGTGAAGTTCATGGTGAAGACGTGGTCGCGATCATAACTGAGTTTGCCGTAATTGCGCATTCTGGGCGGCAGGAATGCGCTCACTTCCGCCGTGTCGCTCGCCGCACTGCCTAAGGTTTTAGCGAACGTGTATGAAGCGCGCACCTGCAATCCGACCCGCATGCGCGTCATGAAGGCGGTTTGCAGCGAGTTGTAATTCGACGTGCCGCCCCACTCGTACTCCCGGATATCTCCGAAGCCACGGAAGGCCCGCAGGAAGTTGGGAGAGTAAACAGCGTTGGTGACTGGATCGCGGTTCTGCGGATTCCGGTTCAGGAACCGCGCGCCGGCAGGCTCGGGGTTGATGTTGCGGCGCCACAGCAGGTGCCGGGCAATATTGCCCACATAAGACACATCGACCTTACCATGCCTGCCGATCGCTTGCTGCACTCCAAGGCTGTAATTGTACACCGTCGGCAGGAAGCCACTGCCATATAGAGAGTGATCGACGGTGGACGGCGCTAATAGCGCGCTGTTAGCGCTGGCCAGCAGTTCGTCAAATGTCGTGTAATAGAGCGTCGGGCTGAAAACCGTGGGCGGATTCGAGACCATGTTCATGGTGGGGTTGCCCTGTATGCGGTCATAGAAGATGCCTGCGCCGCCGCGGATCGCCGTCCGCCCCTTTCCAATGGGGTCGAAAGCGAAGCCAAAACGCGGACCCAATGCCAAGCCTGGACCCACATACAACGACTTCGGGAATCCTCGCGTGCCTCCGGTCACCATCCCGTTTGCCGGATCGCCGAAACCCGGCGCGAACGTGCCGACGAAACCCGCATTGAAGATCTGACCCGTCATCGGGTTGACACCTACGCGGACGCCGCGGCTGTCGCGCCCGTTGGCGATCAGGATAGGCGCCTTGGCGGGATCCCACAACCCGGGCACAAAAGCCGAGGTCTGCCCGCGGATTTCTTGCTGGGGCAGGTTGCGGTAAAACCGCATCCCGATGTCCATCGCCAAGCGCCGGTTCACCCGCCAGTTATCCTGGATGTACCACTCGAAGTTTGTGAATCGGTACAGCCCGTAAGGCTGGTTGGTAGCCTCTTGATAACTGGTCATGATGCCCAACAAAGCGCTCGCGAAACCGTACCTCGTCCGGAGCGGGTTGTTGGCGTCGTCCGCAAAGCTGATTTGCCCTCTCGTCAGCGTGCCCTGCTTCTGGTCCTTCCGTGTCCTTTCGATATAGAAGCCGCCGCGCAGCGTGTGCCGCCCGTGAATCTTCGTCAGGTTCTCGACGATGCTAAAAATGTGGTTCACGTTGCGGTATGGCATCGCGTTGTGAAGCGAGGGATTCACCGCATTCGGCACGTTGCCGAACGAACTTATGTTCGGGATGTAACCCGCCGGATTCAACTCCGGGCGCCATTGCGGCAAGTCTATCCCTAAATTCTTCTTGATGATTCTTTCGGGGTAGTCCGGTTTCGAACTCAGCCGGTTCATGCTGTACCCGAGGATGGTCTGGTTCATCCACGACGCCCCGATGCCGCGCGTCACATTGATGGTGAGCCCCCGTCCGGGTTGCTTGAACGTGATAGGCGTCAAATCGTAATTCAGGTTGCCGTTGATCCACACGCCGTAAGTCGGGTGCTGCTCGTCGGCATCCTGCGTATACCTCACATAAGTCTGCAACCGCTGCGTCGGATTGAAGTCGATCCGGATCATTTCCTGTCGGCGCGGGTAGGAGCCCGCCACCTGAGAAATGTAATTCCACTGGTTGACGCGGCTGGGCTGCGGGTCCACGAAGTTCGGTTTGGGGAACAAGTTGTTCAGAATCGCCACCCCGGTCGGGTGGTGACGGTCTTTCGGGATGATGTTCCCGGGGAACGGCGCGCTCGTGAGGGGGTCATACACCGTGATCAGGCGATTGTTGACGTCAAACGTTTGGGTGAAGTTCCCCTCCCGTTCCAGCAAGTTCGGCACCCGGATCGTTCTCGAAGCGTAGTTCACCTTTTGCCGGATAATCTCCTGCGAGAAGAAAAAGAACAGCCTGGAGTTCCTCCGGTTCTTCGGCCATACCGGTCCGCCCAGCGACCAACCGGCAATGTTGTACCGGTATGGCGGCCTAGGCACGTTGCGCTGATTATTGAAAAAGTTATTCGCGTTGAACTGTTCGTGCCGGTGGGACCACGACGCCGTGCCGCGATATTGCTGCGTTCCGCCCTTCGTCACCACGATGATGGTCCCGCCGATCGCCCGTCCAAACTCCGCCTGGTAATTGCTCGTCAGCACCTTCACCTCGGCGATCATGTCGATGGTTGGCGCCGTGTGGGTCGTGCTGTTCGATCCGGTGTCCATGTTCGTGACGCCATCCACCGTCATGTTCTTCTGGTTCTCGCGCGCGCCGTTGATGAAAATGCTGCGGATGCCGTCCGGACCGGGCGCTTCCCGGTCCTCTTTCTCATCCACCACGCCCGGCAACAGGCGCATCACGTCCAAGAAGTCGCGTCCGCGGATGGCGAGGCTGTCAATCTCCTCCCCCGTCACCACGCCCGACTTCTCGCCGCTTCCGAGTTCCACCGGCGCGGCTGTAGCTTCCACGGTCACTACTTCCGCTAACTCTCCCACCGTCAGTGTCAATTCACCCAAGGCGCGAATGTCGCCCGAGTTCAATCGAATTCCGCTTTGCCTGTAAGGGCGGAATCCGGTCATGTCCACCGCCACCGAATATGTGCCGGCGAGCAAGTCTGGAAATACGAAATATCCCTCGTTGTTGGTCTTCGTCGAGCGGGTGGCGCCGGTCAGATCGTTCGTCAAAGTGACCGCTGCGCCGGGAACCACAGCGCCCGTCGAGTCTCTTACGGTTCCGTTGATCGTGGCGGACACGTTCTGCGCCACGAGTGGCGCAGCCGCTAAGGCCAAACAGACAAGCAAAAGCGCAAATCGGAGTCTCACTGCTCCCACCTCCCGGGGAGCAAATGTATCACAGCCGGCAGCCTTGCACAAGCGGGTTTACGCCGCTAAGATAAAGGCATTCTACCGAGGCCACGGCCATGAAAATCTTTCGAGCGCTTCCCATCCTCCTCGTTCCGCCTGCAATCCTGGCCCAGCCGTTGCCTGTGGACGAGGGCTACCGGGGCATCTGGTACTACAACCAGCCATCCAAGGACCAGTACAAATACAAGTACAGCGGAGGCTTCGCCACTTATCCCCAACAGCATGCCCCCATCGCGATCTATTCCAAGCGAGCCAACAAGACATTCTTCGTCTATGGCGGCACAGTGAAGGGGAAACACGAATTGCTGCACATGGTTTCCTACTATGATCACGCCACCGGCCAGATCCCCCGCCCGCGCATTCTCATGAACAAGCAGACCGACGACGCCCACGACAATCCTGTAATGGCCATCGACAGCCAGGGCCATATTTGGGTGTTCTCGGCCGCCCACGGGACGTCAAGACCCGCTTACATCAGCCGCAGCCGGAAGCCGTATTCCATCGACGAGTTCGAACAAATCGACAAAACCAACTTTTCCTATCCGCAGCCCCACTACCACAACCCCGAGGGATTTCTCTTCCTGCATACCCGCTACCGCGAAGGCGGCCGCAGCCTCTTTTGGATGACGAGCCGGGACGGGCGCACGTGGACGGAGCCGCAGCTTTTGTCGCGCTTTGATCTTGGGCACTACCAAATCAGCGCCTCCCACGGCAAGCGCACGGGCACAGCGTTCAATTATCACCCGAAGCCCATCGGACTGAACGCCCGCACCAATCTGTACTACATCGAAACCAGCGACATGGGCCAGACTTGGAAGACCGTGGACGGCAAGCCTCTCCGCGTGCCCCTCGACACGCCCCGCAACCCCGCGCTCGTCGACGACTTCCGGAGCCGCGGTCTCCTTGTCTACCTCAAAGACGTCCAGTTCGACGCCGCCGGGCGCCCGGTCATCCTTTACCTCACCAGCCGGGGCTACGAGTCCGGTCCCAAGAACGACCCGCGGCAGCTCGAGACCGCCCGCTGGATCGGCTCGAAGTGGGAGATCCGCCCGGTGGTCAAGACCGACCACAATTACGACTATGCCTCGCTCTACATCGAACCGGCGGGCGTGTGGCGGATTATCGGAACCACCCTTCCCGGGCCCCAACCTTATGGCACCGGGGGCGATGTGGCGATGTATGTCAGCCGGGACCAGGGCGCTTCCTGGCAATCTAAGCAGATCACCCGCAACAGCCGCTTTAACCACAATTACCCCCGCCGCCCATTGAATGCGCATCCCGCGTTTTACGCTCTTTGGGCGGACGGCAATGCTTTCGAACCATCCGAGTCCGCCTTGTATTTCACTGACCGGGAGGCAACGGCAGCTTGGCGGCTGCCTGTGGTCATGAAAGCCGATTTTGAGAAGCCCCAGCGGTTGCCATGACGCCCACAGCCATTCGAGTTCACCCGCGGGACAACGTCGGCGTTGTGCTCGAGCCGCGCCCGCACAAAATCGCGCTCTGTGACATTCCGGCGGGCGCAGCCGTCTTTCGCTATGGCGAGATCATCGGCTATGCCGCCGCCGCGCTGCCGGAGGGCGCCACGGTAGGCGAAGATTCGCTCACGTTGCCTGAACCGCCGCCCCTAGACTCGCTGCCGCTCGCCACCGCCACCCCGCCGGATCCCGAGCCGCTTGAGGGATTCACCTTCGAGGGTTACCGGAATTCCGACGGCAGCGTGGGCACCCGGAACATCTTGGGCATCGCGACCACGGTGCAGTGCGTCGCGCCGACGGTCGAATACGCCGTGCGCCGCATCCGCGAGGAAATCTTGCCCCGCTACCCGAACGTGGATGACGTCGTGGCGATCACCCACAACTACGGGTGCGGTGTGGCCATCGACGCCCCCGGCGCGGCTATCCCCATCCGCACGCTCGGCCACATCAGCCGCCACGCCAATATCGGCGGCGAGCCGCTGATCGTCAGCCTCGGGTGCGAAAAACTACAGCCGGAGCGGCTTATTCCGGCCGGCGAAATGCCGCCCGTCTTCCGCCTGCAAGAGCCGGAGATTCGAGGGTTCGCCGAAATGGTGGCCGCCATTATGCGCATGGCGGAACGGAAGCTGCAAGAACTCGACAAGCGCCGCCGTACGCTCTGCCCCGCCTCTGAGCTGATCGTCGGTCTTCAGTGCGGCGGCAGCGACGCCTTTTCGGGGGTCACCTGTAATCCGGCGGTCGGTTTCGCCGCCGACCTTTTCGTTCGCGCCGGAGCGACAGTGATGTTCTCTGAGGTGACTGAAGTGCGGGACGCCATCCATCTGCTCACGCCCCGCGCCGCCAACCCGGACGTCGCACGCGCCCTTATCCGCGAGATGCGGTGGTACGACGAGTACCTCGCGCAAGGCGGCGCCGACCGGAGCGCCAATCCCACCCCCGGCAACAAGCGCGGCGGGCTCTCCAATGTGGTGGAAAAAGCTCTCGGCTCGATCGCCAAGGCGGGCAGCACCGCCATCCGCGCCGTCGCTTCGCACGGCGAAAAGGTCACCGCCAAGGGTTTGGTGTTCGCCGCCACCCCGGCGAGCGATTTCATCTGCGGCACGCAGCAGCTCGCTTCGATGAACCTGCACATCTTCACAACCGGCGAGGGAACGCCCTACGGGCTTGCCCTCGTGCCGGTGATCAAGGTGTCGTCGCGCACCGAGCTTGCCGAACGGTGGCCCGATTTGATCGATATCGACGCCGGCGGGATCGCCCGCGGCGTCAAGACGATTGAGGAAGTCGGATGGGAGATTTTCCGCTGCGCGCTCGATGTGGCGAGCGGCCGTAAACGCCCGTGGGCCGAGCATTGGGGGCTGCACAACCCCCTCGCCCCCTTCACGCCCGGTCCCGTGACTTGATCTCAGATCTCGAACACGGCGCCCGTATCCGCGCTCGTTACATGCAGCAAGTACCGGGCGAGCCACCCGCGCTTCACTTTCGGCTCGAACGGCGGCAAGGCAGCGATCCGGCGTTGGATCTCCTCGTCGCTCAGCTTGACGTCGATCCTTCGCGTCCGGGCGTTGATGGAGATGATGTCGCCGTTGCGCACCGCCGCAATCGGACCGCCCGCCGCCGCTTCCGGAGCGACATGCCCCACGCACAGCCCGCGCGTGCCGCCTGAGAACCGTCCGTCGGTGATCAGCGCCGCGCGCGTGCCCGCGCCCGTGAGCGCTGCCGTGGGCGATAGCATCTCCTGCATGCCCGGTCCCCCGCGCGGACCTTCGTACCGGATCACCACCACGTCGCCGTCCTTGACTTCGCCTGCCAGGATGCCTGCCAGCGCATCTTCCTGCGATTCGTAAATCCTCGCCGGTCCTTCGAACTCCATCATGTCCGGCGCGACTCCGGCGGTCTTTACGATGGATCCTTTTGGCGCAAGGTTGCCGAACAGCACCGCCAGCCCGCCGGTCTTTGAAAACGCCCGGTCCACCGTGCGGATCACTTCGCCGTCGGCGTCGGGCGCCGCGTTCACATAGTCGCCCAGCGTCCCAGCCACTGTTTTGGCGCTGAGCGTCAGCCCCGGCTGCCCGTTCTTCGCCAATTCTTTGAGGATGGCGCCGATGCCTCCGCAGCGGTGCACGTCCTCGATGTGCACGTCCGGACGGCTTGGCGACACCTTGCAAATGTTCGGCGTAGTGTCCGAAATTCGGTTCAGGCGGTTCAGGTCGTAAGGGACGCCCGCCGAGTGCGCCAGCGCCAGCCCGTGCAGGACGGTATTGGTCGAGCCTCCCATCGCCACGTCGAGAATGAAAGCGTTGTCCAACGCCTGTTCGGTGACGATATCCAGAGGACGGATGTTGTTTTCCAGGCAGTATTTCAACGCGTGCGCCGCCTTGCGGACCAGGGCGATTCGCTCAGGATTGAGCTGCGTAACGCCCGCCTCCCGGTCCTTCCAAGCCTCCGCCGGAATCGTCCCGTTGCCCGGCAGCGCCAGACCGATCGCCTCCCCCAAACAGTTCATCGAATTGGCGGTGAACATCCCGGCGCAACTGCCGCAACCCGGGCAAGCTTTTTCGGCGAGTTGCCTCAGTTCCGCGTCTGTGATCTTGCCGACGCTGTGCCTGCCCACTCCCTCAAAGACGGTGATCAGATCGGTGTTGTCGCGTCCGGCGAGCATCGGTCCGCCACTGACGTACACCGCCGGGATGTTGATCCGCACCATGGCGTTGTACATCGCCGGAACGATCTTGTCGCAATTGCCGATGCCGATCCACGCATCGCAGGGATGCGCCCCGATGATGGTCTCGATCTGATCCGCGATCAGCTCACGCGACGGCAGCGAGTACTTCATTCCGAAATGCCCCATCGCGATTCCGTCGCAGATGGCGCCGCCGATGTTCGTGTACCACACGTTGAAGCCCAACGACTTCAGTTCCTCGAACAGCACCGCCCCGATCCGGTCCAGATGGGCGTGACCGGGAATCTGTGTGGTGTAGGAATTCACGATGGTGACGAAAGGCTTGTGCACGTCGTCCAGGCTCTGTATGAAGCCCTCGGCGATCATCAGCGACTGCGCGGGAAGCATCTTGGCGCCGTCTTTCAGAATGCGGCTGCCGCGTTTGCGAATATTTTCAATGCCGGGATTCATACCGCTATCTTCGCAAATGTCAGGGGGTTAAAGCGGCTTCCCTACGCTACAATCGAGGTTGAAAGCTGTCTGTGGCGTTCGCCCGGTGTTGCGCCGGCGCCGCAGAACTCTGGCGTATGGGGAAACCGAAATCCGAAAAACCGAAGGCCCGCAGCCGGTCCCGGGCGGCGTCGGGAGCGCCGACAGTCAGGGAAGTGGCGCGGCTCGCCGGAGTATCCGCCGCCACAGTTTCGCGGGCGTTAAACGCCAGCAGCACCGTAAGCCCGGAGCTAGCCGAACGGGTTTTAAACGCCGCCCGGCAATTGAATTTCCGCCCCAACCGCCTGGCGCGAAACCTCCGCATGGGAGCGGTGCGCACTGTAGGGCTGCTGGTGCCCGACATCGAAAATCCTTTCTTTACGAGCGCTGTGCACGGCGTGGAAGAAGCCTTGCAGGCGGCGGGTTACACCTTGCTGCTCGCCAATTTTGGCGAGGACCCGGCGCGGGAGGAAGCGCTGTTGCGGACATTGAGCGCCGAGGGGGTGGCGGGCATCATTTTCACGGCGAGCATCCGCCCGAGCGTGGAGTATACCCGACTGCTCAGCGGGCGGTTGCCGATGGTTGGCATGTCTCGCGTGTTGGAGGGGCTGCCGGTCGATTTGGTGCTTACCGATAATCGCGGCGGTGCGCTCGAAGCCACGGAGCATTTGATCCGGTTAGGCCATCGCCGCATTGCCTTGATCAATGGCCCGGCTACGATCAGCACAGCCCGGGAGCGGCAAGCGGGTTTCGAGGAGGCGTTCGCCCGCGCCCATCTGCCCGTACCCAAAGAGCTGATCCGGCACGCCGATTTCCGGCAGGCAGGCGGCTTCGAGGCCATGCAGGATTTGCTCCGGCAGAGTCCACGCCCTACCGCCGTCTTCGTGGCGAGCAATTTGATGACACTGGGCGCGCTTGAGGCATTGCACCGCGCCGAGGTCCGGATCCCGGAAGAAATGGCGATCGTGGGGTTTGACGACATGGCCTGGGCTACCTCCTTGCGCCCCCCTCTCACCGTAGTTGCGCAGCCGGCGCGGGAAATGGGCGCCGCTGCGGCAAAATTGTTGATTGAACGATTGCAGAACCCCGACCTGCCCCCGCGGCGCATCACTCTCCCGACACGGCTGATCGTCAGGTCTTCCTGCGGCAGCGGGGCGTGCGCGGCGGTGGCCAGGAATTCTTGACGACGCCGGATCGCACTGCCCGGCGGGTCCGGCGTTCAAGCTAAACTCGAAGGAACGGCGTGTCTGCTTCCACTTCCAACGCGGTCAGCGAGAAACCGGCGGCGCATTTGAGCATCCGGTTCGGACGGAATGAGTGGGCCGGGGCGTTCGGCGATTTGGGAACCGATCTGCCCCTGCTTGTAGGCATGATCCTTGCCGCTCAACTCGATGCGGCAAGCGTCCTGACAATGTTCGGAGTGATGCAGATCCTGACTGCGCTTCAGTACCGCATCCCGATGCCTGTCCAACCGCTCAAAGCCATGGCGGCGATCGTGATCTCGCAGAAACTTCCTGGCAATGTTCTGTACGGCGCCGGGCTGGCGATCGGATTGGTGATGCTGCTGCTATCGGCCTCAGGTCTAATCGACTGGCTGGCGAGGGTGGTGCCGAAGTCAGTCGTCCGGGGGATTCAACTCGGGTTGGGGCTGCAACTAGCGGGGATCGCCCTGCGGGATTACGCCGCCCGGGACGGACCGGCGGGCTGGTGGCTGGCCGTCGCCGGATTCGCGGTTACGCTGGCGCTCATCGGGCGGAAGACCGTTCCCGCGGCGCTGGTCCTTATCGCCCTCGGCGTAGCTTACGCTTTCACGTTCCGGCTGACTCCGGATGTATTCGCCAACGCTGCCGGGTTTGCCCATCCCAAGTGGCATGTGCCTTCCCTGGCGGACGTCTGGACGGGTTTCCTCCTGCTTTCGCTACCACAAATTCCGCTGTCTCTGGCCAATTCGATCCTTGCCACCCGGCAGGCGGCGCTGGACTTCTTCCCGCACCGGAAGATCACCGTCCGCGGCATCAGTCTCACTTACTCCGTCATGAATCTGCTCAATCCCTTCGGCAGCGGAGTGCCGACTTGCCATGGTTCAGGCGGGCTGGCTGGCCATTACGCCTTTGGCGGGCGAACGGGAGGTTCCGTCGTCATTTACGGCTGCTTCTATCTCATTCTCGGCCTGTTCTTTAGCCGCGGTTTCGAGCATGTCATCCAGATTTTTCCCATGCCCATCCTCGGCGTGCTCCTCCTGTTCGAAGGCCTGACGCTCGCGGTGCTGGTGCGCGACCTCCACGGCTCCCGTGCGGAATTCTTCGTCGCGGTGTTGGTGGCGCTTGTCGCCGCGAATGCCCCGTACGGGTACGTAGCCGGTTCGATCGCCGGCACGGTGATTCACTATGCGCTTAAGAACGGCTTGGCGCACGCCGGGCCTGCACGTTGAATCGCGGGACGTCATCCGGGATCGGCCGTTTCAGGTATAGTCATAACCATGGCTAACCGAGTCGCGCTGATTTCCTTCCTGGCGGGCGCTGCGAGTTGCTTACCCGTTGCCGGCCAAACACAAGCGAAACAGGCGCCGATGAGCGCCATCCAATTGAAGGATCGCGTCTATTGGGTAAAGGGCGGCGCCGGCGCGAACACAGGCTTCATCGTCGGCTCGAAGGAAGTCCTGGTGATCGACGCCAAGATGACCGCGGAGGCGGCCAAAGCCATGCAGGAAGAGATCCGGAAAATTACGCCGCTGCCCGTGGGGCGGATATTACTGACCCACAGCGACGGGGACCACGTAAATGGTCTCGCAGGATTCCCGCAGGGTCTGCCCATCCTGGCCCACGCCAACACCAAGAAGGACATGGAGGAAGCATTCAGGGATCCGAAACTGGCCGCCTTGGCTCCATACCTGCCGAACCGGACGTCCAATGGCGACATGACCGGAGTCCTCGACGGCGTTCGCGTGAACGCGCTGTATTTCGGACCGGCGCATACGAGCGGCGATTGGGTGGTGCATCTCCCGGATCACAAGATCGCTTTCGTGGGAGACTTGGTTTTCGTCGGCCGCGACCCGCTCATCCACAGGAAGAAGGGAGGCACTTCCTTCGGCTTGGTCAAGGTCCTCCAAAAGATTCTCGCCTTGGACGCCGACACGTTCCTCTCCGGGCATGCCGACCCGCTGACCAAAGCCGACATCCAGAACCTGGTGGCTTCAATTGAAGAAAAGCAGGCCAAGGTGAAGGGGCTGATTCAACAGGGAAAGTCGCTCGACGAGATCAAAGCCGCTTTCGGCGTTGCCCCGGCGCCCGGTCAACCCGCGCCGCGGTTTGCGAGCTTCGTTGAGGTCATCTATCAGGAGCTGACCGGGAAATAGGCCCTCGCGCCCCCCGGTTCAAACGCCCGGCGTACTCGCGGCGAGGTCGCGCAGGTCGTCGATCCAGTAATCCGGCTCGAAGAGGGCCAAGTCCTCGACCTTGCCGTAGCCGTAACGCACCGCGCAGATCCTGGTTCCGGCGCGGCGCCCGGCTTCCATGTCGCTTGGCGCGTCGCCCACCATCAGACAATCTTCCGGCTTAACGCCAAGCGCGCTGAGGGATGCCAGGATCACGTCGGGAGCGGGCTTGGCGGGAAATCCGTCGGTGCCCTGAACGTGGTGGAAGTGCTCGAGAAGGCCGAATTGCTCAAGCACTGCCCGCGTGCTTGCGGTGCCCTTCGTCGTGGCGGTCGATTTCATTCCGGGCAGCCGCATCAAGGCTTCCTTGACTCCGGGATACAGCCGCGTGCCGGCGTGACCGCGGGCGGGATAGAGGCGGCGGTACTCCGCGATCAAGCGCTCCACTTCCTCTGGAGGAGCGCCGGGAAGTACATCGTTGAACAGGTCGATCAGGTGACGTCCGATGTAGCGCTTGAGAAAATCGTCCGGCAGTGGCGGCGCGCCGGCGCCCGCCAGGGTGTCGCGGATGGCGCCGCAGATGTCCGCCGCCGAGTCGAGCAAAGTGCCGTCGACGTCAAACAGGTAAACCGGAAATGGGGGAATCACGCCGGCTGCGGCCTCTCCCCGGGGCCGAATCCAGGCACGCGGCTGCCGCCCTCGGGCCGCAACACCTGCTGCTTTCCTTCCTCGCCGGCTGGTTTCGGCTTTGCGCCCCCGGCGGCGGGAAGTTCGCCGCCCTCGATGATGGCGCGGACGTCCGAGCCTTCCAGAATCTCGCGTTCCAGCAGGGCTTCGGCGATTTTCACCAACGCGTCCGAACGCTCGCTGATGAGCTGCTTGGCGCGATTATAGGCCTCGTCAACCAGACGGCGCACTTCACGGTCGATCTTGATCGCCGTGTCTTCGCTGTAATCCCGGTGTTGCGCGATCTCCCTGCCCAAGAAGATCTGCTCTTCCTTCTTGCCGAAGGTGATTGGCCCAAGCTCGCTCATGCCCCACTCGCACACCATCTTGCGCGCTAGTTCGGTCACCCGTTCGATGTCGTTTCCGGCGCCCGTGGTGACGTGCTTCATGAACAGCTCTTCAGCCACGCGTCCGCCCATGAGGATCGTGAGCTGATCTTCAAGGTACGCCTTCGAGTAGGAGTGCTTGTCGTCGATGGGCAACTGCATGGTGAGGCCCAACGCCATGCCGCGCGGAATGATGGTGACCTTGTGCAGAGGGTCGGCGTGGGGGAGCAAAGCCGCCACTAAGGCATGCCCGGCTTCGTGATAAGCCGTGTTGCGCTTCTCCTCCTCGCTAATGATGAGGCTCTTGCGCTCCACGCCCATGATCACCTTGTCCTTGGCCACCTCGAAGTCGTACATGGTGACCACCTTCCGGTTCTGCCGGGCGGCGGCGAGCGCCGCTTCGTTCACCAAATTCGCCAAGTCGGCGCCGGCGAATCCCGGAGTGCCGCGGGCGAGGACGGACAGGTCCACATCGTCCGCCATGGGCGTCTTCTTCGTGTGCACCCTCAGAATCTGCTCCCGCCCTTTGACATCCGGGCGAGCCACCACGACGCGCCGGTCAAAGCGTCCGGGACGCAGCAGCGCCGGATCGAGAACATCCGGGCGGTTGGTCGCCGCCACCAGGATCACGCCTTCGTTCGACTCAAACCCGTCCATTTCGACCAACAGTTGGTTGAGCGTCTGCTCACGCTCATCGTGCCCGCCTCCCAAACCGGCGCCGCGGTGACGGCCAACGGCGTCGATCTCATCGATGAAGATGATGCACGGCGCGTTCTTTTTTCCTTGCTCGAACAAGTCGCGCACGCGGCTCGCTCCCACGCCCACGAACATCTCGACGAAATCCGAGCCTGAGATGGAGAAGAAAGGCACGTTGGCTTCGCCGGCGATCGCGCGGGCGAGCAAGGTCTTGCCGGTGCCGGGAGGACCGATGAGCAATACGCCCTTTGGAATCCGGCCGCCCAGCTTCTGGAACTTTTGCGGCTCGCGGAGGAATTCGATGATCTCCTGCAACTCTTCCTTCGCTTCCTCGACTCCGGCGACATCCTTGAAAGTTACCTTCTTCTGCTGAGAGGAATGCAAGCGGGCGCGGCTCTTCCCAAAGCTCAAAGCCTTGTTACCTCCGCTCTGCATCTGCCGCATCATGAAAATCCAGAAAGCAAAGAGCAGGACGAAGGGCACGAAGTTCACCAGCATGGAGACCCAACCGCTGGTGTTGGCGTCCTTAATTTCCACGTTGACGCCTTTTTCGCGCATGGTCTTGTAAATATCCGGGTAGTTGGAAGGGATCAACGTGCGCAAGGCGGTGTTGTCGTCCTTGAACGAGCCCTTGACCTCGTTGCCGGTGATGGTCACCTGTTTGACCCGGCCGTTTTCCACCTCGGTGAGGAACTGAGTAAAGGTAAGCGACTGCTCCTTCCGGGTGTTCCCCGTGCGCACAACCGCCCACAACAAAACGGCCACGCAGATCAACACCACCCAGAAAATCGCTGTCTTGATATTCGAATTCATTTCCTCTCCCTAGCCGGGGCCATGCCGCCGGTGAAACGGCGCTGTGACACTAACATAGACGTCAAAAACGCCTCCTCCGATTCACTGCCCGGTCCAAACTTCCCGGATTTCCAGAATTTCGGGACATCCAGCCGCAGCCTCGAACTCCGCCGCCGGACCGAACCGCCGGGCCCATACGATTTGTTCTCCCATGGCCAGTATCGGCCAGTTTCGCCGTTCCCACAAGGGGATCCGCGCTTCCTGAAACAAAGTCTTCAACCTTTCCGGGCGCCGCCGGCCGGCCGGCTGGTAAGAATCCCCCGGCCGCCAGTTCCTTAATTGGAGCATTCCAGTCACCCGCCGCCCATCCAGGCCGGTATCTCCAGTATAGCCCTTCGGCGACACAAACTCTAAACAAAGCAAGCACTTGCCGCTGTCAAGCGGAATCCGGGCGGGCGGCGACACCGGAACGCTCCAATTCCCCGTCCGGCGCGCCTCTCCGGGCGTGGTCAGGCGGATGAGATCAAAAGATCGCAGCGCATCCACACCGGGCAGAATCAACCGCCCGTCGCCTTGCGGCCGGGTGGCTAGCGCCATGAGCGCTTGGATGTGGTCGAACTCGACGCCGCGCAGGGCGCCCTTCGTCCGGGCGATGGCCCACCGGAGAACGCGCCTCCTTAGAGCGGCGGGGAGAACAGCGAGCCGGGCGCAATCCAGGACCAGCATCCCCGGTTCTTGACGCAAAACCTGCGCGGCGGCACGCTCGACTTCGGCCGCCCAGAAATCCTCGTCTTCAGCGGCTAAAATCGCCGTCCGGCAAAGCGTATCGACCACCGCCGGATTCCATTCACGTTCAAGAAGCGGGAGCAGTCCGTGCCGGATGCGGTTGCGGGCGAATACGAGTTCCGCGTTCGTATGGTCCTCGCGCCAAGGGATCCGGCGTTCCCGCAGGTATTCCAAGATCTGATTCCGGCCAATTTCAAGCAGCGGGCGGCGGATTCCTTCCGGGGTCTTGGGACGCATAGCCGCCAGTCCCGACGATCCCGCGCCCCTGAGGAGGCGGAAGAGCACTGTCTCAGCTTGGTCATTGCGCGTGTGCCCGAGCGCGATCGAGTTGAGCCCGGCTTCCCCGATCATGCGGAAAAAGAACCGCCGCCTGAGCTCGCGCGCCGCCTCTTCGATATTGCCTTCGAGCCCGGGGGCGCGCTCCAAGTGGAATGGCAGCCCGAGCCGGCGGGCCAACTCCTCTACGAAATCCGCATCTTCCCGCGAAGCCGCTCCCCGCAAGCCGTGGTCCACATGCAGCACTTCGAGCTTGAGGTTCCAGCGGGGAGCCAGCTCCATCAGAACATGGAGCAAGCAGACCGAGTCCGCCCCGCCGGAAACGGCCACGCCCACCCGGTCGCCCGGCGCGAACATCTCCCAGCGCTCGGCAAACGCGGCTACGGACTCGACCATCCTAATTCGATTATCCGGCAGAAGTTCAGCCGGAGATCGAGTCGCGGAGCGCCCTTTCAAACACCGGCAGCGCCCGGAGGATGGCCTCCCGGGGCGCGGTAATGGAAAGCCGCATGTAGCCGGACCGGCCGAACCCCGTTCCCGGCACGGCGAGCACGCCTTCGGAAGCCAGCCGCCGGACGAAGGCGATATCGTCGGCGATGGGGGTTTTGACGAAGACGTAGTAGGAACCCTCGGGCTTGCGGACGTCATAGCCGGCGCGCGCCAGTCCGCCGCACAGAATATCCCGCTTTTCCTGGTAGGCGGAGACGTCCACCGTTTCTTCCCCTGCTTCAAGCTCCACCCACTGCCAGATGGCGGGAGCGTTGATGAACCCCAAGATGCGGTTGGCGAAGGTGCAGGCGGCGCGAAGCGCCGGAAGGTCCGGAAGCCGGGGCGAGAGCGCGAGATATCCAATGCGCTCGCCGGCGATGGCTTGCGATTTCGACCAGGAGTTGCAAATCGCGGTCCAGGAAATGCACCGGGCGACTTCCGGCTGCCGGCGGCCGTCAAAGACCAGTTTCTTGTACGGCTCGTCGCTGATGACGATCACCGGGTGCTCCGTGCGGCTCAGAAGGTCATCGATCTCGCGGAGAATCGACTCCGGGTAGATCCGCCCGGTGGGATTATTGGGCGTGTTCAGGATGAGGGCGCGGGTGCGGGGAGTGATCGCCGCGGCGATGCGCGCCGGATCGGGCAGAAACTCGTCGTCTGTTTCCACCGGGACCATGCGTCCAGCGTGGTTTGTCACATAAAACGGGTACTCGGAAAAGCACGGCATCAGGACGATCACTTCGTCGCCGGGGTCGAGGATCGACTTCAGAATCACGTTGCAGGCTCCGGCGGATCCGACGGTCATAAAGACATCCGCGGCTGTGAACTCCAATCCCGTGTCCCGGCGGAGCGTGGCGGCGATCGCCTCGCGCACCTCCGGGAACCCGGCGTTCTGCATGTAACCGTGCGAAAGCGGGCGCGGTTGCTCCGCCACCCGGCGCAGCGTTTCAAGCACCTTTGAAGGCGGCTCGACGTCGGGGTTCCCCAACGTAAAATCGAACACGTTCTCTGGTCCGCGTTCCTTCTTCAGCCGCGCGCCCTCCTCAAACATCCGGCGAATCCAGGAAGCGCGCTCAAGCTGTTCGGCAATCGTGCGGGCGATAGGCATGGGCTAGCGGGTCAGAAGCCTCCCGCTTTCGAGCACATTGATTCCCGCCGATTGAAGGCGGGCGATGGCGGCGTCCGGATCATTGAAACGGAAAATGAGAACCGCCTTCTCCCCTCGCACAAATGGAAACGCATACATGTACTCGATGTTGATATCCGTGCCCTCGAACACTTCCAGCACTTGCGCCAAGCCGCCCGGGCGGTCAGGCACCTCCACCGCCAG
>FWPV01002885.1_pt1 | contig 40524 bp, 42 predicted proteins | sample 2228371 | NCBI WGS metagenome assembly FWPV01 (sample SAMEA103939776, study PRJEB20133) | metagenome
ACCCATCAAGCCCAAATTAGACCCGCCGTACACCAGGCCGAAACTATTGTCGACCAATGCACGGGCCAAGGCTTTCGCACCCTCGGTGTATTCAACCCGGTTGCCCGCACTGGAGCCGCAGTACACACAAATATTTTTCATGACAGCTTCAAGCCCAATACACCCAACACAATCAGCACGACGCTGCCAATGCGCAGTGCATTGACAGGCTCGTTGAACAAGACAATACCCATGAGCACTGTACCAGCCGCGCCAATACCGACCCAGACACTGTACGCGGTGCCAACAGGCAGGGTTTTCATGGCCAGGCCCAACAGCCCAAAGCTGATGGCAGCGGCAATCAAGGTGATGGCAGAGGGAACTAGGCGGGTGAAACCATCGGTGTATTTCAGGCCAATGGCCCAAACGATTTCAAAGAGACCCGCTACAAACAGAATTAACCAGGACATGACAACTCCCATCAAGCAAATGGGGCCGTCCCCGATCGAAGGTTGAGCGGTGAGGTCGTCCTCACTTCAAGAATCAAAAGTATCTGGAATGTAATTCACTGACCCAAGCCTGGCGCGCATTCGAGGCCACTTGGGCCACCTGTTCGCTTGGCTGGGCATTGGCAATTTTATCACCAACAAAAGTTTTGTAATGCCCCTGTTCCAATTCCGCCACAGCCTTCTCGACGAAATCGTGCACTGGCCCCGTACCACTTAGCTGGGCCACAAGTTGGTTAATCTGCCGCAAACGGGCTGGCTTTCTGTAGAGATCGACCTGATTGAAAAACCTGCCAAAACTGCTGGAATCGGTCGCGCACTGCTTCATGAAATCAAGGCACTGACGCGTGACAATCGCCAAATCTTCGGTGTTGCGCGGCAAACGCCAGGCCTTGGCCAAGGCCTTGATCTGTGCAACATCCAGGAAAAATCCAAGGCAATAAACCCAGCGCGCTTCAGCGGCGGAAAGACCGTTCAAACGATCGTATTCAGGCTTGTCAAAACCAGAAAACGGCACAGGGCAGCTCGGTGCCAACTCACCCCAGGCATTGAGCTTGCTGATCAATTTGATCATGCGGGAAGGCTTCACCTCGCCCATGCCTTTGTTCAACTCGGCGTACACACGCTCGGCCACAAGGTGCTTCAACTCGCCGCTTTCCCGCAATTCCCGGCACAAGTCCATGGTTTCCTCGGCCACTGAAAAATCGAGAAAACGTGCCAGAAAACGCGCTAGGCGAAGCACACGCAGCGGGTCTTCAGAAAAAGCAGGGCTAACATGGCGCATGCATTTGTTTTGAAGGTCGGTGAACCCTTGAAATGGGTCGATTAAATCACCTTTCGCATTCATGGCCATGGCATTCACGGTGAAATCACGGCGAGCCAAGTCTTCTTCGAGGGTAACCGAGGGGTCTGCGTGAAAAGTAAAGCCTTTGTAGCCGTGTCCGCTTTTCCGCTCGGTGCGGGCAAGGGCGTATTCTTCGTGGGTACGCGGGTGCAAAAACACGGGGAAGTCTGAGCCCACCGGAGTAAAACCAGCAGCCAGCATATTGTCCACGGTCGCACCGACGACCACCCAGTCCCTATCGCTGCTGGTGCGACCCATCAGCGCATCGCGAACTGCACCGCCCACCACATACACTTTGGCACGGGCGGGCAATCGTTCAATGGCGGAATCGAGTTGAAAACCTTGCAGTTCAGGGTGGCGGGCCATGGGCAACACGAGAATGAATGTTGCCCAAGATTACCACCGAATTATGCGGCGTGGCTTGCAGGCAAACGCGTGCGGTTGTGCTCACGGGTGAAGTCGATGGCTGGGCCAGCGGGTACAACCCGTGTGGGGTTGATCATGTCGTGGCTGTAGTAGTAATGGCGTTTGATGTGATAAAAATCAACGGTTTCCGCCACGCCAGGCCACTGATACAACTCGCGCACATAGTTGGAAATGTTTGGAAAGTCTTCAAGCCTTTGGCGATTGCACTTGAAATGACCGTGGTACACCGCATCAAACCTGATCAAGGTGGTGAACAAGCGCCAATCCGCTTCTGTGATTCTTGGCCCCACCAAGTAGCGGTTGTTCTCCAGGATTTTCTCGACAGAATCCAGCGCCATGAACACGGCGTTGTACGCTTCTTCGTAAGCGCCCTGCGTGGTTGCAAAACCGGAACGATACACACCGTTGTTGATGTTGTCATACACCAGTCCGTTGACCCGCTCAATCATGGTTCGCAGATTGTCGGGGTAATAATCATCGCGATTGTCAGTGATTTCATTGAACGCTGAATTGAACATGCGAATAATTTCAGACGATTCATTGCTGACAATCTGATTTGTTTCTTTACACCAAAGCACGGGCACAGTGACCCGCCCGGAGTAGTCGCTTTTGTGGCGTGTGTAAATTTGATGCATGAATTCACTGTTGAACAATTGGTCGCCAGTGCTGCCCGCATCTGTGTTGAATGTCCAGCCATTGCTCAGCATGTCCGGGCTAACCACCGAAACGTCAATGTGATTTTCAAGATTCTTCAACTTGCGAAAAATAAGCGTACGATGCGCCCATGGGCAGGCCAGTGACACATACAAGTGGTAGCGGCCACTTTCTGCCTTGAATCCACCTACACCGCTTGGCCCGGCGTTGCCATCGGCAGTCACCCAGTTGCGCAACTTGGCGCTTTCGCGCTGAAATTTGCCACCGCTTGAACTGGTGTCGTACCACTTGTCTTGCCACTGACCATCGACCAACAAACCCATGCGACTACTCCTTGAACTGCAACGTCAAGCCTCCACCTTAACAAAGCAAAGACTTACAGTTGTTCAATATTCTTGAAGGTGTCAGCCACTTTTTGCCGAAGGGCCTGGCGTTGCGCATCGTCAAGCCGAGCGATGTTTTTGGCCATCAGGCCAGTGCGCGGGTTGGCGGACAGCATTTTTTCATGCTGGTCCAGAAAGCCCCAATACAGCGTAGTGAATGGGCAGGCCTTTTCGCCTGTTTTTTCAGCCGGGTTGTATTTGCAACCGGCGCAGTAGTTGCTCATGCGCTTGATGTAGGCACCCGATGCAATATAGGGTTTGCTGGTAAAGCGCCCGCCATTTGCAAACAAGGCCATGCCGGCCACATTGGGCAGCTCAACCCATTCCACGGCGTCCACATACACCGCCAAAAACCAGTCTTCCACCTGCTGCGGTACCAGCCCGGCCAACAAGGCAAAGTTACCAATCACCATCAGGCGTTGAATGTGATGCGCATAGCCATAATCCAGCGTTTGACCGATGGAATCTTTCAGGCAGTTCATGTGGGTATTGCCAGTCCAGAACCACTTGGGCAAATCCAATGTGGCTTGCAAATGGTTGTCTTCGCGCATCTTCGGCATGTCGAGCCAATACACCCCGCGCATGAATTCACGCCAGCCCAGAATTTGGCGAATAAACCCTTCTGCACTGGCCACGTCCACTTTACCCGCACGGTAAGCCGCCTCTGCTTTTTGAATGACTTCCAGAGGGTGCAGCAAGTGCAAGTTGATTGAACTGGACACCAGCGAGTGCCAGCCAAAAGGTGTGTTGGTCCACATGGCATCTTGGTAGGCACCAAAGTTTTCAAACCGCTTTTCAATAAAGGTATCGAGCGCCTGCAAAGCTTGCTGCCGTGTAACTGGCCACAAAAAATTCTTCAATGTGCCGGGGTGATCGGGAAAATTCGCCTCTACCTCGGCAAACACCGTTTGTGTTATTTCATCGGGTTCAAAAAATGCAGGGGCTGTAATATCGCCAGGTCCAGCCTTGGGAAAAGCACTGCGATTGTCCGCATCAAAATTCCACTTGCCACCCGCCGGCTCAGCACCTTCCATCAGCACACCGGTGCGCTTGCGCATCTCGCGATAAAAATACTCCATACGCATTTGTTTGTAGCCACTGGCCCACTTTGCAAATTCCGCGCGGCTGCACAAATAATGCGTGTCTTCGAGCATGCGAAGCTTGATGTTTTCTGATTTGGCGAGCTTTAGAAAGTCCTGCTCCAAGCGCCATTCGCCAGGCTCGGCCATGTCAATGCTGGCGTACCCGTGTTGCTTGCACAGCGCAGCAACTTCCTGGACAAGACTGCGTCGACCTGTGTCTGCCAAAGTACGGTAGTGCACCGTGTAACCTGCATTGCGCAACTCATCGGCGAAATGTCGCATTGCACTGAGAAACAAGGCAATGCGAACTTTGTGAACCCACACCACAGTGGACTCACCAGGCGACTCCACCATGAGAATGTCTGCTGATTTCGGGGGGTTGGCCAAGAGTGCGGGGTTGTTCAGATCAAGTTGATCGCCCAACACCACCACGGCTTTGGTTTTGCTGCTCATGCTGTTTGCTGCCAATTTATTTGCTATGTGCTCATTTGCTGCCTGTCCGCGGCCCCGCCTTGCGACACGCGTCTGAGCAGTACTTCACATCGTCCCAGTTTTTGGCCCAGCTTTTGCGCCAACTCATTTCTTTGCCGCACACGGTGCAAGGTTTACTCGGCAAATATGACTTGTTGCCTTTGAAGGATTGCTGTTTGCCCGGCACTGGAATTACTGCTGATTGAATTTGTTGCGCAGTCGCCAATCGGCGATCGACTCGCTGATTGATTCAAGACTGGAGAGCAGCACAAAATCGTCGGAAGGCTTTTTGCGCAGGGCCGTGGAGGAGCCTCCACACCAAATCTCAACCATGGGAGGCAACTTCTCGCGCAATTCAGCGACAGCCTCAAGCACAGCAGGCGAGCTTTGTATCACTGAAAATGACAGTGCCACGATATTGATATTCTGTGCACGGGCCGCCAACACAATGTCGTAGATCGGCGTTTGCGTACCCAGCGATACACACTGCGCACCTTCCATTGAAAAAATACACTCTGCCATCAACAAACCCAAGCCATGCAACTCGTTAGGCAATGTAGTGAGCAGCACACGTGGACCCTTTCGGGTTGACGGAATGGTGTTCAAAGCGTTGCGCAACACCACCTGAATGGTTTCGGTGTAGATGTGTTCTTCAAAAATCTCAAAGTAGCCGCGAGCCCAGGCGTCGCCCACCATTGCATTCATCGGCGCCACAATTTCAACCACAAAGCGACGCAGGCCCATGGTCAATGCCAAACGCGACATGGCTTGGCGGAATTCTTCAGCGTCGTGCCGCTTAATCAACTCCATATAGCCGTTCAGCTCGTCGAGACTATCTGGCGCCACGTTCATTCTCGAACCCGCGCTACTGACTTCAGCCAGTTTCACCAGCTCATCAATGCTCAGACCAATAATTTTCCCGGGACGGTGACCGCCATCGAGAAGCCGTTTGATGACTCTCAGTTTTTCAACTTGATCGATGGAATAAATACGCTCACCGAAAGAATCACGCCCAGGCTGTGGAAAGTTGTAGCGTTTCTCCCAGACACGCAGGGTGTCTTTGGGCAAGCCGGTGTCCCGCTCGACTGCTGCGATTGAAAATGAGGGTTGACTTAGATCTGCACGCTCATTCATACCTGAACCTGACCACGGTGAAACTTCAACATCTTTGTTTTGTCCTAGACAAATTGACTTGCCACTCTGAACGAATAATAATGGAACTCGACGCTTGATTGCTAATCAAATTAGCATATTGGCTGAGATTTAACCACACATATAGAGACATTCAAGTGAATAAAGTGCATTGTAAAGACAAGCATCTGTCTAGTCCAGTCCGGGAAAACCTTGGGTATCGGGTTTTGGCCGGGATGATTGTGATGTTTGGCTTGCTTTTCGGGAACTCTGTTCGGGCCATGCCCAGCCAGTCATGCCCCGCCGTACTGAATCACGAATTTCCAAGGCTACAGGACGAGAAAAAGATTTCACTGTGCGACTTCAGAGGACAGGTGCTGCTGGTGGTAAACACCGCCAGTTTCTGTGGCTTCACCAGCCAGTATGAAGAACTGGAAAAAGTACACAGCCAGTACAAATCCAAAGGCTTTAGTGTGATGGGTTTTCCGACAAGTGACTTTGGTAACCAGGAATACAAATCGAACAAAGAAATTGCGGCGTTTTGCAACAACACATTCGGGGTGAAGTTTCCGATGTTTGCAAAAACCGTGGTGAAAGGGGATGCAGCCAACCCTTTGTACAAGCAATTGGCCAAAGCCAGCGGAGAACAACCCGGCTGGAATTTTCATAAATACCTGATCAATCGCAAGGGCGAAGTGGTCGGCACCTTCAAAAGTGGTGTCTCCCCCACCAGCCCCCAGATTACCCAGGCAATTCGCCGTGCACTCGATGCACATCCAATCACAGAGCAGTAATTATTATTGGAGCGCTTCTTCATGAATGCACCGGACGGACTTTTTTTACCTGACGAACAGTCACGCGCAGACAAACGCAACATTGCCATTCAACGTGTTGGAGTGCGCGCAATCAAACACCCGATTATTGTGGAAACTCTGGAAGGCCCACAGCCTTCGGTGGCCACCATCGACATGTCGGTGTTTTTGCCCAGCGATGTAAAGGGCACACACATGTCGCGTTTTCTTGAAATTCTGCAAACGCAGGAAAGCGCGCTCACGCCTGTGGGCATGAAGCAAATGATGCGCGACATGCTCCAACGCCTGGACTCGAACGCCGGCACCATCACCATGAAATTTCCTTACTTCGTGCGCAAGGTTGCGCCCGTATCGGGTGTAGCCAGCCTGCTGGACTATGAAGTGACCCTGGAAGCTGACAACAATGGTGCAAACACAGACGTATTCATGACCGTGGTGGTACCCGTGACCAGCTTGTGCCCCTGCTCCAAGAAAATTTCCGAGTATGGCGCACACAACCAACGCAGCCATATTACGATTCGCGCCTTGGTGGCCGATGGCATTGCTGTCGAGGAGCTGATTCGAATGGCGGAAGAATCGGCTTCTTGCGAACTATGGGGCTTGCTGAAGCGGCCGGACGAGAAATACGTAACCGAGCGCGCCTACGACAATCCCAAGTTTGTTGAAGACCTGGTTCGTGATGTTGCCATTCGCCTTCGCGCCAACAAGAAGGTTTTGGCCTATCGAATTGAAAGTGAAAACTTCGAATCGATCCACAACCATTCGGCTGTAGCCTGGATTGAAGAAGACAAACGCAAACAAAATTAATCCGTAACTTGGTTCTGGCTCGAAAAGCCAGAACCAGTTTCACTTACTGCAGTAATAAAAGGTTAGGATGTTAGTGAATACCCTCGCTTTTTTTAAACCCTGAGTACACATGACCAAGAATTCAAAAGAATTATTCCCCAGAGTCGCAATCGTGGGCGGAGGAATCTCTGGCCTCACGGCGGCTTACGCACTGCGAGACCATGCACACACCACCCTGTTCGAAGCCAATGAGTACATTGGGGGCCACACGAATACGGTGGACATTGAGGTTGAAGGAACGCAAGTTGCAGTGGACACGGGCTTTCTGGTGTACAACGAACGAACCTACCCCAATCTGATTCGATTGTTCGACGAACTGGCGGTGGAAACCGTGGAATCGGACATGTCTTTTTCAGTGTGTTTGCCTGAATTGAACATTGAGTGGGCGGGTACAAACCTGAACACGGTATTTGCACAGCGCCGCAATTTGTTGCGCCCCCGTTTTCTTCGCATGCTGCTGGATATTTTGCGCTTCAACAAAGAAGCCACCGCCATGGTCGCTGATGCAGGGCGAGCTGCACTGTTCCAAAGCAAAGCGAAAATGCATTTGGGTGACTATCTGGTTCAGGAAAAATACAGTGCTGAATTCCGTGACTGGTATCTGATTCCAATGGCAGCAGCCATCTGGTCTTGCCCCAGCGAACAAATGCTGGCCTTCCCATTGGCTACATTCATTCAGTTTTGTCACAACCATGGTTTGTTGCAAGTCAATGACCGACCCAAGTGGTTCACCGTGAAAAATGGTGCACGCAATTATGTACAAAAAATATTGCCTTTCGTAGACGAAGTGCACCACAGCACCCCTGTGCTGGAAGTCAATTCCACGGGTACGAAACCCACGGTAAAAACGAAGCTGGGCGACCAGGAATTTGATTATGTAATTTTGGCCTGTCACAGCGATGAAGCGCTGGGCATGCTCAAAGGCAACGAAGCCCAGAAAGATCAGTTACAACACATTAAATACCAACCCAACGTTGCGTACTTGCACACCGATGTAAACCTGATGCCGAAAACCCGCAGCACATGGTCGTCCTGGAATTATTTGAGCGATGTGCTGAATCCTCAGCCCAGTGTGTCTGTAACCTACTGGAGCAATCTGCTTCAACCTTTGCCAGTGAAAAAGCCGATTTTCGTGACACTGAATCCGATTATCCAGCCCGACGCAAAGCAGGTATTCCGCGAAATACACTACTCGCACCCTGTGTTTGACGTGCCTGCAGTTCAGGCCCAACAGGCGTTGTCCGAACTTCAGGGCTTGAACAGTGTCTACTTGGCAGGTGCGTGGATGAAATACGGCTTTCACGAAGATGGGCACACATCTGGCTTGAATGCCGCACGCGCAGTGATCGACAAGTTGGCGAAAACCAGACAAAAGGCGGCTTGATGGCGCAAGGGCGTTTTCAACTCAACGAAGTAAAACTGGCTTGGGGCATGGTGAAACATCACCGGGCACTTCCCAAGGCCAACGGCTTTACCACGGGCGCATGCTTTGTGCGCCTTGTTTTTTCGACTCAATCCGATTCAAAACCCACACATGCTTACCCGGTAATCGACGGCAAAGGTTTGGTGTCTGTGTCCGCACAAAATTACGGGTTCGAGGCGCACACGCTGAAGTTTCCCGAGTTTGTCAGCGACCTGGTACACAAAGTAGAACAGGAAACCGGCCTGGCACTGCAAGGCCCGGTGCATTTGCACACCTTCCCCAAGGTACTGGGCTACGTGTTCAATCCCGTCAGCTTCTGGTATTTCCACGATGAGGCGCAACAGTGCCGCACCGTAATGTGTGAGGTGAACAACACCTTTGGTGAAAGACATTTTTATTTGCTAACGGCCCCGGAAAGCAAAGCACCACTGAACAAAGGCATGCTGCTGCATGCCCGAAAAGAATTTCACGTGTCGCCGTTTTTCCCGGTGTCAGGGCGCTATGAGTTCAGGTTTGTGAGCAACGCAGACCGCACCATGGCGCGCATTAATTATTTTGAAGGATCAATTCAACAGCTCAGCACCAGCGTGAGCGGAGAACTGATGCATCCAAGCACCCTGCTTTGGGGTAAAACCTTATTGAAATACGGCTGGTTTACATTGGCCGTGATTGCAAAAATTCATTGGCAAGCGGTGAAACTGCTGTTTAAAGGCGCGAAGTTTCATGGCAAGCCTGCCCCACCCCGTCAAACAATTACGCAGACTGAACTCGAAGCATGACTCAAGCCATTACTTTTTCCCAGTTCCAACTGCCCAGCCACGCACCTTCGTCGGCACAGTGGACCCTGAAATTGCTGACCAAACTGAAAAAAGGTCGCCTGGAGATTGTGACTCCTGAAGGGGTCCACCTGTTGTTTGGGGGCGAAGAAGACCAACCCAGCGCGAAAATCAAACTGAACTCGTGGGCTGTGTGCCAAAGGGCCTTGAAGGCCGGGGACATCGGCTTTGCGGAGGCCTACATCGCGGGCGAGTGGGAAACCCAAGACATCGCCTCCATTCTTGGCGTGTTTCTGGAAAACCGCAAAGCAGTAGAAACGGTTATTTATGGCAGTTTTCTGGGCAGTATTGCCTACAAAATAAAACACCTGTTGAACCGCAACACCAAAGCACAGGCCAAGAAAAACATTCATGCCCATTACGACTTGGGCAACCCGTTTTACCAGTTGTGGCTAGACCCCACAATGACCTACTCCAGTGCACTGTTTGACGGTGACACCAGCCTGAGTTTGGAACAAGCCCAGCACGCCAAATACCAGGCCATGCTGAACTACTTGAGCCCCAAGGCCGGTGAGCAGGTTTTGGAAATTGGATGCGGATGGGGTGGTTTCGCAGAGAAGGCCTGCGCTGCCGGCGCGAGCCTGGTGGGGCTGACCTTGTCGACCGAACAACTCGCTTATGCCAAAGCCCGCTTGGCCAAACAGGGTTTTGCAGATCAAGCGGACTTCCGCCTGCAGGATTACCGCGATTGTCGCGGTCAGTTCGACCACATTGCCTCGATTGAAATGTTTGAAGCCGTGGGTGAAGAATACTGGCCAGCCTACTTCCAGTCGGTCAATCGCCTGCTGAAGAAGGGCGGCAAAGCAGCCATTCAAACCATTGTGATTCAGGACGAGCTTTTCGATCGTTACCGCAAAGGCACCGACTTTATTCAGCAGTATATTTTCCCGGGCGGCATGCTGCCCTCTCCAGCCAAATTCAGAGCCATGGCAGAGAAGCACGGTTTGCGCGTGGTGTCGGAAAAAGCCTTTGGAAAAGACTATGCTGAAACATTGCGCAGGTGGCGAGTGCAATTCATGAAAACGCTGGAACAGGTAAAAAACCAGGGCTTTGACGATCCATTTATTCGCACCTGGGAATTTTATCTGGCCTATTGCGAAGCCGGGTTTGAATATGAAAGCACCGATGTCATTCAGTTTTACCTCGAGAAGGTGGAGAATCAATGAAGTTGTTTCAGGTTCGGTTCATTCAACGCGCGTTGCTGTGCCTGGCCCTGCTGGGCTCAGCCCCCTTGGCGCTGGCCAACAGCAACTTGAACGCTCCGCCCAAACAGGTCACGCAAACCATTGAAAATGCGAAGCTGATGGGCTACGGAACGCTACGGTGGTTTGGTTTGCGTGTGTACGACGGGCAATTGTGGTCCAACGCCGACCCCGAAGGCTTTAATTACAAGCGTGACCCCTCTTGGCTTGAACTGAAATACGCTCGCGATTTTGACGGCAGCGATATTGCCGAGCGCAGCATTGATGAAATGGAAGAAATTGGTGCGGGCACCGAAGTACAGCGCCAAGGCTGGCTGGTGAAACTGAACGAGATTTTTCCGGACGTAAAAAAAGGCCACACCTTGAGTGCCCTTTTTACACCGGGCAAGGGAGTTCAATTTTTCCGCAACGGTTTGCCACTGGCCAAAGTGGACGATCCGGAACTGGCCGAGGCCTTTATGGGTATTTGGCTGGATCCAAAAACTTCTGCGCCTGAAATGCGCCGCGAATTGATTGGCTTGAAGCGCTGATACGGCCTCGCCGACATGAACCAACTGCCCCGCACCAGCGCCAAAGACCTGCTGAACTACGGCCTTTTAGGCTGGGCCCTGGGCGCGGTGGCTGTACCCATCTACATTCAGGTGCCCTACCTGTATTCCCGCATTTACGAAGTGCCCTCCGCGTGGGTGGGTGTTATCTTGCTGCTGTCACGGTTGCTGGATGCAGTGCTAGACCCCGCTATTGGCTTGTGGGTTGACCGCCGCAGCGGCCAAGGAAACCGCTACGCCCTGCCCCTGCTGCTGGCGGTGCCTTTGTTGCTGCTGGGCATGGCCGGGGTGTTTTTCCCGGTAGGAAGTAACCCAACCGAGTATGCCGCCAGCCTGATGGTGAGCTTGATTGTGGTGCACCTTGGCTACAGCTTCGCCAGTATTGCTTACCAGGCCTGGGGGGCTGAACTGGGCCACACTGACAAGGAACGCTCAACTTATGTGGCAGTGCGTGAAGGCGTCGGTATTCTGGGTGTTGTATTTGCCGTGTCGCTGGCACTTGAAACGAACGCCGGACTGATATTCACAGTGTTCGCGGTGATGCTGGTGTTGGGTATGTTTTTGTTGCTGAAGTTTTCGCCACAACCCGACCGAACAGCACAACAAGCCGCAAGTCCGTTTGCCGAAACTTTCAATAACGCGCAAGCCAGCATGGCCACGGCGATTCGTAAAGGATTTGCCGACATCGTACAACCTTTGCGCCGACAAAACTTTCGCAAGTTAATGGGAGTATTTCTGTGCAACGGCTTGGCTGCTGCATTGCCGGCCACGCTTGTGCCTTTCTACATGCGCGATCGCCTGGGCTTGGGCGATTCAGATCAATGGGTACTGGCCGTTTACTTTTTGGTGGGTGCAGCATCCACAGTATTCTGGGTATGGCTGGCCAGTAAAATTGGCCTGGCGCGCTCATGGTTATTGGGCATGGTGCTGTCCATCCCCGCCTTCATTGTTGTGATTGTCTTGGGTGAAGGTGACTTGGCAGGCTATCTGTTTGTTTGCATTGTGACGGGTTTTGCGCTGGGTGCCGATTTGTCCTTGCCTGCGGCCCTGGTGGCCCGACTGATCGAAGAAAACGGTGAACGCGGCAAAACCGAAGGCACGTATTTTGGGCTTTGGAACTGGGTGAATAAATTCAACCTGGCGCTGGCACCTAGCTTTGCGCTGGGCACGTTGCAATGGTTTAGCTATTCAGCCGACATGGCAAAAACCGAGTCTTACCAAAACATGGGCTTGCTGCAACAACTGGCCAACGACCCGCTGCTGTGGGTTTACGCCTTGGTGCCTTGCGCCCTGAAACTGCTGGCCATCGTATTGCTGGGCCGCAGCGGCCTGGCCAGTCTGAACCGAACAACAAGCAACACTGCAATTGGGAGTACAGCATGATTCAAGCACAACAATGGGCACAACAATGGGCAAGTAAGCTGCAATTGGCATTTCTGGCCTTGGCAGGTGCGCTGGTTTTAACCGCCTGCGCAAGCCCGCAACCCGCAGACTATGCACAGGAAAAACCAGTGCTGGACTTGAAAGAATATTTCAATGGCACCATTGACGCCTGGGGAGTGTTTCAAGACCGCTCGGGTAAAGTGGTGAAGCGTTTTACAGTGGTCATGAAGTGCACCTGGGATGGCAATACCGGTGTGCTGGACGAGGACTTTACCTACTCTGATGGCACCACCCAAAAACGGGTGTGGACGCTGAAAAAAGACGGCAACAAGTACACCGGCACCGCCGGCGATGTGCTGGGGCAAGCCAATGGCGAAACATCAGGCAATGCATTTCAATGGAAGTACACCATGCTGTTGCCGGTCGACGGCACCACCTATGAAGTACAGTTCGACGACTGGATGTACCAGATGGATGACAAAGTGATGTTGAACCGCGCCACCATGAGTAAATTTGGTATCGAATTGGGCGAAGTGTTGTTGAGCTTTCGCAAACGAGATTAAAAAGGAAACCGCATGAGCTTTAACCCGAAACTGACCCAGTGGCAAAACAAGCGGGTGTGGCTGGTGGGTGCTTCTACCGGCATTGGTGAGGCCTTGGCCCGTCAGTTGGACCAGCTGGGCTGCAAACAAATGTTGTCGGCGCGCAGTGCAGACAAACTGACTACGCTGGCGGGTGAGTTACAACATGCCACCGCCCTGCCCCTGGACATCACCCAACAAGCTGCCGTGAAAACGGCTTTCGACAATGTGATGGCCGCTTGGGGTGGCGTGGATTTGATTGTGTTGATGGCAGGCACTTACTCGGAAATGTCGGTTGCAGAATTCGACATTGAAAAAGTAAAACAACAAATCGATGTGAACCTGAACGGCACCATGTATGTGCTGGCCAATGCACTACCCAAGCTACTTGAACAAAAGTCGGGGCACCTGGCGATTGTCTCAAGCGTAGCAGGATATCGGGGTTTGCCAAATTCACTGGCCTACGGCCCCACCAAAGCAGCACTAATCAACCTGGCCGAGGCCTTGCATGTGGAGTTACAGCCTCACCATGTGGGCGTCAGCGTGGTGAACCCGGGCTTTGTAGACACACCGCTGACCCGCAAAAACACGTTTCCAATGCCATTTTTGATTACTGCAGAAAAAGCGGCGCAGGAAATTATTACAGGCCTGGAGAAGGGGGAGTTTGAAATCCATTTCCCCAAGGCATTTACGCGCACCCTTCGCACCTTGCGCATACTCCCTTATTCACTGTACTTTGCTGCAGTGCGCAAACTGACTGCCAACAAAAACAAAGCGGAACTGGGCCATGAGCAAAGCAAATAATACCGCCAGCAAAGCAGGTGGCCTGGCACCGCTGGATCGCCAGCAATTGTCTGAACCCTTGCGCAGACTAATCGATTTCTTTGAGCATCTGACCGAGCACAGCGTGGCGGATATGCCCAGGTTTTATGCGGGTGACGCTTATTTCAAAGACCCGTTCAATGAAGTGAACCGAGTGGAAGACATCGCCCGTATTTTTGGAGAAATGTTCCATCAGGTTAACAACCCGCGCTTTGTGGTGCACACTGCATTTCAATCAGGTCAACAAGTGTTCATGGCTTGGGACTTCCTGTTCGAGATGAAACGCTTTAAGGTGGGGCAAGTGCAGTGCATCAAAGGCTCATCTCACCTGCAATTGAACCAAAACGGCCTTGTTCAGTCACACAGGGATTATTGGGACACGGCTGAAGAGCTGTACGAGAAGATCCCGGTGCTGGGGGGACTGATGCGCTGGTTGAAAAAGCAGGCAGGCTAAAAGCCTGAATCAGGCTGGATTCGGCGTACACATGTGCACATAAATGCCTTGTGTCACCAAATCTTCATGCGCTTCATGACATGTCTTGTTAAAATCACAAAGTCAAATCTATTCAGTGAAGGTGGAGCAACATGTTGTATCCAGAGTTATTCAGGTCATTGGAATCCGTTCGTTGGAACATGGAAAAAGACATCAACTGGGACCAGTTTGATGCCTCCAAGTTGTCTGAAGAGCAGGCCCAAACCATCAAGATGAACGCCATTACCGAGTGGTCTGCCTTACCTGCCACGGAAATGTTCTTGCGTGACAACAAACACGACAGCGACTTCTCAGCCTTCATGTCCATTTGGTTTTTTGAAGAGCAAAAACACTCGCTGGTGTTGATGGAGTATTTGCGCCGTTTCCGCCCCGACTTGCTGCCCACCGAAGAAGAATTGCATGCTGTGCGCTTTGAATTCGACCCGGCACCACCCCTTGAAACACTGATGCTGCACTTCTGCGGCGAGATCCGATTGAATCATTGGTACCGCTGCGCCTCCGATTGGCACACCGAGCCAGTCATCAAACAAATCTACAAAATCATTTCGCATGACGAGGCACGCCACGGTGGCGCTTACCTGCGTTACATGAAAAAAGCCTTGGTGGAAGTGGGCGATGGTGCACGTGCTGCATTCAGCAAAATTGGCGTGCTCATGGCCTCGGCCCGCCGCACCCAAAAACCTTTGCACCCCACCAATTTGCATGTGAACAAAGACCTGTTCCCCAACGACACGGTGCAAAGCCGCCTGCCCGATCCCGATTGGCTGGAGAACTGGCTGGATGGTCAAATTCGTTTCGATGCCGATTGGGAAAAGAAGGTGGTTGACCGCATTTTGCACAACATGAGTTTGTTGTTTGAGCGCACCTTCGAATCGGTACAAGACCTGAACCGCTACCGCAAGGAAGTGATGGCACGTTTGGGCGCAACCGAACCACCCGTTGGCAACGCTGCCTGATTGATTGCTTAAACATGACAACAACCGGAAAACCGGCCCGCTTTGAAAAAAAAGTGTGCCACCCCAGCGAGCTGGCCGAGCGTGCAAAACAACTCAAAGGCCCCGTGGTATTTACCAACGGGGTTTTTGATTTGTTACACCGTGGACACGTCACTTATCTGGATCAAGCCGCGCAAGAAGGCCAGAGCCTGATTGTCGCTGTCAATTCTGACGAATCAGTCAAACGCCTGGGCAAAGGCCCAGACCGTCCCATCAACACCCAAGTTGATCGCATGCATGTTTTGGCTGCACTACACTGCGTGGCTTTGGTAACCTACTTTGAAGAAGACACGCCGTTGAACGCCATTCTGGCGGCACGCCCGGATGTGCTGGTGAAAGGTGGCGATTGGCCTGTTGAAAAAATGGTGGGGGCCAAAGAGGTTCAAAGTTGGGGAGGCACAGCCCTGTCCATCGCGTTTGAACACGAGCGCAGCACCACCGCCACGCTCGAGAAAATACGCAAACTTTAATTAAGGCTTGGTGGCTGGTGCAACGCTGGCCTGCGCAAACTGTTCGGGCAGGCTGGCCACGTGCAATGTGGTGGTGGGGAACGCAATTTCAGCGCCGTGCCGCTCAATGATCTCGGCGATTTTCAACAACACATCCTGCTTCACCTCGTGGTACTTCACCCAAATTGTTGTTTTCGTAAACGTATACACCATCAAGTTCACGCTTGAGTCTGCAAACTGATTCAGGTTCACAATCAAGGTTTGATTGTCATCAATTTCGGCGTGCTCAATCAACATGCGCTTGACCGCATCAACAATACTGCGCACCTGTTGCAGGTCTTCATAGCGCACGCCAATTGTTTCCTGAATTCGGCGGTGCGTCATCCGCGAGGGGTTCTCCAGTGAAATGGTGCTGAAAGTGGCGTTGGGCACATACAGCGGGCGCTTGTCAAAAGTGCGTATGCGCGTGAGTCGCCAGCCGATGTGTTCGACAGTGCCTTCAATATTTTTATCGGGTGAACGCACCCAGTCGCCCACCACAAAGGGACGGTCCATGTACACGGTGAGGCCCCCGAAAAAATTCGCCAGCAAATCTTTCGCAGCAAAACCCACGGCAATTCCACCCACACCGCCGAACGCAAGCACACCAGAAATACTGAACCCGAGGTTTTGAAGAATCACCAAGGCAGCGGTAATGACAATGGAGGCGCGAAGCAACTTGCCGATGGCGCTGGCTGTGGTGGCGTCCAGCGGCTCTTTCACTCTATCCGGGCTTTGAAGTGCAAGCTCGAATCGTTTGGCCAAACCAAACAGGAACCAGGTAATCAATACAATTACACCCACCCTGCGTACAGGGTCGATCAATTCGAAAATTTCAGCGTTGCTCGCCGTGTGTGTAATTCTGGCTGCCCAGGAAATACCCAGCAACCAGATCAGGATTTTCAATGGCTTGCGGGCACTTTCGAGGAACACATCGTCCCAGGGGTTGTTCGATTTTTCTGCAAACCGCCCCAAGCGATTGAAAACCAAACCCACGGTGTAGCTGACCAAAAGGGTGAGAAACACCACCATGAAAACCTGATACACCCAAGTGTTGTATGTAAAAACACCGCTGGGAACACCCAGGCCGATAAGCCATTCTTGCAGGCTGGAAAAATTCATGACTACTTTTGTTTGAATTGAAAGGAACAGTGTAGAGAACCTGAACAGCAAAAATGCCCCCGAGGGGGCATTTTCAAGCTTTTGTAAACCGAGTCAAACAGCGAATTACTTCTTGTCAGCCTTCAGCTTGCCGCCAGCCTTCACATCGGCTTTCACATCTGCTTTGGCTTTCACATCGGCAGCGGATTCAAGTTGACCCGTGCGCTTGCCTACTTCGCCTTTGGCTTCAGAATGCAAGGCACCAGCTTCACTGCGCATTTCATCGCCTTGAGACTTTGCGCCTTTCACGGCCGCGCTGGATTTTCCTTTCAAATCAGCATTGGCGTTTGCGTTGGCATCTGCTTTTGCCTTGGCATCTGCATTCAAGGAAACACCGGGCACTTCAGCTTTCACGCCAACACCGGTGTTCACACCCAGGCCCACCGCCATGGCGGAGGCAGAAAACATCAGGGCACTGCTGAGCACGGCAAATTTGAATGTATTTTTATTCATGGTTAAGGTCCCCTATCGAATGTTGTTTGGGAACCCAAATAACGGTCATGTTGCCTGGCCGGTTGACGGCTTTTTCCAGAACTCGCTTTTGGCCACCGCCGGGTCAGGCTCGGGCCAGGCCAGGCCCATGCGCTCGAGCGTACCGACCAAAATTTCAGCCACCAGCATGTTTCGGAATCCTTTGTGATCGGCGGGGATAATCCACCAGGGTGCCTGCTTGGTGCAGGTTTTTTCCAGCACCTGTTCATAGGCATTGGCATACATGCTGTAGTTTTCGCCACAGTGAAGATCTTTTTCGGTCAACTTCCAGCGCTTGTCTGGGGTTTCCCAACGTTCAATCATGCGCTGGTGCTGTTCTTCGCGGGAAATATTCAGGAATATTTTCAAGACTGTGGTGCCGGTTTCAACCAGGAGACGTTCAAAGTCGTTGGCTTGGCGAATGCGTTCGTCAAGCCAGGTGGCCGATACATTGTCTTGAATAATCGGCATGATGATGCCGTCGTAATGTGAGCGGTTAAAAATCACGGATTGGCCCGCGCCCGGTACATGGGGGTGAACCCGCCACAAAAAATCATGCGCTGCTTCTTGCTCGGAGGGCTCTTTGAACGACACCATGCGCAAAGCCATGGGGTGCACTGAACGCATAATGGCTCGCGCAGCGCCGTCTTTTCCTGCAGTGTCCATACCCTGCAAAATGACAAGCAGTTTGTGTTCGCCTTGCGCATACAGACAGGTCAGCAGGTGGTTTAAGCGCTCCGACAATTGATCGACCCGCTCGTGCATGTCTTCTTTGGAAGGCATGTCGCCATAACGCGTTGGCCATTGTCGCAAGCGAACTGCCTTGCCGTTGACCATGCAGGCCTGGCCTAAAATTTCCCACTGGCTCTCGGGCACCAAGGCATCGGGTAACACTTTTTCAGAGCGCTTGGTTTCTTTGCGTTTGGTGACTTTGGTTTCAGGTTTGTTGTCTGCTTTGGTCATGCTGATCCAGGTTGTGCTTGTTTTCCACGGACTTTTGAATCTCGAACCGCACTTGTTCAAATGATTGGGCACGAACCTGACCGAATCCTTTCACCTGATTAAACAGGTCAAGAAGGTGATCGGTCTGTTTGCTGTGCTGCAACATTGAAGGATTATTGTGCATCAGTTCCAACCAGGTTTCAAACCAAGTCACCAGTAAAGTCTGGTTTTTACGCTCTAAACTTCCTCTAAATGGATCGAATATCGTGTTTCGCAATTGGCGCAAAGCCGCCAAAACCCTGAGTACCGGGTCAATCCAGGGGCCAAGTTTTATTTTCCGCGGCCGGTTGCCATGCCCAGCCAGCCAAGTGGGAGCAAAGTGAAAATACAACTTCGCACCCGGTTCAAATTGCGCCATGGTCTGCCGTTTCCACTCGGGATTGGTGTGCAAGCGGGCCACCTCAAACTCGTCCTTGAAGGCCAGTAATTTGAAATAGGTGCTGCACAGGCGCATCCACTGGTGGTTCAAACCCTGAGAATCAAACCCGGCGCGCAAGGGCAATACCCTGGCTTTGAAGCGCTCTGCCAGTTGACTGTTTTGATACCGCGTCAATTCAGCTTGATAACGCATCAACTTCTCGTCATCGCTTTCAAACTGACTGGTGGGTGCAAAATTCTTTTCCAACATCTGCTCAAGCAAACCAGGCTTTGACACCGCCACACGACCCGCATCAAAGGCCAGCAGGTTTTCAGTCACCTTCACGCCATTCAATTCAATGGCTTGGCGCAGGGCAGCCAGGTGCAAGGGCAAACAACCGCGTTGCCAGGCGGCGCCCAGCAGCAGTGCATTGGCATACACAGTGTCGCCAAACAGCCTCTGGGCCAGCCACTGGGCCCGAATCGGCGTGTAACGCTGCTCGGGGTTATTCAAAGCCCGTGCAATATCGGCGTGCATTTGTTCAACCGGCGCGCACCAGTCGCGCTGGGCAATAAAATCGGCTGTGGGTGGCGTGTCGGTATTCACCACCACAAATGCAGCGCTGTTCAGTAGTTCCAGTGTTTTTTCATGCGCTGATACGATCAGGTCGCCACCGATCATCAAATCAGCCTCGCCCACGGGAATTTTGGAAGATGCCAAAGCGTTGCCTGCCGGGGCAAACTGCACATGCGAAAACACCGCACCTCCCTTTTGCGCCAACCCGGCCATGTCCAGTGCCAAAGCTTCCATACCCTGCAAATGCGCGGCCATGCCCAGCCATGCGCCAATGGTGACCACACCAGTACCACCCACACCGTTGATCAAGACTGCATAACGTTGTTCCAATTCATCGGGGTGGATCTTGAATTCAGGCTCAACAAGACTGGCGCAAGCTTTGGTAAGCGCGCTGTGGTGCGCTGAAGTATCGGGCTTTCGCAACTCACCGCCCTCTACCGTCACCAGGCTTGGGCAAAGCCCTTCAAGGCAGCTGTAGTCTTTGTTGCAGGTGGATTGGTTAATGGTGCGTTTGACACCCCAGGGCGTTGATACGGGCTCGATCGACAAACAATTGGAATGTTTGGAGCAGTCACCGCAGCCCTCGCACACTCGCGGGTTAATCAACACGCGCTTTGCAGGGTTCGGGAACTGCAATTGGCCCGTGGCCGGGTCGGTGCGCTTGCGCCTGCGGCGTTTTTCCGAGGCACAAGTTTGCTCATACACCAGCACTGTGGTGCCTTTGATGTCGCGCAGCAATTTTTGCACGTTGTCCATGTCCCGGCGGTGAAACACTTCAATGCCCTCGGCCTTTGGGTCGTCCGGCACATTGCGCAGGTGTGGCGCGGGGTTGTCACTGACAATGACAATTTTGGAAACGCCTTCGGCAGCCAGCTGGCGGGTTAGTTGTGGCACGGTGAGTGTGCCATCCAGATGTTGTCCGCCGGTCATGGCGACGGCATCGTTGTACAGCAACTTGTAGGTGATATTCACGCCTGCTGAAACGCTGGCCCGAATGGCCAGAATACCCGAGTGGAAATAGGTGCCATCGCCCAGGTTGGCAAACACATGTTGGGTTTGTGTAAAAGGTGCCTGCCCTATCCAGGGCACACCCTCGCCGCCCATTTGTGTGTAGGTTTGAGTATTCCGATCCATCCACACGGCCATGTAATGGCAACCAATACCGGCCATAGCCCGGCTGCCCTCAGGCACTTTTGTCGAGGTGTTGTGCGGGCACCCCGAGCAAAAATAGGGTTTGCGTTCCACGGGTAAATGCGTTGAATGACCCACGTCATGGCTGTGCGCAATGGCGCCGATCCGCTGATCAATTCTGGTTTTGATATCGGCAGGCAACTGCATGTGCCGCAGGCGTTTGGCAATGGCCTGAGCAATCAATGCAGGGTCTAGCTCGTAATGGCTGGGCAACAACCAATTGCCTTGTGGCAGGGACCACTCCCCGCCTTCGCGACCATCCTTCGAAAGCCTTTCATCAAACTTGCCGTACACCTTGGGGCGTACATCCTCGCGCCAAGCGTACAGTTCCTCTTTAATCTGGTATTCCACCCACTGGCGCTTTTCTTCAATCACGAGAATTTCTTGCAAACCCTTGGAAAATTCTCGAATACCCACCGCATCCAGCGGCCACACCATGCCGACTTTATAAACCCGCAAACCTATTTCTGCGCAACGTTGCGGGTTCAAACCCAAATCATTCAAGGCCTGCAAAGTGTCCTGAAATGCTTTGCCAGTGGCTACAATGCCAAAACGCGCCGAGGGCGAATCAATCACGGTTTTGTTAATGCCATTGGCTCTGCAAAAAGCCAGCGCGGCATACAACTTGTGATCAATCAAACGGGCTTCCTGGGCGAGGGCTGTGTCGGGCCAGCGAATATTCAAACCGCCCTCTGGCATGTCGAAATCAGTGGGCAACACAAACTGGTGTCGGTCGGGGTCAATATCAACCGTGGCAGAGCACTCCACCACATCGGCCACCGCCTTCATGCCCACCCACACACCGGCGTAGCGACTCATCGCGTAGCCGAGCACACCGAAGTCGAGAATTTCCTGCACATTGCTTGGAAACAGCACCGGAATCATGGCCGCTTTCAATACATGATCAGACTGGTGCGGCAAGGTGGAGCTTTTTGCGGCATGGTCATCACCCGCCACCAGCAGTACACCGCCGTATCTGGATGTGCCTGCTGCGTTGGCATGTTTGAACACGTCCAGGCTTCGGTCCACGCCCGGCCCTTTGCCATACCAAAGGCCAAACACACCGTCGACTGTTGCGCCCTGAAACAGGTTGAGTTGCTGGCTGCCCCACACCGCAGTAGCAGCAAGGTCTTCATTCACGCCCGCCTGAAAGTGAATGTTTGCAGGGTTTAAAAACTGTTTTGCCGCCCAGAAAGCCTGGTCTACGCCACCCAGCGGCGAGCCCCGATAACCCGACACAAATCCACCGGTGTTCAAACCATTCATGCGGTCCAGCTCGGACTGAAGCAACATGAGTCGAACCAGCGCTTGCGTGCCTGTCAGGTAAATTTTTCCTTGGGAGAGGGTGTATTTGTCACTGAGCGTGACTGCGCGGTGTAAGGGATGTTGCGGGTGCTGAGGGGCATTCATGACCACTTTCCTCCACGAAACGGATGAGTTTCTGCGAGTGCGAGGTGCCTGGTAACTGCCTTGTGAGCAACACGAGGCTCTGCTTGAGTGTTACACAGAGCCCGCGGGCGTTCAAGCCCCTTGGTCGGGTTGAATGTCCTTCACATTGTCCACGTTGAACATTTCCTCGGGCCGTGGATAACTTTTCTTGTTTTTGCGAGCTGGCAATTTTTCGCCTGAAAACATTTCCACTGCAGTGCGCGCCACTTCCTTGGTATCCAGCGCCGCATAGGCAGATACCACGGCCGCCCCAGCCAAAGGCACAATTCGGGATGCGGTGCGTTTGGCCACTCGATCAAACACCAGTTGCCCTACTTGTTTGGTTACACGAATGGCAATGTCCCGACGGCCACTTCGTGTGAATCGGTCGATCAAGTCAAGTACCGATTTGCCGGTTTTCTCCTCGTGCTCCAGGGGAATTGATCTTTCATACTCGCGCACTGCCGTGCCGGCCACATGGCTGAACAGGCAAGTCATCAGGTCTTGCTCGGTCAATGGCTTTTTATGACCAAACGCCACAGCAATGTCAGCAACCATTTGCGCTTGTATGCGCCAAACAATGACGAGATCGGGCAACACCGTGAGCATACCCAAGGGGCCCACGGGCAGGGCCAAAGTACCCGACACGGCGGCAGCTTTTGCACAAGCCTTCTGGGTAATTTCTTTCGAGCGCTCATAAGGGCGTTTGGCTTTGCCCGGCTCTTTGGAAACGGGCACCCCACCGGTGACTAGACCGATTACGGCATGGAGGGGCCCCATTAGGGCTCTGGGTAAATTGGTCTTTTGCATGAATAATTCATCAAAGGCAAATTGTTTCTAATGGTACTAATCAACAAGTCACAGACTTGGTTTACTATCGTAACTCACAAGGAGTAATCAGTTTGGGGGTAATTCCCTAGGATTGCTGTGGTCCTTGGGGTCAAAATTATGAATAGACGGTGCAATTCACGGTCTGATTGTTGTTTTGATCCATTTGGAGTACCCCTAATATGGGGGAATTCGACCTAGAGTTCGATGTTTTCACACAGGAGTGAATGTCATGAGCAAAGCAGCAAACAAGCAGTTGGTTTTGAAACGTAAGGAAGAAGGTGCCTCCTTGATCGAGTACGCAGTAATCGCGGCCTTGGTAGTAGCGCTGGCAGTGGCTGGTTTTGCGACTTTGGGTGACGGTTTGGATACTGCATTCACCAACATTGTGAACTCCCTGACCGGTGGCGGCGAGTAAAACTCTCGCAATGAAGTAATCATGACTCCAGCCAATCAGGCTTACTCTGCATTCGTCAACCGCGCTGAACAACAGCGCGGTGCCCAGCTTGTAGAGTTGGCCTTGATGTTGCCGGTTGTACTCACCGTCATTTTTGCGATTGTGGGTTACAGCCTCTTGTTCATGGTGCAACACACGCTGAGCTCAGCCGTATCTCAGGCTGCGCGAAGCGTGGCAGTTGCAGGAAGTACAGCCGACCCGGAAGCTGCGGCCAGGCAATTGTTGTTGAATTCCCTGCCCAGCGCGATGTACCCCGCAGGCTTTAGTTTTTCGACCGACCAATTGGCCGGTGCAGCAGATTGTGGCAACGCCTTGGGCGCGGGCACCAACCCAGCCCTCAGTTGCCTGGAATTTCGGGGAGTTTTTAATACTTCCGAGAATCCGTTTTTGTCCAACATTCCTTTTGCAGATACTTTTTTTCCAGAACAACTCAGCGCCAGCGCTGTGGTTCTGTACCAGAACACCGACGCACTGTAATTTCTTCCGGGAGCCCTTCGCGACATGTCAGGAAAAACAAAAATACTCGCACTGCTGCTATTGGGAATCGGATTGATTTTCATGGTGATGGCCTTTTTGTCTGGCCAAAACGTGAAGAAAGGCGGAGAAGCCATCAAAACCGAACTTGAGCGATTTCCGGTGGTGGTGAGCACTGTTGAAATTCAATTCGGCAAGCCCGTAACCCCCGAAATGCTGAAGGTGGAAAAATTTGCAATTGCACCCAGCGGTGCATTTACCGACATCGGCGATGTAATCGGCAAAAAACCCTTGTTCAATATCGGCAAAGGTTTGCCAGTGACCAATCAATACTTTGAATCTGGTGCAGTGGCTGCTGAAGTGCGTGAAGGTTACCGCGCCTTTGCATTACGCCTGGATGAGAACAACGTGGCCACCGCCAAGATCAAGGCAGGTGATTATGTTGATGTGTTCTCGATCTTCAAATCCAACAGCCGTGACATTGAAGAAACCATTTCTCGATTGATCATGCCCAAGCTTCGTGTGCTGTCGGTGGGTTCGCAACTGGTGAATGCACCCGAAACAACGAATGCGGCCAATGAAAAAGACGTGAACAATCGCCCCGTGCGCTTGAAAGCCATGATGGTGGAAGTACCCACTGGCGACATCAACACCTTGGCCATTGCTCAAACCCAAGGCGAGTTGTTTGTGGTGTTGCGCAGCCCCGACGAAGAAGAATTGCCTGACATGAGCAAATACCCTCTGCCAGAACCAATACTCAAACCTGCGTTGGTGAAAGGCCCTGACGGGAAAGTGCTCAAAAACCAACCTCCGGTTGAGTTGACCGCAAGCGACAAAGCTTTTGCAGGTATTTCGCTGGACAATGCCATGTTGCCCGGTAGCGGCAACACCAAAGACAACAAAAAACTCGCGCAAACTACCCAACGCACGGCCGAACCGGCCACTGTTGAAGTTATTCGCGGTGGTGAAACAACCCGGGAAACAGCGCGATGAACAAGAACAACATCACTTTGAAAAGCGTGGTCGCAGCAATTTCATTGGTGGCCTGCGCTGGGCTGATCAGCCCTCAGGTGGCTGTGGGACAAACCCCCGCAGCACCCAGCAGCGCAGCACCTTTTGTGCTCACCTTGAGCACCGGTTTTCAGAAAGTAATTAGCTTGCCCGGAATACCGGCACGGGTGTCGATTGGAGACCCCAGCATTGCGTCGGTCACTGTACTCAAACCCACAGACCGCGGCGGAAAAAATGCAGGTGTTCTGGTGACTGGTTTGAAAACAGGTTCCACGTCGCTGTTGATTTGGGACCGCGGTGCCAGCATGGCCCGGGTAATCACAGTATCGGTAACCGGCAAGGCGGCTGAAACCATTTCCACCTTGAAAGACTTGAACCTTGAAACCGAAGGGCAAGTGTTGAAACTTTCGGGCTCAACGCCCAATGTAAGCACCTATCAGCAAGCGCGCGAGAGTTTGATCAAGCCCGGTAGTGACGGCAAACCTGCAGAACTGATTGACCAGGCCACCATTCAAACGTCTGGCACAGTGCAGGTCGATGTGAAAGTCGTTGAGTTCACACGCAGTGAATTGCAACGGTTGGGGATTAACCTGACAGGTCAAGTTAATGGTGGTGGATTCACATACTCAATTGCGGGGCCGGCAAGTGTGAGCGGTTCGGGCGGTGTATCGAATGCATTCTCTTTGGCTTTTAATGGTGCAGGGTGTATCGGAAATGCGGCGATAGGTGCAGTAAACGGTACAGGCTTCGGACCAGCCACTTGCGACTTGATCTCTGGCCTCAATGTCCTTCAAGCCGACGGCTATGCCAAAGTGCTTGCCGAACCTTCATTGATTGCCCAATCGGGTCAGGATGCATCGTTTCTGGCGGGTGGCGAGATTCCAATCCCAGTGCCCTCCGGCAACGGCACCATTGGCATTGAATACAAAAAGTTTGGTGTGGGCCTGAGTTTCACACCCACCATTTTGTCGAACAAAACAATTGCCTTGAAAGTGTCACCCGAAGTCAGCGATCTCGATTTCTCTCGCGGCACCTCCATTCAAGGTGTGCTGGTTCCCGCCATTTTGACTCGCCGTGCAAGCACGACTGTTGAACTGGGCGAAAACCAAAGCTTTGTGATCGGCGGCTTGATCAGTCGAAACATTATTGCAAACGCCAACCGTGTGCCTTGGTTGTCTGAAATCCCGATTCTGGGTGCCTTCTTCAAGGGCAACACCTACAGCCGGGAAGACAAGGAATTGCTGATCATTGTGACACCGCGATTTGTAAAACCCCGTGCAGCAGACGCACCCGCTTTGGCCCTGCCCGGTCAAAACGTGGGTATGCGCCCGCGCAGCGTGTGGGGCCAACTCTTCCTGCCTTCGGCAAAAGAGCCTGTTCCTGGCTTCACCACCAATTAAGGGGAATTAGCGATGCAACAAAGCATGCCCCGGATATTGTTCATCAGTGGGTCTGACGCCAATTGGCTTTGGTTGTCAGACGCAGTGGGTGACCGTTTCATGCTGGTGCGCGAATCTGGCACATTCAGCGAAATTACCAAACGCGTGGGCTTGGTATCGCCCAGCATGGCGGTGGTGGATTACTCACCCCAAGTGGGTTTGGATGCCAGCTTGATCGTGAAAGAGTTGCGCGAGCTGGCGCCCGACCTGCCTGTGGTTGCGATGGGTTCAAAGGACTCGACCGAAGACGTGGTCAATGCGCTGCGCTCCGGTGTAAAAGACTTTTTGAGCCTTGATTCAAGCGCTGGCGAGGTTACAAAAATTCTGACAGGCGTGGTTGAAAAAGCGCCCAAGCAAAGCAATGAACGCAAGGGCTACGCCTTGGTGGTGTTGGGTGGGCGGCAAGGTGTGGGTTCCACCACACTGGCTGTTAACCTGGCTGTGCAACTGGCCAAACAAAACAAAGACAGCACTTTGTTATTGGATTTTGGTTTGCCATTGGGCGACGGTCTGGTGCACCTTCCTGCGGAGGACAAACAAGGCGCCATGGACTTTGTGGAATGCGTGCGCAACCTCAAAAGGTTTGATGCAACACTCGCAAAAACTGCCTTTCGCCGCAACAATGCCACGGGTGTGGCCATACTTTCACTGCCGCGAAACCTCGCGGACTTGCGTGATATTTCCGCGTCTGACGCCTTGAAATTTCTGAACCTGATCAAATCATTTTTCGAGAACATCGTGATTGATTTGTGCGGCTTCTCGAACATTGAATTTGTGGCCAGCCTGCTGCGAAGTGCCGACTCAACCATGGTGCTGACACCACAGTCGGTGCCGGGTATTGTGACCGCCGCCGAGTTGATCAAAAGCCTGAACGACAAAGGTATCGCGACCCAGACGTTTGACTTGGTGGTCACGCCCTATCACAAAGATGTTGCGCTGGATGCAGAATCGATAGCCAAGAAACTGAACATTGAAACAGTACACACGCTACCCGACCGACGCGCACCGTTGATCAATGCGGTGAATGGCGGTCAAGTATTGTCTGCAGCCGATTCAAAAGACCCTTATGCCAAAGCAGTGGCCCAGTTGCTCGACAAAGTGAATGCTCACCGCAAACACATGGACGGCCAAGGCGGTCTTGCCAGCACATTCAAGAAATGGTTCAACAAATGAGTGAGATCATTTTCGGCCAGGAAGCGCCGCCCCCAAAACCCAAAGAACCTGAGCACGCTGAAGGCTTGGTGTCCAATGCTGCAAATGCGGTAGAAGACCTGCAGTTTGCCACTGCCAAAGTCAGCGAAATGGACTCTGCGGTGTTGGCTGACGTGAAGGAAATGGCCCATGAACATATCTTGGCCATCATCGAAAAGAAAGGCGCTACCTTTGCCAAAATGGACAACAGCGCCCTTGAAAAATTTATTCAAGGTGAAGTGCAAAGCCTGATCTACGGCAAGCAGATTCCGTTGAACGACTCTGAAGTGGCCTTCGTGGCCGACTCGCTGTACAAGGAAATTGCAGGCTTTGGCCCACTGGAAGACCTGCTGGCTGACCCCAACGTTGAAGACGTGATGATCAACGGCTACAAAGACGTGTATGTCTCCAAGATGGGTCGCATGGAACGTGTTCAAGCCCGCTTTGTCGACAATGCCCACCTTTTGAGGATTGTTCGCCGCATTTTGGCACCACTGGGTCGCCGGCTCGACGAATCAAGCCCCATGGTCGATGCCCGCCTGCCCGATGGCAGCCGGATCAACGTCATTATTTCCCCACTGGCCCGTGATGGCGTGGTGGTATCCATTCGCAAATTCCGAAGCACACCACTGCGCGCTGAAGACCTGATGGGCCTGGGCACTTTCGATGCTCGCGTGTATGAATTGATGCAGGAAGCTGTTCGCAAACGCTGCAACCTGGTGGTGAGCGGTGCAACATCCACGGGTAAAACCTCCATGCTGAACGTATTGGCTGAATTTATTCCCGCGGGCGAACGTTTGATCACTGTAGAAGACACCGCTGAATTACAACTGAACCACCACCATGTGGTTCGCTTGGAAAGCCGACCTGGTGGACATGAAGGCGCAGGCGCAGTGTCAATTCGCGATCTGGTGAAAAACAGCTTGCGTATGCGCCCTGACCGCGTTGTGGTGGGTGAAGTTCGAGGTGCCGAAGTGCTGGACATGCTGCAAGCCATGAGTACGGGCCACGATGGCTCCATGGGCACCATTCATGCTTCGACTCCGCGTGATTGTTTGCACCGTATTGAAATGTTGTCCGGATTCGCTGGCTTCACCGGCAATGAAATGAGTTTGCGCCGACAAATCGCCTCGGCGCTCGACCTGATTGTTCAAATTGTTCGTCTGCCCTCGGGCAAGCGCCGCATATACAGCATCACGGAAGTGGCTGGCATTGTGGATGACAATATTTTGCTTCAAGACCTGTATCGCCATGAAAGCCGACTCGGCCCAGACGGTCAGGAACTGGACAACTGGGTGCCGGTTGTGCCCTACCCCAAAAACCCGAAAATCTCGCACATCCGCCTGACATGACATTCGGACTGATCGCCGCTGCCTTGGTATTCATTTCTCTGGCCCTGCTGTTGCTGGGCCGGGGTGCTGAAGAACAAAACCGCAAACTGGCGGAAAGCCGACTGGATGTGGCCTTGAGCAAGTCCCGGGATCCACTGGCGCTGGAAAAAGACCCCCTGCGCAAAAAATACATTCCGCAATGGATTACCGACAGTCTGATTTCAGCTGGCCTTAGCATTGACCGAACACTCGGCATTCGCGTTGCAATGATCACCTTGATACCCGCACTCGCGGCCTTTGTATTTCGGGGAGCGGCCAGTGCAGTCGGTGCACTGATTCTCGCCATTCTCGTGATTGCTGCCTACGTGCTGTATCGCCAGCGCAAACGCAGACTGCAAATGTTGAGTCAGCTGCCCAACTTTCTGGACGGCGTGGTGCGGGTGAGCGCTGTGGGCTACAGCCTGACCGTGTCGTTCAACACCGCACTTGAAAATGCAGAACAACCCTTGAAAGAAGCGTTGGGGCTGGCAGTGCAAATGCAGTATGCCGGGCTGGAACTGGACCAGGCCATGCACCGACTTGCACGGGTCTACGGGCTGAGCGAATTCAAACTGATTGCATCCGTTGTGGCGCTGGCACTGAACTACGGGGGCAAAAGCGATATTTTGCTGGGTCGCCTGGCGCAATATCTGCGCGACCGCGAACAACACCATCAAGAAATGCTGGCAATGTCATCAGAAGCCCGCATGTCGGCCGTGTTCATGTGCTGCTTAACACCTGCCCTGGCCGGCATTATTTTGACGCTGAACCCGGCCTACCTGGGCACGATGTGGAACGACGACACGGGCCGCATGCTGCTGTTTGTCGCTGGTATCTTGCAAATTGCTGGCGCTGCGATCATCTATCGCATGGTCAAGAGCATCTGAGGGCGCCCACATGGACATGAACACATTACTGGCTATTGGCATTTTCCTGCTGGGCTTGGGTTTTATGGGGCTGGCCTGGAGCCTGCTGAGCCAAACCAGCCGCAAAGAAAAAGCGTTGGCCCGAATTGATGAGTACACCGAACTGCGCCGCCGGGTACAGAGTTCAGCCGCTGTGCGCAACCAGGTGCCGACCAGTGCGCTCACAGGCCGCATTGAGCGCCTCGGTCAACAATTCAGCAAAACCAAGGCTTTCACCTACTTTGTTGAAGAAGAAGACAAAAAATTATTGGGCCGTGCCGGTTTCGGGCGCGAAGAAGACCTGAGCCGATTTGTGCTGATTCGTATTGCACTCGGCCTTCTCGGGTTGGCTATTGGACTTTTCCTGAACTGGGATGCTGGTTTTGGTGCCATTCCCATGATTCAGGTCATCGCAGTCACGGGCATTGGCTTCATGGCGCCCAAGTGGTACCTGAAAACGGTTGGAGAAGGCCGTGAAGCCGCTTTCGAGCGAGAACTGGTGGCTGTGGTTGACGTGATGCGTTTGTTGCAAGGCGTAGGCTTGAGCGTTGATCAATCCATTGAAGTCATGACCTCGCAGCTGTACGACCTTGTACCCATCACGGGCCGCATGTTGCGCCGGTCTCGCGCCCAGGTGAAGTCTGGCGTGCCATGGATTGTCATGTTGAAACGAATGAGCAGCATGTATTCCAGCGACGAATTCAAATCATTTGTGCAGGTTCTGGAGCAAATTGAAAAGTTTGGCGGCGCTGTTCAAGAACCTTTGAAACAGTTCTCAGACCGACTCGTCGAAAAAGAAAGAGCCAACGCCAAAGAAACAATGGGCAAACTGACTGTTAAACTGACCGGTGTGATGGTGATTACCATGCTGCCGGCCTTGCTGATCATGACCGGCGGTCCCGGTATCATCTCCATTATTCGTGCATTTGAACGGGTTGGAGGTTAAAGCGTGTTGAGCAGTCGTTTAATTTCAGGACAATTCAGTCGACAACTGGCCACAGTGGCCTTGCCATTGATTCTGGCCGCGTGTGCAACACAGCAGCAGTCACCCAATGCACCTGCTGCGCCTGCACCCGAATCCGCAATTACGCCCAGTGCGCCCAACATCAGTGCCACCAGCCCCACGCAAGACGCACTGATTCAAGCTGAGCGCAAAGACCTCGAGCGGGAAGATGAAGAGGCTAGAAAAGCCCGCGCGGAACGCGAGAAAAACCTGCACCTGAAACTTGTTCAAACCATGATTGAACAGGACAACGCCTACGCAGCGCTGGCCCACCTGGATGCCTACGACCAGAAATGGGGATCAGATCGGCAAAGCAAACAACTGCGTGCCGATTCACTGCGAAAAACCAGCCAGCTGGACCAGGCTGAACTGGTGTACAAATCGCTACTGAGCGGGCAAGGTCAACAAAAAAGTGGACCAGTTTGGTACGGCTTGGGCAAAGTGGCGATTGAACGAGGCGACTTGAAAACCGCGGCAACCCGACTGGAAAAATCCATTCAAGTCGATCCGCTGAATATCAATGCCTACTCCGACCTGGGTTTGGTGTACTTGTTGGAGGGTCAGAAAGAACCCGCCTACAACACACTGATGAAAGCCAATCAACTGGCCAGTGGCGATTCGAAAATTATGGCCAACCTCGCCTTGTGGGGCTTGGTGTTTGATGATTTCAACATGGCTATGGACATCGCAGATCGCCTGCAGTGGTCAGACAACACCCGCAACCAGGTGATGTCGCAAGCCAATTCCATTAAACGGCGTTTTGACGCCAAAGGAAATACCCAATGAACTCAAGCAAGCAATGGATATTGGCAGCTGTGTTAAGCACGGCTCCCTTCCTGGTCAGCGCCCAAGAAACCAACTCCGCAACACACCAAGGCTCATCGCACGTTTCAGGCACTACCGATGCGGAAACTGGCTTGAGCACCCGCACCTGGCTCAAAGAACAGGCCGAGGGCATTAACCGGGGCGAAGTCGAAGCTTACAGGGCTGAATCGGCAGGCAAAGCCTACCGGGCTTACACTGACTCCATTGGTGCCAAAGACCAGAAAGCGCCGGTGTCTCAAGTTTCAACCATCAAGACCAACTAACTTTTCAAGTGCTGCGCCTGTTGCTCAAACTGCTGTCTTTTGTCACCGGCCAACGGCTGCTGACACCCGAGCAGGCCGCCAGCCAACAACTTGAACTCAATGACCTGCGCAACAAGCAAGCTGCGCTGGAATCACTGTCCAGCAAACTGCGAAGTGAAATGAAACGGCAGCAGGCCCTGGCGCGCGAACAGCTCAAAGAAACCCTAACTTCACATGAACAGGCGCAATCCGCCCGGCAGTCTGAAATTGACAGCTTGAAAGAAACACTGGGCCAGCTCAACCTCAGTGTCGACATTGAAACCCAGCGACAACTCAAAGAGAACAATGATTTGCTCAGCCAGTTGAACTGGTTGTCGGGCACCATTGCCCACGACTTCAGGGCACCGCTTCGCGCCATTGACGCCTACTCCTTTTTCCTGGCCGACGATCTTGGCGAGAACGCGCCACCCGAGGCCAGCAAATCACTGGAAGAAATTCGCCGGAACGGCAAGCGCATGGGCGTGTTGCTGGACGCTCTGATTGAATACCTGCGCCTGGGCGTTTGCCCATTGAATGTTCAACTTCATGACCTGAACGACACACTGGTGCAGGTGGTGAACGAGCATTTCGACTTTTCGCCAGTGCCGATTGAAATTCAGGTGCAGGGCAAATGGCGTTTTGACAAGCCCATGATGATGAAGGCTTTCAAAGAGTTGCTCGACAATGCCGTGAAATTCTCCAAACCAGTTGAATCTCCAAAAATCATTGTTCGGCAAAGCAGCCCAAATAATCTCGAAATTATCGACAATGGTGTGGGGTTTTCGGAAACACACGATGCCCAGAAATTTCAGCTGTTTCACCGCATGCACGGCAATGACGAATTTGAAGGTGAAGGTATAGGCCTGGCCACCGCCGAGCGCATTGCCTCTCGCCACCACATCACCTTAAGCTTGAACCGTGTGGGCAACCAAACGGTGGCCAGCCTGCAATTGCCCGAACGCGGATCGCTCTAAACCACCTTGGACAACAACTCCAGCAAGCCTGGCAATTTGCCAAGGTCTCGCCTGGGCAGCGCATTGCGCACTTTGTTGCCATCGGTGGAGGTATCTACCAAGGCGGCCCCAGGGCCCGGGCTGGGCAAATTGCGAAACACCAGCACCACTGGGCTGATTGCGGTTTCACCCCGAATCAGGCTGCAACCAATTTGACTGCCCGTTAACTGCACCAAACTGCCAGCCGGGTAAATTCCCAACTCTTCAAGAATGATGGCAGTGAAGCAGCTGTATAAGTGATCGGCATGGGCAAACAGGTCTTTCACAGCCTGCTCCGCCGTAAAATTGCTGCGGTAGTCACGCTGGGCCATTCTTGCATTGAACGAATCGCACACACTCAACAACACAGAGCCCACATTGTTGTTCGGTATCTGGTTTGGATACCCCGAACCATCGGGCAACTCGTGGTGCATGCGCACCGATTCAATCCAGATTTCATCTTTTACACCCAGCAACTTCAGCTTGTTGGCGCTTTGCTCCGGGTGCTTGCGAATGGTTTCCCGCTGGTCGCGCGACAGCGGCTCGGTTTGAGCCCGCAAACGTGCCTGCAAGGTCAACATGCTGATGTTCATCGTCAATGCGGCTTTCAAATGCGAGGTCAGTTCTTCATCGGAAAAACGGTTGCTGCACAAACCCACCCGAAACAGGGTTAAGGCCACCAGCATGTGGTGCATCACCGGATAATCGTCTGCCGTGTGCCAGGCCAGGTAGGCATAAGCGAGGTCGAAGTGATGAATGGCAATATGCTTGAACCGCGCAGCGAGCTCATCCATCACCACCACAAAAGTGTCGGGCTCCTCATCAACCAGGGCCTTAGACAGCACCTTGTAACAACAGTCCAGTTCTTCAAACAAATCCTGTGCCTGGAGGTACAGCAAAGTGGATTGTGTCAGTTCGGTTTCCAGCGCCACCAGGCTTTCCCCAGCCACGCGCGTACCCGGGTTGTAATGTTTGCCGGAATAAAGATACAAATGCTCGGGTGACAGCGACTTGCGTTGCAACAAAGGTTGTATCACTTGGGCATCTGAAATATTGATCAACATGGGGCAGACTCCTATTCGTCTAATTCATAACGAGCGGTCTGCCAAAAAAATGATCGCCCAATCGGTGGGGTTCATTTCAGGGATCTGCTGAACTGAGTCAAAAAAAGTGGTTTATTCGGAAAGTGGGCACACAGGCAAAGGTGAGATTCTTGAATCCAGTTTGATTCGGGTCTACTACCATGCAAGCCATACAACTGCGCGCCACACCTAGTTACGACTTCCGTTTTCCGGAAACCGTTGAGCTCCAAATGGCAGCCCCATTGCAAGACAGCGATACCAATCTTGACGACGCACTGGCCGTGGTTTTAAACGCTGTGAGGCAAAGCAAAAACCCGCATGCCATGGACGCCTTGGGCACCCTGCTGGGCTATATGGAAACCCTGGAAAGAAAACAGCAGACCGGCCAAAGTACTGAAAACTGGGTGACCCTGGCCAACCCGGTCACCATGAGCCTTTAACGTACTGCCTGGTACGAACGGCAATCAACAACACCAGGCCTTGCGCCAGAAAACCAAGCCCGCTCCACATGGGCAATGACAAACCCCACAACGGTGGGTATTCATCGCTACACAAACCATCGGCAACGAACATATCAGGCCAGTACTGAACCCAGGGTAAAGCATTCAAAGTGTTTTGCAGCGGGTCAACGCCGCAGGTTTGAGCCGGGTTCGACAACACCCACACGTGATAAAAAGCCACACCCGCGCCCGCCACAAAGCCAAGCAGTGACAACAACACGAACACCGCTGACCACATGCTTTTTTTGCTGGTCAAGCCAATGCCCAAAAAGCCCAAAGCAGTTGCAAGGTAGGCATAGCGCTGAATAATGCACAACGGGCACGGAAACCATTCTTTGCTGATTTGAAAGAACAGTGCCAAACCCAAGGCACCAAGACTAATTGCCAGACCCAGACTTGCCCAGGGCCGTGCCGAAGAATATTGCATGATTTATTGCTTGCTTTGTACCCAGTCCTGGGTCGATTGAAAAATAGTGCCCATGGCCGACAGGTAATGCCGGGTTTCATCCCCCAGCGGATTGTGCTCCATGCACAAAAAAGCGAACCTGAGTTTTTTGAAACCGATGGTGCCCGCCGCGCCCGCGCTTCGGTGCGCCATGGATTTAAACGCTTTTTCCTCGATGGAGAAAGGATCAAAACCAGGCGCAAACCAGATTTCACGCGTTTCTTCGAAAAATTCCTGTGCAAACTCCTGCAGCATTTCAAGCCCCAATTCACTCTCGAGGCGTCCCCATTGATCATCATCAATCAAGGGTTGTTGTTCCAATTCTTGTTCAGAATACATGGCGAGTACTCATTGTTTGTTGTGTTTTTTTAATTCCTGTTCAAAGGATACTATTTCATTCATCAAATAAATGCCTTAAAAGCCTATACTGAGGCGTACTTCGTTGAATTTTCGCCACCATCAAGCCATGAGCAACGCATTAGAACAACTGAAACAAGCCACCACTGTGGTGGCTGACACGGGTGATTTTCAGGCAATTGCCGCCTTTCTTCCCCAAGACGCCACCACCAACCCATCGCTGATTTTAAAAGCAGTTCAAAAACCACAATATTTGCCCCTGCTGGAGCAAATCAAGATTGCGTATGGCCATGAGCCGCTTGAGCTGCAAACTGATCGCCTGTTGGTGGCTTTTGGCACTGAAATTCTGAAAATTATTCCTGGTCGTGTTTCCACCGAAGTGGATGCGAGGCTTAGCTTCGACACAGAGGCCACCATTGCCCGCGCCAAGCGAATTGTGTCGCTGTACCGGGCTGAAGGCATTGACACTGAAAAACGCCTGTTGATCAAAATCGCCTCCACCTGGGAAGGCATTCAAGCAGCCAAGGTTCTGGAAGCCGAGGGCATTCATTGCAACCTCACCCTGCTGTTTTCACCCATTCAAGCGCATGCCTGCGCCAAAGCCGGTGTTCAATTGATTTCACCTTTTGTGGGTCGAATTTATGACTGGTACAAAAAATCGGCTGGCAGCAGTTGGGATGAAGCCGCCAATGCGGGCGTGAACGATCCTGGCGTGCAATCGGTGCGCCGCATTTATGCCTATTACAAACAAAATGAAATTCGCACAGAGGTGATGGGTGCCAGCTTTCGCAATGCAGGGCAAATTAAAGCACTGGCTGGTTGCGACCTGCTTACCATCAGCCCTGAATTGTTGACTGAGCTGCGAGCGGACGATGCACCACTGAAGGTCGACTTGGGAATTGATTGGGCACTTGCACAGCCACGTGAAACATTCCCCGACGGCGAAGCGGCTTTTCGCTTTGAACTGAATGCCGATGCCATGGGCACTGAGAAACTGGCGGAGGGCATTCGGGCGTTTGTGAAAGATTCGGTTACGCTGGATGGGTTGTTGAAAGCGTGAGGTGTTGGTGAGGCGCAGATTTGCAGCAGCATCGCATCAACTCCCCACAATTCAAATCACCCCACCATCCTTCATCTGCTGAATCTCTTCAGCCGAATAACCCAGCCCCGCCAACACTTGCTCGTTGTGCTCACCCAGCTTGGGCCCAAGCCAACGGGTTTGCCCCGGCGTGTCGCTTAGCTTGGGCACAATGCCCGGCACTTTCAAAGTACGGTCATCGCCAAAGGCATGTTCTTCAATCATGCCGCGTGCAGCAAATTGCGGGTCGCGCACAATGTCTTCAATGCTGTAAATTTTGCTGACTGGCACGTCGGCGTTTTCGAGCACCTCAAGTGCCTCATCAATGCTGCGTTCCTTGCACCACTGGGCAATGGTGTTGTCAATCAACTCGGTGTGGCGAACTCTGCCATCGTTGCTGGCCATGTCAGGGTTCTCCGCGAAATCGCTTCGACCAATTGCCACCATCAGGCGCTTGAAAATGGCGTCACCATTGCCACCAATCACAATGAATCCGCCGCATCCGCAAGTGTAGGTGTTCGACGGCACAATGCCTGGCAAGCTGGCCCCCGAGCGCTTGCGCACCACACCTGCAAAGTCATATTCAGGCAACAGGCTTTCCATCATGTTAAACACCGACTCGTACAGGGCCACGTCCACAACCTGCCCCTTGCCTGTTTTGTGGCGGTGTTGCAAAGCCATCAGCGCACCGATTACTGCATGCAAACCGGCCAGTGAATCGCCAATCGAAATTCCCACACGCACAGGCGGGCGATCAGTGTCACCGCTTAAAAACCGCATGCCCCCAATCGATTCCGCAATCGCACCAAAACCGGGGCGGTCTTTGTAGGGGCCAGTTTGACCATAGCCGCTCAAGCGAACCACAATCAGGCCCGGGTTCATGGCCTGCAGTTGTTCGGGACTCAAGCCCCACTTTTCGAGTTGGCCTGGGCGGAAATTTTCCACCAGCATGTCGGCGCTTTCGATCAGCTTGCGCAATACAGCCAGCCCTTCTTCGGCTTTTAAATTCAGGGTAATTGATTTCTTGTTGCGGGCCTGCACAGCCCACCACAGGGAATTGCCCTCGTGCAGCACGCGCCATTTGCGAATCGGATCGCCACTGCCCGGGGTTTCAACCTTGATGACTTCGGCACCAAATTCGCCAAGCATTCGGCTCGCAAAAGGCCCGGCAATCAGTGACCCCAATTCAAGCACACGGATGCCTGCCAAAGGACCAAGGTTGGTGGTGGAAGATTGCTCAGAAGGATTGGTCATGGAAAGCCGCTGGCAAAAATAAAAGAGTTATTCCGGGTCAGAGCCCAACTGACGGCGGTCCAACAAAGCCCGCGCCACGGTGCTGGGGTCGGTGTATTCAAGCTCACCGCCAATGGGCACACCACGGGCAAGGCGACTTACTTTCAATGCCATGCGGCGAATTCGATCGGTGAGAAACACGGCTGTGGCCTCACCCTCGTTGGTAAAGTTGGTGGCCAGAATGACTTCTTTGACCTCGCTGTCGTCCAGGCGTTGGCTAAGCTTTGGCCAGTCCAAGGACTCAGGGCGCACTCCGTCCAGGGGCGATGCCCTGCCCATCAGCACGTAGTAGTAACCGCGATAGGTTTGCGTGGCCTCAATGGCAGCGAGGTCTGCAGGTGTTTCAACCACACACAACAAACCCGGATTGCGGCGGGTGTCGCTGCAAATAGAGCACACATCCGCATGACAAAAGTTGTTGCACATGCTGCAGTGGCGTATTTCCGCCACCGCTTTCAGCAGTGATTCGCCAAGCGCAGTCGCAGCTTGACGATCATTTTGCAACAAATGAAAAGCCAGGCGTTGCGCAGACTTCGGCCCCACGCCGGGCAAACGCTTGAGCGCCTGCACCAGATCAACCAAGGGGTCGAGGCCATCAAAGGCGTCAAACGCGGAACGGCTCATGGGTATTAATTAAAATGGCATTTTGAAGCCGGGAGGCATTGGGAAACCGGCCGTGACTGAGGACATTTTTTCAGTCATGGTGGCTTCGGCCTTGCGCACTGCATCGTTAAAGGCTGCGGCCACGAGGTCTTCCAGCATGTCCTTGTCTTCGCCCAACAGCGATGGGTCAATGGTAATGCGCTTGCAGTCATGCTTGCAGGTCATCACCACTTTCACCATACCTCCGCCCGATTGCCCTTCCACTTCAAGCGCACCAATCTCGGCCTGCATTTTGGCCATCTTTTCCTGCATTTGCTGGGCTTGTTTCATCAAGCCGGCCAGTTGGCCTTTCATCATGTTCATGTCGAAATCTCTCCTGTCAAATGTCGGCTGGGCCTGTGTTGCTCAGCGTGCGTTCTGAACCTGAGACCACAGTTGCGCCCATCAAGTTCTGAATGTCTTTTAAAAACGGATCTTCCTGTAAAGCCAGCTTGGCCCCTTCCAGAGCTTGCCTGCGGGTTTCACTTTGAACTGCGTGTGCGGTTTGCTGAGCCTCGCCAAACTGCATTTGCAAACGCACGGCAGTTCCATAGTATTGGCCCAGCGCACCCTCCAGACGGGTCACCATGCTGGGTTCGGTGTAAGCCTTGATCGCTGTGCGCAACACAATTTGCAGCACTTCGCCATCACGGCTGGCCTCGACCAGTTCGGCCTGTACCAGTGCCTGTCGTGTTAAACCTTTGGCAGGAACTTCCTGGGATACTTGCGGCCAGTTGGCAGCACTGGGCAAATCGCCGCTGGCCGACTGGGTATAAACCGGTTGCGGCTTGAATTCGGATGCGGTTGCGGATGCAGACACGACAGGTTTTGATTGGGCCACCGGCAAATCATCGGCTGTGTCCCACGGCGGGGACTCATCGAATTCCTCCACAAGCACAGGCGATGGGCCCTTGGGTGTGATCGACTCCATGACAGGCGCAGCAGGGACCTCAGCGGGAACCTCAACAGGCATTGCAGGCACAGCAGCCACCACTGGCTTAGCCGCAGCGGGTTTGGCAGCCAACAGGGGAACGGTCGCTTTGATGGCTGCTGGAGCCAAGGGTGCAGAACGCGTCACAGCGCTGTGCCCACCTGGCTTGAAGGCCAGCATGCGGACCAAGGCCATGGAAAACCCGATGGATTCCTCTGGGGCCAGGTGCAATTCAGCCCGAGCATGTGTGGCAATTTGATAAATCAATTGCAGGTCTTCAGCACCAAAGGCAGCTTGCAGGTGCTGCAACGCAGCCTGGTCAGGGTCTTCGGAATCAAGGCCGCCCGCAAAGTGCGCCACCGAAAGCCGGTAAGCAACGGCGGCCAGTTCATCTAGAATGGCACCAAAAGGCGCACTGGCTGTGGCCAGCGCATTGCTCAACTCAAGCAATGCCTTGCCATCGCCAACAGCCAAGGCTTGCAATAACTGGTGCACCACTTGCTGATCCACGGCGCCCAGCATGGTTCGAACAGTTTCCTCACCCACATGGCCCGCGCTGTAAGCAATGGCCTGGTCGGTCAGCGACAGCGCATCACGCACACTGCCGCGCGCGGCCTTGGCCAAGAGGCGCAGCGCACCCGGCTCAAAGGCAATTTGTTCCTCGGAAAGAATGTGAGCCAGGTGGTCTGCGAGCTGGTCGGGCGGCAATTGACGCAAGGCGAACTGCAGGCAACGCGACAAGACTGTGGCCGGTATTTTTTGCGGATCGGTCGTGGCCAGAATAAACAACACATGGCCTGGTGGCTCTTCCAGCGTTTTCAGCATGGCGTTGAACGCACTGGTGGACAGCATGTGCACTTCGTCGATGACATACACCTTGTAGCGGCCTGCGGTAGGCGCATACATGGCGTTCTCGAGCAGGGCACGCATCTCATCCACGCGCGTGTTGGTGGCTGCATCCACTTCCAGCAAATCGACAAAACGACCCTGGCTGATTTCCACACAGGCCTGGCACTTCCCACAAGGCGTGCGGCCAATGCCCTGCTCGCAGTTCACGGCGCGGGCCAAAATTCGGGCAATGGTGGTTTTGCCCACACCACGGGTTCCCGTGAACAGGTAGGCATGATGAAGGCGTTGATTGTCGAGTGCGTGGGAGAGGGCTTTGACCACATGGGCCTGGCCCACCAGCGAATCAAAGTCTCGCGGTCGCCATTTTCGTGCCAAAGCCTGAGATACGGTTTGATTCATTCAGATTGGGTCCAGCAGTTGGGTCCAACAAATTAAGAGGCGAGCCAGAACCCCGGCACTGACTTCACGGTTGTGGCTGC
>FWPV01002886.1_pt1 | contig 40514 bp, 32 predicted proteins | sample 2228371 | NCBI WGS metagenome assembly FWPV01 (sample SAMEA103939776, study PRJEB20133) | metagenome
GGTCAACCTCATCCTTCTGGTGCACAACCTCATTCGCAGTCGGGTTCTCTTGAAGATGGCCGGGGTGGAGTTATGAGGTAGCACACGAAGGAATAAAACAATTCTGGCGGTAACTGCTGTCGCCGGGTGAGGGGTTGAAACGACGATGCTCGAGCAAATGATAAGAGCCTGGCCTCAGGCCCTGCGTTAAACCCTAGCCGTTTTCCCTCGACCCTAGACGCTCCGCCCGCGTCACCGAGTCCGCGTCACCTTGGACAGATTACGCGGGGCATCGGGGTCAAAGCCCCTGGCTACCGAGAGCTCAGCGGCAAAGGGGTAGAAGGCCTGGGCCAGCAGAATGGCGTCGAGCACCGGGTGAAGCCTGGCGGGCAGCGGCAGGGGCGTATGGGCCAGCTCCAGGGCCTCGGCCTCAGAGGAGGCCACCAGCAGATGCCCCCCTTTGCCCCGCAGATTTTCCAGCAAGCTCACCAGGCTGGGCAACGGCTTGTCCTTTGGTGCCAGTACCAACAGGGGAAAGTCGGGCTCCACCAGGGCCACCGGGCCGTGGAGCAGCTCTGCCCCGGACATGGCCTCGGCATGGAAGGCGCTGGTCTCTTTGAGTTTGAGGGCCAGTTCGTGGGCCACCGCAAACCCGTAGCCACGCCCCACCACCAGGCCGTTATCCGCCCCCACCAGGGCCTCCAATCCCGCCTGCCAGTTGGCATGAACCGCCTTGTACAGGGCCTCGGGCAGCATGGCCAGGGCCTCCTTAAGGGGCTTGTCCTCGGCCCAGGCCGCCACCAGTTGGGCCAGCGAGGCCAGGGTCGCCAGGTAGCTTTTGGTAGCCGCTACCGCCTCTTCGGCCCCAGCCCACAGGGGCAGCACCACCTCGGCGGTCTGGGCCAGGGGCGAGCGATCCTGGTTAACCAGGGCCAGGGTGAGGGCCCCGTCGCGGCGGGCCTGGCGGGTCACCTCGATCAGGTCGGGGCTCTGACCCGACTGCGAAATAGCGATGACCAGGGCCCGGTGCAGGGCCAGGTGCTGCCCATAAACGGTGTGTATCGAGGGAATGGCCGAGGAGCAGACCAGCCCCAAAAGGCTCTCGATCAGGTACTTACCATACAGCGCGGCATGGTCGGAGCTACCGCGGGCCACCGTGAGCACAAAGGGGGGGGTGTGGCGACGCAAAAAAGTACCCAGCAGCTCCATCTCGCTCTTGTTTTCGCGCAGGGCTTGCTCCACCACCAGAGGGGCCTGGTGGGCTTCCTTGAACATTTTGGTTTCGGCTGCTTTCATGCGGGCGCCCTCACCTTTTGGCCTCCAATGTAGACTTCCTCGAGCGTGAAATCCTCTCCCAGCACCACCAGATCGGCGGGCAATCCCACTTCCAGGCCGCTCTCCAGGCCGATGTACTGCGCGGCAAGCCCCGAGGTCATCTGAAGGATGTCGTGCAAGGCATAGCCCCAGCGGCTCAGGTTGCGGGCGGCCTGATCCATCGTGAGGGCGCTCCCGGCCAGGGTGCCATCGGCCAGGAAGACCCCCTCGCCCTTTTTGTAGACCTGGTGCCGCCCTAGACGATACGCCCCCTCGGGCATCCCGGCTGCCGCGACCGCATCGGTCACCGCGTAGGTGTGGGGAATGGTCTTCCAGGCAACCCGAACCGCCGCCGGGTGGACGTGCAGTCCATCGGGAATGACCTCGGCCCATTCGGCCCGCTCGAGGCCCAGCCCCACCACCCCCGGCTCGCGGTGGTGCAGGGGGGTCATGGCGTTGTAGAAGTGGGTAAAGCCCTGTGCTCCGGCCTCGAAACCCGCCAGCGACTGGGCATAGGTGGCTTCCGTATGGCCTTGCTGCACCCGCACCCCCTCTGCCTGGAGGAAAGCGATCAGCTCGAGCGCCCCTGGCAGTTCGGGGGCCAGGGTGACCACCCGGATGGGAGCCAGGGCGAGCAAGTGGCGCATGGTTTCCAGGCTGGGCAGCAAAGTGTAGGGCGGCTGGGCGCCCAGTTTTTGCGGGCTGATAAAGGGGCCTTCCAGGTGCACCCCCTGCACCCGCGCCTCGCCGGGGCCGGGGTTCTCCATCACTGCGGCAATGCCGCGCAGGGCGCTCTCGAGGTCGGGCAGTGGCGCCGTGACGGTGGTGGCCAGCAGGGCCGACGTGCCGTGCCGGGCGTGAAAGCGGGCCATCTGCCGTACCGCCGCTTCGCCTTCCATGCAGTCTGCACCACCGCCCCCATGCACGTGCAGATCCACAAACCCCGGCAGAATGTAGCGCCTGGGCTCGCCTTCGAGGGAGGCCAGCGGGGTGATAGCTTGAATGCGCGCATCGAACTCGAGCCGGCCCATACAGGTCAGGTGGGGGGTTACCAGGATACCGTTCAGTTGTGTCATCTCAGGGCTCCAGTTTCAGGCTGATGACCTGATAGGGCAGATAGGCCAGGGTCAGGTGGCCGTTTTGTAGTGGAAGGCTCTCCCCGGCGTCTTCCAGCAGGTTAACCCGGCTCACCTTGCGTATGCCCAGGGCACTGAGGTCGAGCTCGGCCACCCCACGCCCACCGTGGGCCTCGTAGAGCCGCAGGATATAACCAAAGCCCTCCTCGGCCCGCTTGAAAGCCGCCACCCGCAGGCTGCTCTGGGACAGGCGCAAAAACTCCCGGCTGGGAGGCTGCCCCCCTGCATGAATGGGTATAGCCACGGGTTGCAATGGGGCTGTAAAATCTTCGGTCTCGGCTACCGTACCCGTTCGCCAGTCGCCGGGGTGCGGATAGAGGGCATAGGTGAAGGCGTGCTCGCCCACATCGGCCAGGGGGTCGGGCCAGAGGGGGCCGCGCAAGAGCGAGAGGCCCAGCACGTTGGCGTGTGCGCTGTAGCCATGCTTGTACCCTCCCAGCAGGCTGACCCCGTAGCCCGCCTCGCTCAGGTCGGCCCAGCGCAAGGCCGGCACCTCGAAACGGGCTGCGTCCCAGGAGGTGTTGGCGTGGCTGGGCCGTGCAAGCGCCCCAAAGGCGGTATCGAACCAGGCCTCGTGGGTTCGCACGTTCAGGGGAAACAAAGCCCTCAGCAAGGTGCGGCGTTCCTGCCAGCGCACCCTGGTTTCGATTTCCAGGCGGCGGGAGCCCCCCCAGAGCCAGTAGGTCTGCTCGAGGCTCGAGGCCCCCAGCTTGCGCTCTACCCAGATGCCCGCCCGTAAAGGGCCCGCTTCGATGAGCTTAACCTGGCTGGCCGTAATCTCCTGGCCCTCCCGTTTGTACGACGCATCCAGATCCCAGGCTTCCCAGTAGCGCGGTACATCGGTGTAGGCCCAGAGCTGGTTGCCGCGCCCGGCCAGCACCTCTCGCCGGTGGTCTTTGTCGTACAGGCGAGCCAGGGTGCCATCGGGGGCCACTTCCAGGCGCAGGTGCTGGTTTTCCAGCACCCGGCCCTGACCGTTCACCCGCACGCCGGGGGTTCGGCGGGTATCCAGATGAGCAACCACAGCCAGGGTCAGATAACCCATCGCAGGCACCATCTGGTCTGCGGCAATCAGAATGTGGGAGCCCGCCTCCTGATACGGTACTTCGTCGCCAGCCGCGGTGAGCAGTCGGAAGAACTGCTCGGTGGGCCGCTCCATCTGGAGGCGCAGCGGACGGGGGCTGCTGCTCAGGTTCCACACCAAAAGATGGGCTACTGCCTCGGGGTGTATCTTGCGCACCTCGGCGGAAAGCAGCCCCAGGGCTTCCTGGCGCAGTACCTCGGCCTGGATCAAGGCCGTATGCAGGCTTTCGGCGGCTTCCTGAGGCACAGTGTGAATGGCAGAGCCAGGCAGGATGTCGTGAAACTGGTTGAGCAGCAAGACCTTCCAGAAAGTCTCCAGGTCGCGGGCCGGGTAGCGGGGCTCGTCCAGGGTCAGGCGGGGGTCTAAGGGTTTTAGCGTGACCCACGACCAGGCCATCTCCGCCTCCCGCAGCGCCTGCTCGAGCCGCCCACCCAGCTCTTTGAGCCGGGCCTGGGTGGTGTAGGTGGCACGGTGGAGTTCCAGGTAGAGCTCACCCACCCAGACCGGCAAATCCGAGGCCGTTACCTCCAGCCCCTGGTAGAAATCCTCTACCCGGCCCATCTCCAGCCGGGGCAGGCCGGGAAACTCGCGGTAGTGTCCAAAGCGCTCCATCATCGGGGCACTGGGACCGCCCCCGCCATCGCCGTAGCCAAAGGTCAGCAACGAGGTGTCGTGGTGGCGCTTGCCCTTGAAGTTTTTCCAGGTGCCCGCCAAATCAAGGGCTTCCAGGCGTCCGTTGTAGCTTTCGTTGGGGTTCCAGAAAGCGTGGGCCAGCACCCTCGAGCCGTCCAGCCCCTCCCACTGCCAGAGGTCGTGGGGGAAGGGGTTGGTCTCGTTCCAGTTCAGCTTGGTGGTGAAAAAGTAGGGCAGCCCCCCCTGCTGCAAAAGCTGGGGCAGGTTGGCGGCAAAACCAAAGGTGTCGGGCAGCCAGGCCACCCGCGCCCGCTGGCCAAACTTCTGTTCAAAGTACCGCTGCCCGTAGAGCATCTGCCGCACCCAGGACTCCCCCGAGAGCAGGTTGCCGTCGGGCTCGACCCACATGCCCCCCACCGGCTCCCAGCGCCCCTCCTGCACCCGCGCTTTGACCTGGGCAAAGAGGGCCGGGTCGTCGGCCTCGAGCCAGGCGTAGGCCTGGGCGCTGGACTGGTTGAAGCACAGCTCGGGGTAGCGCTCCATCAGATGCAGTACGGTCGCAAAGATGCGGCGAATCTTGCGCCGGGTCTCCGCAATGGGCCAGAGCCAGGCCAGGTCTATGTGGGCATGACCCGAGAGCACGAGCCGCCCAACCGAGGGGTAGCGCGCGCGGATGTGTTTAATGGCCTGCTGGAGAAAGAGGCGGGCCTCCTCCAGACTCTGCCGGTGTTCGGCCTCCAGGGGCAGGCCCAGGCCCTCAAAGCGCCACTCCTCCCATAGCTTGGCGGTCTCCCCTGCCCAGGTGGAACGCTCGAGCTGGTTCAGGTAGCCCTGGGCCGGGCCTCGCGGCAGGCGGATGCGGGCAAAGGTCTCACTCAGCGCGTCCAGCAAAAGCGCTGCCAGGTCGGTCTCTACCTGGGGTACTGCCTCCAGCACCGACCGCAGTTCCGCACAAAGCGCCCGCACCTGGGGGTCGGGCACCAGAAGCGTGGCTTCCTCGAGCTTAGGCTCGGCAACTGGGCTGCCAAACAGCCCTCTGGGCACGGCCTCGACCTCGAGCCGCACCCCCTCTCCCCCCTGGGCCTTCGCCAGCAGGGGGTACTCGGTATGGTAGGGGTTGAGCCCGCCCGTAGGCTTGCCGTTGACGCACAAAAGGCCCTCCCCACCGGGCTTTAGTCTCACCCAGACCGGCTTTCCGGCCCAGGCCGGCGGCACCTCCACCGCAAAACTGAACTGTACCGGAAAGCTACGATCCGGCCAGGGGTCGCCAGCCTGGATGGGTACCCTGGGGCCCCCCGCAGCCTGGAATTCCCCGGAAATGAGCCGGGTTTCCAGGTCCTGCCAGGCCGACAACTCCTGCCAGCGAACCCAGAGGCGCTCCTGGGTCTGCATCAGGCCTCCTCCCGCACCAGGCGCAGGGGAAACACCCCGGTAAATAAGCGTGGCCAGGCCAGCCGGGGCCGCCCCCAGTCCAGCGTGACCCCCGGCAGGCTGGGGGCAAAAAACTGCTGCCAGAGGCCGTAGGCCAGCGGGGTGAGGCGAGTATCAATGGCGAGTTCGGCCCCCCACTGAAGGTCGCCCAAATCGAAGGGGCTGGGGGGCTTGCCCAGTTCTTCCGTGAGTTTGTCGTACACTTCCGAGCGCACCCGGCTCTGGTACAGCCAGTCGTCTACCAGGCGGGAAAAATTGGCCTCGGCCAGCGAGACCGGGTCGTCGCCAAAGAGGGCACACACCCCCGCTGCAATGGCACTGCCCAGGCTATTGCCGGCGGTGTTCCAGCCCGCAAAGCCCCCCAGCCCCGGCAGGTTGACCGACTGGAGCAGTAGCTGCACAAAGCGGTTTTCGGCGCCGTTGGCATAGGCCACGTCGGCCACCGTGACCATCCGACCGGCGGCCTGGTCCCCCACCAGCCGGTCTATCAGCTCGGGCAGGTAGCGCTCTGCCGTGTCCACCGTCTCGTAGTCGGGCTGGCGCTGGGCTTGTCGGGTAGCAGGGGCGTTCACGGCCAGAATCAGATCGGCCTCCTCGGTGGTCTGCACGGCCACGCACCCGGCGGCCCGCAGGTGGGCCTTAACCAGTTCGCCCAGCGGACGGTCTTCGTAGAGCATCTCGGCCTGGGGAGCCCGCACCGAGGGGTAGCGCACCAGCACCTTGGTCTTGCGCCCGGCGTGGTTGAGCAGAGCCCTGGCCAGCAGGGTGCAGGCGGCCTCGTCGGCCCCAGGGTAGATATCGGCCTCGCCCCACAAGCCCAGTTCGTCCAGGCGGGCCTCGAGCCGCCGGCGGTCCTGGGCCGCCAGGCCGTAGGGGGTGGTATCGTCCAGGGTCAGGGCCAGGTACTCCAGCACCCCCTCGTTAAGCAGGTCTATGGCCGAGAGGTGCAGGGCGTGGTTACGCTCACGGGTGGCCAGCCAGTCCTGCAAAACCTCCTTGGGCAGGTGCAGCCGGGCCCGGTCCAGCTCCATCAGGGCATCACCCGGTTCCTGACCGGCGGCCTTTTTTCGCCCCAGACGGTCCGTCCACTCCGAGTACTTGCGTAAGAGGGGGCCCCACTCGCCGTAGTAGGGTTTTTCCTCCAGGGGGTCGTTGTCGTGGGCTACCCGCACAATCACGCCGTGGGCCAGGATGCGCAGGTGCGGGCTTCGTTGCTTGATTTCGCGCAGCACCAGAAGCCTCGGCAACACCTCTTCCAGGGAATCCGAAACCCGCCGGGCCGGAATCATACCGCCCAGGGCGAGGGTCTCCAGGGTCACGATGGCGGCATCGGCGGCGGGGGCCTCCCGCCGCAGCCACTCCGCCAGAGCGGCGGTGTTCCCCGGCTGGTTCATTTTGTTCAGGATTTCCAGGGGGGGTGAACGCATCTCCAGCCCGGCCACCCGCGCCAGTTGGTGGGGCAGCTCGAGGGTCACGGGTCTGGTATCGGCAGGTAGCAACAGAACGCGCTTCATAGGTCGGACGCCACTCTACAACCCAATCTACCCGAACGAACCGGCAAAAGGGCAGCCGCCCGGTGCGCCATAAGAAAGCCCATAGGTGGTTTTGGATAAATAAGCCAGGGTGTGTGGAGCACCAGATTGTATCGCTCTGACCGTTATCTGACCTCCATGATTTGCACCTCTCTGCCTCAATTGACAGCTATCGGCTATTGGCTATCCGCTATCAGCCAAATTTAACCTAACCCTTCACGGCCCCCTCGAGCCCCCGCATGAAGAAGCGCTGGGCCAGGAAGAAGACCACCAGCACCGGAATCATCATGATCATGGCCCCAGCCGCCACGTTGAACACGTCGTAGTTGAACTGGCCCTTGAGCTTCAGGATGGCCACCGACATGGGCAGCAGATCGTCGTTGGTCAGAAGGGCCACCGAGGGCCAGAAAAAAGCGTTCCAGGTGCCCACCAGGGTAAAAATGCCCAGGGCTGTCAGCGAGGGCACCGACAGGGGTATCATCACCCGCCACAGGATCTGGAGCTCAGTGGCTCCGTCTATGCGGGCGGCCTCCATCAGCGTACCGGGAATGGCCAGGTAGGCCTGTCGCATCAGAAAGATGCCAAAGGCGGTGGCAATGATGGGCAGCACCACCCCGGCATACGAGCCCAGCAACCCCAGGTCGCGCAGCGTGAGGACATTGACGATAAAAGCAATCTCGGTGGGCAAGACCAGCGTAGCCACGATGGCGCCAAAGATGAGGGCTTTGCCCGGAAACTGCAGCCGGGCCAGCGGATAGGCCGCCAGCGCCGAGACCACCAGGGTTCCGACCACGGTCAGGGCGGTGATGATTACCGAGTTGAGGAAATACTTCCCCAGGTTGAGCTTGTCAATCACCTCGAAAAAATTGCCCAGCGTGACCGCCGGCGGGAACAGGCTTCTGGGAAAGTCGTAGATGCTGATGCCGCTGGCCTGTTTATCGGTGATGGAGATGGCCAGGGTCCAGAGGAAGGGGAAGATAGCAAAGCCCAGAATGACCAGCATCAGCGCGTAACTCAGCGTGATGCGCAGGCCCTTGCGCAGGGTGGCTTTTGCCCGCAAACGGGCGGCTTCTTGGGTCTTTGCCGGACTCATCGCTCGCTCCTTTCCTCACGGGTCAGCCGGAAGTTGAGGTAGCTCAAAGCGAACCCTACCAACGCAATCAGCAGCCCGGCAGCCCCGGCCACGCCAAAGTTGGCATTGAGCATGTTGCCCCAGCTCTTGTTGTACACGTAGAGCAGGGCCGTGTAGGTACTGTTGAGCGGCCCCCCGCTGCCGCCGGTAAAGACGATGATTTCCTCGAGAACCCGGATGGCCGCAATGGTGGAGAGCAGGCTGCACAGGAGCAGGGTTGGGCGCATCAGCGGCACGATAATCAGCCAGAAACGCTGCCAGGCCGAAGCCCCGTCCAGGGTAGCGGCCTCCTCGAGCTCCGCCGGAATGCTCTGCAACCCCGCCAGGTACAGCACCATGTAGTAGCCAAAACCCCGCCAGAAGGTCACCAGCATGATGGCCCACAGGGCGGTGTGTTCGTTGAGCAACCAGTTAAAGCGCCCCTCGGCATTAATCAAGTTCAAAAGCTGCAAAGACCAGTTTAGAAAGCCCTCTTTTTGAAAAATCCATTCCCACATCACCGCCGCCAGCGAGATGGAGGTCACCACCGGGATGTAGTAGCCCACCCGAAAAAAGGCCATCAGGGGAAGTTTCTGATTGACCAGCACCGCCACCGCCAGCGAAGCGATTTGCAATAGGGGCACCACCAGCAGGTATTTCAGCGAGTTGAGGATGCCGGTCTGGAACAGCGGGTCCCCCAGCACAAACTGGAGGTTCTTGAGCCCCACCCATTTAGGCCCCTCCCCCGAAGCCAGGTCGGCCACGGTGTAGTCGGTAAAGCCCAGGTAGGAGCCGTACAGCACCGGATAAAAGGTGAACAACCCCAAAAGCACCAGGGCCGGTGCCAGAAAGGCATAGGCAATGAGGGTGGTGGTCAGGGCCTGTCGTTTCATATAGCGCTCGTGGCCGATAGCTGATAGCCTGTGGTAAAAAATCTGCTGGCTATCAGCTATCAGCTATAGACTATTGGCTCACTTCGCGTTGGCGTTCCAGAAGGCTACGGCATCGTCGAGGGCCTGCTTGGCGGTCTTGCGCCCCAGGAAGGCCGCTTCGATGTTGTCGTTGAAGTTCTTGTAGATGTCGTCGGTGTTCTTGGGGGGCTTGAAGCCGGGGTTAATCAGGCGGCCCGAGGCGGAGTTCATGCCCTTGCCGATCTCGAGCGGGTCGTTGCTCTTGGCCTTGAGGCCAGGGTCGTTCTCCGAGCCTGCCGCCGTCGAGACGATGGGCACCACGTTGGCAAACTTGACCTGGTTGGTGCGGTTGGTCACGAAGAGGGCAAAACGAATGGCTGCGCTCTGGTTTTTGGAAGCGCGGGGAACCACCAGGCTCATGGCCCCACCGGTCTGAATGCCGGCCTTGCCCAAGGGCGCAGAGGCGATGCGGGTTTTGGCGTACAGGTCGGGGTTGGCCTCCTTGACGCGGTTGAGGGTGGTGGGAGCCCCTACCACAATGGCCGCCTTGCCCTGGCTATAGAGTTCATTGGAAAGCTGAAAAGCTTCCTTGCGCAAGAGTTCTTGTGGGATGACATCGCTCTTCATGGCATCCACGTACTTCTGCAAGAGGGCTACGTGGGCGGGCGAGTTGAAAGCAGCTTTGCCGTCTTTATCGTAGATCGGCAGCCCTTCCAGGAAGAAGCGGCCCAGGAAGCTGGCCCCGTTGGGGTCTTTGACCGGGGGCAGCCAGCCATAGGCCCCGGTAGCTTTCTTGATCTTTTCGGAGGCTGCCAACAGGTCATCGGTGTTGCGAATGGTACGTACATCTACACCGGCTTTTTGTAGCAGATCAGGGTTGTACATCATGACGCCCTGATCCAACCAGCCATACCAGGGCAACCCATAGACCTGCCCCTCGGTTACGAACATGTCCAGCACGTTGGGGTAGTAGAGCTGGTTGAGCACATTGCGGTTCACCAGTTGGGTAATGGGCGTCAGAATCTTGTTCTGGGCGGCGGCAAAGGTGGAGTCTTGCCAGAGGTTCACCACATCGGGCGCTTTCCCCAAAGCCACTGCCGCGGTCAGGTCGCGCTCCATGGTGTCCTGTTTGTCTACCCAGCGTACCTTGATGGTGGGGTTCTGCCGCTCGAAATCGGCGATGGTGCTTTTGATGTAGTTGTCGAAGTTCGGGCTCAGGTAGTAAGTCCAGAACTCGATCTGGGTCTGGGCCAGTGCACTCAGACCGAGCACCAAGGCCGCTGCTGTTATCCAACGCTTGAACATAGTCTCTCCTCCTGCGTTTGCTATCAGGCCAGGCCTGAGGTAGCCCAAGGGATGCCGCCCATGCTTCAGTAGTTCCGGTCGGCCACGGCGGCGGCGGTACGGGCGATGAAGTCGGCAGCCTGCTTGCGGTGCAGGGCTACCAGGGTGTAGAGCAGGTCCAGCACCAGCATCTGGCCCATCTTGGCCGTTACCGAACCCCCGGTCAGGGGGCTTTCGGCCACCGAAGTAACCAGCACCACATCGGCAAAACGGGCTACGGGGCTTTTGGTTCGCTGGGTGATGGCAATGGTCGGCGCCCCGGAGCGCCGGGCAATTTCCAGAGCTTTCACCGTATCAATGGTGGTCCCCGAGCGGGTAATGCCTATCGCCAGGCCTTTTTTGTCCAGGGTGGCTGCCGCCATGGCTGCCATGTGGGGGTCAGGGTGGGCCAGCGTAGCGTAACCGAGGCGCATGAACTTGTAGGCAAAGTCCTGGGCCGTCACGCCCGAGGCACCCACGCCGTAGATGTCTATGCGCTGGGCCTGCAAAATCAGGTCTACTGCCTTGTTGACCCGCTTCAGGTCTACCAGACGGTAGGTGTCCTCGAGGGCTTGTTTGGCATGGTGGATAACGTACTCGAGGGCCTCCTGGGGGGTCTTGGGGTTGTCCTGCGGCCCCAATCCCACGGGGCTCGCAGCCAGGTCGGAGGCCAGGGCCAGCTTGAACTCCTGGAACCCACTGAAGCCTAAGTCGCGGCAGAAGCGAATCACGCTGGCTTCGGAGGAACCGGAGGCTTCGGCTACCTCCATCACGGTCTGGTAGAGCAGTTTTTCGGGGTTATCCTGCACATAGCGGGCAATCTTGCCCAGCGCAGGGGTCATGTGTCCCCCCAGGCTTCGCAATGATGCCAGGGCGCCATTAGGCATGGGCAAGCCCCTCCTGAGTTAGAACAGGGCCTCGAGGGTTGAACACCAGAAGATACCCTTGGCTCTCAGCACTCGACTTTCGAACCTTGACCCTGTTCATTTCGCAACCTTACTCAGTGCATCCACAAAGCCCTGCGTCACCCACTCCACACGGGTCAGAGCGGTGCCCACCGTAACGGCAAAAGCCCCCGCATCCAGGGCCTGCCGGGCCTGAAGGGGGGTGGCAATCCGGCCCTCGGCAATCACCCGGACCCCGCGCCTGGAAAGTTCGCGCACCAGCTCCAGATCGGGGCCTTCCAGCCTGGGCGAGTAGTCGGTGTAGCCCGACATCGTGGTGCCTACCAGGTCGGCCCCCAGGTGATGGGCTGCCAGCCCTTCTTCCAGGGTCGAGATATCGGCCATTACCAGACAGCCCTGGGCATGGATGGCTTCAATCATGGCCCCCACCCCCACCGGGCGCGGGCGCGCGGTGGCATCAAACGCAATGATGTCGGCCCCTGCCTGAGCCAGGGCCTGCACATCGGACAGCTCGGGGGTGATGTAAACCGGCGCGCCCGCTACCTCGCGCTTGACCAGGCCAATAATCGGAACCGATACAGCCTCCCGGGTGGCTCTCAGATCGGCCAGCCCCTCGATACGCACCCCTACCGCACCGCCTGCCAGGGTGGCCTGAGCCAGGGCCGCCACCAGAGGGGGGCGATCCAGGGGCCCGCCCCGTACCGGCTGGCAGGAGGCAATCAAGCCGTGGCGAAGCTGCTCGAGGATTTGCGCTTGACTCAGCACGAAAACTCCTTTGAAGTTTTACTCTACCAATAACCCTATAATCTGAAGTAATATTTTGTCAAGTCGGGACGTTTAGCTTATAAAGCAAGCCACAGGCTCTTTACAAATCTTTTGAGCTAGACAGCCCTACTATGGAAAGGTGTTTATGGAAAGCCTGTATCTTGCCACCAGTCTGATGATGGTAGACATCCCCGGCCCCACCTTAGATGCCGCCACCCGCGCCCACCTCGAGCGCTACCGTTTTGGGGGGGTCTGCCTGTTTCGCAAAAACATCCAGAACCCCGCTCAGGTACAGAAGCTGGTAGCCGACATTCGTGAAGTGCTTGGGCCCCAGGCCTGGATTGCCATTGACCAGGAAGGCGGGGCCGTACAGCGCGTGCTGGAGTTAGCCCAGGCACCTGCCCCGATGGCCCTGGGCGCCATAGGAGACGCCAAAACCGCCGAAGCAGTGGGGGCTGCGGTGGGCCGCACGCTCATCTCGCTGGGCATCAACTGGAACTTCGCCCCCTCGGTGGACGTGAACACCAACCCCAAGAACCCGGTAATTGGCGACCGCAGCTTCGGCTCCGACCCCAAAAAAGTCGCCCGGCTGGCGCTGGCCTGGGCCAGGGGCCTCGAGGGGGCCGGGGTAATGGCCGCCGTCAAGCATTTTCCCGGACACGGAGACACCGCGCTGGACTCCCACCTGGATCTGCCGGTGGTCAACAAAACCCTGGAAGAGCTCGAGCGTACCGAACTCTATCCCTTTCGCAAGGCCGTAGAAGCCCATATCAGCGCCATCATGAGCGCTCACATTCGCTTCCCCGCCCTGGACAAGCAGTATCCTGCCACGCTCTCGGAAAAAATCCTGACCCGCTTCCTCCGCAAAAAGCTTGGCTTCAAGGGCATCATCGTCACCGACGCGCTGGACATGAAAGCCATCACCCAGCACTACTCGGTGGGCGAGGCGGCGGTCAAAAGCCTTCAGGCCGGGGCCGACCTGATCTTGTCACTGGGCAAACCCGAGGTGCATATCGCCCAGGCCACCGCCATCCAGGAGGCCCTGGAAAAGGGCGAACTATCCAGGGAACGTGCCCAGCAAAGCCAGCACCGGCTAAAAGAGGCCGCACAACGGTTTCCCGGTTCACCCAGGAACTACCCGGCTTCGCAGCAAAAACGAGACCAAAGGCTAATGGAGCAAGTAGCCCTCCGGAGCATCACCCCGTACCGGCAACCCCTACGCCCCCGGCGCTCGGACCGGATTTTGGTGGTCTCCGCAGGCAGTACCTTCGAAGCAGGCCCCTATGGTGAGACCATCGCGGTCAAGGACTTTGCCAACCTGCTCAACACCCGCTTTGCCAGGGTCAGTCAGTTTGTCTACAACCCCCAGAAAGCCGATGAGTATAAGGGCGAGTTGGAAAAGGCGGCTAGCCCGGCCGACTACCTGCTGGTGGTCTCGGTTGGTCGGGGCAGCCTGAGCCCCCAGGAAACCCAGCTCCTCAAACACGCCTTTACCCTGGGTAAACGGGCCACCCACATCGCCCTGTGGAACCCCTACCACATCCTGAGCCTGCGCAAACCGGCCTTCGTAACCTACGGCTTCCGGGCCCCCACCCTGAACGCCCTGGTCAAGGTGCTGAGCGGGGCACAGGCCAGGGGTCGGCTGCCGTTCAAGCTGCGCTAGTGGGGTTGCCCCAAGTCGAGGGTTCAGGGCCAAGGGCCATAGGCTGTTAAAGCTGAGCCAGGCTGAACCGGTCTAAACGGGTCAAGTTCGGGAGGCCTGACTGCTAAGGGGGGAACCCAAAGCTCTGTGCTCTGACGTACATCAAAGCTGCTCCTGAACCACCCTGACACTGACGATTGGCTTCATTTGAGCATTCGGCCCTCCGCTTTCAGCTATCGGCGGTCCGCTATAAGCTATATCCATGAAAGCCGTTCGTGTTCACCAGCCTGGCGGCCCCGAGGCCATGCAGTTAGAGGACATTCCCACCCCTACCCCTGGCGAGGGCCAGGCCCTGGTGCGGCTCCAGGCCATTGGGGTCAACTTTATTGACACCTACAAGCGCTCGGGCCTGTATGCCGTCCCGACACCTTTCACCGTAGGGGAAGAAGGAGCCGGGGTGGTAGAAGCGGTGGGGCCGGGTGTGGAGGGCATCCGTCCCGGCGAGGTGGTGGTCTATTCCAATGTTCAGGGCAGTTACGCCGAGTATGCCGTGGTGCCTGCGGATAAGCTCGTTAAGGTGCCCATGGGCCTGAACCCCAAAATCGCCGTGGCCGGGATGCTCCAGGGCATGACCGCCCACTACCTGGCCCACAGCACCTATCCCCTCAAAGCGGGCGAAACCTGCCTGATCCACGCGGGTGCGGGCGGGGTGGGGCTGCTCCTTATCCAGATGGCCAAGATGATTGGAGCCACGGTGATTACCACCGCCTCCACCGAAGAAAAACGCGCTTTGGCGAAAGAAGCCGGTGCCGACTATACCCTGCCCTACGAGGGCTTCGACCAGAAGGCCCGCGAAATCACCGGCGGGAAGGGCGTGGATGTGGTTTACGATGGGGTGGGGCAGTCTACCTGGGAGGGCAGCCTGAACAGCCTGCGGATTCGGGGCATGTTGGCCCTGTACGGCCAGAGCAGCGGCCCGGTGGCCCCCTTCAACCCACAAGTCCTGAACCAGAAGGGCGGCCTGTTCCTCACCCGGCCTTCCCTCTGGCACTACACTCAAACCCGCGAAGAGCTTTTGTGGCGGGCTGGTGATGTAATGCGTTGGGCCCTCGAGGGCAGGCTCAAAATTCGCATTAGCGCCGAGTTTCCCCTAGCCCAGGCTGCCCAGGCCCACATCGCTTTACAAAGGCGAGAAACGACCGGGAAAGTGTTGCTATTTCCAGGATGATCATTATGAGCAAATCCATTTTTTGTAGCATTCTTCTAGCCGGAATCTGTTAGCTTTGGCGTAGAGATTGGTATTTACCCTGGCAAATATTCAAGGAATTCAGTACCTAAGGACAACTAGCGGGGTCTTTAGAAGGAAAAATTTCAGATTCGCTTTGTTCGCCGCCTTTCGGTAGCAAGTAAAGCCGACCAAAGGAGGTACCCCTGAATTCAGAAAGACAATCCAGTTTTATAGAGTCCTATTGGGCTAAAGTCATACAAAGCTGGCAGTTTTTCGTTGGATTCAACGAAAAAAGTAATGGTCTTGGATATGACTGTAGCTCGGAAAGCAATACCATCGCACTTCTACAAAAATAACGCAGCTTCCATGGCCTAACTTTAGCCCGACGCGTTGACGAAGGGCCAAGAGGTCGATAGGATAAACCGGATCAAAAATCCCGTTAGCCTGAGGAGGCCATAAGTGAGGTTTTTGCTTCAAATATCCAATGGGATAGATACCCTTAATAACTGGGTAGGACGCATCTTCATGTGGGTTGCCCTAGCGATGGTCTTCCTGGGAGCCTATAACGCCTTCACCCGTGCGATTGATAAACAGTTCAAAACACAGCTCAGTAATAACACCTGGATGGAACTCCAATGGTACATGTTCTCGGCAGTGTTTTTGCTGATGGTAGGCTATACCCTGCTGCACAACGGTCATGTACGGGTAGATGCTTTTTATAGCCGCATGAACCCCCGCCAACAAGCCTGGGTTGATATGCTGGGCGCACTACTGTTCGTAATTCCACTAAGCCTGATTCTGTTATATGTTTCCATTCCCTGGGTTGCCAGCTCGATGGGCTGGTTCAACAACGGGCGCTGGGAATACTCCAACGACCCAGGCGGGCTGATCCGCTGGCCAGTGAAGTTCCTGCTGATCCCTGGCTTCACGCTGTTGATGTTGCAGGCCCTCTCGGAGGCCATCAAAAACTTTGCTTTCTTGCGTGGGGCCATCCCTGCACCCAAACACGAGCCTAAAGGGGAGATTGCCTGATGGAAATTTTTGGTGGACACCCCGAATATCTGGGCATCATCATGTTCTTGGGAGCCCTGGTGCTAATCTTCACCGGCTATCCGGTGGCTTTTGCGCTGGGCGGTACGGCCATTCTGTTTGGCATTCTTGGCCTTTCGCTGGGCTTGTTCGACTTTAGTTTTGTGGGCTTGTTTCCCCAGCGGATTTTCGGCATCATGTCGAATTACACCCTCCTGGCCATCCCCTTTTTCATCTTTATGGGGGTAATCCTGGAAAAGTCCAAGCTGGCTGAGAGCCTGTTAGAAACTATCGGGATTCTCTTTGGGGGCTTTCGAGGTGGGCTGGCCATTGCGGTGGTTTTTGTGGGCACGTTGCTAGCTGCAACCACAGGGGTAGTTGCAGCAACAGTGGTAGCAATGGGGCTGATCTCGCTCCCAATCATGTTGCGTTATGGCTATAGCAAGACATTGGCCACAGGCTCTATTGCTGCTGCCGGTACGCTGGGTCAGATTATCCCCCCCAGTGTGGTACTGGTGGTTCTGGGAGATCAGTTGGGTGTAAGCGTGGGCGATTTATTTTTGGGAGCCTTGATCCCTGGCCTGATGCTCTCAGCCATGCTAATGGCCTATATTGCCATTTACGCACTGCTCAACCCCCAGGTGGCCCCTGCACTACCCAAACAAGTGATTGAGGATTTCGCCACCAACGTGCGGCAGTGGAACGCGCCTGCCCCGGTTATCATTGGGTACATAGTTGCAGCGGCTGCGCTCACCCTCTTTGTGCTGACCCGCTCTGGTTGGAATTATGCAGTGGATGTAGCAGTGCTGGCCTCTCTGGTCGGAGTGGTAATTGCTGGTGGCATGTGGAAGCTGCCCCGCACAATTTCGCTGGGCTATAGCACGGTGGCGGTGCTGCTTACAGTGCTGACAGGCGTTTCAGAAGGGCTTGGTAGTGCGATTCTGACAGGTGTCATTCTGCTCCTGACCGGGCTGGGTCTGAATTCGGTACTATGGCGCAAATCACTGGGCATTTTAGTACCTCCGCTCTTGTTGATTTTAGCTGTGCTGGGGAGTATTTTCTTCGGTCTGGCAACCCCTACCGAAGCAGGTGCAGTCGGTTCGATTGGGGCTATTTTACTGGCACTGATTAATCGTCAGATGAGTTGGAAAATCATCCGGGAGGCCACCCTGGAAACAGCCAAGTTCACCAGTATGGTGGCCTTTATTCTGATTGGTGCCAATGCCTTCAGTCTGGTCTTCCGGGGACTGGAAGGCGATGTGCTGGTCAAAGATGTGCTGGTAGCCCTGCCAGGTGGCGAAACTGGTTTCATCATTTTTGTGATGTTGCTGGTTTTCATTCTGGGCTTTTTTATCGATTTCTTCGAGATCTGTTTTATTGTGATCCCACTCATCTTGCCTGCTGCACAGGAGTTGGGCATCAATTTGGTGTGGTTTGGCGTTGTGCTGGGCATGAACCTTCAGACCAGTTTTCTTACACCGCCCTTTGGTTTTGCGTTGTTCTATTTACGTGGGGTCGCTCCGCCTCAAATCAGAACCACTGACATTTACCGGGGAGTGATTCCCTTTATCGTAGTACAGGTAGTCGCTCTGATTATAGTAGTGTTGTTCCCGCAGATTTCTGACTGGCTACCTTCATTGCGGCAGGGGCCATAAGCGAAGTACAGAATAGACTGCAAATAAATGTACAAAGGCAAGTCCCGTGTGAATTCCCCTCCAGGCTGCACGAAGTGAAATTTGCAGCAAATCGCCTGGAGCGGTTGCAGGAAATTACCTCGGGCTAAGGCGGGCAATATCGCGCTCTTCACAGACGTGGCCGCCCACGAAGACGAGAAGGGACAAGTAGATGGGCCTCACCCCAGTGAGGCACGCTTGGGCTTCGAGTTTCCCGGCGGCTACTGTTCTGTCCAGAACAAAGCTATTTTGAAGCTGGATGGCTCAAAATATGTGAACAGCACTCTAACATCCTTGGGGAGGAGATTAGCCATCCTCACATCCCTCGAGTCAAACCGCAAAGCGCCCTAAGACCTAGCCTGACCAAAAAAGAAGCCCGCTCCCAGGAGCGGGCTGTTTGCTGGCAACGGGGTCTAGCGTGCCGAGTATACAAAGTTGGTGAAGCTGGCCTCGTTGAAGCGGTTGGCTCGCCGTACCAGGTCGCGGAAGCGCCGCCAGCCAGTGAGAATTTCGCGGTACGCTGCGTCGCGTCCTGCAATTTCGTTGTACAGTTCTTCCGCAGCTTTTTCCGCCGCAATCAGAATTGAACGGGGATAGGGTCGTACTTGGGTTCCTCCACGCAGCAGTTGGTCGAAGGCTGGTCCGTTTTTGGCATCGTATTCAGCCAGCATGGTAATGTTGGCTTCGGCGGCCGCAGTCTTGACAATTTCCTGGTATTCCTTGGGTAGTTCGCGCCACTTGGCCAAGTTGATGTAAATGGAGAGTGTAGGGCCTGGCTCCCACCAACCGGGGTAGTAGTAGAAGCGTGCAGCCCGCTGGAGACCCAGTCGGCTGTCGTCGTAGGCCCCTACCCATTCAGCAGCGTCCACCGTGCCACGATCCAGAGCCAGGAAGATTTCACCGCCTGGAATGTTCTGAGTGCTGACCCCAAGGCGGCTCCAGACCTGTGCCCCCAGCCCAGGGATGCGCATCTTGAGACCCCGTACATCGTTGAGATCCTTGACTTCTTTTTTAAACCAACCACCCATCTGAGCGCCCGTGTTGCCAGCAGGGAAGTTGATAATATTAAAATCGGCGAACATCTTTTGCATAGCCTCGAGACCGCCACCATAGTAGAGCCAAGCATTCTGTTGAGGCGCGTTCAGGCCGAATGGCAGTGAGGTGTCAAAAGCCATTGAAGGGTTCTGACCCACGTAGTAGTAGCTGGCCGTATGGCCCATCTCCACGTTACCCTGACGAACTACGTTAAGAACCTCCAGCGCTGGCGCAATTTCTCCAGCCGGGAAGGGGGTGATGCGGAAACGCCCGTCGGTCATGGCTTCGACACGCTTGGCAACCGTTTCGGCTCCACCAAAGATGGTGTCCAAAGAGCGAGGCCAACTGGTCGCCATGCGCCAGCGGATCTGAGGCTGGGTCTGGGCGTAGACCGGGCCAAACACCGTGCTGGCCGCAACCGCGCCAATCCCCGCTTTCTTTAGAAAGTCACGTCGCTTCATTTGCTTCCTCCTAACAAAAACAGCGATCTTGTCTTGCACTGATGGGTGCGAGGTGATTATATGTCAGTGCGCTGTATGCATCAATATTAATCGAGAATACACTTGGCCGGTTTTGATTCCAGCTTATTCACAAATAAGCCCACTTTTCCTCGTCCCAAAGAGGAAAACCATTGGATATTTACGAGTTTTGGTGTAACTATAGCAGTTATAGCATCCAGGTAGTCCTAAGTATCCCATTTTCTATAACAGCAATTCAAGAGCGCGATAAGGAAAAAGAACGCCCAGCACACTCTTTACCTTGATGCAGCCTGACAGATAAGCCAGAAGATGACGTTGGAATCGGGCAGTTGTGTCCCATTCCAAATAAAACATCCACATAGAGCAGGATGCTATTTTTCATGCTCCTGAAAGCACTATACCCGGCGCGATTCCCATGGAAGGAAGTTCTGCCCTGTGCCCTCCCATACAGAACTTACCATTGGCTAGCGGATATGGAAGAACGTTTCGGCCACGTCACGCACCCTCGAGCCGCTACGCTGGATGTAAATGGAGGTCTGTTGGTCCCAGCCTTCCGAGGTGTAAGTACCCCGGAAGACAAAACCGGAGGGGTGCGGGGTATCGGTGTAGATGGCCCGAACCCGCTGGATGCCCAAAGGCGGGCGCAGTTCGTAGCGGAACCCTGGGGGGCCGGAGAGCAGATGGGTGCCGGGGTTGAGGAAAACCCGGTCAAACTCGTAGGCCACCCCGTCGGGGTCGATGCCCACCAGGGTCACATAGCCTGCACGGGTCAGGCTGACCACAAAGCGCACGCTCTCTCCCACAAGGTAACTGGACCCTCGCCCCCGGTCTGGCTCGAAGCGGGTGATGATGGGGCTCAGATCAAAACCAAAGCGCAGACCCACCGTAACGCCGGGGCGACCTACGGGGAAGCAACTCGAGAGCAATACGGCCAGTAAAGCAAGGGGAAGTATTTTTCGCATACGGTTCACCCAGCAAATTCTAGCGTACCCAGAGCTACAAATATCCCAATCTCAAGAGAGCCTAAACAACCCCGCCTGGGCTACCGGGGCAAAAGTACGGCGGTGTTCCTCACAGGGCCCCAGGCGCTCAAGGGCATCCAGGTGCTGTACCGTGCCGTAACCCTTGTGCTGGGCGAAGCCATAGCCTGGGTAGCGCAGCTCGAGGGCTTGCATGTACCGGTCCCGCGCCACTTTCGCCAGGATGCTGGCTGCCGCTACGGTGGGGCTATTCTGGTCGGCTTTGGGCGGGCAGCGAAAGGGGGTTTGGGGGCGGGGCGTTTCGGGGAGGGTTTTGGAAAGGTATCTCCGCCACTCCGCTTCCAAGCGCAGATAGTCGGTCAGGAGCGCCTCGGGCGTTACAGAAAGTTGCTCCAGAGCCCGCGAGGCAGCCAGATGGGTGGCTTTGAGAATGCCCAGCCGGTCTATTTCTGCTGCCCCGGCCCAGCCCGCCCCCCAGGCCAGGGCCACCGCCTTAATCTGGGGTTCCAATGCCTCGCGCACCGGGGCGCTGAGGGTTTTGGAATCGTGGAAAGGGTAGGCCGCCTGGCCCCTCAGCGGAGGCAAAATCACTGCTGCGGCCACCACCGGCCCGGCCAGCGCCCCCCGCCCGGCTTCGTCAATACCGGCCACCCGCAGCCCCAATGCCCACCAGTCTGCTTCCAGTGCTGGCTTCACCGGCTAGAGCCTACCAGATTGACGAAAAGCACCCCAAGCCCGATTCTTGGATTTGAGATGGAGCACTCACCCGATGTATTGATTGTGGGCGCAGGTCTGGCCGGATTGGCAGCAGGGCGAGACCTGGCTCGAGCCGGACTGAGCGTGCATATTCTGGATAAGTCCCGAGGGGTTTCGGGGCGGGCCGCGACCCGCTGGCTCGAGCTAGACGGCAGAATTGTGCGGGTAGACCACGGCGCTCAGTATTTCACCGCCAAAAACGACCAGTTGCGCATCCTGATTCCTGATCTGGTCAAGCATGGCATCGTGCGCGAGTGGGCCCAGGGTTTTCCCATCCTAAGGCATAACGGTATCAAGTCGCGCACTGCCGGGCACCCCCGTTATGTCTGCCCGGACGGCATGAGCACCCTGGGCAAGGTTTTTTTGCAAGGGCTGGAGTCGCAAGATACACCATTGCCCCTGGAAACCAAATCCCTGGTGACGGGTCTGCATAAAAGTAACGAAGCCGGTTGGAAGGTACGGCTCGAGGATGGACAGGTTCGCTCAGGCCGCACACTGGTACTCAACATGCCGGCCCCGCAAGCCCTCAAGCTGGCCGACGAATGGCTCAAACCAGAAGTACGGATAGCCCTGCAGGCCGTGCGCTACGCCCCCTGCTGGGCGGCCATTCTGGTGCTCGAGCATCTGCCCTACCTGGACTGGGTGGGACTGGAAATCGAGCACCCGGTGCTGGCCTGGGCGGCCCTCGACCACACCAAGCGGGCCGTACCAGACCCGCCGGTACTGGTGCTTCATGCCTCGGCAGAGTGGAGCCAGAGAAACCTGGAGCTCTCCCCTGCCGAGGCGCTGAGCCAGATCATCGAGGCGGCCCGGGAACTCTTTGGCGACTGGGTGGGGCAGTGCCGCACCGCCATGGCCCATCGCTGGCGCTATGCCCTGCCCACCCAGACTCATCCCTGGCCCTTTCTGGCCCAGGACAACCTGGTTTTTTGTGGAGACTGGTGCGGTGGGCCGCGAATCGAGGGTGCCCTCGAGAGCGGCTGGGCTGCTGCCGAATACCTGATTGAATACCTCAAACCCTAGCCTATGGTCTATGGTCTATAGCCGATGGCCAGACTAACCCCCCGGCTTCGAAATGTAACCTCCGTAGTGGGAATCTGTAGCCCCGGATACGCTGTTTTCTGCCATTTCTACGATGCTATAGCGGTATTTCTGCCGGGGGGAAGCTCTGGCCCCCAATAAACTCAAAAGTGTGCTTGGTGATGATAGATTGTTCTAAATCCTGGCTATGCCGCCCCGTCGCAAACCCGATCCCTACGCCACCATAGAGGTTGCCGATCCCCTCGAGGGTTTACGCATACGCCTCTCCCTCTGGCTGCTCCCCCTGGGGGCCGTTGCTGCCCTGGCGGCCTGGGGTTTGTCGGTGATGGCGGGCCTGCTATCGCTTCCCGACCGGCTACTGCTACCGCCCATGGCACTGGGGTTTATAGTGCTGGAGGTTTACCTCTGGCGCAACCCCCAAAGCATTCGGCTGGTCTGGCAGATTGCCCTGGGCCTGATCGCGGTGTATGAAATTTTCAGCCTTTACTACGAGGCTGCCTACAAGCTACATCAGCGCGATGGCATAACCCCCGCCGTGCTGTGGTTTCCGATGGTATACCTGATGGCCTTTAACCTGCTGGGGAGAAAGCAGGCGCTACGCTTCTCCCTGACCTATCTGGGTTTGGGATTGCTGGCGGGCGCCATCGGCTTGCTTTCCAGCCCCTCCCTGAGCGTATCTTCTACCAATACCGCGCTTCAGTTCACCCTCTCCAACATCGCCTACCTGAGCCTGCTGTACCTGTTCGCCTATCTACGCCGTCACTACGCCCAGATGCACCAGATGGCCCACACCGACGCCCTTACCAGCCTGACCAACCGACGGGCCATGCAGATCAAACTGGACAGCGAACTGGATCGGGCCCGTCGCTACAACCGTCCTCTGGCGGTTTTGCTGGCCGACCTTGACCATTTCAAGCGGGTTAACGACACCTACGGCCACTCGGTAGGCGACCAGGTGCTGCGCGAAGCGGCAGCAAGGCTGCTCCAGCACCTGCGCGAGAGCGATAGCCTGGCCCGCTGGGGGGGTGAGGAGTTCCTGATTCTGGCTCCCGAGACCGACCTTCAGCAAGCCCATCACCTGGCCCAGCGCCTGCTCGAGGCCATCCGCGAAACCCCCATGTCGGGCGTACACGTGACCCTGAGCCTGGGGGTGGCCTGTTACCGCCATGGCGACACCGTGGCCGCCCTCCTGAGCCGGGCCGACGAGGCCATGTACCGGGCTAAGGCCGCCGGGCGCAACCAGGTGGTGTTGGAGGAGCAGTTGGAAGATGTCATCATTCCAGCCCACACCACAGTTCCGGATTTGCAGTAAGGGGAAGGATCTCCTGGGAAGTAAAAGGTCATATCCTACCGCACAACCGAAGCTGTGCTTTTGACGGGTCGAAAGTTTGGATGCTTCCATCCAGTATATTTGCCACTACGCTAGGCTTGGGACACATCCGGGTACTGCACCCTTGACCGTGCGGCCCAGCAGATGAGTCTCCAAGGTTCGACCAACTCAGCATGGCGCAACCAGGCGTTATCCGTAGGTTTCGCCCAGAGAGCCTGCTTGGCGGTAGGCTATTGCCATGAACATCAAAAAGCTCGGTCGTACCGGCCTTAAGGTGACGGAAATTTGCCTGGGAACCATGACTTTTGGCGGTTCGGCAGACGAGGCCACCAGCTTCGCCATCATGGATGTTGCTGACCAGGCCAGTGTCAACTTCTTTGATACCGCCGATATGTACCCGCTAGGCGCCGACTATACTGGAGCCGGAGTAACTGAAGAAATTGTGGGGCGCTGGCTCAAGAGCCGTAAAGCCCGCGACCGCATTGTACTGGCTACCAAAGCCCGCAATCGCATGGGGCCGGGGCCCAACGATCTGGGTCTCTCGCGCAAACACCTGATAAAGGCCGTGGAGGACAGCCTGCGCCGACTGCAAACCGATTACATTGATCTGTACCAGACCCACGCCCCCGACCCCGACACCCCCATCGAAGAAACCCTGGAAGCCCTCACCGACATGGTGCGGCGAGGCTATGTGCGCTACATCGGCTGTTCCAACTACCCCGCCTGGCAACTGGCCGAGGCCTTGTGGGCATCGGACAAAAAGAACCTGGCTCGTTACGACAGTGTGCAGCCGCGCTACAATCTGCTGTTCCGTATGATTGAAGACGAGTTGGTTCCGCTGTGTCAGTCGCAGGGGGTGGGCATTATCGTCTACAACCCACTAGCCGGTGGAATGCTCACCGGACGTTATAAAGAGCGTATCCAGGCCGAGGGCCACCGCTTCGCCATGCAAGGCAACAGCGGTGATCTCTACCGCAAACGCTACTGGAACGAGGCCGTATTTGAAGCCGTCGATACCCTGCATCAATTCCTGCACCCACGCGGCAAGTCCCTCACCCACGCTGCACTGGCTTGGGTGCTGGCTCAACCTGGCATCACCAGCGCAATCGTGGGGGCCAGCCAGCCCAACCAATTGCAAAACAGCCTGGAAGCCCTCAACACCCAGTTAGACCCAGAAGAAATGGCCGTACTGAACGAGGCCTGGTTTAGCCTGCCGAGGGAGAAAGACCCCACAGTTGCCCGGCGATAGAATCGGTGACAAGCCACAGCAAAAAGCATCACCCGCCTTCCCAATTAGGACGTAAGCTATAGCCATGCAACTCGACCAGCTATCGCCCCACACCCTGCGCGACCCCCACGGCTACAGCGGTAAATGGCACCTTTACCCCGAGGATGTGCTGCCCATGTGGGTGGCCGATATGGACTTTCCGATCAGCCCGGCCATCACCCAGGCCATAGTGGAACGGCTCCAGGAGCGGGTAGGCTACCCCCTCGCAACAGGCGACAAAGCCCTCTTGAACCTTATTCTTCAGCAGCAGAGCCGGCACGGCCTGGTCGGTCTGGCCCCCGAGAACCTGCTGCTTACCACCTCGGTTGTGCCGGCCATTTATGCCAGTGTGCTGGCCCTCAGCAGCCCCGGTGACGAGGTGATTACCCAGGTGCCGGTCTATCATCCTTTCCTTTATGCCCTGAACGAGCACCACCGGATTGCCCGGCACAACCCCCTCCTGCGCACCGAATCTGGCTGGGAGATTGACTTTGAGCAACTGGAAAGCCTGGTAACCCCCCGCACCCGGCTCCTGATGCTATGCAACCCCCAGAACCCCACCGGGCGGGTCTTCCGGCGCGACGAACTGGAACAGCTGTCCGAGTTTGCCCTGCGCCACCGCCTGTGGGTGATGTCCGATGAACTCTGGGCCGACCTGATTTATGAAGGAGAGCACGTTCCCATTGCCTCGCTGAGCCCCGAGATAGCCCAGCGCACCGTCACCCTTACCGGGCCCTGCAAAACCTACAACACGGCAGGGCTGGGCGGGGGGGTGGCCATCAGCCACAACAAGCAGATTCTGGCCGCGATGGCGCAGGTACTGAAGGGTATTGGCGGCCACCCCAACGTACTCTCGATGGCCGCCTGGCGGGCCGCCCTCGAGCACGCCCAGGACTGGCTCCAGGAGGTACGGGCCTATCTGAAGGGCAACCGCGACTTCATCACCGGGTTCATGACCCAGCACCTACCCCAGGTCGGCTACCTGCCCCCGGAGGGCACCTACCTGGCCTGGTTCGATTTCTCACGCGCCCCCTTTGCCCAGGAGGTTCACCAGGTGATGCTCGAGCGGGCCAAGGTCGGCCTCAACGACGGCAAGATTTTTGGGCCGCAGTACCAGGGCTGGCTGCGCCTGAACTTTGCCACCAGCCGGAGCCTGGTACAGGAGGCGCTCGAGCGGATGGCGCGGGTGGTGCAAACAGTGGATTGAGTCCAGCACAGTGAATCCGTCGGGCTACTCATGCAAAAAGGGTAGGCTTGGGCTACTATTAGAATACGGTGAGTTACCTCCTCGAGTGGCACAACTTCATCTTCGCCCTACCTTTGGCGGTGGGGCTTTTGCTCAGCGTGGGCATCGTGTTCAGCGGCCTGGGAACCTCTGGCGAAACCACCGGCACACCCGATGCTCAGGGCAGCAGTGAGGATGGAAGCCACGAGAGCGGTGACGACACCCCTCAGGCTGCGCCATCGGTACTGGGGACGGTTGGGGGCTGGTTTGGGTTTGGGAAGGGGGCCTCACTGGCCCTGCTGCTGCCGATTCTACTGGCCACCTGGGGGCTGGTGGGGCTCCTGGTCAACACCGCCCTGGACGCCTGGCTACCCCCGGCTGTTTTTTTTCCCATTGCGGTAGCCCTGGGCTTGCTGGCCGCCGGGCTGGCTGGCAACGGGGTGGCCTCGGTGGTGCAGGGTTTAGCGCGGCAGCAGCGCCCCAATGTGCGCCAGCAGGACCTGGTGGGATGTGGGGGGCGGGCAGCCTTCCGCATTGACGCCAGTGGGGGCGTTGCCAATGTGCGCGACAAGACCGGCAATATTCACCGGGTGGTCTGCAAAACCCTGCCAGGCGAAGCCGCTCTGGAAGCCGGCAGCGAAATCTTGGTGGTGGACTTCGACCCACAGAAGGGCATCTACTATGTGCAAGCCCATCCTTTCCCTGAGGAAGTCCCGGCCCGACGCTAACCCCCATTCAAGGTTCAAGTTCAGGAATAGACCCGTGTAGACAAAAGCCATCATGTCCTTTGGTCAGCGGCCCCAAAACCTGCCTCGCAGCCTGTTTTTTGAGCCATAACAATTAAGGAGGACACATGTTGAGTGCGATATTGATTCTGGTCTCGCTGTTGCTGATTGGCCTGAGCTTGTTTGGCGGAGGCTTGATCCCCAACTGGTCGGGCCTCAACAGCCTGGTGAGCGGCGTGCTGGGTTTGCTGGTGCTGGCGGTAGCCCTTCTGGCCTGGCTGATTCAGCAGTTTTACATCAAGCCCTCGGCCAACCTGGCCTACGTGATGACCGGGCTGGGCGGGCGCCGGGTCTTGATTGACCGGGGAGGGTTCTTCTTCCCCATCCTCCAGCGCTATGTGCCGGTCAGCCTGGAGACCATGAAACTCGAGGTCGAGCGCAAAGGCCCCGATGCCCTCATCACCAAGGACAACCTGCGCCTGGACGTAAAGGCCGAGTTCTACATCAAGGTTGAGCCCAAAGAGGACTCGGTGGTAAATGCCAGCCGCAGCCTGGGCGAGAAGTCGGTCACGCCACAGGCGGTCTCGAGCCTGGTTTTCGAGAAGCTGGTCTCGGCCCTGCGCTCGGTAGCGGCCACCCAGGATCTGGTGGAAATTCACAGCCAGCGTGACCAGTTCGCTATCTCGGTACAGCAGTTGGTGCGAAGTGACCTCGAGCCCAACGGTCTGACGCTGGAATCGGTGACCATCTCCAGCCTCGACCAGACCAGCCAGGAACTGCTCTCCGACACCAACATTTTCGATGCCCAGGGCAAGCGCAAGATTACCGAAATTACCCAGTCGGCCCTGGTCGAGCGCAACCGCCTCGAGCAGGAAGCCAAGCGGGCCATCACCCTCAAGAACGTGGAGACCCGCAAGGAAATCCTGGAGCTCGAGCGCACCCAGGCCGAGGCCGAGGCCACTCAGCAGGCCGAAGTCGCCAAGGTTTCAACTGCCAAGCAGCGCGAGGCTGATACCTACCGCATCGAGCAGGAGCGCCTGACCCGCGAGGCCGAGATTCAGCGCGAGCAGGCCGTGCAGGCCGCCGCCATCGAGCGCGACAAGCTGCTGCTGCTGAAAGAGCAGGAAAAACAGACCACCGATGTGGAGCGGGAAAAGGCGGTTGCGCTGGCCGAGCGGGAGCGCGAAATTGCCATCACCGAAGCCGAGCGCCGCCGGGCCGAGGCCGAAAAGCAGGCCCTGGAGGCTCAGGCCGAGCGGGAAAAAGCCAACCAGCAGGTGCTAACCGTGCAACAACTGGCCCAGGCCGAGCGTGAGGCCCAGACCAAGCTGATTACCGCCAAGCAGGCCATTGAACAGGAGCGCATTAAGAAGGAAACCGATGCCATGGTCGCGGCCTTTGCCGAGGTCAAAAAGGCCGAGGCCGCCAAGCAAGCCGCCTTGCTCGAGGCCGAGGCCGCCATCACCAAAGCCAAGGCCGAGGCCGAGGCCCAGGAGCTCATTGCCAAGGGTCTCACCGCCAACAAGATGGTGGAGGTGGACGTGGAGCGCGAAAAAGTGAGCGTGGAGCAGGCCCGCGTGGAGGTGGAACGGCAGGCCCTGGAAAACCGCCAGACCTACAGCGCTGCAGCCCTCGAGTTCGAGCTGCAAAAGCTCAAGGTGCAGGCCGCCCGCGACGTACAGGCCGAGATGGCCCGCAGCATCGGCAACTTCATGAGCAAGGGCAACATGAACATCTACGGCGACCCCGCCACCCTGACCAAGATGACCGAGCAGTACACCCAGGGACTGGGGGTAGGTCAGCTGCTCGACGGCCTGAGCACCGGCTCGGGCGGGAAGTCCGATGAATTGCTCCAACAGATCTTTAGCCTCTTGCAGCAACTCGCCAACAAGGACACCCCGGCCGATAAGAACACCCGCACGGGGAGCTGAGCAAAAGCCCTAGCCCCTCAGCATCTCGCGCCCCACCAGTACGTACTCTTCCCAGGCCCGCGCCGCCCTGGGGTCAGGGGCATTCTGCACCAACGTCCCGGCCAGCACGGCCTTCTCGTAGGCGGCCAGGCGGTGGATGGCATGTTTGAAATGAGGGATTTTTCTGGCCTTCAGGTGGGCGAAAGTGCGCATCCCATCCAGCGAGGGAAAAGGGGGCACCAGGGTAACCAGGGCTTTGAGCGGATAGCCCTCGAGCTCCTTTACGAACTGCTCCAAACTCACCAGCGAAAGCATTCCAGGCGAGGTAGGCACCACCACCAGATCGGCTTTATCGGCGTATTCTCGCAGGGTTTTGCCCTTGGGATGTCCGGCGGTATCAATCACCACGTGCTCGAACCGCTTGGGCCGGGCCTCCTCGGGGCCAGCCACCTCAAAGGGCAGTCCGGCCCCTTGCCGCGCCCAGACCAGCGCCCCCTCGGCTGGGTCGGCATCCACCAGCAGCGTGGGGCCCCGCAGTTGCAGAAAAGCAGCCAGGTGAATGGCTGTGGTGGTCTTGCCCACCCCGCCTTTGAGCGAGGTCACCAGAACGCGCATGTTGACTCTATTTTATGTGCTTAACAGGTTTGTTGAGTTCAGTTGACGGCTGCCCAAGACCCATCTGTGCTACGCTCCTTCACGGAAGCAGCCACACTTTAGCTCACGCCGTTCTTCCCCTCTCGTGCAGGAGAGGGCAGGGTAAGGTTACAAAACTGCGCTTTTACGCAGTACCTGGGTTCAGGGCATTGCTCGAGCCCCTCCCCGACCCTCCCTACGCTGTAGGAAGGGGGCTCGAGGTCAATCCCCTCCGAGATACCTGGAGGCGTATGAACCTCGCTACGACGGGGTAGTCAGTCTCGAGCGACCCCTCCAAACAGAAACCGCATCATGTCGGGAAAACGCCGCGCCCAGTGGCCTTCGTTGTGGACACCCTCCTTGTCTTCCACATACAGGTAGTCGTGGCCGGGCTGCCAGCCTTTTTGCAGGAGTATGCGGTGCATACGGCGCACCCCTTCCAGATAGCGGCGGCTGCTCACATGGGACAGGGTGAGCTCACGGAAGCCCACATCCATGTAGAGCCGGCCCGGCACCTGGCGGGCTTTTTCCACAAAGCTGTAAATAGCGCCGTCGGCAAACCAGAACGCCGGGCTCACCACGCCCGCAATACCAAAGACCTCGGGGTGATAGTAATACGCACACAGGCTGATGAACCCCCCCATCGAAGAGCCCATCACGCCGGTGTGGTCGCGGTCTGGCAGGGTACGAAACTCGTCGTCTATGAAGGGTTTGACGGCCTCGATGAGGAACTTGAGGTATTTCTCGCCCTTGCCGCCCCCGTGCTTGGGGTCGCGGAAGGGGCTGTATTCGTTGAGGCGCTCCACCCCCATGTTGGGAATACCCACCACAATGGCCTCTATTCCCTCCCCAGCCAGCTTCTCCATGCTCTCGTCTACCTGCCACTCGCCCACATAGCTGCTAGCGTCGTCGAAGAGGTTCTGGCCGTCGTGCATGTAGAGCACGGGGTAGTGCTGGTTGCTTGTGCGATAGGAGGGGGGCAGGTATACCAGAAGATCACGCTTGTTGCCAAGCTGGGGGCTACGCAGGTCTTTGAATACCAGCACCTCCCCCACTACGGTGTGGCCAGGGCCAGTAGGGTGGGGTTGCCATACTTGGGACTGAGCTAAAACGCCCATTGGCGTATTGTACGGGCTTGCCGTCAAAAGTCGAGTCTAAAGCGAGGCGGGTAGCGGCAGGCCTCGAGCGAGGTTCCTCGAGCGTTATGGCAAAAATCATGGTTAAAAGACATCTTCTGGCCCTTTGGGTCTCTCCGCAGCACCCCTTCTTAACAGTTCATAACGTTTTCTTTAGCGAACCGTGTTTTTGTTGGATAGCCCCACATTCCGCCAAAGCCCCTCGCCCACACTGGATGCATGAAAGCCTGGGGTTTCTGGGCCATCGTATGGCTGGGTAGCCTGGCCTTTGGCAACGTTTGTTCCAGCGCTTTCTACCCCACCGACCCCGACCTGCGCTGGCGCTACCGCAATCTGAACGATAATCAGGTCTACACCCAGACCTTCACGCAAGCGGGGGTGGGTGCGCTCCTGGAGCAGCGACGCTTTGCCGCCCGCACCGAGACCACCCAGTGGACGTGTACCCCCCAGGGCTTGCGTACCCTACCGGAAGGCGAAATGCCCATTCCAGGCGGTAGCGTGCGGCTGACCCGGCTCACCGGTGTGATCATTCCCAGCAACGAAACCTGGCGGGTGGGCGGACGCTGGAGCTACCGCTACGAGCTAAAGGGCCGCATTGCCGTTTTCGACCTGACGGGTTTTCTCGAGGTCGAAAACCGCATAGTGGCCAAAGAAACCATCAACGTACCCGCAGGCCGCTTCGAGGCCTTGCGGGTCGAGGCCAGTTTCCGGGGCGAGTTTGGCATTGGTTTTGGCGGCAGGGCCACCTATTGGTTTGCCGAAGGGGTGGGCGTGGTGAAGCAGATTAGCGAGGGCACTTTTGGCGGGCAGAGCAGCGAGCTGATTGAGTTTGGGCGATAGACTAAATCCCCAGCCCCCCCACGCGCTGCTTTTCTACCGGCGATCCAGTCAGTCCGTTAAAGGCATCCACTTCCTCCAGGAAGCGGTGAAAGAGGTAAATGGAGTCGTGCGGGCCGGGGTTGGCTTCGGGGTGGTACTGCACGCTAAACACCGGGTAGCGCAGGTGGGCCATGCCTTCCAGCGTCCCGTCGTTCAGGTTGATGTGGGTGGGCTTGAATTCCTTGAGAGAATCGGGGTCTACGGCGTAGCCGTGGTTCTGGCTGGTAATTTCGATCTTGCCGGTGAGCAGGTTCTTGACCGGGTGGTTGGCCCCCCGGTGACCAAACTTGAGCTTGAAGGTGCGCCCACCTGCGGCCAGGCCCAGCAACTGGTGCCCCAGGCAGATGCCGAAGGTGGGCAACAGGCCCATCAGCTTCCAGAGGGTCTCGTGGGCGTAGCGCGGCATGCTGGGGTCGCCGGGGCCGTTGGAGACGAAAAGCCCGTGGGGCTCCAGGGCCATAATCTGGGCGGGGCTGGTCTTGCCGGGCACCACAATCAGTTCGAAGCCCAGCTCGGCCATGTAGCGCATCTGGGCATGCTTGATGCCGAAGTCCATCACCACTACCCGCCGTTTACCCTTGAAGGTAGGGAACTGGTACGGGAGCGGGGTGGAGACCTCGGGGGTCATGTCGCGCCCGTCAATGTCAGTCCATCTGCGGGCTTCCTCACGCAGGGCAACAATGTCCTCAGGGGAAAAACGGTAGCTAGGGGAGCCGAAGTGGGTGGCGTGGGCAATTACCCCCTTCATCACCCCGCCCTCGCGGATTTTGCGTACCAGGGCGCGGGTATCTATGCCTTCCAGACCAATCACCCCGGTCTCGCGCATGAATTCTTCCAGGCTCTGCTGGGCGCGGGGACCGGCGGTGTACTTGCTGAACTCCCGCGCCACAAAACCCCGCACCCAGGGCCGGTTGCTTTCCATGTCGAACACGTTCACCCCGTAGTTGCCCTGGTGGGGGTAGGTCATCACCACAATCTGCCCGTTGTAGCTGGGGTCGGTCAGGATTTCCTGGTAGCCGGTCTGGGCGGTGTTGAAAACCACCTCGCCCACGTTCTTGCCACGGTGCCCAAAGGCGTAGCCGTGGTAGGTGGTGCCATCCTCGAGTACCAGCACTGCGCGTTCTTTCATGCCCAAGCCTCACTTCCCAAAGTGACAATATACATGTTTTTCGTATTTCTATACAGAGCCAGGGGTTTGAATCTGGGTTGGCGAAGATCCCGATGCTTTACCCCAGGGCATTTATGCCCACCGTTGCGCCAGCACCGTTGACCCAACCCAGGCCCCCGCTCAGCACCGCCGGGGAGAGGTAGGGATTTTGGGCGCTAGCCGACCTTGTAGGCGTTTTCCACATCCAGCACCTTGGTCACGCCGATCTCGCGGCAGTTGTCGTAGAAGGGGCAAGCGCTGCACTCGGCGTAAACCTTGGGGGGCAGGGCCTCGCGGGTGGTCACGTGGTAGCCCAGGCTGGTGAAAAACTTGACCTGGAGCGTCCAGGCGAAGATTTGCGGGATGCCCAAGTCCTTGGCCTCGCGTTCGGCGGCCAGGGCTATCCAGCGGCCCAACCCCTGCCCCTGCCGCTCGGGGTGGATGGCCAGACCCCGCACCTCGGCAATGTCGTGCCAGAGGATGTGCAGGGCGCCACTCCCCACGATGTGGCCGTCCTCGTCTTCCAGCACGAAAAAGTCGCGCAGGTTTTCGTAGAGGTGGTTATGACTGCGTACCAGCATCAGGCCGCGCTCGGCCCAGTACTTGATCAGGGTGTAGATCTGCTCCACATCCTTCATTCGGGCTTTGCGAAGCTCTACGTTGGCGTCCCAGCGCACCCTGGGTAAAACGGTGGTGCCAATCTCGATCAGGTTACTCACATACCCCCCTCAGCCTGCCCTCCCGGCAACGGGAAAGGGCGCTTTTTCATGCCTCGACCTCGAGCTGCGCCGCCTTCAGAGCCTCCCGCACCGCTTCGGGCGCGGTACCGCCGTAGCTTCGTCGTCGGTGGATGGCGGTTTCCAGGCGGGTAAGCGGTAGAGCATCTTCGCCAAATAAAGGGTGGAAGCCCTGCAGCTCCGCCAGGCTCAGGTCGCGCAGTTCTTTGTGCTGCTCTACACAGTGGCGCACAATGCGCCCTACCACATGATGGGCCTCACGGAAGGGCACCCCCCGCTCGGCCAGGTAGTCGGCCAGTTCGGTAGCCAGCGAGAAGCCCGACTCGGCGGCCCTGGCCATGACCCCGGCGTTCCACTTGAGGCCTGGCAGCATGGCCGCCAGGAGTTTGACCGAGGCCCGGTAGGTGTCCATCGCATCGAAAAGGGGTTCTTTGTCCTCCTGGAGGTCTTTGTTGTAGGCCAGCGGCAGGCCCTTGGTCAGGGTGGCCAGGGTGACGAAGCTGCCCAGCACCCGGCCCGCCTTGCCCCGAATCAGCTCGGCATGGTCGGCGTTTTTCTTCTGGGGCATGATCGAGCTTCCGGTTGAGAAGGCGTCTGGCAGCACCGCAAAGCCAAACTCGAAGGTGGTGTAGAGGATAATTTCCTCGGCCAGGCGCGAAAGGGTAATTTGCCCGATAGCCAGCGCAGAGAGCACCTCGAGCACAAAGTCGCGTGAGCCCACCGCATCCAGGGAGTTCCGCATGGGCCGCACAAAGCCCAGCGCCGAGGCCGTGAAATGCCGGTCTATGGGAAAGCCCGTCCCGGCCAGGGCCGCCGCACCCAGGGGCGATTCGTTGAGGCGGTTCAGGGCGTCCTGGAGGCGCCCGGCGTCGCGGGTAAGCATCTCGTAGTAGGCCAGAAACCAGTGCGAGAGGAGTACCGGCATGGCCCGCTGCAGGTGGGTATAGCCGGGCAGGATGAGCGGGGGCTCCAGGTACTTCCCGGCCTCCTGCACCAGCACCCGCCGCAGGGCCTTGAGGTCCTCGAGCAGGCGCTCGAGCTCGCCCCGCACCCACAGGCGCAGGTCGGTGGCTACCTGGTCGTTGCGGCTGCGGGCGGTGTGCAGCTTGCCCCCCACCGGGCCTACCAGCTCCGTGAGGCGCGCCTCCACGTTCATGTGCACGTCTTCCAGTTCTTCACGCCACTGAAAGGTGCCTTCCAGAATTTCCTGCCGCACCGAGAGTAATCCCTGACGAAGCTGGGCTTCGTCCTCGGCAGAGATAATGCCCTGCCGGGCCAGCATGGCCGCATGGGCCAGTGAGCCTTCGATGTCTACCAGAGCTAGGCGCTGGTCAAATGTCCAGGAAGCATTGAACTCCTGGGCAATCTGGCTGGGGGCTTCGCTGAAGCGGCCTCCCCAGGTTTTTTGCGTTTCCTGGCTCAAAAAGTCCTCCCTTGGCGATGGCCCATGGTCGATGGCCCATAGCCGATAGTTATAACCAGCCGCATCACGCGATGCTCGGAGAGCCTACCATTCTGCGCCGAACACTCCTGTATCCCTGGCCTGCGACCTGAGACCCGTGACCTGCGTCCTTGGGACGGGATGCTACAGCAACTCATGAGAGCACCTCGAGCTTCCGCACCATCACGAAGGGCGGTGGGGTATTGGGGTTGGGCGTGCTGTAGCGCAGGCTGGGTTCGTAGGTAAAGCCGAACTGGGTGTACCACTTGAGCAGCTTGGACTGGTCGTGCCGCACGGCCAGGCGCAGCTCCCGGGCCCGCACCTCGAAGGCCCGACGGCCCACCACTTCCATCAGCCGGTGGGCCACCCCCTGCTTGCGGTATTCAGGCAGCACCCCCAGTTTCCTGACCTCCCAGACCCCGCGCTCCCTGGGGTCGGGGTGGCGCACCAGGCGCACCGTACCCACAACCTCTCCCCTGTCCAGGGCCACCCAGGCATAGCCGCGCTCGAGGTCGGCCTGCACGCGCTCCGCCGTCTCCTGGTGGCCCGAGGAGTCCGGGGCCACCCGGTCGGCCCAGGCCTGGCGCACCATCCGGGCAATAGCCTCCGCATCGGCAGGGGTAGCCTGGCGAATCTGCACCTGGGTTGAATCAGCCTGCATCGCAAACCCCACCCAGGCCACAAGGCCCTGGTCTTGATAACGGCCGTCCCTCGAGCCTCGACACCTGACCCCCGACTAGTCTTTTGGCTGGGCCTTGGCCCGCACCCGCAGCCGCAGCGAGTTGAGCTTGATGAAGCCCTCGGCGTCGGCCTGGTTGTAGCCGCCCTTCTCGTCGAAGGAGACCAGGCTCTTGTCGTAAAGCGAGAGGGGCGAGCGGCGCCCGGCCAGGATGATATTGCCCTTGTAGAGCTTGAAGCGCACCGTACCGGTAACGGTTTTTGCTACGTGATCCATGTAGGCTTGCAGGGCCTCGCGCTCCGGGGCAAACCAGAAGCCGTTGTACACCAGCTCGGCGTACTTGACGCCCAACTGGTCGCGCTGGTGCATGACCTCGCGGTCGAGGGTCAGGCTCTCCACAGCCCGCCGGGCATGGTAGATCAGGGTGCCGCCGGGGGTCTCGTAGACACCCCGCGACTTCATGCCCACAAAGCGGTTTTCCACCAGGTCTACCCGTCCGATGCCGTGCCGACCCCCAATCTCGTTGAGGCGGGCCAGCAGGCTGGCCGGGGAAAGGTGCTCGCCATTCACACCGACCACATCGCCACCCTCTACCTGAATCTCCACCAGCTCGGGCTCTTCCGGCGCGTCCCAGGGGTCTTGGGTCAGGCGGAACATCCCCGCAGGGGGCTCGGCCCAGGGGTCTTCCAGCACACCCCCCTCGAAAGAGTTGTGCAGCAGGTTGGAGTCCACGCTGTAGGGCTTCTCGAGGGTGGTGGGCACGGGAATCCCGTGTATGGCGGCGTATTCCATCATCTGCGGACGGCTCACCAGGTTCCATTCGCGCCAGGGCGCAATCACCTTGATGTCGGGCTTGAGCGAGTAGGCCGTAAGTTCGAAGCGAACCTGGTCGTTGCCCTTGCCGGTAGCCCCGTGGGAGATGGCCTCGGCCCCTTCTTCCTGGGCAATGCGTACGAGGTGCTTGGCGATAAGGGGGCGGGCAATGGAGGTACCCAGCAGGTAGTAGCCCTCGTAGAGGGCCCCGGAGCGCATCATGGGGAAGACAAAGTCCCGAACAAACTCCTCGCGCAGATCCAGGGCGTAGGCCTTGCTGGCCCCGGTCTTGAGGGCCTTGACCCGCGCTTCCTCGACCTCCTCACCCTGACCGATGTCGGCGGTAAAGGTGATGACCTCGGCGTTGTAGTTCTCGATCAGCCACTTGAGGATGATGCTGGTATCCAGGCCACCGGAGTATGCGAGTACGATTTTCATTCATTCACCTCTGGGTTGGGGACAAGCCCCACACAAAGCCATACAGTACCGCTAAATCTCCTGTGGTACAACCGATGGCTTGCTATAAACATACTGAATAAGGATACAAATCCAAGTATAAGCAGTCAAGGCCGTTTTTATTGCACTAGACCTGATTATTCAGGCTTATTGTGCTCAAAGACAGAACCAGAAATCGCATTATCATGCCCGGCTTGGGAGCTAGTACATGTATAATCGCAAAATGTAAGTGCATAAATGTTCAAATGGTAGCTGTGGGTGATTTATTAGTCCAAACGTTATCTGTTTCCATCACCCAGAGCAAGTACCACGATTAAGTTGCGCCTGTATAAGGTTTAGTGATGAATCCAGGCTGCGCTGGAAAATCATGCTCAGGGCGCAATACCCGAACGATTTTCGATCATGTCATTATCCAAAACATAGACGGGAGGCTCTTAGTCAGTACAGCGGGTTTTGCTGGGCCGGGGGGAACTACGATCAGTAAATCGGCTTGATGAGAGAGAAAATTCCTGAAAAGTCCATTCACACCCATTTTTGCAGATGACCGATAGCTAAGGGTCAGGGGTTGGGGCCAGGCCTAGGTGCAGCACGTATTTCTCGGCACCACCCCGGTGGGCGTAGCGTTGGTAGAGTTCCCAGAGTTCGCGTTGTAGGGCTTTGGCATCGGCCTGGTCAAGCCTGAGACCCCCTGTCCAGTGGTTCAACACAGCCGGATATTCGGGTGCCAGGAAGTCCGGCTGCTCTTTGTTATGGATGAGTCCGTCGCTCCAGATAAGCAAGCCATCGCTGTTGAGGTAGACCATCAACTGGGTACCGATGGGAATTTGAACACTGTTCAATGCTTGCTGTAAGCCACGCTCGAGCTGGGCCTTCCAGGACACGTGTTGGGTCAGGTTTTCCAGCAGGCCAGGGGGCACCAGGTCGAGGGGAACCTGAAAGGCTGTGGCCGTGGCCCGGTAATGCTTGATGGGTCGGCCCTGTCGGGGTTCAACCCCTACCACCTCCAGCAACCCCGCTTGCAACATTTGCAGAACACGGTAATGCATGGTCTGGAGGGGCAGCCTGAACGCCTCGGCTGCCGCCTTGACGGTGGTGGGTTTACGCATGAAGGGTTTGAGCAACACCGCCACCTCGGGGTCGGCCAGGATACGGGCTGCCAGTGAATTGTTGAGCTCGAGCAGTCTATTTCGTGGCGCATCCTCTTGAGCATGTACCGATTGGCTCTCTACTCCACTTGCATCTGTAGTGAGCACCTCAAATACCCTGGTTTTCTCTAGCGTTCTGGACATCTTTTCACTCTACTCCAGAACTCATCTTTTTTGTGGAGTAGAGCCCATCTACACTCGAGGGGTTGAAAAACCACGGGCTGCAACGGCAGCTCGGGTTTATTTGGGAGAGCGATGCAGCCTTACTTGTCCGGACTACGGGGATTCACGCTGGTGGCCTTTGGGCAGTTGGTCTCGCTGGTAGGCAGTGGCATGAGCCAGTTTGCTCTGACCATCTGGGCCTTTGAAAAAACCGGGCTGGCTACCTCGCTGGCCCTGATGGGCTTTTTCTACATGGTGCCACTGATTCTTATCTCGCCCTTTGCCGGGGCCTGGGTAGATCGGGGCAACCGCAAGCTGATGATGATGGTCTCCGACCTGGGCGCGGCCCTGGGGACGCTGGCGGTGTTTTTGCTCTACCTGAGCGGGAGCCTGGAAATCTGGCACCTGTACGCAGTGGGGGTACTCAACGGCCTGACCAACGCCTTCCAGTGGCCTGCCTACTCAGCAGCCATCTCGACCATGGTGGACAAGAAAGACTATGCCCGGGCCAACGGCTTGCTCTCGCTGGCCGAGTCGGCCTCGGGGATCGGAGCCCCCATCCTGGCTGGCATCTTTCTGGGGCTGGTGGGACTGGGGGGCATCCTGCTGCTGGATCTCGTTACCTTTGCCGCTGCGTTCCTGACGCTAATCCTGGTGCATATCCCCCAACCCAAACAGAGTGCAGCCGGTCTGGAAAGCCAGGGCAGTCTGCTGAGCGAGGCCATCTATGGGTTTCGCTTCATTTTTGCCCGGCCCAGTCTGCTGGGTTTGCAAACGGTGTTCTTGTTGGGGAATCTGGTAGCCAATCTGGGTTCGGCCATCATGGCTGCCATGATTCTGGCCCGCACCACCTCGAGCGAAACCGTGCTAGCCACCGTGCAGAGTGCAGCCGGTATTGGTGGGGTGTTGGGCGGGGTGCTGCTCTCAACCTGGGGCGGCCCCAGGCGCAAGGTACATGGGGTGCTTTTGGGCTGGGTGCTCTCGAGCTTTTTTGGGGGTGTGCTGCTCGGGCTGGGGCAAAGCGTGTGGGTCTGGGCCGCCTCTGCTTTCGTCTTTGCGCTGATTGTGCCCATTCTGAATGGCTCCAACCAGGCCATCTGGCAGGCCAAGGTACCCCCCGACGTGCAGGGTAAGGTGTTTTCAGCCCGGCGCATGATTGCCTGGGTGGCCGGGCCTCTCGCCCTGCTGGTGGCAGGCCCTCTGGCCGACCGAGTGCTCACCCCTGCCATGATGCCCGGCGGCTCACTGGTGGGTCTGTTTGGCGGGCTGGTGGGCACCGGGCCGGGGGCCGGAATGGCGCTGTTGCTGGTAGTGAGCGGCCTGCTGGGCATGGCGGTGGGCCTGGGCGGCTACTTCTTCCGGGCGGTGCGCGAGGCCGAAGACCTGATCCCCGACCACGACCAGACCCCTGGAAGCCAGGGCAAGCCGGTGCTGTCGTAATGGGTATGGCGCCCCTGACATCAACCCCTTTTGCGTTTGGCTTTCAGCTTTTTGCAAATTCAAATATGCGCCTGCAAGCCCGCAGCATCGCTATTGAACCTTCAGGATGGTCTGCAGGTTGTTGTAGCCGGTGCTGGCTTCCCAGGTGTTCTGGTTGGCCAGCCGGATGGCATACTCAGGGCGGCTCGAGAGTCCGCTCACGGCATCGGGCAGGTGCAGCAACAGGTCGTAGTCCCCGGCGGGCAGGTTGGCGGGCAGGGGCGCATCCACCGTGATGGTGGTGGTCTGGCCCGCCGTCCAGCGGCGGGGATCGCTGTTCACCGCCACCGTGTAAACGGTCTGGGTGCTACGGGCCCGCAACACCAGCTGTACCGGGCGGGGGTTGAAGGGGGTAGCAAAGCCCTCGTTGGCAATCTCGAGGCTCATCTGCAAACGCCCACTGCGGCTTACCTGCTCGGGCACCACAGCCCGCACCAGACGGAAGCGGTAGCCCAAACGACGAGCAATCTCGTCGAAGCAGCCCTCGGCCCGCCAGCGGTCTATGGCGGGGCGGTAGAAGGTCAGGTTAAGGTAACTCCAGCGGAAGCGACGCATCTCGGCCAGGGCAGTGGGGCAGTCGGTGCGGTGCTGCGAAGGGTTGACCTGGCAGGTTTCCCCTCCCACCCCGGTAAACTCGGTCATGCGGTCCAGATAGCTTTGCATGGCGCTCTTCTGGCTGATGGGGTTGTAGGTGCCGGTATCGTCGGGCCCGGACAGGAAGCAGTCGTTATGGTGACCCACACGGGCCTGGTTGCTCCCGTTGTAGGCGGTATTGCTATCGACTGGCGTAGGGTAAATGGCCAGCAGATCGCCGGGGTAGCGCAACTGCACCATGCGGTCTGTGGGCATCGCGGCCAACAGTGCGTTAAGTATGGTTCGCTTGTTGGCTAGCGAGGTCAGGCCGTTGGTAGACGCATGCCACTCGCCCCAGGCTCCGATAAAGCCAGCCTGGAGTACCAGGATTACGTCCTTGTAGTCGCGCAATACCGGCTGGAACTGCTCGATATGGCGCAGCACCCAGTCCAGCGGCGCGTCGGCCTCGAAGCCAAAGTTGTAGGCAAAGCGCAGTACCACCTTGAGCCCAGCCCGCCGGGCCGCCTCGAGGCCCCGTGTCACTTGAGCGATATAGGTCTGGGGCACCAGTGAGGTGCGGTAGGCATCGAGCCGCACATACGAGTGCACCACCGTGACCTGGTGTTGGGGTTTGACCCAGCTCAGGTTGGTCTCCTCGGTGAGGGGAATGCTGACGTAAAAGCCGCGCTCGGGATTGAGAAAGTTTTCGTTGCTGGACTGGTAGCTAATGGTCTTGCCGGCGGGCGGGGTAGGCGTAGGGGAAGGAGGGGGTGGTGCAGGCGTCGGGGGG
>FWPV01002887.1_pt1 | contig 40489 bp, 44 predicted proteins | sample 2228371 | NCBI WGS metagenome assembly FWPV01 (sample SAMEA103939776, study PRJEB20133) | metagenome
TTTCGTGGAGGGATAATTAAGTATAATAAGAGATTGTGAAAAAATGATGAATATAATATGAAGAGAATTTGAAGAAAAAAATAAAAGGGGACAAGTACTCGTCCCCTTTTATTTTTGTTTTTTTATTGGAGCAATTTTCCAAAAGGATTGACAAAGATGAGGATTAGTACTACAACAAGGGCATAAATAGCAAGTGACTCAATCATTGCAAGACCAATGATAAGGGTGGTGGTAATCTTACCGGAGGCTCCTGGATTTCTTGCAACTCCCTCACAAGCGCCACCTAATCCAACACCCATGCCGATGCCTGTTCCAAGTGCAGCTAATCCCATTCCAACCGCACAGCCTAATGCCGCTAATGAATAATACAGGATATTTGAAGTTTTTCCAGTACCTGCAGCCGCCTCTTCTGCAAAACATACCGGGGCTACTACCCAGATTAATACAAGAGCAAGTAAAATCGCAGTAAAAAACCTTTTCATTCCTTCAAGTCCTCCTTTCTTAAAATTTGTAAATTAATGTGCCTCTTCGACGGCACCAGCAAAATAACAAATACTTAATAGAGTAAAAACAAGAGCCTGAACTACACTCACAAGTACTCCTAATCCTAATATTGCAGTTGGAATAATCCATGGAGCAATAATCGCTAAAACGAGTAATAAGATGTGTTTACCTGTCATGTTTCCAAAAAGTCGAACCGTTAGGGTTAACGGACGGACAATATGGCCTATTATCTCAATGAAAAACATGAGGATCATGAGTGGAAGTCCTGCCAGTGAACGGATAGGTCCAAGAAAGTGGTTGATATAATGAACCCCGTGAACCCTTATCCCATAATAGTGGTACAGGAAAAAGACAGGCACGGCCATTGCTGCGTTGGTATTCACATTGCCTGTAGCTGCGGTGAACCCCGGGATAAGGCCCATAAGATTACATGTGAGGATGAAAATAAAAATCGTGCATATGAATGGAAAAAGTTCTCGACTCCATTTGTGACCTATGGTTTCATCCGTCAATTTCAAAATTGCCTCGATAATCATTTCCATAAAATTTTGAAATCCCCGTGGAACTAAGCGCAATGACCCTCTGATAACAAGAGCTGCAACAATTAAAAGTATTGATGCAAGAAAGGCATGGCTAACATTATGAGGAATTACTTCCGGATTAATAATAGCATCCATCAAAAGTGTTTCATGCAAACCTTCCATTTGGGCCTCCTCTTACAAAAAGTAGCGATAATATTACATACTCTTTTCTCAAAAGTCAAGAGGTCGAATTGCCTCATCAAAAATCTAAGCGAAACTGATTCATTGCCTCATTTAAAAATCTAAACGAAACAGATCGAATTGCCTCACCAAAAATCTAAATGGAAATGAATTGTTGCCTCATTTAATAACATTTCGTAGCGTCGCCTTCAATTCACATCTTCGGTTTAGTTTTTTCCCCTTTCTATTCTATTGGTGCTGTAATTTTCGAGGAAAATTCTTATTTCCGATATAATGAAATTTTATGGTGGTAGAGAAGAAAAGGAACTGAAGGATTACTTTAAATTAAACTTCAACAAAATGAAATGATATGATTTTACAAAAGCAGAAGCATCTTATACAGTTTGCCGTATAAATTGAAGATATTTTCATCATTTTGCCTGCTTTAAAATTGCACTTGCAGGATTTATAAAGCGGAATGTTTTATAATATTTTTTATGGGAATACTTGAGATAAAAAAATACCCGGACAAGGTTTTGAAAGAGAAAGCTAAACCTGTTGATAATATAGACGGCCAAATCCAGCTTTTAATCGAAAATATGATAGAGACTATGCACTTTGCGAGGGGGATAGGGTTAGCTGCCAATCAGATAGGTGTTTTGAAAAGACTATGCGTGATAGATGTATCATCGAGAGATGAGAAAGGATCACTAATAGTTTTAATAAATCCCCTTATTTTAGGTAAAGAAGGTATTATCGAAGGTGAAGAAGGATGTCTGAGCATTCCTGGTTATATGACAACTATAAGGAGGGCAGAAAAGGTCTTTGTTAAGGGTTTTAATAGAGAAGGCAAGGATTTGGAGATCGAAGGCACAGGCCTTCTTGCCAGAGCTCTACAGCATGAGATAGACCATCTTGATGGTCTACTCTTTATCGATAGGATGAGTCCTATTAAACGTGAGTTTTTCAAGAGAAGATATAAAAAGTTTTTGAAGACATTGGAAGAAGAATCAAAAAATCTTAGTCCGTAATCCTTTAAAATCTTTAATAAAATAATGCACATAGTTTTTTTTGGAACTCCAGAATTTGCAATTCCTTCATTAAAGGCATTACTTGCATCCGAAGATAAGGTAATTGCTGTTGTGACACAACCAGATAAAAGTAAGGGAAGGGGGCATATCTTTACTCCACCACCTGTGAAAGAATTAGCTTTAAAAAGAGGAATCGAGGTTATACAACCTAAAAACTTAAAAGATGCCGGTTTTATAAATAAAATTTCTAATTTAAAGCCAGATTTAATAGTTGTTGCTGCGTATGGAAAGATATTGCCCTTAGATATTCTCACGCTTCCTGCTTTTGGATGTATAAATGTTCATGCTTCACTTCTTCCAAAGTATAGAGGTGCGGCTCCAATTCAATGGGCGCTAATTAAAGGGGAAACAAAAACAGGCGTTACAATTATGATGATGGACGAAGGGCTCGACACAGGTGACATTCTTTTTCAAAAAGAGATAGAAATATTAGAAGAGGATAATGCAGAAACGTTAAGCAAAAAATTATCGGAATTGGGTGCTTCCTTATTAATAGAAACTATTAGAAAAATGAAAGAAGGTTCTATTGAAAGGATGCCACAAGTTGGAACGCCGAGTTATGCACCACAACTTAAGAAAGAAGATGGACTAATTGACTGGTTAAAGTCAGCAAAAGATATATTTAATTTCGTGCGCGGTATGTATCCATGGCCATGTGCATATTGTTATTTAAATAGAGAAAGAATTAAAATTATTAAAGTTAAGGTTATAGAAGGCACAGGTATTCCCGGCAGAATAGAAAAGTTAAATAAAGATTTTATTGTGGGAACAGGAGGGGGTTTAATATCGATAATTGAACTCCAGCCTGAGGGGAGAAGGGCCATGACAGCTAAAGAGTTCTTGCAGGGAAGACGTTTGGAAGAAGGTGCCTTTTTTAATGAGAAGTAGATGGATGCGCTGTATTGTTTTAAAGATTTTATATCCAATTTTGATGTTGATAGCGTCTTTTTCGAAAAACGGAAAGGAAAGATTCCAGAAGTTTATCATTCAACTTAATAACAAGCTCATTATTAGAGAAAAAATTCATCCCAAGAAACTCCTTCTATTATTACCACATTGTCTTCAAATCAAAGAATGTGATGTCAGATTGACTTACAATATCTACAATTGTAAAAGATGTGGGAAATGCGAGATAAGAGACCTGATAGAAATTGCTGAAGAAAATAAAATATCACTCTTTATCGCCACAGGAGGTTCACTGGCAAGGAGGATAATAAATGATGTAAAACCTGATGCGGTAGTTGCTGTTGCTTGCGAAAATGATTTAAGCAGTGGTATAGCAGATACTTATCCGATTCCTGTATGGGGCATACCAAATATAAGACCATTCGGACCGTGCATGAATACCCTTGTTGATTTAAATGAAGTAAAAAAAGCAATAGAGTTTTTCGGCCGTGTTCATTAAAATATACAGCACACTCGGAGGAACTTTGCATAAAGAAATAAATAAAATAATAAAAGTATTTGTTTATACGATTGTTTTCATTTCGTTAGGGGTATTATTCGGCTATCTTACATTTAAGATTTTAAGTTTTAGCAGGAGTGTAGAGGTTCCAGACCTGTATGGGAAGAGTCTGTTGGAGGCTAATAAACTTTTAACAGACAGAGGTCTTTATCTTAAAATTGAGGGAGAGGATTATGATACCGTGGTCCCCCAAGGCCATGTAATAAGACAGGATATACCTTCGGGGCAAAAGGTTAAAGAAAAGAGGGGGATAAAGGTTGTAGTAAGTAAAGGGCCGAGAGTTAAATCTATCCCGATGCTTGTTAATGATACACTTTATAATGCTGAAGCATTATTACTTCAGAAGGGATTAAGAATATCAAAGATTATTTATTTACATTCGGATACAATAGAGAAGGATAAAATAATAGCCCAGAGTCCGGCGCCAGACGAACAGATTAGTGACTACATAACTGTTTTGGTAAGCCTCGGTCCTTACGAGAGGCTTTATTATTGTCCTGATTTTAGGAATATGTCTTTAGAAAAATCACAGGAGATTATCAGAAGTTTAAATTTAAACGTTGAGTTACAAGGAGAAGGTGAATTTGTTGAAACACAGAGGCCAGAGCCTGGCACGCTTATCAAAACAGGTGAGACAATTCACCTGAAATTGTACTAATACTTAACAAAGAATGCAGTTAGAATTTAGGAAGATATTCCGAAAAAATTTATTTTCCGATTCCTTAGTGTAACGGATATTCGTTATTAGTTAAACGTTATCCGTTTATTAGTATAAAAAATATTTTTACAGACACAGACAACGGACACAAAACTCGAATTTCTCTTTAGGCAATCTCTGTATCATCGGGTGAAATAAGTAGCTTAGAAATTTTTATTGTAATTTAGTAATTATTATGTATATTCTTAAATTCTAATGATTAAAATAGCACCTTCGATACTTTCAGCAGATTTTTTAAGACTGGGTGATGAGATTAAAGCTGCTGAGTTAGCAGGCGCTGATATGATACATATTGATATCATGGATGGGCGTTTTGTTCCTAATATTACCATAGGTCCATTTATTGTAGAATCTATTCGCAAAATTGCCAAGTTACCACTGGATGTTCATCTGATGATAGAAGAACCTGAAAGATATCTGCAAGATTTTATAAAGGCCGGTGCTGATTTTTTAACCGTTCATTATGAGGCCTCTACACACCTTCACAGGACTATACAGTGCATCAAAAAAGCAAATATAAAGGCAGGTGTTTCTATTAACCCTGCAACGCCTGTATGGTGCCTTGAAAGTATTTTATACGATATAGACTTGGTTTTACTTATGTCAGTAAATCCGGGTTTTGGAGGACAGGAATTTATTCCTTATACACTCGAAAAGATAAGGAAATTAAAGAGGCTTATAACTGAAAAAGCGATTTCTTTACATATCGAAGTAGATGGGGGTATAAAGCCAGATAATGTTAAAAAGGTTGTGTCTGCGGGGGCAGATATAATTGTAATGGGTTCTGCTTTTTTTAATTCTGAAGATTATGGAAAAGTTATCAGACAGATCAGAAAAGTCGTCAAAGATAGATAGCATTCTCTCCGAGGCTGAAACCTTAAAAGGAAGATATTTTTTTAAGCCATCTCTTAAACTTTTCAATAAAGCACTAAAAGAATATGAGAAATTGAATGATATATCAGGAATATTCGATTGCGCAATCTCTCTTGGCGATATATATAGGATGATAGGTGATTTCGATTTTTCTGAAAAATATTATAAAAAGGCTATTGATTTAGCTAAAAAGATGGGTTCGGAGATTAAGATGGCAGACGCAAAAATGGGGCTCGGTCTTTCTCTAAGGGCGAAAGGTAAATGGAAGCAGTCGTTAAAATTAATTCGGTGGTCAAGAGAAAATTATAAGAAAAAGAACGATGCAGAAGGATTTGCTTTCTCCCTGTGGGCGGAAGGGGGAGCATTAAGAATAAAGGGAGATATAAGAAAAGCTATAGAGATCTTTAAAGAGGCTCTTTATGTCTACAAAACTCTTAAGGACTTACAAGGAATGGGATATTGTTTATGTGGACTTGGTGGGTCATCAAGGGTTGCTGGTCTTTCGTTGAGATCATTGAATTATTATAAAAAGGCTAACGAAATATTTACTTTTTTAAATGATACATTTGGCAAGGCTTATTCTTTTTGTGGAATTGGTAATGCTTACAGGATGTTAAAAAAATATAGGGAAGCTATCAGTAATTTTTCTAAGGCTACAAGATTATATAAAAAAATAGGAGATAAAGTAAGTTATGCATACACAGTATGGGGTGTTGGTACAACATATAAAATGATGGGAGATTTTGAGAAAGCTAAGGATTACTTATTGAGTGCATTGAAACTTTTTAAAAAAACCAAAGACTTACGAGGCATAATTTATTGTAAACTCGGATTAGGAGAAATTGAATTATTAAAGAGAAGAAGGTCTTATGCCTTAAGACATATTCTATATGCCAAGAATGAATCTGAAAAAAATAATTTTGCTTTAGAAAAGTGCTATTCCAAAACATTATTGTCATTTGTGTATGAGAGTATTTCAAAGAATTTATCAGGTAGAGGATTAGATGAGGGGTTTTTCAATAAAAAAATAAACAATAAATGTTATAATGAGCTTGGGCTAAAATTCAAAATCAATGGGTTGCCTTTAAATATCCCGTAGAACAAAAAGTTAATTTGAATCATTTTTTTCATATTTTCATATAAAATTATTCGCAGATGTTGTTTTTTGGGCTCTTTTAACCCCTATTATTCATAAAAAAATTGGCAGATGCAGTATTTGGGTGGTTTTAAATTCTTTCGAAGAAAGAGTTTTCCACGGAGGATCGATGAATATCGAGCCGAAAACCGTTGTCTCCGAAAAAGTTGAAGACTTTTCAGGTAACAGTTGAGTGAAAATACTGTATCTATCAAATATCTGTAAATTTATGAATTATGAATAAGGTGGGTTAAATGTAGAGTGAGCATATTTCGGTCTGCATCATACAAGTTAAGTAGGAGCGGATGTGGGGGTTCTAAATATTCCTAACACAATAACAATAACAAGGGTACTCATTATCCCTGTTTTTATAACTACAGTAATTTACGCACAATATGATTATTCCTTTTTGCTTTTTGTTACAGCTGCTATTACAGATATGCTTGATGGTCTTTTTGCGCGTCTTACAAATCAGAAGACTTTACTGGGTACATTTCTTGACCCTCTCGCTGATAAATTTTTGCTTGTTACATCTTTTATAGTTTTATCGTATTACAATTGGATACCTGGATGGCTAACAATTATCGTTATAAGCCGTGATGTAATTGTAATTACGGGTTGGCTGATTCTTTATCTCGTATCGGGTATCTCAAAGGTTGAGCCGTCAACATTAGGGAAAATTACAATATGGATACAAAGCCTGTTTATTGCATATGTACTGTTAAATATAAATATTTCGATTTCCAAAGAATTGCCCAGAATATTTTTATGGATAACGAGTGTGATTACTATCATCTCAGGACTCCATTATATTTATAAGGGTTTAAAATTAACACATGAGGAAGCCTGAATATGGCGTAGAAATAGCAGATATTAGACCCCAAAGTATAGCAGAAAAAAAGGGTTTACTCAGGGGAGATATAATATTAGCAGTTAATTCACAAAAGATACGTGATCCTATCGATTTCATGTTTCATAGTGCTGATGATTATCTAAATATAGATTTGAGAAGGGGCCGAAAAAATATCAGTCTTGAGATAAAAAGAGAAAGAGATGGAGATATAGGAATAGTATTTAAACCCTTCAAAGTAAAGACCTGTAGAAACAATTGCATTTTTTGTTTTGTAAAACAACTGCCAAAAGGTCTAAGAAAATCGCTTTATGTAAAGGATGAGGATTACAGGATGTCATTTCTTTATGGCAATTACATAACAATGACAAATCTTAGCAAGAGTGATAAAGAGCGTATAATTAAACAGAGATTAAGCCCCTTATATATTTCTGTGCACTCGACAAATAAATCACTCAGGAATGAATTGATTGGAAACAGTAAGGCTCCTGATATAATAAAAGAGCTAAAGTTTCTTGCAGATAATAAAATCAGATTTAATGCTCAAATTGTTCTATGTCCGGGTTATAATGATGGAAAAGAATTACATAGAACGATATCCGATTTATCCAATCTTTATCCCTATTTACTTTCTATTGCAGTAGTTCCGATAGGGCTTACTATTTATAAAAAGCATAATATTCCTCCCGTCGAAAAAAGAGATGCAGAAAATGCTTTAGAACTAATACATCTTTTCCAAAAAAGGTTTAATAAGAGGTACGGGAACCCCATTGTTTTTGGTGCCGATGAACTTTATTTGAAGGCAGGATATACATTGCCATCGGTGAAGGATTATGGAGAACTCTATCAGATAGAAAACGGTGTAGGAATGTTGCCTTTATTTATAAATCGAGCTAAGAGCATCAAATTTCCTAAAGATTTATCCATTAATAGAAAGTTTATTACTTTCACCGGGACGTCGTTCTATCCTTTCCTTAAAAGATTTATAGATAAACTTACTGATAAAGGGAAGATAAACATTCAGTTAGTCCCTGTAGAAAATAGGATTTTCGGTTACTTTGTTACAGTTGCTGGACTTTTAACAGGTAAGGATGTGATGAAGGCTATTTTTGACAGGGTAAAGGGTAACGAGATAATACTCGTTCCTGATGTTGTTTTAAACTACGAAGATAAATTTTTAGATGACGTTTCGATTAGTGAATTAGAAGAAGCAGTTGGTATACCTGCAAAAAAAATAGAATCTACGCCCGAAGGCTTGGTAAAAGGAATATTAGAAGAAAAATAGCCTATTAATTTTATTGACACTCGTCACCTTTAATGCTAAGATTTTTAACATGAGGTGGTTATTTTTTACACTTTTTTTAAATCTTTTTTTGACTAATATTGTCCAGGCAGATATATATAAACAGATAGATGAGAATGGAGTTATTTATTATTCAGATATCCCGCAGTGGGGAAAAACAAGCGAGGTTATAAAAGAAAAATCAGTAAAAACTTCAAACTACTCGAGCTCAGAGCAATTTACTTCAATTGATAACTCTTATTATCATAATGTAATAAATGAAAAGGCAGCTATTTATGATATCGATCCTTCACTTATAAAGGCAGTTATAAAAGCAGAATCGAATTGGGATTATAGAGCCGTTTCAAGAAAGGGTGCAATGGGCCTCATGCAATTAATGCCAACTACTGCGATAGAAATGAATGTGCGAGATCCCTTTAATCCCGAAGAGAATATAGAAGGTGGAATAAAATATCTCAAGTATTTATTGGAAAGATTTAAAGGTGACCTCATATTGGCACTTGCAGCTTATAATGCAGGTCCAACCACAGTTGAAAAGTATGGTTATGTTCCACCATTTGCTGAGACAAAAGAGTATGTTCAGAAAGTTCTTACCTTTTATAATGGCAAAACGTCGTATCCTACATCAGGCAATTCATCAAAAAAGGGAAAAAAGGCCGACCGTATTTATAAGATAATAATGGAAGACGGAACCATTCTTTTTACAAATTCTTACCTCACGGCTGATAATCTTGTCAGGTTCTAAATGCCTCGACACACAGATTCTTTGCGGGATGAGATTCTAAAATTAAAAGAGAAAAGACGCGCAATTATACTTGCACATAATTATCAGCGCGATGAGGTTCAAGAGATCGCGGATTTTACGGGTGACTCACTTGAACTTTCAAGAACAGCTTCTACTATCGATTGTGATGTTATTGTATTTGCTGGCGTAAACTTTATGGCAGAAAGTGCATCAATCCTTTCCCCTGATAAGACAGTACTCTTACCCGAGATAAACGCAGGATGTCCAATGGCTGACATGATCAAGATTGATAAGCCCCGGCGAGAAATAAAAAGATTTCCAGGTTTTGATAATCCACCTTCTTTAATATATCCCGTAGAGTTTACGTTGAGGGATATAAAAGCACGATATCCAGGAGTTCCTGTAGTTGCCTATGTTAATACGACTGCTGATGTGAAGGCCGAGAGCTATATTTGTTGCACTTCAGCAAACATTGTTGAAATAATACACTCTTTGGATTATGATACAGTTATATGCGTTCCAGACAGGAACCTTTCCATGTGGGCTCAAAAACACACAAAAAAGAAGGTAATAGCATGGGATGGTTTCTGTCACGTTCACGAAAGGGTTAAGCCCGAAGATGTTGAAAGGGCGAGAATACAGCATCCAAAGGCGATACTAATGGCTCATCCCGAATGTAGAATAGATGTGCTCGAAATGGCGGATCATGTAACAAGTACTTCTGGTATGTTAAGATTTGCAAAGGCATCTTCTGAGAAAGAATTCATAGTCGGTACGGAATTGGGATTGATGTATAGACTTAAAAAAGAAAATCCTGGAAAATCGTTCTATCCTTTAAGAGAAGATATGATATGCCCGAGTATGAAGAGGACTACCCTTAAAAGTATTCTCAGGGCATTAAAAGAAAATAAATATGTTGTTAAGGTTCCGGAAGATATAAGAGTTTCTGCTAAAAGGGCATTAGATCGAATGCTCGGTATATTTTAAAATCTTATGGATATATTTTGTAAGATTGCCGAAAAACGCATCGTTGAAGCAATGGAGAATGGAGAGTTTGATAATCTCGAAGGGAAGGGCAAGCCTTTAAAAATTGAAGATGATTCTTTTATTCCCGAGGATTTAAGGCTTTCTTATAAGATTTTGAAGAATGCAGGTTGTATTCCTCCTGAACTCGAAATGAGAAATGAAATAATAAATTTATGTTCTCTAATAAATACTATCGATGATGACAAAGAGAGATTAAGGAAGATCAGAGAACTGAATTTTAAACTCTTAAAAATAAATTTAACGCGAAAAAGGCCACTTAATTTTGAAGATTTCCCCGAATATGAATTAAAGCTGACCGATAAGTTAATAAATAATAATGCATTTAAAGGCAGAGATAAGATAAAATAAAACAGCAAAAGGAATTGATCTGAATTTGAAGTTTTAAAAAGGGGGTGATATATCTATATAGTAAAAATTTGATTAAATAGTCTACGCAGGTCGGAAGTCAGGGAAGAGGAGTGAGCCTGAAAGGGCAATTCTCCCGCTGCCCCGCAGCCGTGACGGGAACGAAAGCCCTAAAGATAGTGATTAGTAAATGTTGGGTTAAAAAACCTTAATCACTGCAGAGAAAAGCCACTGTTATGGGTAATACCATAATGGGAAGGTGGGCGAGTAGAATTAAGCCCGAAGCCGGAAGACCTATCCGAACCGAGTAAAACCAAAATTAAATTTCCCGAGGGAGGAAAAAATGAAAAAACTTATCATCGTGGTTTCATTACTTTTCACTTTTAACTTTTCACTTTTCACTTCTGCATTTTCAGAAGAAAATATTGTATCATTAGAACAGATTGTTGTTACGGCGACACGATACGAAGAACCAGCTCAGGATGTTTCTTCCTCTGTGCAGATAATTACCCACGAAGACATTAAAAATTCAATTGCAAAAAATGCTGGTGATTTAATTTCACAGTCCTCAATCGGTCATATTCATAAATATCCCGGACTACTCACTAGTAGCATTGGTTTAAGAGGACTTAGAACAGATCTTTTTGATGATCTTAAAAGCAGAGTTCTTATACTTGTCAACGGACATCGTGCAGGTACTATAAATCTTGCAAAGATACCTGTTGAGGACATTGAGAGGATTGAGATAGTCAAAGGGCCTGCATCAGTCCTTTACGGCTCTTCTGCAATGGGAGGAGTCATTAATATAATCACAAAGGAAGGTAAAGAAGAAGGCATACATGGATCCGTTAACGGTGAGATTGGCTCATGGCAATACTGGAAGACCCAGGCAGAATTGAACGGAAAAAAAGGAGCGTTTGATTTCTATCTAACATTTAGCCGTTCTGCATCAGATGATTATGAAGCAAAAGATTACGGAAAAATTGAAAACACTGGATACAATGATGAAACAGTATCAGCTCGCATTGGATACAAGTTTTTTGATAAACATCATGTCTCTATTGGTTATCAGCACTGGAAAGGATGGAAAATAGGATCTCGAGGTCCGAGCTATTCACCTGATCCTGACGATTATTCAGACGAGGGAAGAGATAGCTTTGATGTTGCATATAAGACAGAATCATTTAATGCTGAATACCATCTTATAAAAGACAGGGATGAATGGCATGAAGGTCGCACGGCCGGGCTGTGGGAGACTCCTAACAGTATAGATTTGAAAAAAATAGACACACAGGGAACAACCCTTCAGAAGACATTCTCGATAGGTGACCACAGAATCATTATTGGTGGACAGTGGGATCGAATAGAGGTTGAAAGTTCAAGTAGCATAGGTGCTCCCTATAATCCGAATTCAAGATATGACAGTTATGGGGCATTTACTGAAGGCAGGCTGAGCCTTTTTAATAAGAGACTCCTTTTAAATGCTGGAGTTCGTTATGACTATTTTGAAAATGAAATACTTGTAACACCGGGCATCACGAGCCTTAAACCGAAAAAAGAAGAAATTGACAATGTTACTTTAAGGGGAGGATTGGTATATAAACTAACAGATGATCTAAATTTCAAAGGTAATATTGGTACAGCCTTTAGAGCACCCGCACCTGATGAGCTTGCAACTGATTATGTTTCATCATATGGTACTCGCTACAGGGGAAATCCTTATCTAAAACCCGAAGAGAGCATTTCTTATGATGTGGGAATTAATTATAGCAAAGGATTATTTAAAGGTGAGTTTATATTTTTTCACACAGAATTTAAAGACAAAATTTTGACCTACTATGATGGATCGCTTGATGCGGTTACCTTCAAGAATGTTGATGGGGCAAGGATTCAAGGCATTGAAGGTAGTTTTTCTTATGATGTAGGTTTAGCCCTCGGCTCAAAGATTTCTATAGAACCATTTGCTAACATCACCTATCACACAAGGTATTCAAGTAAGGATGAAATTGAGATAAAGAGTTATGGAAAAACGCTTCTCTATACCCCGAAATGGACAGGTGCCTTCGGTATAAGAGCAGGTCAGGATAAATGGGAAGCAAAGCTCATTGCTAATTATACAGGAGATGAAAAGGTACAGGATTGGTCAACATATCCATATCCTGTTGTTGAAAAGGGAGATTTTACAGTTGTAAATCTTAAGGGCTCATACAGACCGATTAGAAACCTTGAGATAATGGTATCCATTGAGAATCTTTTTGACAGGGTGTATGAGTATGCTCAACATTACCCAATGCCCAGAAGGACGGCTGTAGCAGGGATGAGGTGGATTTTTTAAACAGAAGGAATAAAAATGATTAGAAAAAGCTCTCTTTTATTTGCTTTTTTTTATTTGGTGATTCAATGTATATCTTCTCATGGCTACGATAAATTTCCTGAGAGAATAGTCTCTTTAGGACCTTCTATAACCGAGGAAATATATATGCTGGGAGTTCAGGATAGACTGGTAGCTAATACCATATATTGCAATAAACCAGATGATGCTAAAAGAAAAGAGAAAGTCGGAAACGTTATAGAAGTGGACATAGAAAAGTTAATAAGTCTCAGGCCAGATTTAGTTTTGGCTACTCCTCTAATAAATCCACTGGTAAAAGAAAGATTGAAAAATATGGGGATAAAAACGATTATTTTTCCTCCAGCAAAAAATTTCAATGAGATTTGTGAGCAGTTCCTAGAATTAGGCAGGATCGTGGGCAGAGAAAAAGAAGCAGAGGAAATTGTTTATCGAGCAAAAAAGGTCGTATCCTCCATTAAACAAAAGGTTAAGGATTTGCCAAGTCCTAAGGTGCTCGTTCAAGTAGGAGCTAAGCCTTTATGGGTTGCACCCAGAGAATCCTTTATTGATGATCTTATAGAGATCGCTGGAGGAATAAATGTTGGCCCTTCGGGGGAAAATGGTCTTTTCAGTCGTGAAGAGGTGCTTAAACGGAATCCCGATATAATCATTATTACGACGATGGGTATTGTTGGTAAAGAGGAAAAGAAGATCTGGAAGAAATATAAGACTATAAGTGCTGTCAGAAATAATAGAATTTATATTGTAGATTCTGAGAAATTTTGTACTCCTACCCCTATAAGTTTTATTGAGACTTTAGAAGAAATGTTCAACATTTTACATTCACGCGTATGACAAATAAATTAAATTATTGGATAATCAGGATTTGGTTTTTGGCAGGGATTCTTTTAGCCATTAGTATTTTTTCTTTGTCGATTGGTTCAACTAATATACCAGTAAAAAGGATTATTTTTTTGGTCTTAGAAGGTAGGGGAACGACCGAATATAGTATCCTTTTCGACATTCGTCTGCCTCGTATTATATTAGGTTTTGCTATAGGTGGAGCCTTAAGTTTGGCAGGAGTAATTTTACAAGGGATGTTCCGTAATCCATTGGTAGAGCCATATACTTTAGGCATTTCTGGTGGTGCGGCATTAGGCGTATGTTTAAACATTATTTTAAGATTAAATCATTACTTTGGTGTCTTATCTATGCCAATATGCGGGTTTTTAGGGTCACTCCTCGTAATTCTTTTAGTTTATTTCTTAAGTTTAAAAAGAGGAACACTGAAAATAGATGGAATCTTGCTAACAGGTGTAATGATAAGTTTTATCTCTTCATCTTTAATTATGCTTATTGTGGCTGTATCTCGCGCAGAGGACCTTCACGGAATTGTATTCTGGATAATGGGTTCTTTAGAAGAACCGAATTGGCTTCTTATCAAATTGATGGCATTCATATCCATTTTGGGATTAGTTGTATCTTATTTATTTTGTTTAGATTTAAATGCTCTCTCATTGGGTGAAGAGGAGGCAGTTCATCTTGGTATAGACGTAGAAAAGATAAAGAAAATACTTTTTCTTCTGGCTTCACTTCTGACAGGCTTCAGTGTTTCTATAGCAGGCATTATTGGTTTTGTTGGTCTTGTTGTTCCACATTTTATCAGGATGTTTATGGGAAGAGATCACAGGATACTTTTAATTGGTTCTTTTCTTTGTGGTGGAGGTTTTCTAATTTTTTGTGATACCTTAGCGAGGACAATCGTAACCCCTGTAGAATTACCCGTAGGGGTATTAACCGGTATATTGGGGGGAAGTCTTTTTATATATGCCCTTACTAAAAAGAGATTTTTAGGGGAGAAAGGTGATGCTTGAAATAAAAGATTTAACCTGTGGATATGAAAATGGTTTTTTTCTTCAAGGTATTAATTTAGAAATAGCTGAGAAAGAATTAATTGGAATAATCGGTCCTAATGGCTCAGGAAAAACGACCTTATTACGAGCTATAACAAGAATTCTGCGTCCTGTGAAGGGTGAGATTATTTTTAGGGGGAGCAATATCTGGAAGCGATCAATAAAAGAGTTATCGAAGATGATAGCTGTTGTTACACAGAATATCCCAACGAATTCCATGAGTGTTGAGGATTTCGTTCTTCTCGGTCGCATCCCTCATTACAGAAGATTTCAATTTTTTGAGACCAAAAAAGATATTGAAATTTCTGAAAGATGTATGACTTTAACGAAGACCATTAATTTTAGAAATAAATCTTTAAATCAGATAAGTGGTGGGGAGAGGCAGCTTGTATGCATTGCTCGCGCTTTGGCACAGGAGCCCCATTTACTGTTACTTGATGAACCTACTGCTCATTTAGACATTACTCATCAGATTGGAATTATGGATCTTATTAAGAGGTTGAATAAAGAATTTGGACTCACAGTAATTATGGTATTGCATGATCTTAACTTAGCCAGTGAATATTGCGACAGAGTGATTCTTTTAAAGGAGGGAAAGGTATACAAGATAGGTACACCTCATGAGGTATTGACATATCAGGTGATAGAGCATGTGTACAAAACTCTTGTATTAGTTAAAGAGAATCCATTGAGTCGAAGACCGTATATATTTCTAGTTCCAGAAGAAATTAGAAAAAGGAGGGATGAGGATGAATAATAAAGGATTAATTCAGATTTATACGGGGGATGGTAAAGGAAAAACTACCGCTGCCGTTGGTCTCTCCATAAGGGCAATTTCACACGGGCTGAAGGTATGTTACATATTTTTTCATAAAGATCCTGATAAGTGGGGATATGGAGAGTTGAAGATATTAAAGAAATTAGGTATTGATGTATTTGGTTTTGCCAAAAAACATCCTCACTTTTTTGAGAATGTAAATGATGAAGAAATGCGACAAGAATGCTTAGAAGCCCTTAATTTTATTAGAAATATTAATCAACAAAATGAATATGATATCCTTATCCTTGATGAGATAAATATTTCCCTGAGGGATGGATTTCTGAAAGAAGAGGAGGTTCTCCACCTATTAAATTCTAAACCTGAAAATTTAGAAATAGTGTTGACTGGTAGAGGCTGTCCGATGAAATTAATAGAAAAGGCAGATTTAGTTAGTGAGATAAAGAACATAAAACATCCCTTTGACAAAGGTATAAAGGGAAGAGAGGGAATAGAATATTAAAAATGAGTAGGAAATTAGTCTTTATCACTGGTGGTGCAAGGAGTGGAAAGAGCACCTTTGCTCTTAATGAAGCATCAAGGATTTTGGGTAATAAGGCATATATTGCGACGGCAGAAGCACTTGATGAGGAGATGAAGGAGCGGATCGAAAAACATAAAAAGCAGAGAGGGAATAGCTGGGATACATACGAAGAGCCGATTAAAATTGCGGATGTTATTAAACGTATAGAAGACCAATATAGCGCAATAGTTATTGATTGCCTTACACTCTGGCTTTCCAATCTTTTTCTGAATAATAAAAATGTTGAAAAGGAGATCGAATCCCTTTGCTCTTCGCTGTCTACGGTTCACTGTCCACTATTTATCGTATCTAATGAGGTAGGTATGGGAATAGTCCCAGAGAATAAGATAGCAAGAAATTTCAGGGATATGGCAGGAATACTCAATCAAAAAGTGGCTGAGATATCAGATAAAGTTTATGTAATTATAGCAGGAATACCTCTAAAATTAAAGGAGAAAATATGATACAGGAGACAATTAAAAAGATAATAACTATTAAAGCCGATTTTGCTGAGATGGCGCAGAAACGTCTTGATAATCTTATAAAACCACAAGGAAGTCTGGGGAGGCTTGAAGAATTCGCAAAAAAACTTGTAGCAATTACTGAGAATTTAATGCCTGAGCTTAATAAAAAAGTCATTTTTACATTTGTTGGAGATCATGGTGTTACTGATGAAGGAGTTTCAGCCTATCCAAAAGAGGTTACCAAACAAATGGTATTTAATTTTCTGAGAGGAGGCGCAGGGATAAATGTGCTTGCCAGGCATGCAGGTGCGGAAGTTGTGGTTGTTGACATAGGGGTTGATTATGAGTTCGAGAATTTAGATGGACTGATTTCAAAAAAAGTTGTTATGGGCACAAAGAACATGAGAAAGGGCCCTGCCATGACAAGACAAGAGGCATTAAGATGTATTGAGGTCGGGATGGATCTTGCAAATGAATATGCCCTAAAAGGTTATAAAATCTTCGGCACAGGAGATATGGGTATAGGGAATACAACACCATCTTCTGCAATAGCTGCAGTGCTTACAGGTAAGTCTGTGTCAGAGGTGACTGGTAGAGGTACGGGTATAGGTGATGATGTATTAATGAAGAAAATCAGGGTTATTGAAGACGCAATTTATTTGAATAAACCAAGCACCTCTGATCCTATTGATGTTCTTTCAAAGGTCGGAGGTGCTGAAATTGGAGGTATTGCTGGATTGATTATAGGTGCAGCTTCACAGAAAATTCCTGTTGTTATTGATGGCTTTATCTCAACCGCAGGTGCTTTGATAGCTTATTGTCTCGAACCTAAGACAAAGGACTACATGATTGCAGCACATATTTCTGTTGAAATAGGACATAAGGCTCTGCTCGAAAAAATAGGATTAAGACCGATATTAGACCTTGATTTAAGACTTGGCGAAGGAACAGGGTCTGCCCTTGCAATGCTAATGATAGAGGCTGGGCTTAAGATTTATAAAGAGATGGCAACATTTAGCGAGGCAGGGGTGTCAAATAAAATTCAAGATACAAGATTCAAATGTGTATGAAGAAAATGCTGCTTTCATTTCAATTTCTAACGATCATTCCTTTAAGATTAAAAGAAAATATCTCAGAAGAAGAGATTGGTAAGTCATCTGTGTTTTTCCCTGTAGTGGGTGCCTTTCAAGGGACATTCCTTGTTTTAGGAGCTTTTTTTCTTGGAAAAATCTTTTTCCTTGAACTAACCAATGCTTTACTTATCTTACTACTTATAATGAGCAACGGAGGTTTTCACCTCGATGGGCTTGCAGATACTTTTGACGCTATTGCAGTAAGAGGAGATAAGGAGAAAAAACTTAGAATCATGAAGGATAGCACAATCGGTCCAATCGGCGTAGCATCTATAGTCTTTACCATTTTGATAAAATTTCTTGCCCTAAATAATCTCTCCCATATCCTGCTTTCTACTTATTACTTATCACTTTTTTTGATGCCAATATTGTCTAAGTGGACAATGGTTATATGTATGTTTCATGGAAAGCCTGCTCGAGAGGATGGACTCGGAAGGATTTTCATCCACAAGATAGGTGTTAAAGAGGTTACTATTTCTACAATAACATTATTCTTATTATTAAGCGTACCAAAAATATTTTTGAGTATTAACACATTTAGCTATTATCCATTTTACCTTTTCCTTTTAACAGCAACGTATTGCCAGTGTCGAGTATTGATAGAATTTTTTCACAAGAAATTTTCCGGATTAACAGGTGATACCATCGGTGCTGTAAGTGAAATTACAGAAATAACATTTCTATTTTTTGTGCTTATATGGTCGAAATTTTTTGCATAAATTTGAAATTTTTGTTATTTGGGTTAACTTATTCTTCTAATAGCTTCGGTTAGCTTTTTACGTACTTTGCTGTCAAACAAAATTTCAGCATGATTGCATTCAAAATTGTAATGTTCGTTACTCCAGGGCAATCTCGAGCTCATTGCTGAAACCAAGCCGTCTCCTTTACCTTTTTTCATCTCTTCCGGATATAAACTTTGAGGAATAACCTTTTCGAAGATATCGGGGATAGAGATACGAGGTGAAGTAAAAATTGTAGGATTGGTTCCGCCCACAGAGATGTAATAAATTCCATCCAATGGTCCATCCCTCAGCGTTTTAAAGAAATTGGAAGACGGGAGTAACTCTTTTAATGCCTGGCTTTTTAATAATTCATGGATTCTTTTTATAGCGAATGAAATCGTTCCTCTATCTCCTGCAGGTAAAAGGGGACTTATCATTGATATAAGAGGTGTAAGATATCTTGCGATCTTCGCTATTGAAGTTCCTTTATGAGGAGTAGAGATAGTTATAAGCCCTTTTATTGAAAAATCTTTTTTTAAAATATACTTTCTTCCAATAAGTCCGCCTCTGCTATGACCTATAAGGATAATGCCTCCTTTTGTTAGTTCTTTTGCCTTGTTCAGAACCTCCCTTAGTTCTATTAAGGCTTCAGCTATTGTGCCTGTGGGTTTTTTCTGACTCCACGTAATAACAGTATATCCATCTTGTTTTAAATCATGAAAAATTGTTTGAAGGTCATCCTTTTGTTCGCTTTTAGTTATTTTATTTTTCATTTTCTTTCTCAAGAATGATTGTATCGGAATCTTTTCTCCAAGGATTCTTGTGGAGGATGGATTTATCCATATGTCTTTATTCATCCCAATGCCGTGAATAAATATAATAGCAGGCTTTTTACTATCACCTATAAAATAAACCGTATCTATTTTCATAAATCGAGAGTGACAGGAAGGCGGCCTTTAGATGTTAATAGACCCTTCAGATATTTTATTGAAGCATATTGAGCCTCCTCGGTTGGTTCGTATGCAGCGATGAGAGAATCGGCTTCTTTAAAATAGCTTAAAATGTAAGGGCTTCCAAAAGATATGATGACCGATTTTTTTGTTTTTCTAATAAGTTTTTTAATTATATTTCTTATATTTTCGTCTATCCCCGAGGTCCCTTTCCAAGCTTTAACCGATGTGAATATACAAAATATAGCAGTTGCAGGAAATTCTTTTTTTTCATCCATTAATTTTTTACTAATTTTCTTTGAGAAAGGAGAGATTGGATAAACATTTTTAAAATGTTTTTTGAATGGACTGGATTTGAAATGTGTATTTTCGCCAGCAAGGAAAACAATTACATCTTCTTTTTTTTGAATAGGAAATAAACCCTTCGCTTTTTTTAAAATGGTTATGGACATAGCAGTAATTATTGATGAAAGGTCTTTATGTTTTATGGTAGCCGAACTTATTATCTCAGGATTTTTTATCCTTTTCTTTGCTTCTAAAATACGTATTAACGATTCATGGATTCTTTCTTCATTAATTTTTCCTATCTTAATAGCTTTTGTTAGTTCTCTCACCGCTATGTCTGGGTTTACCGGGTGGAGTAATATGTCAGCGCCTGCGTTTATACATTGGGAATAAATATTGTTAAATTTTTTCAGGGCGTCCATAATCAGTGCATCTGTAATAATAAGGCCATCGAATCCCAATTTTTCTCTTAAAATAGAAGTAATTATCTTTTTTGATAAGGTTGCGGGTTTATCATCAATTACAGGTACGCTTAAATGACCTATCATAATGCTACTGACTCCTGCTTCAATAGCATTTTTGAATGGCAGAAGATCGTTTTTTACTAAATCATTATAAGATTTATTGATTATTGGTAATGATATGTGTGAATCGATAGATGTATCACCATGACCTGGAAAGTGTTTTGCGCAACTTATTAAGTTAGCGTTCTCGATGATTTTAATATATTTTGATCCAAACCATGACACTACATTGGGGTTATCCGAAAAAGCCCGTGTGCAGATGATAGGATTGTGAGGGTCTTTATTTACATCAATAACAGGTATAAGTGGCATATTGATACCAATATCAATGGCCTCAGCAACAATGGCTTTAATTAGATTCTCAAGAATTTTAATGTCATTACGGCTATTTTGTCTGATTGCTGCGCAGACAGCCATTTGACAGGGGAAGACCGTGCAATTTTGTATCTGCTGTCCAACACCACATTCAATATCAGATGCTATAAAAAGTGGCATTTCTGAAATGGCCTGCATTCTTTTTATGAATTTTTTTAGATTATTTTTTCTACCGCCGAATACAATAAAACCACCGATACCTTTTTCGATAAGTTTAAAGATTTTTTTCTGATAGTGCTTATGATTGATAGCATTTCCGTTTAATCTTGTAATAATAAGTTGATATAATTTTTCTGTCATAAAGATAGTTTAAAATTAATAAATTTATAGTTGCAATTTATATTATTTAAGATATAGACTTAATGCATTCAGCGAACTCTTTTTAATTAAATATAATATAATAAAAGATTTTGTGACTTCAGAGGGATGGGTTCCGAAAATGTCAAAGGCTAAAATTTTGCTTGTAGAGGATGATAAGCTTCAGGCAAGGTTTACAAAAGAATACCTCGAGTCTATAGGATATGAAGTGGTATGGGTTGACGGGGGTAAATTAGCTATTAAAACTGTAAAGGCCCAACCTATAGATTTAATATTGCTTGATCGTATATTGCCTGATTTAGATGGTAACGAAGTTTGCAGATGGCTGAAACTAAATCAAGATACTAAGGGCATACCTGTAATTATGTTAACAGTGAAAAAAACGACGAGTGATAAAATAGAAGGGTTTGAGGCAGGGGCTGATGACTATCTTCCAAAACCTTATAATAAAACCGAGCTCAATGCAAGAATATATGCTGCTTTAAGGACAAAGGCATTACAGGATGAATTAAGGGAAAAGAATAGACAATTAGAAGAAGTGCTTTCGAAGGTTGAAATTCTTGCGATTACAGACCCTTTGACAGGACTTTACAATAGAAGACATTTCGAGTCACTTATCGAAAAGGAGTTTAACAAAACAGTTAGATATAAAAAACCAACCTCTTGTATTTTAATAGATATAGATTATTTCAAAAGTATTAATGATGAATATGGGCACAGAATCGGGGATCATATCCTTAAAGAAATGGCTGCGTTAATTAAAAATTGTGTTAGAAAAGTCGATACTGTGTCGAGATGGGGTGGTGAAGAGTTTATAGTTTTGCTTCCAGAAACAAATAAAGAACAAGCTATTAAAGCGGCAGAGAGGATAATAAATACGATTCGCAACCATGAATTTTCCGATATCAGAAAAAAAATTACGGTAAGTTTAGGTATTGCGAGCATACCTGATATTAATGTAGAAAATGCTGAAAAACTCATAGACGCCTGTGACAATGCCTTATATGACGCTAAAAGAAAAGGGCGTAATAGAATAGAAGTGGCGAAATAAATTTTAGCAAATGATATTTTTATCTATTTTTATTTACAAAATTTATATATTTGTGCTATTTTAGGCTATGTTGTCTATCTTAAATGAAAACCCAACAAGAGAGAAGATAATATTACTTCTAAAGAGAAAAGGCCCTATGTCTATAGAGGAACTCAGCCGGGAATTAAACATAACCTCTATGGGAATTAGGCAACATCTATTATCTTTAGAAAGGAGAGGATTAATAAATTACTTAACGAAAAGGCAAGGTATTGGAAGGCCTGCTTTTCTTTATAATTTAACTGCTAAAGCAGAAGAACTTTTTCCCAAAGCATATGATAATTTTGTTATCGATGTTTTTAAGGACATAGAAAAAAACGAGGGTCGTGATAAGATAGAGAATATTTTCAAATGGCGTAAGAATAGATTACTAAAAGATGTAAAGGAGACCTTATCTGAAAGAAATACTTTCCATGAGAAGGTAATCGGATTTAAGGATTTACTCTCATCAAGAGGATATTTTGTAGAACTTTCTGAAGATAATAATCATTACATTTTGAAACAACTCAATTGCCCTATTTATAAAGTAGCAATGGAATTTAAAGACGCTTGTCAATATGAATTACAGCTCTATAAAGAACTTTTAGGTAAGGATGTAACAAGAAAAGAATGCTTAGCTGATGGAAATTTTTCTTGCACTTATATAATCCCTAAACCTGTCTCGAAAAGCTAAATAAAATTATAATCCTCTTTATAAAATTCGCTTGCTATAAAAGATATTTTTATTTTATTCTAAAATATGATTGAAAATATAAAGAGGAGGTTGCTGTCAATAAACAGATATGCCTGCCCTGTTGGTGATAAGGCGAAAATGTTGATCTGGCAAATTAGATCTTTTGGGAGCCTGGGTAAAGGATTGGTGTGCATGCCCTGCATAAGCTCAGGGAAGCCTAAAGATCCTTTCAGGGCACCCACCTATTTTTTAGGCAGATCTAATTTCTCCTTACACGGCAGGGTGGGTTTATTAATTTTAAGGCTGGCAAATATGACATTTATATCTAACCGGAGGATTAAGAATAAAATTTTTATAAAGGATATGCATAAAATTATTAACAAATCGAAAAAATTTTCAAATCTGAAAGTCTGTTTTAAGTCATAATCCAGCCTTTTTAAGCAACTTCCTAAATTTTTTTGTTTTTAAATTTCACGTTATCCCTCTGCTTATAGGGAAAGTAATGGGAAGGGGGTTTGTTATAGATGAACCAGATAGTGTCCTTAATGGTTGCTGTTTTGATCGGCCTTATAGCCGGCCTTGTTTTTATTTTTATTTCCCACACTAAATTAAAAAGCAAAAAAATTGAAATTGAGAAAGAAAGAGAAAGGATAATAGAAGAAGCTCACAGGGAAGCTGAGAGGATTATAAAAGAGTCACATTTAGAGGCAAAAGACATTGTATATCAGACTAAAGCAGATGTTGAGAAAGAGCTTAGAGAAAGAAGGGCTGAACTTAACCATCTTGATAAGAGACTGAGACAAAAGGATGAGATTCTCGAAAGAAAATTCGAACAGCTTGAAAAAAGGGAACAGGAATTAGCAAAGAGGGAAAAAGACTATGCGATAAAAGAAAGGATTGTACAGGAAAAAGAAAATACATATAACAAGCTCATTAAAGAGCAGACTGCTTTATTGGAGAAGATATCAGGCCTGACTTCTGAAGAAGCAAAGATAGAACTTTTAAGGAAAGTCGAGGAAGAGTCGAAATTTGAAGCTGCAAAGCTGGCTAAGCGGATAGAAGATGAAGCAAGAGAAAATGGGGAAAAGAAGGCAAAGGAAATAATAGGACTTGCTATTCAGAGGTATGCAAGTGAATATGTTTCTGATGCTACCGTTACCTCTGTAACACTTCCGAATGATGAAATGAAGGGAAGAATAATTGGCAGGGAAGGAAGGAATATCAGGGCACTCGAAGCTGCAACTGGTGTTGATCTTATTGTTGATGATACGCCTGAAACTGTAACTTTGTCTACCTTTGATCCTGTCAGGAGAGAGATCGCCCGGCTTTCCCTCGAAAAATTGATAAATGACGGAAGGATACATCCTACAAGAATCGAAGAAATAGTTGAGAAAGTTAGAAAAGAAGTAGAAGCGTACATAAGGGAAGAAGGGGAAAAAGCTGTTTTTGATTTTGGTCTTTCAGGCATCCATCCTGAACTTGTGAAGCTCATTGGTAGATTAAAATATCGTACCTCCTATGGTCAGAATGTTCTTCAGCATTCAAGGGAGGTAGCCTATCTTGCAGGGATTATGGCTGGTGAACTTAAAGTGGATGTAAAATTAGCAAAAAGAGCAGGCATTTTGCATGATATTGGTAAAGCAGTTGACCACGAGTTTGAAGGTTCGCACCAAGAAATAGGGGCTAATATAGCAAAAAAATATGGGGAGAGTCCTAAGGTTGTGAATGCAATACTGGTCCATCATGGAGAAGGTGAACCAGCAACCGTCGAGGCTGCTCTTGTTGCGGCTGCTGATGCACTTTCAGCTGCCCGTCCGGGTGTAAGGAAGGAGAGTATTGAAAATTATCTTAAGAGGCTTGAAAAATTGGAGCAGATGGCACTTTCATATAAAGGTGTAGAGAAATGTTATGCCATACAAGCAGGAAGAGAAATAAGAATCATAGTGAAACCCGAGGATATGAGTGATGAAATGTCTTCGATGTTATCGAGAGAATTAGCAAAAAAAATAGAGTCGGAAATGACATATCCAGGGCAAATAAAGGTTACCGTGATTAGAGAATCAAGATTTGTTGAATATGCAAAATGATAATGATTATGATTCAAGGTGCAAGATGCTTCATGAGGGATCAATAACAATCATTTGTTATATATCTTGTATCCTGTCTTTGAGATTTTGATGAAAGTCTTATTTATTGGAGACATAGTAGGGAAAGTTGGAAGAACAACGACAAAGGCTCTTCTTCCCTCGATTGTTGATAAATACAAGATAGACGTAGTTATAGCAAATGGAGAAAACGCCGCTGGCGGTTTTGGATTAACCGAGAAAATCGCAAATGATATATTTAATATTGGTGTTCATGTAATTACTACAGGGAATCATGTATGGGATAAGAAGGAGTTTATCCCACAGATTTCGAAAATAGATAAGGTAATTCGTCCTTTAAACTATCCACCCGGTGTTCCTGGTTACGGTAGCATCATTTATACCCTGCCAAATAATAAAAAAATTGCGGTAATCAATTTGTCAGGAAGAGTATTTATGTCATATATAGACTGTCCTTTCAGAACAGGTAAGGAAGAGGTTGAAAAGCTAAGTAAAGTTACAAAGATGATTATTATAGATTTTCACGCTGAAGCTACCTCTGAGAAGATCGCATTTGGTTATTTTATGGACGGAAAAGTTAGTGCCGTAATTGGAACCCACACTCATGTACAAACTGCTGATGAAAGAATATTGCCTGGTGGTACAGCATATATTACCGATGTAGGTATGACAGGTCCCTATCACTCTATAATAGGAATAGAGAAGGACCAAATAATACATCGTTTTCTAACTAATATGCCCATGAGATTTGAAACCGCTAAAGGTGAAGGTTGTTTATCTGCTGTTGTTATCGAGATAGACGAGGAAACCGGAAAGGCTACTGCATTACAGAGATTACAATTGAAATACCCTTAATCCGAAGAACGCAGAATTGCTAAAAAAGAAATTTGTTTTATGTGTCCGTTGTACATGTGTGAAAGAAGATATTTTTTAATCGATTAAGGATAAAGAATATTTGATATACTAAGGAATCGGGAAATAAATTTTTTACAACAACATCTGCATTTTTCTAATTGCATTTTTTGGTTAACCACTACAGTTTTGAATTCTATGAATAAAGGGTGGAAGAAAATGATTTCGTAATTTTATTTGTTTGCTGGCTGTTGTGATTGAGGTATCTGCTGCTGGAAAGGTTTTGAACCAGTATTGTTGGCAGGAGCAAGAGGAATTTGTGTTTTTTCTTGAGTTGTTGGCGCCTTTTTAATTATAGAACTGCCTTTTGTAGAAATAACTGCTAAAGTGAGTGAAGTTATCATAAACACGACGGCAGCGATAGTTGTCATTTTGCTCAAAAAGGTTGCAGCACCTCTACTTCCGAAAAGTGTTTGACTCGATCCTCCAAAAGCTGCACCAAGCTCCGCTCCCTTACCGCGCTGAAGAAGAACTACAGCTATAAGAAAGATACAAACAAAGATATGAATAATAGTCAAAAAAATTGTCATTTTTCTTTCCTAAATTTAACTATCCTCGTAAAACTCTCTACTTTTAAGCTTGCTCCACCAACTAATGCCCCATCTACGTCCTTGCACGCCATAAGTGAATCTATATTGTTGGGCGTTACACTACCTCCATATATTATACATGAGGTGTTTGCTTTATTGCCATAAAAAAATTGGAGCTTATCTCTTATAAATTCATGAACTTCCTGCGCTTGATCAGGAGTTGCTGTTTTTCCAGTCCCAATTGCCCAAATAGGTTCATAAGCAATTATTAGTTCATCGATGTCTATATCATCAAGACCTTCTTCAATTTCTCTTAGTAATACATCAAAGGTTTCCCCCTTTTCCCTTTCTTCTAAAGATTCACCTATACAAAATATTACCCCGAGCCCTGCTTTTTTAGCAGCTTTAATTTTTTTATTTATAATCAAATCTGTTTCGTTAAAATATTGTCTTCTTTCAGAATGTCCTACAATGACGTACTTGCATCCGATATCAGAGAGCATAAGTGGAGAAATTTCTCCTGTATATGCTCCTACTTCCTCATAAAATACATTTTGAGCACCCAAAAATATATTAGTTCCCTTTAATTGTTCTGCGGCTACATAAAGTGAAGTAAATGGTGGAGCAATAATAATGTCGACGTCTGAAACATCTTTTACAAGAGGGATAAAATCCTTCAAGAAACTTTTTGTTTCATTTAATGTTTTATTCATTTTCCAATTTGCGGCTATAAATGGCTTTCGCATCTTGATAATTTAAAAGATGTCTAATTTCTTGTCAATCTATTTTCTCGTTCAGGTGTTGGTTACATTGACAGAAAATTTATTAAACTGTTAAAATTACTAACAATTTTTTAAATAGGGAGGAGGGGTATATGGATGCCCTATGTGAGGGTAAAGGAAAGTGAATCCTTCGAAAATGCACTGAAAAAGTTTAAGAAACAATGCGAAAAAGAAGGAATACTTTCAGAGATAAAAAAGAGAGAGCATTACGAAAAGCCGAGTGTTAAAAAGAAAAAAAAGGCAATTGCTGCTCGTAAAAAAGCACTTAAAAAAATCAAATTTGCAATTAGGTAATGCCCCTTCTTCAAAAAATTGACGAGGATCTTAAATCCGCATTAAAAGCTTCAGATCAGATTAAAGTATCTGCGTTGAGGATGCTCAAGGCATCACTAAAAAATAGACAGATTGACAAAAGAGGGGAATTGTCTGACGAGGATGTAATAGATGTTCTCATAAGCCTCTCAAAACAGAGGCGGGAATCTATAGAGATGTTTTCAAAAGCTGGGAGGGAAGAACTTGCAGAAAAGGAGAAAAAGGAACTCTCAATTTTACAATCTTATCTTCCTTCACAGTTATCAAACGAGGAAATCGATTCCATAATCCTCGAGGCAATAAAGGATTCCAATGCTAAAAGTGTAAAAGATATGGGAAGTGTAATGAAGATAGTGATGCCTCGTGTGAAAGGTATGGCTGACGGTAAATATGTTAACCAACGTGTTAGAGAATTGCTTGAAAAAACGTGAAGCTTAGGTATTTTTATAAAAGGGCTATAGAAATAGGAATACAAAATGATCCTCGGGGACGAGATGCTGTTTTGCAAGAACTTGAAAGGAGACGGAAGGAGTTTGAAGAACTTAAGCCCCGGGAAAAAGAATTTTTTGATATAGAATCTTTAGAAAATCCTTACTCAGATTCAAGGATTCTTTATGGAACGGGCGAGGAAGATATAAAAACTATACTTGTAGGAATAGACATAGATGTAAGTGAAATAGTTTTAGCTGACAACCTTCGATCTAAAGGCAGAAACATTGATCTTTTACTCTCTCATCATCCTTCGGGTAGGGCCTATGCTAATCTTTATTCTGTTATGCAGATGCAATCAGATATTTTAAATATTTTTGGAGTGCCAATAAATATCGCAGAAAATTTGATGGACGGAAGAATGAAAGAAGTCGAAAGGAAGTTAATGCCAGCTAATCATACAAGGGCAGTTGATGCAGCACGTCTTCTTAATATCCCTCTTATGTGTCTTCATACTCCTGCTGACAACATGGTTACTCGGTATCTTCAAAATATTTTTGAAGAAAAAAAACCTCGCTTTCTATCTGATGTTCTTGACGTACTTAAGAATATACCAGAATATAAATCATCTGCTTTAAATGGTGTTGGACCAAAGATTATTCTTGGCTCAGAAAATAGAAAGGCAGGGAAGATTTTTGTTGATATGACAGGTGGCACAGAGGGAGCAAAGGATATTTTTAAAAGTCTTGCTACCAGCGGAGTAAATACCATTGTTGCAATGCATTTGAGTGAAGAGCATAGAAAGGAAGCAGAAAAAAATCACCTTAATGTTATAATAGCAGGCCACATTTCAAGTGATAACCTCGGGTTAAATCTGCTATTGGACGAAATCTTTCGAGATCAAACGTTAGAAGTTCTTGAATGTTCAGGCTTCGTAAGAATAGGTCGTATTTAATGAAAACATTAATTTAATGAAATCTGAGCGATTACTCGAGGAAATAAAATTAAGAGTTGATATCGTTGAATTTATATCAGATTATGTCACTTTAAAAAAAGCCGGTCAGAATTATAAAGGGCTCTGTCCTTTTCATCCAGAAAAAACTCCTTCATTTATGGTGAGTCAGTCCAAACAGATCTTTCATTGTTTTGGATGTGGTGCGGGAGGTGATGTAGTAAGTTTTTTAATGAAACACGAAAATCTCTCTTTTGCTGAGGCAATAAGATATCTCGCAAAGAAAGCAGGTATAGATTTAAAAGGATTTAAATCAGCTGAAGAAAATACCTATGAGATACGTGAAAAATTGATCCATATAAATGAGGAGGCATTAAAAATCTTCAGAAAAAATTTAGATAAATCAGAGGTAGCTAAAAAATATCTTGAGGATAGGGGTCTTTCCAAAGAATCTATTTCGAAATTTAATATAGGTTTTGCAAATGATGAAAGTGACGACCTTATAAAAAAGATGAAAAGATTAGGTGTAAGCTATTCCCAACTAAAAGATGCAGGTTTAGTTACAGCTTTTGGAAGTGGTTACAGAGATTTATTCAGAAAACGGATTATTTTCCCTATATATAATTTGAAAAATGATTTAATAGCCTTTGGTGGAAGGGTCATGGATAATTCACTTCCCAAATATATCAATTCACCAGAAACAAAAATATTTAAGAAGGGAGAATCCCTTTTTGGGATTAACGTTGCAAAGGAAGGTATTAAAAATAAAAATTATGCAATTATTGTGGAGGGGTACCTTGATACTATAATATGCCATCAATTTGGATTCGAAAATACGATAGCGCCTCTCGGAACAGCTCTTACACCAATGCATCTACAAAGACTAAAATTGCTGACTAAAAACGTAGTTCTAATATTTGATTCAGATGAGGCGGGTATAAATGCCGCAAGAAGGTCCCTTACTGCTATTTTGGAATCAGCCTTTAAAGTAAAAGTTTTGTTGTTACCCAAAGGTGATGATCCAGACAGTTTCCTCAGAAAAAATGGGAGTAAAATATTTGAAAGATTGCTTGATAATTCTATGTCTATTATCGAATTTTTATTAAAGACATCAAAGGCAGAAAAAAGCGAGACTGTAAGAGACGCACTTAATATTATCGCTTCCACAAAAGATTTTATCGTTGCCGAGGAAATGTTAAATGAACTTTCAGACAGATCGAGAATTAATGAGTCTATTTTAAGAGAGGAACTCGAAAAAATTAAAAAGAGATTTAAAACAGATAAAACAACCGTAGAAACAAAAATTGTTAGAAATTCGTTTAATAAAGAAGAATGGCTACTCTTAAGTGTAATTCTTTCTTTTCCTGATAAGACAAATTATATTTTTTCACAACTTGATATTGAGGATGTAAATGATAAGATAGTGAGGTCAATATTGGAGAAGGTTAAATCACTCGAGGCCAATTTTAATATAAGGACGTTGCTCGATAAAGCGGATGAAAAAGAAAAGGAACTTATAACTGAACTGTCTTTAAACCCTGGGTTTGATCCTGAACATGTCGACAAAAATATCGAGGATTGCCTTTATTTCTTGCAACAAAGAAGATTTGAGGAAAAAAGAAAAATTGCTGAAAAAAATGGTGATATAATCATACTTGATTCATTATTAAAAGAAAAAAGAAATCTCATTAAAAGGAGTAAACATGAATCAAAATTCTAATTATTTCGGTCTTCCCGATTATTTTGATTATAATTCTGAGGAAAAGAAAGAGGTTGGTTTTGAACACAATTTCGATGATGTTGAATTAAATATTGAAGAAAAGACACCTTTTATTGAAAGCGAAAAAGACCCTATACGTATATATTTAAAAGAAATGAGTAGCGTTCCTTTGCTTAACAGGGAAGGCGAAATTGAGATTTCTAAAAAGATGGAAGAGGGTAGAGAAAAAGTCTATAGAGTAATATTTTCCATGCCTTTTATCATTAGGAAAATTATTACGATGGGAAAGATGTTTGAAAATGGAGAAGCACCTATTAGCGATATATCACTTTTAATTGAAGAAGACGATGAAGAGGAATTATTTTTTTATGTAGAAAGATTTGTGGAGATCGCAAAAGAGTTAGATTATTTAAATAAAAAAAGAATATCTTTGTTGAAAAAGCTATTAGAAATAAAATCTCGTCTAAAGACTGAAAATAGTTCTGAAGATTACCTGAAAAGTCTTAAGGTCTATCAAAAGTATTTCAAATTTCTTGAGGAAAACAGAAATTACATATTGGAAAAAATTAAGAAACTAAGACTTAAAGAGGACGTCATAACATCATTTTCGGAGGAACTCAAACGAGTTGTTTTTGAGATAGACTCTTTGCAAAAAAGATTAATATATTTAGAAAAAAGGTATAAAAATTTAAATTCTGAGAAAGTAAAAGACATTCAAAAAATCAAAAAGATAATTCAAAATAAAGAACATAATCTGGGCATGAAATTTTCTGATGCTAAAAAAGCACTGAAGAGTCTGCTCGACGGAGAAAGAGAAGTAGCTGAGGCAAGAAAAGTCATGATAGAGGCAAATCTAAGGTTAGTCGTAAGTATAGCAAAGAGATACTTGGGTAGAGGTCTTTCCTTTTCAGATCTTATTCAAGAGGGCAATAGCGGCCTCATGCGAGCTGTTGATAAATTTGAATACAAAAGAGGGTATAAATTTAGTACCTATGCGACATGGTGGATAAGACAAGCGATTAGTAGAGCATTAGCAGATCAGTCGAGAACTATAAGAATACCTGTTCACATGGTAGAAGTTATCAATAAAATAACAAGGGTGTCCCGAGAATTTGTCCAAGAAGTTGGCAGAGAACCTACACCAAAGGAAATTGCTGAAAAATTAAAGATACCTGTTGAAAAAGTTATTGGAATATTGAAGATTTCTAAGGAGCCAATTTCGCTGGAAACGCCAATAGGTGAGGAAGACAGTCATTTAATGGATTTTATTGAAGATAAGGGTATATTGTCTCCCCTCGACTCTGTCGTTCAAGATGACATGAAAGAGAAGATTGATAGAGTGTTATGTTCGCTCCCACCTAAGGAGGAAAAAATTATCAGGAAAAGGTTTGGGATAGGAGTCGATTTTCCCCATACACTAGAGGAAGTCGGACAAGAATTTGATGTAACACGTGAAAGAATAAGACAAATAGAAGTGAAAGCGATTAGAAAGCTAAGACATCCATCGAGAAGTAAGTGGCTTAAGGAATTTATTGAAAAATCTTGACCTGGTATTTAAAACAATTTTATATTATGCATTATCTTTATAATACTCTGATGTTTTATTGCGGGCCCATAGCTCAGCTGGTAGAGCTACCGGCTCATAACCGGTTGGTCCCAGGTTCGAGTCCTGGTGGGCCCACCACTCATAAGGGGTTAGAAAATGAGCGTTAAGGAACAGCTAAGAGGATTGATAGAATTGCAAGAGATCGATTCAAAAATTTTGGATATAAAAAGAATATTAGACAATATCCCTTTTAGAATTTCAGAGGCAGAAAAACCCCTTAAAGATTTGCAGTCTTCTCTTGAAGTCATTAAGCAAAAACTTGTTTCGCTCGAGAAGGAAAAGCGAAATAAGGAATTGCAGTTAGATGATACCAACGAAAAGATTAATAAATTAAAGTCACGATTTAAAGAAATAAAAACAAACAAAGAATATCAGGCTTATCTAAAGGAAATAGAGTTATTGGAAAAAGAAAGGTATAAAATAGAAGACGATATACTCATTGCGATGGAAGAAATCGACATTATTTCAAAGCAGTTAAAATTAGAGGAAGATAAACAAAAAAAAGAAAAGGAAAAGATAGAATCTTTTAAAAATAGTATAAAACAGGAAAAAACGGAGAGGGAAGAAGAACTCAAGAAATTTAAAGAATTAAGGATGAGACTCGTAGAAAAATTAGATGAAGAGATATACGACCAGTACATAAATCTCTTAGAAACATATAATGGATTGGCTGTTGTTGAAGCAGAAAACGAAATTTGTCAGGGATGTAATATGAATATTCCGCCACAGCTTTTTGTTGAATTAAAAAAGAATGAAGATATTATTCGTTGTCCTCAATGCCGAAGGATACTGTATTATAAAAATAGTAAATAAAAACTCTTCTCTCAAGTTCTAAGAACTTTTACAATCTCTCTCAAAAAAGCAGGCAAATCAGAAGGTTGTCTTGAAGTGATAAGATTCTTATCAACAACTACCTCTTTATCTTCATATAAGGCGCCTGCCTCTTTCATTTCGTGAGCTACTGACTTATAACAGGTAGCATGCCTGTTCTTAAGCAGACCCGTTGATATCAGAATCTGGGGACCATGACAAATGGCAGCAACAGTCTTATTTTTCTGTAAAAAATGTTTTGCAATTTCAAGTACTTCTTTATATCTTCTTAAGGCTTCCGGCGCCTTTCCGCCCGGGAGAATAAGGATGTCATAATCATCAGGATTAACTTCTTTTAGAGTGATATCAACGGCTACCTCATAGCCGTGTTTTCCCTTTATCTTTCCTTTCTCAATTGATGCTATATCAACATCTATTCCTTCTTCTTTTAGTCTATAGTAAGGAAATAGAAGCTCTGTATCCTCAAAATTATCAGCACTCAATATAAGGGCTCTCATTTATTGCACTTTCATGTTATTCTATTAAATCAGCATTTAAGGTTCCTTATTTCGTCAAACATTTCTCCATAAGCCGAAACTCGAGGAAGCCCTGCAATCTTGTATGCTGTGAGAGGGTCAAAAAACTTTTCGTAGGTACAGTTTTTGGGCTGATGGACATTTAGGCATATATAACGAGGAACAGGAAAACCATAAAACTTTTTATAATATTCCCTCATAAACCTTATGATCTCCATTTTTTCGTTTGTAAGAGGACAAACATTGCTAACACCCTCTCTATCCGCAATTGCACAGGCTACTTTTTCATTCCAGTCATCAAAATTTACAAGGAAACCGTCCTCATCTAACTCAATCTTTTTCCCTTCTACTTCTATGAATGGCATATTTCCCTCCTCTCCCGGTCTTGCTTCTACAGCAGACCAGTTTATATTCTTAAAGAAAGCCTCTATGTAATCACTTCTCTAATTACAAAATCTAATATTTTTTCTGTCTCTCTTCAGGCTTCAATGACTTGATATAGGCGACTATATTTGCCATATCCTCAGATTTCAGGTCGATTGCCTTACCCTTATTAGCATGGACGATACAATAGTTGATAGCCTCTTCGATGCTCGTTAGTTTCTCCCCCATTATTTTGAACTCTTTTTTCATCCCGGATTTTTCTAAGCCTCTACCACCGGGATGGCATTCATTACATGCCTTCACTCCACCGGCAAATTTAGGGTCATTAAAGATTGCCTTGCCTTTTGATGCATCTCCTGCTGCAAAGGCAAAGGAAATGACAAGGCTAATTGCTATCACTGATAATAATGATACCTTTAGGATCTTCATCTTTTTCACCTCCTTTCATAATTTATATCTAAATTTATAGCTAATCCAAGATTATCACTATTTACGTTTGGATGATATCAGGAAATTTCATATTTTTTGTAGCACTTATCTTATGTCAATATATTTTTAATTTTTTAAGGGAAATAGTCAAGCCTTCTATCAAGGGTATAATTATCAATGGCCTTCATGGTTTCTAATTAAGTTGTAATCCTCTCAAGGTTGATAAATTCGGAGGAAACCATACTTATTTTTTATTTTGGGTTTTGAGGATATATCATTAGGACGTGGCGAGAATTGTAAGAGTGGTAGCAGCGATATGAGAAGCACATAGAAGATACACGAGACATATAAACCTTCGTGAAGGATGGGGAGGTCATTTATGGCAATGAAGATTTGTTCGTCGGTTCCATATTATTCCATGAGGCATAGGGTAGCGAGGTTATTTGGTTTTCCAAAAGACGATCTAAGATTGATACCACTTCAGATTCACAAAGAGGGGACATTAAGGGGATATCTGCTGCTAAGGTTTATTGTGTTAATAGTATTTTTGCGACTGAGAAAGGAGATAGGGGTAAATATACTGTCGAAGAGATTTTACTTACGATGAAGAATCTTAAGTGTAAAGTATACCAGGATGAGATAGTTGTTCAGGAACTATCGAGGCAGCAAAAGGAGATTCTTGAAAAACTCAATTATAATAGTGACTAACAAATTAGAAAGGGAGGTATCCCTGAATATCCAGATTTGTGAGACCTGCATCTTTTGCCCATCTCACGGCTTCGCTGTATTCCTGTTGTGTTATTCTGCGTGAGATCTCAGGGTATTCAAATGCTTTATACGTTGGTCTATACTGTGACATGATATTAAGATAAGTATTTTTGGGAAGGTTCTCGGCTATCCATTCTATTATCTCCTTAGTACCCGCCACTTTATTTGGCATAACAAGGTGACGGATCATCAACCCTCTGTATATCAGTCCATCCCTGGCAGGTTTTGCGACCCCTACCTGACGATGCATTTCAAGGATAGCTAATTTTGTAATCTCTGGATAGGTTTCAGCGCCAGAGGAGTATTTTGCTGACATTTTACCATCCCAGTATTTAAAGTCAGGCAGGTAAATATCGATTATGCCATCGAGTTTTTTCAGTATTTCCAGTCGCTCCCATCCGCATGTATTGTACACAAGAGGAAGTCTCAAACCTTTGCCTGCCGCAATATCTACAGCGAGAACAATATGCGGGGAGTAATGAGTCGGTGTAACAAAGTTGATATTATGGCATCCCATTTTTTGAAGGTGGAGCATCATCTCTGCCATATCTTCAATACCTCGAGGCTCTCCTTCTCCTCCCTGACTGATCTGCCAGTTTATGCAGAAAACACATCTGAGCCCACAATTCGTGAGGAATATAGTTCCGGAACCTCCTCTTCCAACAAGGGGTCTTTCTTCTCCGAAATGTGGATAATATGAGGAAACTTCAAGCTGGGAGGAAGATTGGCAGAACCCCTTATCTCCTGCAATCCTGTTAACCCCACAACCTCTGGGGCAGAGCTTACAATTTTTCATTATATTCCAAAGCTCCTCTCCTCTTTTTTTCAGTTCTCCACTTTTGTGGAGTCTCAAATAGGCAGGTTCGAAATCGGTGTCAATATTCGCCTCAGTCTCTTTAACCTTGATCGTCGTGGTCTTTTCACATCCAGTGTTTAGGAAAAAGGCAGGACTCAGTGCTGACACTGCTAAGTAAGAACACGATTTAATAAACTGCCTTCTTGATATAATTTCCATATGTTTATTTTACACGATTATCATCATTAAAATACTACAGGGCTATTCCTGTATAAGTTATTTCCGGATTATCTTCTCGAGATGTGCAATTCTCTCATCATCTGTAGGATGTGTAGAGAGATATACTGGTGGACCTTTCTCCCGCTTTATATCTTTCATTCTCTTCCAGAACTCCAGGGCTGCACGAGGATTATACCCTGCCTTATGCATAAGGCTGACACCGATTCGGTCAGCTTCAAGTTCCTGTTTCCTGCTAAAAGGCAATATTACACCTATTTTAGTTGCCAGTCCGTAACCTCTATTTAATGCCTCAAGGACTGCAGGGTTTTCTACATCTACAATCAAATTTAGGGCTAACTGTCCTAACTGTTTAAGTAATATCGCACTCATTCTCTCTGCACCGTGCCTGGCAACTGCATGTCCTACCTCATGGCTGATTACAACGGCTAATCCTTCCTCGTCCCTTGTATAAGGAAGGATGCCAGTGTAGATACCTATCTTGCCACCAGGAAGGCAAAAGGCATTTGCTGTGGTATCATCCTCAATAACTATGAACTCCCATCTATAGCCAGTACGATTAGAAGCTTTTGCGATACGGTTCCCGACCTTTTTTACCTTATCAATAATGGCTTGATTCTTGCTAAGTTTAGATTCGTTGATAATCTTCCTGAACGCATCTTCGCCCAACTCAATCTCACTCGATTCAGGAATGAGAATCAGTTGCTTTCGCTCTGTTACAGGTGCTTCTTTACATGAAGCAAACAACAAAATAACGAATGCGAATATAATGATCATTTTCATTGTTTTAAGCGTGTTCCCTGTGTTATTCACCGTTACCCTCCCTGAAAAAGCTATTATCTATTCCATAGGCTTTCCCAATCTAAGCTTTAACTTGAATCCTAATCAAAGATATCTTCGATATATATCCCTCGATAAAGTTGTTAAGCTCACCGTCGTTAAGCCACACTATTCTAATGTCGCATATGTATCATTTTTATCTATGTAAACCTTTCTTTTCGAATTACCTTATCGAAAATCTGAATGAAAATTAAACATCTTCTCATTTAAAAATCTAAGATGAATGTATTTATGCAATAAAATAAGAAGGCAAGTTGTGATGAGACACCTAAGAGTCATTCATAAATTATTGATTTTATTGGTGGAGCTGAAGGGGATCGAACCCTCGACCTCTTGAATGCCATTCAAGCGCTCTCCCAACTGAGCTACAGCCCCAAGTAACTATAAAATAACACATTTTTCCCTTCTTCTGTCAATGCAACTACTGGCAAGTGGATATCTTTATCTCCGAAAATGCAATTATAATAATGCAGATGTTGCAAAATTTATTTTTCGATTCCTAAATGTAACGAATATTCGTTATCCGCTAACCTTTATCAATTATCTATATAAAAATAATTGTTACTTATACGGACAATGGACACGAAACCCGCTTCTCTTTTGAGAAATATCTTCATTAATTTAAATTTGACTGTAAGGATAAGGAGTTTATGTTTGTTTTATTCATTCTTTTCTTTTTCAGACGTATGCATTTGAATTACTCTCCTCAGATGTTTTTCTGTCTCATTCGTTAATGCTATTATAACTGGCTTTATCTCTTTTGGCGGCAAAAACCTCATATAGCTGTTTTACTATTAACTCATGTTTAATAAGTAGCTCTAAAATATCCAAATTAATCTCCTTTTATAAAATACAAAACAAAAATTATTTGAGTCAATTAGTAGGTATTCTAATTGTATTTTTGAGTGCCTCTGCTAAACAAAAGAGTATTGCATCTTATGTAAATAATGTTTATTATTAACCACATGATTTATGGAATTGGTATAGACATCGTTAGAGTCGAACGAATGAGAGAGGTTATTGAAAAGTGGGGAGAAAAGTTTTTGAGAAGGGTATTTTCTAAAGAAGAAATATCTTATTGTTATAAGAAAAAAGATCCTTATCTTTCTTTGGCGGTCAGATTTGCAGCAAAGGAAGCCTTTATTAAAGCAATAGGCTCTGAAATAGCTATTTCCTTCAAAGAGATCAGAATTGTAAATAAAGATAATGGGAAACCTTTATTAGAAACTTATGGAAGAGTGAAAGATTTTTTGAAAGAAAAAAAAATAAATAAGATTCATCTCAGTCTCAGCCACGAAGATGATTATGGTATTGCATGTGTAGTGTTGGAAATATAAAAACATAAAAATTATTGTTTTTGTTGTTCGAAGCCATCTAATTCTGTTTCCGAAAATCCTTCTGAATCATGAATTGAAGTGTCTATTATTTTATCGAGTATCTCTTCATCTGATTCTTCTTTAACTATATCCGATTTTGGATCAACATTTTCTTCATCTTCAAGTTCTTCCATAATATTTACGTATTCAGGGACAACTATACCTCGCCTTAACATTATCTTGTAAATAAGATTAGCTCTGTATTCAACGTATCTGCTATTACCAAGAGGATTATACTTTCGTGGATTAGGAAGAATAGCTGCGAGTCTTGCCGCTTCTTCAGGAGAGAGCATTTTGGCAGATTTTCCATAGTAATGTCTTGAGGCCATCTCTATACCAAAAATGCCTTTATCTCCCCATTCAGCAATGTTCAGGTAAAGTTCAAGAATTCTACTTTTAGTCAAATTTTTTTCTAATTTCCACGTAATAATTGCTTCCCGTATTTTCCTTAAAGGATTCTTTGCGGGTGTTAAATAAAGATTTTTTGCGAGTTGTTGACTTATGGTACTTCCACCGACTAAAAACTTTTTCTTTTTTATATCTCTTTCGAAAGCTTTTTTTATTGCCTCGAAATCAAATCCCTCATGCTGCCAGAATTTGTCGTCTTCTGCTATTAACACAGCTTTTATCAAATAAGGCGATATTTGAGAAAGAGGAACCCATTTTTGTTTAATAGTGTATTTTTTACCAAGTCTTTTCCATTCCTTTTCACGATATTTCATGAATGAAGTTTTTTTTGGATTTTCTTTTTTTAATCGAGAAACATCAGGCGTTAAAAGTAGATATAGTATAAGGCATAAAAAAGTCAGTAACGAAATAAAAAGTATAATATATTTATATTTTGATTTCTGTCCCAATTCCTTCTTTTGTGAATATTTCGAGAAGTAGACAATGAGGGACTCTTCCATCTACAATATGCGTTTTTGCAACTCCGCCTTCTAATGCTTTAATACACGCCTGAACCTTCGGAAGCATGCCATCCTTAATAGTCCCGTCTTCTATGAGTTTCTTAATTCTCTGTTTCTTGAGCGTTGATATAGTCTTATTTTTTTTGTCCAGAATACCAGGGACATCTGTTAACAGTATAAGTTTTTCAGCGTTTAAAGATGCTGCTATTGATGCAGCTACATAATCAGCATTAATATTGAGTGTTTCACCTGAAGATCCAACACCTATTGGTGAGATAACAGGTATAAATCCGTCTTTTTTTAGAGTTATTAATATATTGGGATTAATTTCGCTCACTTCACCTACAAGCCCTATGTCGATTGTTTCCTCAACCCCTGTTTTTACAGATTTCTTTATTATTTTCTTTTTAGCTTTTATCATACCTCCATCTTTTCCGCTTAATCCCACCGCTTTTCCACCAAGAGTATTTATAAGGCTTACGATCTCTTTATTAACAAGACCACCAAGAACCATTTCTACTATTTCCATTGTTTCCTTATCAGTAACGCGTTGTCCTTGAATAAATGTAGGCTCCTTTCCCATCTTTTCCATCATAGCAGAGATTTTTGGACCTCCGCCATGAACAATTACAGTCTTTATACCTATAAAATTTAGCAGAACAATATCCTTAGCAAAAGATTCTTTAAGCTCTTTTTCAATCTGGGCTGAACCACCATATTTAATTACAAAGGTTTTATCATAAAAGTTTCTAATATAAGGCAGTGCCTCTATTAATATCTCGGCTTTTGTAATAATGTCTTTCATAATAACTTATATATAATTAAAATATTCGCTAAACCTTTTTAAAATTTTTTCATCTAAAAGATTTATGATTTATCCTCGAAGCATGGAATGCAAACTATTTTTCCATGTTTTATCCTTGCTCGAGGTTCCATCATCTTCTCGTTACAAAGTTCACACCTCAGGCTTGGATAAATTTTTGCTTCCTCAGGCAGTCTCATTCTGCTATTTGTGACCTTGAAAAGCTCCTCGTCTTTAGCACTCAGAATTAGACGAATCTTCTCTGTTTTCCTTTTATGTACGGACTCGATTACCTCATGGGAACGGTCTCCTTTAACGTATCTTTCCCACATATTTTTTTCTTCGATATTTTCTTCGGG
>FWPV01002888.1_pt1 | contig 40487 bp, 37 predicted proteins | sample 2228371 | NCBI WGS metagenome assembly FWPV01 (sample SAMEA103939776, study PRJEB20133) | metagenome
TTCTTGGTGCAATTGGAAAAAGGGGGTTACGGACCGAATTCCCTCGTCCCAGCAGAGATGTTCGGAGATATTCCTGTCCGATCGCTCAATCTTCCCCCCGCTTCAGTGAGGTATGAGGCCTTCAAAATTATTCTTCTTGACATCGTTTCTCAATTGCGACAGAATTTTGGGTGGTTACAGGAGAGACCCCGGTCCTCGGAGAGGGGAAGGGGCGCCGAAGGGGCAAGTTCTGGGTTTTCGGGACGAAACTCTCAGGCAAAAGGACTGTAACCTGCTTCGATCCTGGAAAGATTCCATGCCGGGCCGTGGGTCCAGGGTGGAACACCGAAGGGGACAAATCCCGAGATCGTCGAGGGATAATCTCTCAGGTCAAGAGACAGGAGGAAGGCGAGGAAAGGGGATTCGCCTTCCTCTTTCTATTTTGGGTTGCGGAGTTGTCGATCCTTTGGGAATGAGGAGGAAAGGTGAGGCCGAAGGTATTGATCACGCGGAGAATATTTGACGAGGTCGTCGCTTTCGTCAGGGAGCATTTCGAGGTTGAAGACAATCCGGCCGATACGCCCTTTCCCCCCGAGGAGCTTGTAAGGAGGCTTCAGGGAAAAGCCGGGGCCATTATTTTCCTTACCGATCGGATTGACGAAAATCTTCTTTCTCAGTGTCCCGACCTCAGAATCGTGTCGAACGTCGCTGTTGGCTACAACAACATCGATGTGGAAGCCTGTACCCGTCACGGGGTGATGGTCACAAATACCCCCGGCGTTTTGGACGATACCACCGCCGATTTGACCTGGGCGTTGCTCCTTGCCACGGCACGGCGCGTCGTGGAGGCCGACCAATTTCTGCGGTCATTGAAGTGGGACGGGTGGAAGCTGATGGAGTTTTTGGGCCAGGACGTCCACCACAAGATCCTTGGAATCTGCGGGTTGGGGAGAATTGGACAACGGGTAGCGCGAAGGGCAAGAGGATTCGAGATGCAGATTCTCTATACGGACGTCGTTCGTGCTTCCTCGTCGGTGGAGGAGGAGTTGGACGCCCGCTTTGTCGACAAGAAGACGCTCCTGATGGAATCGGACTTCATTACCCTCCATGTACCCCTGAACGCCCAAACCACGCACTATATCTCAACGGGGGAATTCGCTCTCATGAAAAGGAACGCTATCCTCATTAATGCCTCTCGAGGGCCAGTCGTTGATGAGAAGGCGCTCGTCCAGGCTTTGAGGGAAGGGAGAATCGCTGGGGCCGGGCTAGACGTTTACGAGAGAGAACCCGAGGTTGAACCTGAGCTCATCCAGATGAAGAATGTCGTCTTACTCCCCCATATTGCTAGTGCCTCTTGGGAGACACGGTTTCGAATGGCCTCTATGGCAGCCGAAAATTTGGTCGCGGGACTTCGTGGGAACCGTCCCCCGAATTTGGTAAACGAAGAGGTTCTATCGCGATGAAGGCAAAGAAGGAGACAGTCAAGGCAGCAGAGGTGTCTTTCTTTCGCATCGATGCCTTGAGAGAACATGAGGAGATCCGGCCCGACTACCTCGAGAAACTGAAAGAAGAAATCTTGTCAGACGGCATGTTGAAAATGCCCATCTGCGCCGACAGGAAGACCTGCGTTATCCTGGATGGACATCATCGTCTCCAGGCCTTAAAGAAGATAGGATGTACGAAGATCCCTGTTGTGCTGGTTGACTACGATTCGGCAGAGATTCAAGTCCTTCCCTGGAGGGAAGGCGAAGTGATCACGAAAGAGAAGATCATTGATACGGCCTTGTCGGGAAGACGAATGCCATCGAAAACCTCGAAACACATGATTCTTTTGAATGGCAAGTGGGAACATATCTCGGCCATCCAGATGGTGATCAATATTCCCTTGGAATCGCTGAAATAGAGAGTGAGCCCTTTCCGTATTATCGCTGGGCCTCTCGCGCTAGGATAGAATACGAAGGGGAGGATCTATGAGATTTCCAGAGGATCTGCTTTATTCTGATAGCCACGAGTGGGTGAGGGACGAGGGCGGCCGCGCGACGATCGGTCTGACGGACTACGCGCAGAGAGAACTGAAGGACATCGTCTATGTGGAGCTTCCTGAGATTGGTTCTGAATTCAGGAAAGGCGAGAGCTTGGGTGTGGTGGAGTCGGTGAAGACCGTAGCAGATATCTTTTCGCCTGTGAGCGGAAAGGTGGTGGAGACGAATCAGACCTTGAAGGATTCGCCTCAGTTCGTTAATGAAGATCCCTATGGGAAGGGATGGATCGCCAAAATGGAGATGGAGGATAAGGGGGAACTGAAGACGCTCCTTTCCTCACAGGCCTATCAGGAATTGCTTCCAAAGGAAGAGGAGTAGATGGCGGATTTTGAGCGTTACCTTCCCCATACTCCCGAGGAGATTGAGGAAATGCTTGGGATTCTCGGTGTTCGGAGGGTTGAAGATCTCTTCGAACCCATCCCAGCCTCCTATCGCCTTTCCAAACCTTTGAATCTCCCCGAACCTCTTGGGGAAGCCGATCTTCTTCGCCACTTCCAGGGACTGGAGCCTCCGCTTTATACCTCATTTCTGGGTGGCGGAGCGTACCATCATTTTATTCCCGCTGTGATCCCGGGTTTGGTCTCTCGTTCGGAATTCTACACGGCCTATACCCCCTACCAACCCGAGATCAGCCAGGGAACCTTGCAGGCGATCTTCGAGTATCAAACTCTCATGTGCCAATTGACTGGCATGGAGGTCTCCAATGGCTCGCTCTACGACGGGGCCTCCAGCTTGGCCGAGGCTGTCTTGATGGCCCTGAGGATCAACAGAAGAAAACGGGTCTTTCTTTCACAGACGGTTCATCCTGAATATCGGAAGGTGGTCGAAACCTATCTGGACCCCGATCAACACGAGATCGTCTCGATCCCATACAAGAAGGAGGAGGGTGTTACGGACCAGGGGGCGATGGTTCATCTTTTGGACGAGACGGTGAGTGCGGTGGTGGTTCAAAGCCCCAACTTCTTCGGGGTCATTGAGGATCTCCACCGAATGACGGAGGAAGTCCATCGCGTGGGGGCAATGATGATTGTCGGATTCAGCGAAGCGATCGCCTACGGAATCCTTGCACCTCCTGGTCAGTTCGGTGCCGATATCGTTGCTGGGGAGGGACAGAGCCTGGGGATCCCCCTTTCCTTTGGAGGCCCTTACCTTGGAATCTTCACAACGAGGAACAGATACGTCAGAAGCATGCCCGGAAGGCTCGTGGGGGAGACTGTTGATTTGGAAGGCAAGCGGGGCTTTGTCCTCACCTTGGCCACAAGAGAGCAGCACATCCGAAGGGAAAGAGCCACTTCAAATATCTGCACGAACGAAGGCCTTTGTGCGTTGATGGCGACGATCTATCTTTCCTGTTTTGGGAAAGAGGGACTGAGGGAAGTGGCAAGGATGAATCTTAGCAAGGCGGAATATGCTAAGAAGGTCGCCTTGGCATTAGGAGGATGTCATCAAACCTTCTCCGGTCCGACCTTCAATGAATTTGTCTTGGAGATCGAAGGGGATCCCGAAAAGGTGTTGGAGGAAATGAAAAAAGAGAGGATCCTTGGGGGGCTTCCACTGGGAAGATTTTATCCTGAGTTGAATCACCATCTGTTGGTCACGGTCACGGAGATGAACGCGAAGGAGGAGATCGACCGCTGGGCCGAGAGTTTGGAAAGGTGCGTAGGGCGAAGGGCATAATACGCAAAGGGAACTTGACGGTTGTAGATTATGAGAGTAACGAACCCGAAGAAGAGGCACGATAAAGGGTTAATCCAAGAGGAACCCCTCATTTTTGAGCAAGGAGGGGAAGGCAGAAAAGGCTATTCCCTACCTCGATGGGATGTGGAGGAGGTGGAGCCGGGGAATTTCATTCCCCCCAATCTCCTGAGAGACCATCTGGAGGGATTTCCCCAGTTGAGTGAAGTTGACGTGGTTCGGCACTTCACTCGTCTTTCGCAGTGGAACTACGGCGTTGACAGCGGATTCTATCCTTTGGGCTCCTGTACCATGAAATATAATCCGAAGGTCCATGAAGAGATTGCCAGGATGCGTGGATTTGCGGAGCTTCATCCCTACACGCCTCAAGACCTCGTTCAGGGAGCCCTTCGACTGATGTACGAACTGGAGCAATTCCTCGCCGAGATCACGGGCCTGGATCATGTCTCCCTCCAACCGGCGGCAGGGGCACATGGGGAGTTAACGGGGATGAAGATGATCAGAGCCTGCCTTCAGGCGCGGGGAGACGTTAGACGGAAGGTCTTGGTCCCCGATACGGCTCATGGAACCAATTGTTCCACCTCTACGATCGCTTCCTATCAAATGGTCGAGCTCAAGTCGAATGAGAAGGGGATCGTCGATCCCGAAAGCGTCTCCAGGGAGATGAGTGAAGACGTCGCAGCCATTATGGTGACCAATCCTAATACCTTAGGGCTTTTTGAGGAACACCTGGCTGAGATCGCCGAGATCGTCCACAGCAAAGGAGGGTTCGTCTACTGTGACGGAGCCAATCTCAACGCCCTCATGGGCATGGTGAAATTGGGCGATCTGGGGGTGGACGTCGTCCACATCAATCTTCATAAAACCTTTTCCACCCCTCATGGAGGAGGGGGACCCGGATCTGGTCCTGTTGCTGTCAGAGAGGAGCTGGCCCCCTATCTCCCCGTACCGGTGATAGAAAAGGAGGGAGGGATTTACAGGCTCAATTATGATCGACCTCACAGCATCGGAAAGGTGAGGGCATTCTATGGAAATTTTGGCGTCCTGCTGAAGGCCTACGGCTACATCCTTTCCATGGGATCCGAGGGGCTCAAGCGAGCGAGTCAGATGGCGGTGCTCAATGCAAACTATCTGATGAAGAGGCTGAAGGACTATTACCATCTTCCCCATGACCGCCCATGTATGCACGAATGCGTCTTCACCGATCGCTACCAGGAAAAATACCGTGTCTCGACCCTCGACATTGCAAAGAGGCTAATCGACTATGGCTACCATCCACCGACGATCTATTTCCCTCTCGTAGTCAAGGGGGCGTTGATGATGGAGCCGACCGAGACGGAGAGCAAAGAGAGTCTCGACGGTTTCATTGAGACGATGATCACGATCGCCCGGGAGGCCGAGACAAATCCTGACCTTCTGCACCAAGCCCCGCAGCGGGTGAAGGTGAGGAGACTGGATGAAGTCCTGGCGGCGAGAAAACCAAAGCTTCGGTGGAACCCAAATACATGATATCGAAATTCGAAGCACGAATTGCGAAAGAAATCCAAATCAGCGAAACTCAAAATTCCAAACTACGGATGCCTTATGGAGAAGAAAGGCTATGTCTTGGACTTGGGTCTGATGGATTACCAGAAGGCCTGGGATCTTCAACGCGATCTCTGGTCGAGGCGAGTCCAGGGGGAGGTGCCCGACCTGTTATTGCTCGTTGAACATCCCCACGTCATCACCCTCGGGAGACGGGGCAACCGTTCGCACCTCATCGCCCCGAAAGAGGTTTTGGAATCCCTGGGGATTCCTGTCTATCATGTGGAAAGGGGCGGGGATGTTACCTATCACGGTCCCGGCCAGCTCGTCATCTATCCGATCTTCGACCTGAAAAGCTACGGCTATCGTCTCATCCAATACGTGGAGCAGCTCGAGGAAGTGATCATTCGTACCCTGAAGGATTTTGCGATCGAAGGGAAAAGGGATTCTTCCGCTCGGGGGGTGTGGGTCAACGGCGAAAAGATTGCGTCGATAGGCGTTGCGATTAAACGATGGGTTTCCTTCCATGGCCTCGCCCTGAACTACGAAACGGATCTTCGCTATTTTGAACTGATCCATCCCTGCGGCCTGGTCGGAAAAAAGATGACTTCCATGGAGAGGATTCTGGGGGAAAAGATTTTCCGCCGGGATCTCATGGCAAGATTGGTTTCCCATTTTAAGGAGATTTTCGAAAGGGATTGGCTGGACAAGGACTTGGCTGCTCTGGGAGCAAGACGCGGATGAGGCGTACTTTTAAGGCAACGCGATGGGTGCAAAGAACGTGATCGTGATCGGAGGCGGGCCGGCTGGCTATGTTGCGGCGATTCGAGCTGCTCAACTCGGCGCAAGGGTGACGCTGGTTGAGAAGGATGCGATCGGGGGGACTTGCTTGAATCGAGGTTGTATTCCAACGAAGTCCCTTCTTCATGATGCGAAGCTCCTTCGTTCATTAAGAGGATCGCCCGTCTTTCAATCCCTAGTTCCGGATGACTTTAATCCCTTTTCCTCGATGATGGAGAGGAAAGACGCCGTGGTCCGGGAGCTCGTGAAGGGGTTGGAAGTGGTTCTTCAGTCCCATCGCGTGAATGTGAGGTGCGCCCGGGCAGAACTTCTTTCGGCTCATCGGGTTCTTCTGGTTTACGGAGACGAGAAAAGGGAGGTCGTGGAGGGGGACGCGATCATCTTGGCCCCGGGTTCGAAATCAAAAGGCCTTCCAGGTATTTCTCCTGACGAAGATAGAATTGTTACGAGTGACGGTGCTTTGAAGCTGGAGGAAATTCCGAAGGACATCGTTATTGTCGGTGGCGGATATATCGGCGTCGAATTCGCCACTCTCTTCAATGCGCTGGGTTCGAAGGTGACGATCGTTGAGATTCTCGATACCATTTTACCCGGTCTCGAAGGAGAGCTGGTACGAAATCTCAGGAGATCGTTGGAAAACAGAAAGGTCCGCATCCTGACGGGATCGAGAATCGAAGAGTTGGATGACCATGGAGAGAAGTTAAGGATGACTCTTAAGACGGGAGGGGGGATAGAGGAGTTGACGGCCAGCCGATTGCTTATCGCCATTGGGAGAATTCCCAATTTGGATCTCGATTACGGAAGGGTGGGGGTAGAGGTCACGCCTCATGGCATCAAGGTCGACGATCGAATGGAAACGACGGTCCCCAACCTCTATGCCATCGGGGATGCGACAGGAGGAACGATGCTAGCGCATGTGGCCATGGAAGAAGGTGGCATCGCTGCAGAAAATATCGCAGGCCTGGATCGAAAAAGAGAGGATTCCTTTACCCCCGTTTGTATCTTCACCGATCCCGAGATCGCATCTGTTGGGATGACGGAGAAAGAGGCGAGAGCGAGGGGAGAGGTGAAGATCGGGCGGTTTCCCTTCCGTTCTAACCCAAAGGCGCTCCTCTGTGGGGAGGGAGAAGGCCTGATCAAGGTGGTGGCAGACAGAGAGAGTGATCGAATCTTAGGGGCCCACATCTTTGGTCAAGAGGCAAGCGCACTGATCTCCATTGTCTCTTGCCTGATGAAACAAGAGATGACAATTAAAGAGTTCTCGAGGATGATTCAGGCTCATCCGACTACAGCAGAGGCATTAAGAGAGGCCTTCCTCGATGGCGATGGGATGGCCATCCATCTCCCGAGGCCGCTCAGAAGAAGGGCATAGGGCATGGAGCATGGGGCATGGGGCATAGGGCATAGAGAATAGAAAATAGAAAATAGAGCAGAGGGCATAGAGAAAAGGGCAGGCCTTCAAGGTTATGATCATTCGTCGTCGTTGGTAACTCCTTATGAGAAAACCTCCTTGGTTGAAAAAGAGAATTCCTTCTTTTCAAGATCTCGAGAAAGTCAAGTCTATCCTCACAGACACGGACCTTCACACCGTATGCGAGGAGGCACGGTGTCCGAACTTGTGGGAATGTTTCGCAAAGGGAACGGCAACCCTCCTCATTCTTGGAAGGATTTGTACAAGAAAGTGTGGGTTCTGTGCAGTGGAACACGGTTTCCCTGCCCCGCCCGATGTTTCGGAACCCGTGCGTGTCGCTCAAGCAGTGGAACGAATGGGTCTTCGTTACGTCGTTATCACTTCTGTGACCCGGGACGATTTGCCTGATGGCGGAGCCACTCATTTTGTCCGGACAATTCAAGCTCTCCGAGCAGGGGATCGGGAGATTAAGATCGAAGTCTTGATCCCTGATTTTAAGGGTGATTGGAATTCGGTCGATCGAGTGTTACAAGCGGGTCCGGACGTCTTAAACCATAATGTGGAGACGGTCCGAAGACTCTATCCGGTAGTTCGGCCACAGGCAAACTACGAAAGATCGCTACAGCTGCTGAAAAGATCGAAGGAGGCTTATCCCGGTATTCCTACCAAATCGGGATTCATGCTGGGGTTAGGGGAGTCGAGAGAGGAGGTTTTAGCCCTCTTGAGAGATTTAAGAGAGACGGGATGCGATTTTCTAACCATGGGGCAGTATCTTCAGCCGCGCTCGGATCGATTGCCAGTTGCAAGATATGTTGAGCCGGAGGAGTTTGAAGCGTATGGAAAGATAGCAGAGCAGATCGGTTTTAAGAAGGTTTTCTCCAGTCCTCTCGTACGAAGCTCCTTCCATGCTTCTGAAATGTTCAATTCTCAGTCCCATTCCACTCCTCATGACCCATGCCCTCTTATCCGATGAGTTCGTTTTTCCCTTGAAGGCTCACTACCGAGAGACCTCCATACCTTTCCCACTTTGTGCTTATAGAGGGCCCTCTCGATTCCGAGTCGCAGCGAATCGTCTTCAAAGGGTATCAAGATATAGGGAAAGGGTTCCTTGGTCCCTCCGTTTCTTAAAGCCTCGCCCTTGGCATTCTCCATGAGGTAGAGGATGGGGACATTGTACTGCTCATGAATCTGCACGGCAGCCTCAATTCCGTCAACTCCCCCTCCCAACTGAATATCGATGAGGACAAGGTCGGGGCAACATGTTGCCACTTTCCTTACCGCTTCAGCCCCAGAGGAGGCGGTCGTGGGGGAGGGGTACCCAAGACCCCTGAGTCTACCTTCGATCTCCTTGGTCCGAGCTACCTGGTCTTCAACCACCAGGATCTTGGTCTGCGGCATTGTGCCCCTCGGGTTCAAAGGTCTGAAGGCAGGATTTGCCTGAGCAAGATAGATGCCAAATATTTTCTCTAAGGGAATGATCTGAATTGTCAAGGCCTTATCGAAGTGCTGTTGTCCGCTTGGAAGGAGAAGAATGACTTTTTTCGTCATGGGAAGGAAAAGATTACCTATTTATCAATCTTTGGAAGATTGTTATGATTCCTTTGCAGAAGTCGTTTTTGAGGAGGAGAGGGATGACCACGATCAGAAAGGAGAAAAAAAGGAAACCCCTTGCCTTAATGGCGGTGCTCTTAGCGGCTCTCGCTTCTTGTGTCCCTCAGACCAAGGAAGTGCGGCCATCCGCTCCCAGTCCAGCAAAGATCGCTCTGGTCCTCGGCGCTGGTGCCGCCAAGGGCTTTGCTCATGTGGGCGTCATCAAGATCCTCGAATCGAATAGGGTCCCCATTCACATGATTGTAGGAACGAGTGTGGGGAGCGTCGTCGGAAGTTTTTACGCCTATGGGTACGATGCCTTCCAGCTTCAGAAGCTCTCTTTTTCAATAGAAAGAGGGGACATTGTCGATCTCGTCCTGCCGGACAATGGGTTCATCAAGGGAGAGAAGCTCGAAGAATTTGTAAATAGGACTGTACAGAATACCCCCATGGAGAAACTGAAGATTCCTTTCTATGCGGTGGCCACGGACGTTCAGAGCGGTGAGGAGATCGCCTTTGGCAGGGGGAACACAGGCATGGCTGTAAGGGCGAGTTGTGCGATCCCGGGGATTTTTAGGCCCGTAAGGATCGGGGACAGGATGTATGTGGATGGAGGGGTGGTGAGCCCAGTGGCTGTAGAAGTTGCCAGAAGATTCGGCGCAGATGTGGTCCTTGCGGTGGATATCTCGGCGAGAGGAGAAAGGACCCCTCCAGAGAACACGATTGAAACGATCCTCCTTTCCTTTAACATCATGTATTCGAGGTTGGCTTCGGCTCAGATCGCCAAGGCCGACGTGGTCATCCAACCAAAGGTGAGCCACATTGGTTCGGCCGATTTTTCAAAAAGACACGAAGCCATCCTCGAGGGGGAAAGAGCAGCCATCGAGGCCCTGCCGCAGATTCAGAGAATCGTCAACGATCTGCGGACAGCGGGAAGATTAGAATGAGCTAAAGAGCCCTCTCGGAGTTATGACAGTGCCGAAAGCCTAGCAGTAGAGAATATTTTTCAAGGCAATCATAATTACCTCCTCCTTTCAGAGGTCAGAGCATGAATATTGCAACGATGACGACGCCAACGAATCCAAGAAGGGTGGGCCATAGATTTCGCCTTGCAATTTCAACTGGATCGGTCCCCGTGATGGCGGCGGCAGGGATGACGGCCCAAGGGACGATGCAACCGCCGCCCACAGCCACAGCGAAATATTGTCCCAAGGCCCCAAGGGTTGCGATGTCCAGTTTAGTGGCACCGCCAAGGGCTTGGGCCAATGTTCCCACGAGTGGCAGGCCAGAGAATCCAGAACCATCCAAACCTGTAATCCCTCCAACCACGGCCTGGACAACGGCCACCGGGATACGACTCAGCGGAACGGTGTTGGCCAAAGCCTGGCCGAGGTCAAAGAGGAGGCCTTTCGCTCCTTCTCCGAAGATGGCCTTTGCCGTTCCGGGAGAGCCCATGAAGAAGAAACTGGCGATCAGAAAGACAGGAGCGAAGATTCGAACTCCAAACATAAACCCGGCTCGGGAATGGGTTGAGAGTTTCTCAAACCCCCCTTTGCCGTAGGCCCCGAAGGCTACAATAACCATAATGAGCCCCACCGTTCCCCCTAAAAGGGCAGTCGCATCCCCTCCGCGGAGCCTGAAGATTAACATCCCGACGATATCGAGGCCGAAAAGGATTGCGATGATCCAGAGTGCGTACTTCTTGAAGGTGGGAGAGGCTTTCGTCCATTTCTCTCGCTCAGCTTTGGCTTCTGGAGAGATCTCGAAAGGAGCCCATTCGACAGGTTTTCCTGCAGTGGCACGAATATCTTTTCGGACGGAAAGAAAAGAAAGAGGGAGGGCGATTGCGCCCCAGACGAGAAGCATGGGAAGGCTCTTCGCCATCACGGCGCCTACCGTCACATTGGCGGCTTTCGATGTGATTCCCGGCGCCCCCTGAATGATGTAGTCGGTGGTAAGGGCACAACCATATCCAAACATGCTGATGGCCATCGCGGCACTGATTGGAGGCAGTCCCACCTTGATCGCACCCGGAAGAAGCAGTGCACCGACCAAGGCGATCGCAGGAGAAGGCCAGATGACCCAGGCGACGATCATGATGACGAATCCCATCACCCAGTAGGCGACGCTTGGTGATTTCATCATACCCCGAACCGGTCGGAACATCATCTCCGCCAAGCCCGTCTCCTCGAGCATCTTCGCCATGGCCACAACGAGGGAAATGATCACGACGATGCCCAGGAGCTCGGTGGCGGCCACGGTCACGGCATTGAAGATGGCCTGCACGGCCTTGACAAGATTGCCCGTGATGACCCAGGAGAGGATAAAAGACCCGATAATACAGACGAGGGGAGTCTCTCTCCTCATGGCCATCGTGATGAGGACGAGGACGATAAAGATTGCGTAAACCCAGTGAGCAGCAGTCAGTTCCACCATAAGGCACCTCCTTCATTAATTAAGAGATTCCAATGACCCGTTTCCAAATTCCCCCAAAAAGCCAAGTTCCGATCTCCAAATGGCGAAAACTCAGAAAGTTCTCCACACGGTCTTTCTGCACATAGATAGTGGAGACTGCTATTTTGAAAAGATCGCCGTCATTCCAGCCCGATCGACTCTTCTCTCGATCTTCCTCTTATCGGTCGAATAAAGACCTCTCTGCTTCATTCGTTCAAAGTAGACGGAACCGGAGAAGGTGTACTTAAAGCCGAGACCCTCTTCTGTTTCCATCTGGCCCCGGACATGGCTAATCGCATCCCCGACGGCAAGCGTCGTAGGCAGGACAAGGGGTTTCTCTTTTCGGATATGTTTCACGGCATTATATCCAGCAAGGGTTCCGGTGACGATGGCCTCGGTGTGACCGACCAACAACCCTGCCTTCTCTCCTGCACAGAAGAGATTCTCCATTCCTTTTACCCTCAAGGCATCATCCCTTGGGGCCATCCCGACATAGCGGATCGAGTTGCCCAGGCCCCCTGCATAGGGATCTTCATAGCGCGCATTTTCAAAGCCCGGGATTTTACGCAGATCCTCGAGGGGAAAGAAAGGAACCATCAGTTTGGCATGTCCCGTGTCCAGGAGAACCAGGTTCTCCTCGAATTCTGGAAGGGCATATTGTTGGCAGGCCTTGAAAGAAAGCTTCCCCTTGGGTCGCTCGGAGGGAGGGATGGGAATGACGGCGACTCCTTTCTTCTCGAGGGTTTGGACAATCTCTTTTGACAACGATTCCTTGAAGAGTTTGCAGGAACCGCTCATGGCCCCGACCTGATTTCCTTTCCTGCCAACGATCTCCTGGATTCCAACCTTCGCAGTGAGACTGGTTCGCCCCCCGAAGGATGGACACCGGAGGATACACATGACGCAACCGTTTCCATATTTGGTGCAGTTCGCGGGTGGCCCTGCAGTGCCAGTAGCGTCGACGAAGGCATCGCCGTCAAAGCGGATTTTCTCTTCCCCTCTTTTCCCAACGATTGCCCTGATTCGAGCTCCCTCTCTCTCAATCTCCTCGATACGCGTCGTGAGATATAGCTGAACACCCCTTTGAAGGAGGAACTGTCTTACCCGCGGTTCCATCGTTGCCACATTATAGAGGGAAGCGTGACGATGCCCTGGGAAGTCGATCCCTCGGTGAAGGCTATTTTCGTCGGCGAGATGGAAGAGTTCACCCCCGGCCATGGCGATCATCTCCTCCGTCGCGGTAAAACGGCCGTTGTTTCGCATAATCCCCCCTACCAAGCCCGTGCCGAGAAGCATGTCTGTACGCTCAATGAGAATGACTTCGGCACCCTGTTTTGATGCGGCGATTGATGCTGCGCAACCCGACCATCCTCCTCCCACGATCACTACCTTCATAGAGCCTCCTTTTTCATCACCCCGGCGAGGAAAGTCTATCCAATTTGTAGCGAGCGGTCAACGAAAATTGGTCGAATGCGTCACTGGAGCGTGGGGAAGATCGGGTCATCGGAGAGGGATATCTTCGAAAATCTTACCAAGCGGACGATCCGAAATGATTATTGGGCAAAGGTCACTTCGCCCACGACGGGACCGTCCTCCCGATTTCCAATTGGATTCTTTGAGCCAGGGTACAAACTGAGGCCGCTCGAAGGTTTTCTCCGACATCCCTGTCCGATTCCATTGAATTTCCCTGGTAGACTGAGCGATTACAAATGGATTACTTTTCAATCTCCCATAGAATGTGTTAAGAATTCAGTGCCTGAACGAATCACTGAAAGGAGTTGGGAGATGCGGAAGGACCTCCGAGGGACCCCGCTTCATGCGTGGCACAAGGCCCATGGTGGGCAGATGGTGGAGTTCGCCGGCTGGGAGATGCCAGTCTGCTACGAGCGTGGCATCGTTGAGGAACATCTGGCGACGAGGCGATGGGGAGGGCTTTTTGATATTTCTCATATGGGGCGGTTTCTGATTCGCGGGGAGGATGCAGTTCCTTTTATGCAATTCGTTCTGACAAACAATGTCATGGCTCTGGAACCTGGTATGGCCCAGTATACACTCATTCAGAATGAGCAGGGCGGAGCTCTTGATGACGCTTACCTCTACCGATTGGGAGAGAACGACCCTTCCTCGCAGGGCGACTATCTTCTCGTTGTCAATGCAGCGAACAAGGAGAGAGATTGGGAGTGGTTCTTGGAACATAAAAGGAGATTCAAGGACGTCGTTCTTGAAGACCGGACCGATGATCTCGCCATGATGGCCCTCCAGGGTCCCCATGCGAAAAGGGTTTTGGAAAAGATCCTCCTGGAAGATTATACGAAGCTCCCGGATCCCTGGAGGAATCGTCTGAGGGTCTGCGAGTTGGAAGGAGAACAGGTTGAGATCACGATCTCGAGAACGGGATACACGGGGGAACCCCTCTGCTTCGAGCTTTTTGTGCAGGCCGAGAGGGCGATCCAGATCTGGGAAAGGATCCTTGAAGCTGGACAGCAGGAGGGAATCGTCCCGGTGGGATTAGGGGCGAGAGATACCCTGAGATTGGAGGCTAACCTTCCTCTTTATGGGCATGAATTGGGAGTCGACCCTGCAGGAAAGGAGATCCCAATTTTTGCTCTCCCTTCGGCGGCGAGATTGGCGGTAAGTTTCTCTTCTTTAAAAAGAGAATTTATTGGCAAGGAGGCTCTAAGAGCGCAGTTTGAAGAGATGACAGCAAGGGAGAGCGGAAAACCTTTGCCGCCGAAAGAAGGGCAGCTCGTTCCCAAGAGAATCTTCCCCGTGACGATCATCGGACAGGGAATTGCCAGACCGGGGGATCTAGTTTTCGCTAACGGGAGGGCTGTCGGTCACGTGACAAGCGGTACAATGGTTCCCTACTGGGTATTCACCGATCGGGGGATTTTGTCGGAGCCGACCGACGAAAGGAGGATGAGGTCGATTGCGTTGGCATATATCGATTCAGATTTGGAAGAAGGAGAAAGGATAGAGATCGAGCACCGAGGGAAAAGATTAGAAGGCCTGATTGTGGAAAGGCATCTCTCCAGCGAAGCCCCGCCTTATGCCCATCCAATCCTGATCGAAGAGGCGAAGAAGAGGGAGGTGCCGAGAGGGAGTCTGTGGGAGTTAGCGAGCAGGTTGGTTGAGAAGGTCGTCGAAAACACCCACTGGAGACAGAAGGAAACCTTCAACCTCATTCCCTCCGAAACGACACCGTCTCTCCTCGTGAGGCTTTTGACAATTAGCGATCCCTCTGGGAGATATGCGGAGCACCGCCTGATGAAGGCATTCAAAGAGACCGATGTCTTTTACTACCAAGGGACGAAATTGATCGGTGAGATCGAGGCCTTTCTTGCCGATGAACTGAGGCAGTTCATCGGTTGCTCAGAGATCGAGGCGAGGGTGATCAGCGGTCAGATGGCCAATGCGGCGGTTTTCAGTGGAATCGTCGATTTCCTCAACCGACTGGACCGTAGGAGCGAGCCCCGTCGAATCCGGAGGGTGGTCAACCATCATATTGGAAGGGGGGGCCATCTCAGTGCCCAACCCATGGGAGCCCTGAAGGACTTCATTGCCAACGACCCGCTGACGGAGAGGCCTGCGGCTTCCCCCTTTCCCGTGTTAAAGGAGGATCCGTATCGGATCGATCTTGTGAAGACCAAAGAGATCATCGAGGAACAGAAGCCTGAGTTGATTATCCTGGGAAAGAGTATGGTGATCTATAAGGAACCCGTGAGGGAGATTGCAGGCATGATCTCCATGTTGAACCCGAAGCCCATCCTCCTTTACGACATGGCCCACGTTTTAGGGCTCATCGGACCCTATTTCCAGGAGCCTTTTAAGGAGGGGGCTGACCTTGTCACGGGTTCCACCCATAAAACCTTTTTTGGTCCCCAACGGGGGGTGATTGCGAGCAACATGGCAGAGGGGACCGAGTATGAGGAGCTCTGGGAGGCGATTGTGCGAAGGGTTTTTCCAGGGAGCGTCAGCAACCATCACTTGGGAACACTGGTCGGCCTCCTTCTCGCTGCCTATGAGATGAATGCCTTCAAATCAGAATATCAGAAGGCGATCATCAATAATGCGAAAGCCTTTGCCCGATCCCTCAGAGAGCGAGGACTAACAGTGGAAGGCGATCCAAGGGTTGGATACACCGAGACCCACCAAGTGATTGTGAGAGTCGGTTATGGCAAGGGTCCCCTGATGGCTGAACGCCTGGAAGAGAACAATATCATCGTCAATTATCAGAGTGCGCCGGATGATGAGGCGTTCACAACGGCGAGCTGTCTCAGGATGGGGGTGCAGGAGATGACCCGATTCGGGATGAAGGAAGAAGACTTTGGTGAATTAGCGGACTTTATTTCTCAGGTCATCCTTCACAACCGCTCAGTGGGGAAGGAAGTCGCAGGGTTTCGGAAACGATTTACTGAGATGAAGTACTGTGTGCCACAGGAGGAGGCTCAGTCATTGGTGAAAAAGCTGATCGAAGCCATCCGATGATTCGCAAAGGGGGAAGCTAAGGTTGCCGCTTCATAATTTTCTCCAACATCCCCGTCCGATTCCATCGGATTTCGCCGGTCGACCGAGATGTTACCGTCAACGAAAATTTTAGGCTTCCCATTTTGGGGTCTATGGGCTATGCTCTGAGAGGTTAGCGACTTATCGAAGGGAGAAAGAAGATGAGAAGACAAAAAAGGGCGGATTTCGTCAAGGTCATCGTTTCGGTATCTCTCCTGTCACTGGGCCTCTTGATGCTTCCGGGCTGCTCGAACCCTCCAAAGAAGCTCGATCCTTCGATCCCTCATCCCCAGCTCATCGTCAACCCGGAGTCGATTCGTCTCGGGATCGCAAGGGTGCTGGACACACAGATTGTTTTTGAGGGTTCGGGATTTAAGCCCAAGGAATCGATCTACATTGAATTGTCGGGTCCAAATCAAACGAAGTTGGTCGTTGCCGAATCGATCGTTCAGCCGAACGGAACCTTCAGAGCTGAGGTGAGCAAGCTCACTCGAATCACCGAGATCCTCAGAGCCGACGCAGGATTTGAGATCAACAAGAAGTATAAGGAATTTGTGATCATCACGCAGCCGCCCATTCCCGAGGGTGTTTACACAGCGAAAGTCGTTTCCATGACCTCCGACTTGACGGCCGAGACGAAGCTGACCGTGAAGGGTCCTTCGGTGATGGATCGTACGAAGGACTTCCTTGGGAAAAGGCTCGGGAAGATCCGTTACAAGAAGGCTCAGTGAGGATAGAATCCCTCAGGGATGGTGGAGAAAATTTAAGAGCGGGAAGAATCAGACTCAGGTCGTTCCCGGGGCCGGAGGCTTGCGGCGTCTTCGCTCTGCCACTTTCAGCCTGGCCAAGGAGCGGCGGAGCGCCGCTTCTGCGGCAGCTGCATCTGCGGTCATTGGTGCGGCCTTCATCGTCTCTTGGGCCCGCCGTTTCGCTTCCTCGGCACGGGCGATATCGATCTCGTCGGCTCGCTCGCAGGCATCGGCGAGGATAACGACTTTATCGGGACGGACCTCGAGAAAGCCCCCGCTGATGGCAAGGTACTCTTCTTCCTTGTCCTTTCGAATGAGCAGATCGCCAGGCTGAAGCATCGTCATCAGAGGAGCGTGATGAGGAAGAATCCCCAATTGTCCCTCGACGCCCCAAGCGATGACCGCACTGACGTCGTCGGAATAGATCATTCGTTCTGCAGTAACGATCTCCAATCTGAAGGTTGCCATATTTTCAGCCTAAATTTAACAATTACGTGACCGTGTACCGTGTCAGGCCTCCGAAAAAGATGATTACCCCTTCATCTTCTTGGCCTTCTCGACGGCCTCATCGATGGTCCCCACAAGGTAGAAGGCCCCCTCAGGGAGATCATCGTGTTTCCCTTCCAAGATTTCTTTGAAGCCTCGGACGGTTTCCTTCACAGGAACGTATCTTCCCGGAGTCCCAGTAAATTGTTCAGCCACATGGAAGGGTTGCGAACAGAACCTTTGAATCTTTCTTGCCCTTGCCACTGTCAGCTTGTCCTCTTGGCTTAGTTCCTCGATGCCCAGGATGGCGATGATATCCTGTAATTCCTTGTACCTCTGGAGCGTGGCCTGAACGCCCCGAGCGACCCGGTAGTGCTCCTCGCCCACAATCAGGGGATCGAGAATTCGAGAGGTTGAGGCCAGAGGATCGACGGCTGGGTAGATGCCCAACTCGGCGATCGAACGTTCCAACGCAATGACCGCGTCGAGGTGACCGTATGTTGCAACAATCCCAGGATCGCTGTAATCGTCGGCAGGGACGTAGATCGCTTGGAAGGAGGTAATGGACCCCTTCTTGGTCGTAGTGATCCTCTCTTCGAGCTCCCCGACGTCCGTTCCCAACGTTGGTTGATAACCTACTGCAGAGGGCATCCGCCCAAGAAGGGCAGAGAGCTCCATGTTGGCAAGGACGTAACGGTAGATATTGTCGACAAAGAGGAGGACGTCCTGACCTTCGACGTCACGGAAGTACTCCGCAATCGTTACCCCTGTGAGAGCGACACGGGATCTTACTCCAGGGCTCTCGTTCATTTGACCGAAGACCATGACGGTCTTGTCGATGACGCCGGATCGTCGCATTTCAAGCCAGAGGTCATTCCCCTCTCGGGATCGTTCCCCGACCCCTGCGAATACGGAGAACCCTCCATGCTCCGCCGCGATATTTCGGATCAGCTCCATGATGATAACCGTCTTCCCGACGCCAGCGCCCCCGTAGGCACCAATCTTCCCTCCCCTGGTAAAGGGGGTGATCAGATCCATCACTTTGAGCCCTGTCTCGAGCATCTGCGGAACGGTCTCCTGTTCCGTCAGAGGTGGGGGCGGTCGGTGAATCGGCCATCTCTGCTCTGCTTTCACTTCCCCCAAACCATCGATCGGTTCACCAAAGACATTGAACAATCTCCCCAAAGTACCGCGACCCACAGGCACTGAAATGGGGGCTCCTGTATCTACGGCTTCCGCTCCCCTTGCAAGACCATCGGTGGGAGTCAAGGCAACCCCGCGCACCCAATTGTTGCCGATGTGGGCTTGGGCTTCGACGATGACTCTTGTGCCATTGCTTTCAATGGTGATGGCATTGTAGATGGCTGGCAATTGATCCTGAGGAAATTCCATGTCCACCACGGTTCCGATCACTTGTACGACTTTCCCTTTGGCCATGATTTAACTCCTTACTTCTCCCCCTTACCGCTTCCTCTCCCACCACGGAGGGACGGTCTGGAGGTCTATGTCGTTAAGGCTTCAGCGCCCCCGCTTATGTCGCATATTTCCTTCGTAATCATCTCTTGCCTTGCCTTGTTCAAGGAGAGGGTCAAATCCTTGATGAGTTCCGCCGCATTGTCAGCTGCGTTTCGCATGGCAACCATGCGGGCAGACTGCTCACTGGCAATAAGCTCGAGGATGGCATGGTAGATTTCCATCTCGACAAATCGTGGCAAAAGTTGATTTAGGACCGAAAAGGGGTCCGGCTCATAGATGTATTCGGCGATCTGTCCGGGAGGCAGCTTCGCTGGTTCAACGGGAAGGAGTTGCTGGATCGTCGGTCTCTGAACCATCGTACTTATGAAGTCGGGATAGGCAAGGTAGACCTGGTCGACTTCTCCATTGCTGTAATCTTCGATCACTACCCGAGAGATGGGCATTGTGTCCTGCATGGTCGCCCGATCACTGATCCCTGAGAATTCCGCGCGCACATCCAGTTTGGCGATCCGAGCAAAGGCCCTTGCCTTCCTTCCAACGGTGATAACCATTACTGGAACCTTTTGGGCAAGGATAAATTCGCCGACCAACCGATTCAGATTGGTGTTGAGACCCCCGCACAACCCTCGATCGGTGCCAATATGGACCAAACCGATCTTTTTCACCTCTCGCTTTTCAAGCAGGGGAGGGATCCTTCCTTTCACTCGGGGTTCGATGGCCAGATCCGCGATCACCTGGTGTATTTTTTCCGCGTAGGGGCGCCCTGCCAATGCTCGCTGTTGGGTTCTTCGCATTTTTGCAGTCGCTACCATCTCCATGGCCCGAACGATCTTTGTCGTGCCTTGGATGCTACGAATCCGACGGCGCAGGGCTTGGATACTTGCCATGATCGATCCCTCAGAGGGCTTGGCTCTTGTATTCCGCGATGGCGGCTTTCAAACGGCTCTCCGTCTCCGGTTTGATTTCGTTATCGGCCAGGATCTGCCTTTCGACGTCCGGATAGTGCGTCTCCATAAAGCGGTGGAAGTTCTCCTCCCACGACATCACCTTTTCCACCGGTACATCGTCAAGATAGCCGTTCGTCACCGCGTAGAGGATGCTTGCCTGTTTACCTAACGACATAGGGGAATGAATCGGTTGTTTCAGCACCTCGGTGATGCGTTTACCCCGCTCCAGTTGGTCGCGGGTCGCCTTATCCAATTCTTCACTTCCAAACTTGGCGAAGGCTTCGAGCTCTCGGAATTGAGCAAGCTCTAACCTCAAGCGACCTGCCACCTGCCTCATCGCTTTCCTCTGCGCAGCGCCCCCCACACGAGAGACCGACAATCCCACGTTGATCGCCGGGCGAATCCCAGCATTGAAGAGATCGGGCTCGAGATAGATTTGTCCGTCGGTGATGGAGATGACATTGGTCGGAATATAGGCGGAGATGTCCCCCAGCTGCGTCTCGATGATCGGAAGAGCGGTCAACGAGCCTCCCCCATATTCTGGAGCCAGCTTCGCTGCTCTCTCCAGCAGTCGACTATGGAGATAGAAGATATCGCCAGGATAGGCTTCTCTTCCCGGAGGTCGGCGCAAGAGAAGCGAAAGTTGCCGATAAGCCCAAGCATGTTTATAAAGGTCATCATAGATGATCAACGCATCCTTTCCCTGCTCCATAAACTCTTCCCCCATGGCACAGCCAGAATATGGAGCGATATATTGGAGAGGAGCCGGGTCAGAGGAGTCTGCCTCAACGACGATCGTGTACTCCATGGCCCCGAACTTCTCAAGCGTCGCGATCGCTTGGGCCACCTTGGAAGTCTTCTGTCCGATGGCCACATAGATACAGACCATGTTCTGACCCTTCTGGGCGATAATGGTATCGAGGACGATCGCTGATTTTCCGGTGAAGCGGTCCCCGATAATGAGTTCGCGCTGTCCTCGACCAATAGGGATCATGCTATCGATGGCTTTGATTCCGGTCATGACCGGAGTGTTCACAGGTTGCCGCTTCGTCACATCCGGTGCCACCCTCTCGATGGGTCGCGTCTTCGAGCTCTTAATAGGACCTTTGCCGTCGAGGGGGCGTCCCAGAGGATCGACGACCCTACCGATCAACGCCTCCCCCACAGGGACCTCAATCACCCTTCCCGTGGCCCGTACTTCATCTCCCTCTTTGATCTTGCTGCAGTCGCCAAGGATGACGGCCCCGACATTGTCTTCCTCCAAATTCAAAGCCAACCCAGCAATGTCATGAGGGAATTCAAGCAATTCGTTATAAGCCGCCTGGCCCAATCCATGGATGCGGGCGATTCCGTCACCGACCTCGATTACCGTCCCTATGTTGGTCACGGTGACAGCAGCTCCAAAACGTTCGATCTGCTCCTTAATGACGGCAACGATATCTTGTTCGCGGGTTGCCATAAGTCGTTCCTCTTCCTTTTGAGTGATTAAGATGAATTGCGGCTCTCGGTCCAACAGGGAGGTTCCCAAGGCCTTTCGCCGAAGGGGTGACCTCTCCTCTCACCACCTTGCCTCGATCAGGCTCTTTTTCAGGCTTTCCAACTGCTGACGGATGCTCCCATCGATGAGCCTATCTCCTATCCGAGCAACGAATCCCCCAACAATGGAGGGGTCCACTTGAGCATCGACGACGACCTTTCGCTTCACCATTTTCCCAAGGTGACTCGAAATGATTTCACGGTCCTCGTCGCTCAAGGTCGTTGCAGCGATCACTTTGGCTCTTTCGACGCCGCGGTGAGCGTCCAACAAAAGAAGGTACTGTTGGAGGATCGCCCGGGCAAGCTTGAGACGCCCTTTGCTCACCAACAGGAGGGCCAGGTTCAGAGCCAGCGGGTGGACGGTCCCTAAGGTCTTCCGAAGCAACTCCTTCTTGCTCTCGAAGGGAAGGCGCGGATTCTCCAACAAAGCCATGAACTCCTCTTTGTCGGCGAGCTGCGCGATCTTCTCCAGGCTCTCTTGCCAGGTAAAGAGTTCATTCTTCGTTAGAGCCAGCTCAAAAACAGCCTGGGCATAGCGTTTTGCTGAGCCTGTTCTTGGCATCGTCAAATCAGGGCGTTGGCGGGTCTCGCCGGAATCCTCCGACCGAGGGCCCGCACTAACCCTTCTCCTCACTTCCCTCCCCGGACCCCTTGGATTCAAAGAGACCAAGGGTTCAATTGGGCGTTCGGCACCTACTTATCCTTGGCAAGAAGGGAGCTTTGCCGAAGCGTTTCCTCGATCAGTCTACGGTGTTTTTCCTTGTCCAACGTTTCTCGAATCACTTTTTCTGCGGCCGCGATCGAGATCTCTACAAACTCCCGGCGCAAGTCTTGAATGATTCTCTCCCTTTCGGATTCGAGTTCGGCTCGGGTTCGTTCCAAGATCGCTTCGGCTCGTTTCGTCGCCTCCTCCCGGGATTCTTCCTTCAATCTTTCACCGGTTTGAAGGGCCTGAGCAATGATCGCCTGCGCTTCTTGACGTCCCTTCTCGATCTGCTTCTGGACCTCGTCCTTGGCCTGTTCGTACTCCTTTTTGGTGGCCTCCGCCAATTCCATCGCTTCCTTCGTTCTTTTCGCCCGTTCGTCAAGTACCCTCAGGACGGGTTTGTAGAGAAAGATACGGAGAAGAAAAAAAAGGATGATGAAATTGACGACGAACACCACCAGTAAAGGTAGATTAATACCGAAGCTGGCAAAGCCTCCCATCTTTTTCCTCTTTCAATGTTTCGGTACTAAAAAGCGGCGAGAAGGACCCTGGTGAGAATTATCCCCGCCACGCCAAATATGAACAACATCGCCGCTATAATAATGACCATTAGATTCGTAGGTAAACCCTCTCCCATGGCGATAACCTCCCTTACTTAACGACCATAGCTAAGATGATGCAAACGATCAGGACGTAAATTCCTATCGCCTCGGCGAGGGCACCAATCAGAATCATATTGGTGAGAATCGCCCCCCTGGCTTCGGGGTTACGCCCCAGGGATTGCATGGCTGAGAAGCCAATCAGTCCCAAGGCAAGTGCAGGACCGAAGAACCCCACCGCAGCGATCAACCCGATGGTTAACATCTTCATTACTTCTGGTGTCATCTATCTTCCTCCTTTCGTCTCTTTATTCTGCCTCCTCATGCAGGGGAGTAGCCGCGACTGTACCAAAGACCAGTGTTAATCCCGAAAAGATAAGAGCCTGGATCATTCCGATCAATAATTCCAAACCATAAAAGGGAATCGTGAATACGAGAGGGATGAGGAAACAGGAGACTAAAATCAGTATCTCCCCAGCAGTCATATTTCCAAAGAGACGGAAGGTGAAACTGAGCATCCGCGTGAGGTGGCTAAATATCTCGAGGACGCCCACGAATAAGTTAATAATTCCGAAAACGATATTCATGGGAGCGGTTCGAATTTTCCCGGTGACCAGTTCTTTTAATCCCTGCCCCAGTTGGCGCACATTAATGAATTCGCCCAGGTAATGAAACGTTCCCACTGATCTCATCCCCCACGTTTCAACAAAGACGAAGGACATGAGGGCAATGGACAGGGGGACGTTGACGTCGGTGTTAGCGGCCCTGAAGAGGGCGATGAATTCTTCGTGGCCGTGGGAGCTGTGGTGAATTCCAATCGTTCCAAAGAAAGGAAGCAGGGCAAGGTAAGCATTGAAGATGACATAAAGGAAGATGGTCGCCACGCCCGGGAAGAGCATTCGAGCATGTTTCTTGCCTGCGACACCTTCAACGAAATTCAAAAGACCTTCCACCACCACCTCCGCCAATCCCTGACGCCTTCCTGGAATAAGACTCATCTTTCTCGTCAAGAAAATAGAAAGGCCCACCAGCACGACTATGGTGAACCAGGAGGCGATGAGGGTGTTCGTGATGGAAAAGGACCCAATATGAGCAACGGGTTCTGCCGGGAGCGAGACGTGAGGTCTTGGGACTTTTAGGAATGGAGGAGGTTCTTTGCCAAAAAAGCTGGATCCGAGAGGACCGAAGATCAAACCGACGATGAAAAGGACCAAGACCGGTAGAAAGAAGAAAATGAGGATTTTGGTTCGTCCGCTACCCATTCTTCCTTTTCTGTTCCCTGCTCTTTCTCTGTTCTTCTTGCTCCGCTTGGTAACGGAGAAGCATCCGAATCAGACCCCCGAAAGCAATGACGGTTCCGACCCCGAGGCCGATGAAGGTAAACCAGGGACGCTTGTCCAGCATTTCGGGCCGGTCGAGCCAGTAACCGATCGCAACGGGCACGATAAGGCTCAAGGCCACATACCAGCCGACGGTCAGCAAAAATTGAAGAGGTCTGACCCAGTCCTTCAGACAATCCTCAGCTTTGCGTTTTCGCCAAGGGCGACGAGCTTTCGGTTATTAACCCGTTCAAATTATTTAAGAAACCTGGAGGATTAACCGGAGCCTTTCTTTTGAACCCCCCTTTGCTCCGTGCCCACCCTTCGAGAGCAGGATGGGGGAACCTCGCAAAATGTGAATTAGTTAACATACACCAAAAAAGTTGTCAATCTTTTTTTGGATTCTCGTTTATGATGCCCACTGAAGCGTGTGGAAGATTGGACCCTTCGAGCCAGGGGGCAAGCTGAGGTTCCCGCCGTAAGATTCTCTCCGACATCCCTGTCCGATTGCGTTGAATCTCCATGGTAGAGTGACGGGTCCCATCTCGTTTGGAGATCAAGAAGATATGGGCACATCCTTCGTGGGAGCGTAGGGGTTCAGGTCTTCTTTTCGAACAGGCTGACTTCCCATTTTGCATTGACCTTCAAAGACCCCCCCCTCGGCGATGGTGATAACGGGGGCCGAGAGATCCCCAAAGAGTTTCCCTGTGGAATGGATTTCCACCCGTCCTTGTGCAGAAACCTCTCCCTCCACGTGGCCGTTGACGATGAGGGTATGGACCGCGATCTTTCCTTTGACGACCGCTGTCTCTCCGACGATCAGGGTTCCGCTGTCAAAGACCTCGCCTTCAAATTTTCCGTCAAGCCTGAAAACGCCCTCAAAGGTGATCCTCCCTTCAAAGACAGTTCCCTTTCCTAAAAAGGCGCTGATCTCTTCGATGGGTGGCGAAAGCTTCGAATCGCCCTTCGGTTCGTTCGATTTGGAAAACATGGACGGCTCCTTTCTTCCACCGCAAAGCGCGGGGCGGAGAGAGCGTGGGGTCCTTTCTTTAAGAAAGATTTTGCCTTCTCAAAAATATTCTCCAAGCCCTATGCCCCATGCTCTGCGTTTTCACCCAGGATGGTTTCCACAATTCGCCGGAGGTCTTCATGGGAATAGTATTCGATCTCGATCCTTCCTTTCTTGCCCTTCGCTACGATACGTACCTTTGTTCCCAAGCCCTGCCTCAGTAGATCCTCGAGACTCCTCAGTTGGCTTTCTAACTCAACCTTCCCCCGACCCGAGGGGGTCGGCTTTGCGGTTTTTTGCGACCACCGTTTGGCAAGGGCCTCCGCCTCTCTTACGGAAAGACCCTTCTCGATGATGAGCGAACAGAGTTCCTTCTGTTTTTCCTTCGTCTCAAGACTGAGAATCGCTCTCGCATGGCCCGATGTGATGCGATTCTGGAGGAGTTGGTCCCTCACTTCCGGAGGAAGTTTAAGAAGGCGAAGGGCATTGGCAATCGTCGCCCGGTCTTTCCCTATCCGTGCCGCTAATTCCGCTTGGCTGATATTGAACGCTTCGGTTAAATGTTTAAAAGCCTCTGCCTCCTCAATCGGGTTCAAATCCTCCCTCTGCAGATTCTCGATGAGGGAGAGTTCCAAGGCCTCCCTGCCCTCCACCTCTTTCACCAGGACAGGGACTTCTTTGAGCCCTGCCTTTTGGGCCGCCCTCCATCTCCGTTCCCCAACGATCAACTCGTATCCGTGGTCGACCCTTCTCACAATCAAAGGTTCCAAGATCCCCTTTTCTTTGATCGATTCCGCCAGCTCTTTGAGTTTCGATTCATCGAAGTGCTTACGAGGTTGGGAGCGGTTGGGAACGATCTCTTCGATCCCACAATAGAAGAGGTTTTTCGGTTCTGCTCGGTCATATTCGGGCAGGAGGGCACCCAGCCCTTTCCCCAATGCCATTCTCTTAGTGGCCATCGATCTTCCCGTTTGCCAAGATTTCCCTGGCGAGGCTCAGGTAACTCTCCGCTCCTTTGGAGTGAATGTCGTACAGAAGGACGGGTTTTCCGTGACTCGGGGCCTCGCTCAACCGGATGTTTCTCGGGATAATCGTCTTGAATACCTTGTCCTTGAAGTGAGTTCTGACCTCATGAGCCACCTGATGGGAAAGATTGTTTCGACCGTCAAACATGGTCAACAAAATCCCCTCGATTTCCAGTCTTGGGTTGAGTGCCTGCTTAATGAGGCGGATCGTCTTAAGAAGTTGCCCCAACCCTTCCATCGCATAGTATTCGCATTGAAGAGGAATGATCACCGAATGAGCAGCGGTCAGCGAGTTGATCGTCAGGAGGCCCAAAGAAGGGGGACAGTCGATGAGGATGTAGTCATATTCGGCTTCCACCTCTTTGATCAGACGGTCCAGTTTCTTCTCGCGGTCCTTGAGCGGGATCAGTTCCACTTCTGCGCCGATCAGGTCGGTGTTCGAAATCACCATATCGAGATAGCTGAGTTCCGTCCTCCGGATCATCTCCTTGAGTCCCGAACCCCGAAGCATGGCATGATAGATGGTCTGTTGGGTGTCTTCCTTGTTGAAGCCCATCCCGCTCGTTGAATTTCCCTGAGGATCGATGTCAATGAGCAGAACCTTCTTTTCTGCAACAGCGATCGAGGCCGAGAGATTGATGGCTGTTGTCGTCTTACCCACGCCACCTTTTTGGTTGGCGATGCAGATCACCCGAGCCACGACAAGAACCCTGTAAAACGATGGGAGAATGGAATCATGGCATACCGGAATACTGGTTCAGACATAGTGGCTACCCGGAATTTCGACATTCCGATTTTCCATCATTCCATTCAATTTGTCTCTATATACCATACTTTCACACTTTTTCAAACAGGAGAATCGATCTCTTAAAAGAGGTTTTGGGAAGAAAAAAGGAGGCGATTTCTTGTAACCGATACCGGTCCTCCACGCCTTTCGAAAGGAAGTCGATACCGTCCTTTTTCAGCTCTCCCCTCATCGCCAATAGGATGCCCCCTTTCCTGAGGAAAGGAAAAGCGACGGAGAGGAGGGTTTCGAGGTTTGAGAAAGCCCGGGAGATGACGGCATCGAATCGTTCGTTCAAAGGTTCGAGGGTCTCTCTGTCCTGGATGCGGCTGTGGATCGCCTCCACCCCTTTCAGGCCGAGGAGTCGGATGACGTGCTTTTGGAAGTCGATCTTCTTCCGGACAGAATCGATCAGGGTGAGGTTGAGGTTGGGTTGAACAATTTTCAACGGGATCCCAGGGAAGCCTGCTCCGGAGCCAATGTCTAAGAGGGAGGTCCTTCTCGAGAGAAAGGGATAGGCGGAGAGGGAGTCCAGGAAATGCTTGAGCACAACGCCCTTCTCCGAGCGAATGGCCGTAAGATTCATCTTTTGATTCCACTTCAAGAGCTCTCGGAGGTAGAGATCGAAAGCCTCCACCTGTTCTTCGTTCAATCGAATTCCAAATGTGTTCGCCCCATCTACGAGAAGGTCTCTACTCTCCAGGTTCACGAGCAAAGTCATATCATAAAACGGTCCCTTTTTTAAGTTTTGTTTGCTTTCCTTCCTAAATTTTAATAGACTGGGATTCAAAGATTCATTTTCGTTTATTCTTGGAAACTGCCTGAAGGAGGAGGTCCATGAAGACTCGGGTACTTACTCTTTGTATCGCGATGATTCTGATTGCCCTGCCTGCCTCGGCGCAGCTCGATCGGATTTTGAAAGGGCTTGGTCTTGGTCAAAGAGGGGAATTGAGTGATGCCAAGATCAGCTCCGGGTTGAAGGAAGCGTTGAAGGTCGGAACGGAAAATACCATCAAGCTGACGGGAAGGACCGATGGCTACTTTTTGAATCAAGCCATCAAGATTCTCATGCCGGAGAAGCTTCGGACTCTTGAAAAAGGACTCAGGACTCTGGGCTACGGTCCCCAAGTCGATGAGTTCATCCTGAGCATGAACCGGGCCGCTGAACGAGCTGCCCCTGCAGCAAAACAGATCTTCTGGGATGCGATCTCGGAGATGACCTTTGAAGACGTTCGAAAGATCTGGTCGGGCCATGAGACAGCGGCGACGGACTATTTCAAAGAGAAGACAGCTGACAGGCTCGCCGATGCGTTTCGACCCGTAGTGGATGAGGCCATGAATGAAGTGGGCGTGACGCGGCAGTATAAGGAACTCCTTGACCGCTTCCACCGCATTCCGTTTGTCAAGAAAGAGACATTTGACATTGATGCCTATGTTGTGACCAAAGCCCTGGATGGACTCTTCTACGTCTTGGGTGAAGAAGAACGTAAGATCCGCGTGGACCCTAAGGCAAGGGTAACCGATCTTCTCAAGGAGGTCTTCGGAAAATAGAGAGATCCGTTACAACTCGCCCCTTGTCAACGCTTTTCCTCGTCTAAATAACGATGAACCTTCCTGTCTCCTTCCCATCGATCTTGGTTCCGGTGACCTTCCCCTCTCAATTTCTGGAGGTTTTGACCTTTCAACTCCTCTTTCCGAGGGTCTCGGTTCCGGTGGCATCTCAAATCTTCCTTCCGGTTGTCTGAATTCTCTGGATCTTTCAACTCCTTCTCCCCTGGGAATTCTTTCCCTCGGGCTTCCAGCTTCTTCTGGGACTCTCGCCTCGGGCCTCTCCATCCCCCTTTCCGTTGGAATTGTTTCTCTTTGTTTCTCGACTGCCCCTCCCCTTTCGACGCTCTTCTCGGGGACCCTCGATTCTTGAATCCTTTCAGTCTTCTGTTCGGCTGACCTCGACCCCTGAATCGTCCTCTCAGGTGATTTCAACTCTGGGGAAAACTCCGGACTCTTCGCTTCTTGCCTCTGGGGTGAAGGTCTCTCCGCCGACTTCATCCCCGTGAGCTTTTCAGTCCCTCGCTCGGGTGGCCTCGGTTGAGGAGATCGCTCTGCTCGATTTTCCATCGGCTTTGGTGCTTCCATCCTTTTCTCTGGGGGACCGATCTTACGAGATTTCTCTACCCCTGGTTGAGGGGATTGGGATCTCCTTGGCTTTTCGAAATCTCTGGGAAAAGGTTTGCCCTCTCTCACCCTCAGGCTCATCTCCCCTGGAGGGGCATGAGGATTGAGAACGGAGGCTCCCCTATCTCTCACCAATGGACGCTTCTCCTTGATCTCTCTGACTTTGATCTCTCGAATGGGTTCTGGTGGCCGTTTGGCAGGAGGCAGATCTTTAATCACAGGCATCACCGTAGTTCTCTCTGGTCTTATGTCCAGCCTCCCCACATGGATTTGTTCCTTCAAAAAGGGGTTCTCTTTTACTTCTATATCCACGTGCCTCCCTTTGACAAACGTATCGTGGTGAACGACGGTGACCGCGTTACGCACATGAATATTCTTGTAAACCGTTCTGTCTACATGGACATTGGTGATGTTCACATTTTTAATATTGACACTATAGGGACCGTAATGACCGTGACCGTAATATATCTCTCTTGGGCCGAGTGGAACCCATGCGACGTAGGTAGGGGTCCTGACCCAAGCGACAAAACCCGGTCCCCAATAAACAGCTCCCCGGACAGGAGGGACCCAACACCACCCAAAAGAGGCAACGAAAGCCCATCTCCCGTAATGGTAAGGGACCCAACCCCACGGCTCGTAGGACACCCACACATAATCGCCACCGATCCAGACCCATCTCCCAATTCTGTAAGGTGCCCAACCCACAGAAATAACGACAGTAGGCCGCCAGACATACCCGTACTCTCTCACGTAGACCCATCTTCCGTATGTGTCGAGATCGGCTGAATAGGCGTGTAACTCCTCCGGTAGATAGGAAGGTGGGGGCCTCCTCTCCGCTAACCTCCTATCCCTCTCCGTGTTCCACCTTTCCCAATCATCAGGGGGTCCCAAGGGAGAGAGTTCGGCGTGGGTCTCGCCCTTGAGCGAAAGCGTATAGCCTGATTTGACACTCGTTTTCCCTGCTCGGCCCTCGACATCGACCGATCCTCTCAGAACAGAAATGCTGTGAAGGTCGTCACCGGAGAGATCGACTTTGAAAATCGAGCGGTCATAAGCCCGTACGGAGGAAACCGGCGTATCTATCTGAAGGAAACTTCCTCTCTGGCCTCTGAAGTTGACATAGGCATTGCCCTCGGTCAAATAAAACTGGAACGAGTCCTTTTCGAGGGTCAGGACCTCCAGCGCTGACCTCTCGGCGAGCCTCAGGTAGGTTCCATCTCTCAGCCTCAACTCGAGCTTTCCTCCCTCCGGGACCCAAATCCGATCCCCGTCTCTTAACGGCATATTGATCGAAGCAGGAACCCACTCCTCCGTATCCTCTGTTCTGATCTGGACATCGCCCTCAATCAGACTGATGTGCATAACCTCTAAGGGCGAGGAAAAAGAGTAGGCTGGAACGAGGAGAAAGAGAAGAACAAAATAGGTAAACCGTTTCATGGCGTTTTCCTCCTGGTTTCATTATAACGCTTTACTTTCTTAGACGAAAGTCCGATTCTTTTTATTCATCGAAGCTCGGTGAATCGTAGACCTGTGCGGCAATTCGGCAGGATCGAGGCATTTTGTCCTTTAATTGGATGACTCGGAACGAAGCCTGTGGCAGGATTAAAAAGGAAAGCGGAAGATTGGGGCTTACCTACCTCCTGCGCCCACCCCCAAAGATTGATCCTAACACACCCCTGATAATTTGCCTCCCGAGTTGGCTACCGATTGCGTGCGCCGCACTCTTTACGGCAGCCCCTATGAGCTGTTCCGCTTGGGATTTGGGTTCAGCAGCCCGCCGCTTTTGAACTTCCTGTGTCGCTTGAGCCTGCATCTGCTCAGCCCTGGCCCTTAGCTTCTCGTGAGCCGATTCACGGTCGACAGTCTTTTCGTAATGACCGTAGAGGACCGATTGTCGAATCAGACGATTACGCTCCTCCGTGGTAAGGGGACTCAGTCGGCTGCGAGGAGGATAAATGAAGGCGCGTTCAACAATGGTCGGAGTACCTTTTTGATCCAGGACCGAGACCAGGGCCTCGCCCACTCCCAGTTCCGTAATCGTTTTGACGACATCCAGCTTTGGATTGGTCCGGAAGGTTTCTGCCGCCGCCTTCACCGACTTCTGATCCTTGGGCGTAAAGGCTCTGAGCGCATGTTGGATCCGATTTCCGAGTTGTCCCAAAACCGTCTCAGGCAAATCTAAAGGGTTCTGCGTTACAAAATAGACCCCCACCCCTTTTGAGCGAATGAGGCGAACCACCTGTTCGATCTTATCGATCAAAACCTTCGGGGCATCATCAAAGAGAAGGTGAGCCTCGTCGAAGAAAAAGATGAGCCTTGGTTTCTCAGGATCTCCAACTTCGGGAAGCTCCTCGAACAACTCCGCAAGCATCCAGAGCAGGAGGGTGGCATAGAGCCTGGGCGATTGCATCAGCCTGTCCGCCTGAAGGATATTGATCATCCCTTTACCCGCTGGGTCGGTCTGCATGAAATCCTGGAGATCCAGGGCAGGCTCTCCAAAAAATCTCTCCCCTCCCTGCTGCTCAAGACTGAGGAGGTTCCGCTGGATGGCACCGATGCTGGCCGCAGAAATATTTCCATACTGGGTCTTGAATTGTTCAGCGTTATCCCCCACAAATTGAGCCATCGCCTTGAGATCCTTAAGGTCAAGGAGCAAGAGGCCATGGTCATCGGCAATCTTGAAGATGATGTTCAGGACGCCACTTTGGATCTCGTTGAGCGTGAGGATTCGGCTCAAAAGCAATGGCCCCATTTCCGAGATGGTCGTCCGAACGGGATGGCCTTGCTCTCTAAAGACATCCCAGAAGACGACGGGAAAACCTTCAAAGCGGAAATCCTTGAGGCCAAGTCTCTGAACCCGCTCGACCACCTTAGGGTTTTCGCCTCCCGGCATGGGGAGACCTGAAAGATCACCCTTGATATCTGCCATAAAGACGGGAACGCCGATACTACTGAAATTTTCAGCCAAAACCCTCAGCGATACGGTCTTGCCCGTTCCCGTCGCCCCCGCGATCAAGCCATGGCGGTTGGCCATCTGGGGCAAGAGAAAGATGTCCGTCCTTCCTCTGGCGATCAGGAGTCCTCGCGTTGTTTGTGCCATCTTCCGCCTCCTTTCGTTGCCCATCATATAAGGGGAAAAGCCTGTTTGTCAATCATTCCTCTGCTAAATTTCTTTTGATGGCGCTGAAGAACTGTGATATACATCATAAGAAATTGAAACCGAAAGGAGGAAGGCACTATGTTGAAAGAGTTCAAGGAATTTGCGATGCGGGGGAATGTCATAGATATGGCGGTCGGCATTATCATCGGTGCGGCTTTTGGAAGTATTGTCAACTCCCTGGTGGCAGATATTATCATGCCTCCGATCGGGCTCATCCTGGGCAACATCGATTTTTCGAATCTCTTTGTCGTCCTAAAGGAGGGTGCAAAGGCTCCGGGTCCTTATGTATCGCTTGCAGCTGCCAAGGCGGCAGGAGCGGTCTCTATTAACTATGGTTTTTTCATTAACACCGTTGTCAGCTTCCTCATCGTTGCCTTCTCCGTATTTCTTTTGATTCGTGGAGTCAATCGACTGAGGAGGCAGGAAGCGGCTCCACCCCCAGTGCCCACGACGAAGGAATGCCCTTATTGTCTCTCCACGATACCCATCAAGGCAACGCGTTGCGCTCACTGCACCTCTGAAGTGAAAGCAATGTAGCGGGCAGGTTTCTTCCCTCAAGGGTAAGGATCGCTCATGGTTAAAGCAAAAATCCATTATGTGTGTCAATCCTGTGGGTATCAGGCCCCCAAATGGTTGGGGAGATGCCCAGGATGTCAGGAGTGGAATACCTTTGTCGAGGAACGGGTGATAGAGGAGAAGGTCCCTCAGCGAGAGCTGTTGAGCTTCGACAGCGAGGCTGTTCCGAGGTCCATCTCTGAAATTATCCGCGAAGAGAAAGGGAGGCTAAGGGTAGGGATTGGAGAGTTCGACCGCGTCCTGGGAGGTGGGATCGTTTCCGGATCGGTCATCCTGGTCGGGGGAGATCCGGGGATTGGGAAATCGACCCTCCTCCTGCAGATGATGAACCAGTTGGCCCAGAAAGGGCAGAGGATCCTCTACGTCTCTGGAGAGGAATCTCCTCAGCAGACAAAGATGAGAGCAGACCGATTAGGTGTTGCCTCTCCTCAGCTTTTTGTTGTCTCAGAGACTTCTTTGGAGAAGATTCTCCAGGATATCCAGAACCTCAAGCCTTCTGCCGTCGTGGTCGATTCCGTTCAGACAGTCTACTCTTCCGACCTTCCCTCTCCCCCGGGCTCGGTCACCCAAGTGAGGGAGGCATCGAGTCGATTGCTCTATCTGGCGAAGCATCTCTCCATTCCCATCTTTCTTGTAGGACATGTGACGAAGGAGGGTTTCATTGCAGGTCCGAAGGTTCTGGAGCACATGGTCGATACGGTCCTCTATATTGAGGGAGAAGCCAACTATGCGTTTCGCATCTTGAGGGCTGTCAAAAATCGTTTTGGATCGACCAATGAGATTGGAGTTTTTGAAATGAAGGAATCCGGATTGGTGGAGGTGCCGAACCCATCCGAATTCTTTCTCTCAGGTCGGACTCAGCCTTCATCCGGATCGGTGGTCATCGCCGGTCTCGAAGGATCGAGACCCATTCTCGTGGAACTTCAAGCCCTGGTCGTTTCCACACCCTTTGCTGTGCCGAGGAGGACTGCCCAAGGGATCGACCCCAATCGAGTTTCTCTTCTTGTAGCCGTCATGGAGAAAAGACTGGGAATCCGGTTGATCAATCATGACATTTTCTTAAATGTGGCAGGGGGAATCAAGGTGGATGAACCTGCGGCCGATCTGGGGGTCATCTGCGCGATCGCTTCGAGTTCCAAAGACAGATTGATCAACCCTGACCTTTTCGTTTTTGGCGAGGTTGGGCTTGGGGGAGAAGTGAGAGGGGTCACACAGTCCGAGGCCAGGGTGAGGGAAGGCGCCAGACTCGGATTTAAGCGATGTGTGCTCCCGAGACAGAATCGGGAGAAGATGAAGGTGATGGAGGGCATTGATCTGGTGGGCGTTCAAACTGTGCGAGAGGCGATGGAGGTACTGCTCAAAGGGAATACGGTCGATAGGTGATTGACAAATCTACGAGCTTTGGTATCCTTGGGGTGTCAGTCCAATATACGACAGGAGGTGAAAGCCCATGACTTCGTGGAAATTTTTCAGGAACTCTGTTGTACTGGCCCTGGTCTCTGTCATGCTCATCCAGGTGAGCGCCTGTGGGTACATCCTTTATCCAGAGAGGAGAAATCAACCCTTGGGCGGGAATATTGATCCGGGAGTGGCGATCTTGGACGGCTTAGGACTGCTTCTTTTCATCATCCCGGGTCTGGTCGCTTTCATTGTCGATTTCACAACTCACACCATCTATTTTCCACCCGGTAAAAAGGCCTCCTTTCCTGGGGAGGGTGAGGTAAAGATGACTGTCGTTCATGTCCCACCGGACCAATTTAACCAGAGGGGGATTGAGTTGATCGTGAGCAAGGAAGTGGGCAAGACGGTCCGGTTAGACGGGCCGGAGGTGAAGGTATATCCCATCGACGACATCGGCCATCTGCCGCAGGAATCGATGAAATACATGAGGTAATGGAAGGGGAGAACCGCTCCACTACTTCGTTGGGTGAGGTTCAACCGAGAGAGATTGGAGGGAGACCATACATATCTCATTCGACCCTCACCCAACTTGGGTCTGCACCGTATTCTTCGGCCTGTCTTGGGAGAACGTGCTGTAGCATATTCCTTGCCTCATCCACCTGGCTTTTGTGGCTCTTTACGTTTTCCTCCAGGACCTTTATCTCTTCTTGCAACCTGCGCTGCAGACTCTTGGGCTTCAATCTTGCGTCTTCGAGTTCCTTCTGCTTAGCCCTCAAAGCCACCTGAGCAGCCTCGTGCCCTTTTTGAGCGTTGATCAGTTTTTGCTTCCACTCCATAGCCTTGCTTCGCCACCAGTCCTCCCCTCGGCCCAGAATATCTTTCCTTTCGGCAAAAGACCGAGGAGACGGCTTCTCCTCTGGCGGTTTGGGAGAGGGGAGGGCCTCCGTGGGAACTTCCCTCTTTTTTACCTGGTCCTGATATTTTTCAGGAATCTTGCCGAAGTCATCCGTGAAGTGGACCGTTCCCTTCTCATCGACCCATTGGTACGTTTCCTGGGTCCCACCGACCAAGGGGATGAGGATCAATCCAACCAAGAGAAAGAGCACTCTTCTTTTCATAGGCCGCTCCGTCGTTCGATTGCGGATTTCGGATTGTGGATAGATTTCGGTCCGCATTCCGCCGCGGGGTTAATGCACCTCCGCCCAATTCCTACCGGATTGGATAGATACTTTCAGTGGCACAGAGAGCTCCATCACCCCCTCCATCTCCTTCTGGATCATAGGAAGCGCGGCTTGCGTTTCTCCCTCTGGCACCTCAAAAACCAGTTCGTCATGGACTTGCATGATCATTTTCGTTGACAGATGCAGAGCTTCGATCCGGTTCTGGATACGGATCATGGCGACTTTGATAATATCTGCGGCCGTGCCTTGGAGCGGTGTGTTGATCGCCATTCTCTCGGAGGCTTGGCGGATGGCGGCCGTGGGGGATTGGATATCCGGTAGATAGCGTCGCCTCTGGAGGAGGGTTGTGACATACCCCTTTTGTCTGGCCTCCTCCAGGCTTTTTTCGATGTAGATTCGGACGCCAGCATATTTTTCGAAGTAGGCGTCGATGTAGGCCTGAGCTATCTTCGGGTCAATGTTCAACTGCTGGGCCAGACCATAGGCGCTCATACCGTAAATGATTCCGAAATTGATCACCTTGGCTTCCCTTCTCATGGTGGGGTTCACCCTTTCCATGGGGACACCGAAAATCTCCGAGGCTGTCCTGGCGTGGATGTCTTCATCCTTCTTGAAGGCGTCGAGAAGCCTTTCATCCTGGGAGAGGTGAGCCAGGAGCCGCAATTCAATTTGGGAATAGTCTGCCGATGCCATAACCCATCCCTCCTCAGGGATGAAGGCCTGGCGGATCCGACCTCCTTCCTCGGTGCGAATGGGAATGTTCTGCAAGTTCGGATCGCTCGAAGAGAGCCTTCCGGTGGCTGTGACCGTTTGGTTGTAGGAAGTGTGGACCCGTCCAGTCTTTGGGTGGACCAACTTGGGAAGGACGTCGATGTAAGTGGATTTGAGTTTGCTCAGGTTGCGGTAAGCCAGGACCTCGAGGGGAAGTTCGTGTTGTAGCGAGAGCTTCATCAACACATCCACATCGGTGGAGTAGCCGGTCTTGGTTCTCTTGACCACCGGGAGTCTCAATTTCTCAAAAAGAATTCTGCTCAGTTGCTGGGAGGAGTTGATGTTGAAGACCTCTCCCGCCAGGACATAGATTCGTTCTTCCTTCTGTTGAAGTTGAATTTCGATCTCCTTTGAAGATTCGCGGAGGAGATCGACATCGATCTTCACTCCGTTCATCTCCATCTTGGCCAGGACGATCAGAAGAGGCATCTCCACCTGATCGAAGAGCTCCTTGAACCCTCCTTCAGCCAATCGTGGAAGAAGAAGCGTCGACAACTGGAGCGTCACATCTGCATCCTCACAGCTATAATCCCTTGCTTTTTCGAGGTCGAGCTGCTCGAAGGCAAGTGCCTTTGTCCCCCTCCCCACGACCTCCTCGTACTCTGTCACGGAACGATCCAAATACTCTCGAGCGATCTCGCCTAGGTTGTGATTGTGTTTGGTCGGATTGAGGAGGTAGGAAGCGATCATGGTGTCGGCCTCCATGCCCTGGAGTTCGACGCCGTAGCGCTTTAAAACGATCCAGTCGTATTTAAGGTTCTGACCCACCTTCTTCGATGCCTTATCTTCCAAAAGTGGCTTCAACTGTTCCAACACCCAAGGGAGAGGGAGCTGCTGAAGTTCTTCCTTCGGCTCATGGCCCACGGGGATATAGAAGGCCTGATGGGGGACATAGGAGAGGCTCAGGCCAACCAGTTCGGCCCACATGGGATGGGGCGAGGTGGTCTCCAGGTCGATGGCAAAACGTTCGGCCCCTCGCAAGGCTTCGAGCAAACTTAGGAACTCCCTCTCTTCGACGATCAGGCGGTAGTCCCTCGGGTAAATGGGTTTTTCTTCTGGAAGTTCTTTCAGGAGTTTGTTGAATTCCAATTCTTTGAAGAGTTCCCTTAGTCTCTTCAAGTCGGGGGGCGAAAGGGCAGAGGCGCTCAGAGAATAGTCGATCGGAAGATCCGTGTGGATCATCGCCAGTTGTCGGCTCAGCCGTGCCTGTTCTCCATAGGTCTTCAGGTTCTCCCTGACTTTCTTCTTGGGAACCTGCTCGAGGTGGGCCAGGATATTGTCGATCGATCCAAAGGCCTTGATCAATTCGGTCGCTGTCTTCTCGCCGATCCCAGGGACCCCGGGGATGTTATCAATAGCATCGCCGCAAAGCCCCATCACTTCCGCGACCTGCTCCGGAGGGACGCCAAAGCGCTGGATCACTTCCTCCACCTTGTACCTTTTCTCCTTCATGGTATCGTACACTTCGATCCGGTCGCTCACGAGCTGGAGGATGTCTTTGTCCCCCGTAATGATCACGACGTCCACTTCGTTCTCCAGCTTCTTGGCGAGCGTGCCAATGACATCATCCGCCTCGTATCCCTCGATCTCCAGGCTGGCAATGCGATAGGCCTCCACGATCCTCTTGATGTAGGGAATCTGGAGAGCCAGGGCCTCTGGCATCGCCGGGCGGTTGGCCTTGTACTCTTGATAGACCTGGCTTCGAAATGTGGGTGCCTTTGAATCGAAGACAACGATGAGGTAATCTGGACGGTGTTCCTTGATGACCTTGAGCAGCATCTGGGTGAACCCCAAAGCGGCATTTGTCGGGAGCCCCTTGGAATTGGAAAGATGAGGGATGGCGTAGAAGGCCCGAAAGACGTAAGACGATCCGTCAATGAGATAGAGGCGAGGACGATCGGACATCACTTGTCGAAGCACCCCATTCACGAGCAAGCCCTATGAGATGGCAAGGAAAGCTACAGCGGAACGTTCGTATGGACCCGGTTTCCTCCCAAATGCTTAGCCGCATACATCGCGTCATCGGCCGACTTAACGAATCTCTCCAAGTCGAAACCCTCTCTGAACTCGGCCAGCCCAACGCTGACGGTAATCTCGTGAAAACCGGTTTCTTTGATGGTTTGGCGGATTCGCTCGGCAATGAACATCGCCTGTTCAAGGGAGGCGCCGATGAGGAGGACGGCAAACTCGTCTCCACCGTACCGGTAACCAGAATCGACATTGTGTCGGATCGAGTGTTGGATGATCTCTCCGATCTTCTTCAACACCCGATCGCCCTCGATATGGCCGTAGGTGTCATTGTACCTTTTGAAGTTATCGACGTCCAACATCAAGAGGGAAAGGGAGGTTTTCTGACGTGTCAAACGGGTCAATTCCGATTCCAGCGTTTTGAAAAAATGGCGGTGGTTGTAAAGACCCGTCAGATCATCGGTAATCGAAAGTCTCCTTACCTCCTCTTCCAGTTTCTCTTTCTCCGCCAGCGTGCGAGACTTTTCGATGGCCTGATTCACGATATGGATGAGATGTTCGTTCTCGAAAGGTTTCTTGACGAAGTCGGAGGCGCCCTCCTTGAGAGCCTGGATGGCGTTATCCACCGTCGCAAAAGCCGTGAGCATGATGACGCTTTGAATCGGATTGATCATTCGAATCCGCCTCAGTGCCTCGTTGCCATCGATCCCTGGGAGGTTGATATCCATGAGCACGACATCCGGTTTTTCTTCTTCGACTTTTTTCACCCCTTCTTCACCGGTGGCCGCTAAAATCACTTCATAGCCCTCAAAGGAGAGGAGCTTCTGGATGATCTCCAAGGTATCCGGCGCATCGTCAACAATCAGGATTTTCCCCTTCGGAGGCTTAGGTCTCGGTCGATTTTCCATCTCTGCTCTCTCCCGAGAACGGCAGGGTGAAATAGAAACTGGATCCCTTTCCTAAGAGGGACTTGGCCCATATCTTCCCCCCGTGTTCTTCGACGAGTCGCTTGGCAATCGCTAGGCCCAATCCCGTTCCCCCGTGTTTACCACCCTCGACTTGGTAGAATTCCTCGAAGATCTTCTCGATCTCATCCTCGGGGATACCGATCCCCGTATCTCGAATTTCGTGGAGGACAAAGTTGTCCATCCGCCTGGCGGTGACGGTGACCTCTCCTCCATCCCCTGTAAATTTGAATGCATTGAAAAGGAGATTGATGAAGATGTCATGAAGCCTTCCTCTGTCCGCATAGACCCGGAGGTCTTTTGGGATATCCACTTGGATGCTGAGATTCTTATCGACCGGCTTGACCTCGTTGATGTAGCCCTGGACCACCTCGAAAAGCGGGATGACCTCCCGGGAGAGAAGAAGGCGACCCGATCGGATTCGGGTCAGATTGAGCATATGGTCCATCGTCCCCTGAATTCGGTTTGTATTTCTCTGGATCGTGAGGAGATAGGGTTTCAGAGTTTCTGGAACCTTTCCCTCTTTCTCGGAGAGGATGAAATCGATATTCGCCTTGATGGCCGTGAGGGGAGTTTTTAGTTCGTGGGAAGCCGTGCCAATGAACTTCATCCGGGCCTCGTCCATCTCCCTCAGCTCCCGGTTCATCATCTCCAATTCTTTTTTGGCCGATTGGAGGTCATCGAGCATCTTCAGTGTCGAAGTCCTTGCACGGTTGAGCTCCCGAATGTTCTCCTCCAAGAGGCGTGTTCGTTCCTCCACCTTCTTCTCGAGATCGGCTCTCGAAGCCTTGAGCTGAAGGGTCATCTGGTTGAAAGCCCTCGCCAGGTCCCCGATCTCATCCCTTGAGTCGATGTCGACGTTGTAGATTAACTCTCCCCTGGCCACAATCTCTGTCGCTGCCACCAGCTTTTCGATCGGACGGAGCAAGATTCGGGTCAGGAAAATCGTGAAAAGGATGCCCAGGCAGAGGATCCCCAGCGTCACCAGAAGAATATCTCTTTTCAAGGCATTCAATTTCGCTCGGTAGCGATGCAGGGAGAATCCCATCTGAATCGTCCCGATGGGTCGCCCCTCGGGTGATTGCAAGGGGTGAGAGAATCGGTAGATCAGACCGGACCCGGGGATGGGTTCCTTCTTCACAGCGGTGGCCAATTCTCTCCCCGTTCGATCCAGAAGGGTGCATTGCACGATGTTCTCGTCCTCGACAATCGTTTGCACCTGACGTTCCAAGAGCCTCGGGTCGTCGAGGCCGATTCCGTAACGAAAGATCGGAGTCAAGGCGTTCGCGAGGGACCGCCCGTAAGCCTCCATTTCACCCATCAGAAGGGTTTTCTCTCGCGCCAGAAAAAATGATCCGAACGCGACCGCAGCCATCGTAACCAGAAAGATCATGGCGAGGATCAGTTTGACCGTCAGACTGATTCGAAACCGGAAAAGGGATCGAAATCGGCTCATACGTGATGGGGTTCGTAGATACAATAGGGTTCTTCACCCATGTAGTCACCGAGGCTCTCGTAGGCCCTCGCCCGACAGCCTCCGCAGACTTTCCTGTATTCACAGATACCGCATTTCCCCTTGTAACCATCCGTGTTTCGAAGGTTGAGAAAGATCGGGGATTTCTCCCAAATCTCATTGAAGGACTGTTTCCTCA
>FWPV01002897.1_pt1 | contig 40452 bp, 53 predicted proteins | sample 2228371 | NCBI WGS metagenome assembly FWPV01 (sample SAMEA103939776, study PRJEB20133) | metagenome
TTTTTACTTAAAAGGGAAAAATTTTTAAACACAAATTTAAATGAATTCAATCTATACCATATTTCACACACATTCTCCTAATAGTGTTTAATTCAATAAAATTTTTAAAGGTTTTTTCTGTGCCAATTCCAAGCAGTATAAATAATATCCTTTAAGCTACAATATTTAGGATACCATCCTAATACTTTATTTATTTTTTCTGAACTTGCAATAAGTCTCTCAGGGTCACCCTCTCTTCTTCCACAATTCCTTATTTTTATAGGCATTTTTGTTACTTCTTTAGCCACTTCAATAACTTCATAAACTGAATATCCATCTCCATTTCCCAAATTAAAAACTTCACTTTTCATACCATCTCTTAGACTTTCAAGTGCAAGTATATGAGCATTTGCAAGGTCTGTAACATGAATGTAATCCCTTATACATGTTCCATCTGGTGTATTATAATCTGTTCCAAACACTTGAACCTCTTCTAAAACACCAAGAGCAACTTTTAAAACAATAGGAATAAGATGAGTTTCTGGATTGTGTTTTTCTCCAATTTTTGCGCTTTCATCTGCTCCAGCAGCATTAAAATATCGCAAGGAAACATACTTTAATCCATATGCACTATCAAATCTTTTTAATGCATTTTCAATTACTAATTTTGTTTCGCCATAAGTGTTAGTTGGATTAGTTGGTGCATCTTCTTTAATAGGAATATCCTCTGGTTCACCATATACAGCCGCTGTTGATGAAAAAATAAAATATTTTATCCCACATTCAATTAGACAATTCAGTAAATTAATTGTTTCAACCACATTATTGTTAAAATATTTTAATGGATTGGTTACAGATTCAGGGACTATTGAATCTGCAGCAAAATGCATAACTGCATCAATTTTACAATCTTTCAAAATTTTTCTCATAAGTGATTTATTACCAACATTACCTTTAAAAAATTTTCCACCAAGGACAAACTCTTTATAACCTTTATAAAGGTTGTCAACAACATAAACATTATATTCCCTTTTTAGCAATTCCAAAACTGTGTGTGATCCAATATATCCAGCTCCACCAGTAATTAAAACATTTTTCATATTTCTGTTTTCTGAAAACTAAATTATTTAATTCCCAAAATATTCATTTATTGATGAACAAATATACTCCTGCTTTCTTCTATTTAATTTAGGAAAAATTGGTATCGATAAAATTTCTGAGCAAAATTTCTCTGTATTTCTTAGATTTTCTGCTTTGTAATTATAATTCTTTATAACTGGCTGTAAATGAGCAGGTATGGGATAATGAATCTCGGAATTTATTCTTTTATATCTCAAGTAGTTTTTTAATTTATCCCTATCCTTTTTGCATCTAACTACAAAAAGGTGATAAACATGTTTTGCCCACGATTCTTCAATAGGTAAATCAATAAAATTAGTTGTAATATTATTTATATAAAATCTTGCTATATCCCTTCTTTTACTATTAAAAAATTCAAGTTTATTTAATTGTTGAATCCCTATTGCAGCTTGTATCTCATTAAATCTAAAATTGAAACCGAGCATTTCATGGGTATATCTATCACTTCTTCCATGGTCTCTGAGCTTTAATACCTTATAATAAACTTCTTCATCATTTGTTGTAATCATGCCTCCTTCACCACAAACCGTCAAATTTTTGGAGGGGTAAAATGAAAAGCAAGCTATATTGCCTAAACTTCCTACCTTTTTTCCTTCAAATTCAGCCCCATGCGCCTGACAACAATCTTCTATAACAAATAATGAATTTTTTCGCGCAAATTCGCTTACTTCATCCATCTTCGCAGGATGTCCATAGATATGAACAGGAATTATTCCTACTGTTTTTTTGGTTAACTTAGCCTTCATATCATCGATATCAACAGTATAATTAGAAGAAACATCTACAAAAACAGGAATACATTTAAGCATTAAAATAGGCTCAACTGTCGGGAAGGCTGTAAATGAAGGGACAAGAATTTCATCCCCCTCCTTTGCTCCAATTGCAAGAAGAGATAAAAAAATAGCAGCCGTTCCTGATGAGACACATATAGCAAATTTAGTTCCAATGAATTCAGAGAACCTTTTTTCAAACTTTTCTGTATATTTACCAAGTATATACCTTTTTGATTTTAATGCTTTTATAGCTGCAATTCTAATTTCTTTGTTAACAAAAGGCTCAGAGAGAGGTATATGCATGATTTGATCTCTTAATTAAATCTTTTACCACACAATGAAACTACTTAAAAGACGTATCAATAATATTGCACAAAATATGGCAGATAAGTATGTGGACTTCCTGTATTCTTGGAGTACTCATTGAAGGAACACTAATAATTACATCTGTATAACTTTCTATCTCTTCTATATTTCTCCCCACCAAACATATTGTTTTACCTTTTAATTCCTTGGCAGCAATTAATGCATTTATTATATTCTTTGACTTGCCTGAAGTAGTTATCCCAACCAATGTATCATTTCTGGTCATTAAAGCTTTTACTTGCCTTTCAAATATTGTATCAAAATTAAAATCATTAGAAATAGCTGTAATTATTGAAGTGTTTACATTTAATGCAATTGCAGGCAAAGGACTTCTATCTTTTTTAAATCTTCCTACCAATTCAGCTGCCATGTGTTGAGCATCTGCAGCACTTCCTCCATTACCACATATAAGTACTTTGCCTTTACTTTTTAATGAATTTATTATTAGCTCAGAAGCGGAAAAAATTGGATTTATTAAGTTTTCAATTGCTAATTTTTTTAAGTTAAAACTCTCTTCTATATCTTTATATATTAAATCTTTTATTTCTTTAAATACCATTTTCCTGTGCAAACACAAAAGGTGGTTTTTTAAAACCTGCCGCTGCCATCATCGCTAAATCTATAGTCTTTCTATCTGCTATTCCTTCATTTTCACAATCCCTTGCTTCCATAACTGCAGCAGTCATTATCCTTTTAGCAATATCTAAATTTTCTGTGCTTGAATTGTCAATATTCTTCGGATACTTATAAAAACCCTCGTTTGTTTTTAAACCTAATTTATTCTGATTTACTAATTTAAAAATAGTGTCTGGAACATAAAATCTTTTATTATAGCCTTTTGTCAATACCTGCAATGTATAGTATACAACATCCAGTCCAAGACTATCTGCCAAAGAAAATGGTCCAACCGGCAAGCCTATATCTTGATGAATCATTGATTTATCTATTATTTCAATATCAATGCCTTCTTCATAACATTTAACCGCCTCAAGTAAAAGGGCACACAATATTCTATTTACTAAAAAACCAGGAGTATCTTTCACCACAACCGGAATTTTTCTGATATCTTTGCAAAACGATAAAACTTCACTTATTATTTTTTCTTCCGTTTGTCTTCCTTTAACAACTTCAACAAGTCTCATAATAGTTGCTGGATAAAAAAAATGCATTCCTAAAAATCTTTGTGGATAACTAAGAAAGGAAGCAATTTGAGAAATAGAAAGTCCTGATGTATTTGTAGCTAAAATTGCTTCTTTTGAACACAGAACATCTATTTCTTTTAAAACAGAAGTTTTAAGTTCAATATTTTCATTAACTGCTTCTATTATTAAATCTAAATTAATAAAATCATCATACTCAAGTGTTGGAATTAATAACTTTAACTTATTTTTATATTCCTCTTCCGTTAATTTTCCCTTTTTTAAGTATCTTAAAAAGAAAGTTTTACATTTTTCTAATGCATTTTCAAGAATTTGGGAACTGACATCTTTAATAACTACATATTTATTAAAAAACAAAAGCATGCATGCAATTTCAGCCCCCATTAATCCAGCACCAACGATTCCAACTTTATTGATTTTTCTCATTTTTTGAAGGTTCAGAAAGAAACTTTTGAACTGTAATTCCTTCTTTCAAAATTGTTATATCACCATTTTTTAAACATATCCTTATGGTTTCACCAGGATTAAATCCTTCATACAACAGTTTTTCGGCAAGGGGGTCTTCTATTAACCTTTGTATTACACGCCTTAAAGGTCTTGCCCCTTGATTTTTATTATACCCCTTTCTCACCAATACTTCTTTTACACTATCTTCTACTTCAATACTAATTCCCTTTTCTTTAAGCCTATTATTTAAGTTGTTTATAAAAATGTCCGAAATTTTCATAACATCTTCAAAACTAAGTTGTCTGAAAACAATTATTTCATCAATTCTATTTAAGAATTCAGGTCTAAAGACCCTTTTTAATTCTCTTAAAACTTTACCTTTCATTGTTGAATATTCTTTTATAGTTGAAAAATATTCTTGGGCAGATGATTTCTTTAATCCCAATGTTTCATCATCAGAAATAAACTCTGTTCCTATATTAGATGTCATTATAATAATTGAATTTTTAAAATATGTTTTTTTCCCTTTTGCACTGGTTAAAACGCCATCTTCCATGATTTGAAGCAATATGTTAAAAACTTCACTATGAGCCTTTTCAATTTCATCAAATAAAATTACACAATATGGTTTTCTTCTAACCACATCTGTAATTTGACCTCCTTCTTCATATCCAACATAGCCCGGCGGTGCACCAATTAACCTTGAAACTGTGTGTTTTTCTGTATATTCGGACATATCAATTCTAATTAAGGCTGATTCATCTCCAAAGAGAAATCCTGCAAGAGCTTTAGCTAATTCAGTTTTCCCAACTCCTGTAGGACCGCAAAACAAAAATGTTCCAGTAGGACGATTTGCTTCTTTTATTCCAACTCTTGAGCGCCTTATTGCCTTCGAAATAATAGAAATAGCCTCATCTTGACCTACTATTCTACTGGATAACATTTTTTCCATTTCAAGTAACTTAACAGATTCTGTCTCTTTCAATTTTGTAACAGGTATTGAAGTCCACGCATAAACAACTTCTGAAACATCATCTTCTGTTACTACAGGTAACTTTTTTATACTTTCATTATTTTGTATTTCTTTTGTCATCTCACTTATTTGATTTTGAAGGTTTATTTCTCTGTCTCTAAGTTCAGCAGCAAGTTCAAAACGTTGAGAAATTATAGCTTCTTTTTTTTCTTTTTTTACTCTTTTTAGTTCATTTTCTAATTCAGTTAATTGGGGAAATGAATCTATAGACTTTATTTTAACTCTTGCACAAGTTTCATCAATTAAATCAATTGCTTTATCGGGCAATAACCTATCTGTTATGAATCTATAAGAAAGATTAACCGCATGTTTTATTGTATTATCAGGAATAATTACTTTGTGATGCTCTTCATATTTACCTCTTATTCCCTTAAGTATTTTAATTGTTTCATCTATAGTAGGTTCATTAACCATTATAGGCTGAAATCTTCTCTCCAATGCTCCATTGCGTTCAATATATTTTTTATATTCATCCAGAGTAGTTGCGCCAATGCATTGGAGTTCACCTCTCGCCAATGCAGGTTTTAACATATTTGAAGCGTCAATCGCACCTTCAGCAGCACCTGCACCTATAACCGTATGTAGTTCATCGATAAAAAGTATTATTTTTCCCTGAGATTTTCTAATTTCTTCAACGATATGTTTTAGCCTTTCTTCAAATTCACCTCTATATTTTGTGCCTGCAATAATGGCTCCTATATCAAGAGAAATTATTCTTTTTCCTCTTAAAACAAAAGGAACTTCTTCATTTACAATCTTTTGAGCCAAACCTTCAACTATTGCCGTTTTCCCAACTCCCGGTTCTCCAATTAAAACAGGATTATTTTTCGTCCTTTTACTTAATATTTGTATAATTCTTTCAATCTCCCTTTCTCTACCAATTACAGGATCAAGTTTATTTTGATTAGCAAGTTCAACTAAATCACGGCTATATTCAGTTAGTATTGAATGCTTTTTCTTTTCACCTATCCGAGGTGCAGATACTAAAACTGATTCACCTTCAAGATAAATATGGACTTGCCTCCTTACTTTTTCTAAATCTAACCCAGCATCAGTTAATATTTTCGAAGCAATACTATTTTTTTCTCTAATAAGTCCCAATAAAATATGTTCTGTTCCAATATGAGTGTGCCCTAAAATTCTTGCTTCTTCAAAAGAATATTCTAAAACCCTTCTGGAAGAAGGTGTAAAATTAATTTCTTTAGATTTCTTCTTTTTTTGAGGAATTAAAAAATCAAATAAATTATTATAAACTATTTTTAAATCAACTATACCCGATAAAACTTTAGTTGCTATGCAATTTTTTTCTTCGAGAATTCCAAACAAAATATGCTCTGTATCTACAAAATCATGATTTAGCTCTTTTGCTTTTTCCTGAGCACTCAATATTATTTTACGAGCTTGTTCCGTAAATCTTTCCCACATTTGTCATTCCCTCTTATTATTAAAAATCTATACCACAATTTGAACAAAACTTAGAGTCACTTGGTGACTTTTCTCCACACAATTTACAAATTATAAAATTTTCATCTCCTTCTTTAATCTCAACTTCTTCTTTAGTCTTAATGCCCAAATTAACTGTTTCCTGTTCTTTATCTTTTTCAATCTCTTTACTTATTTCCTTTTCGGGCTCCTTACTTAATGATTTAATAGGTGAACCACATGTTCCACAAAAATCACTACCTGCTTCATTTTCCATACCACAAACCTGGCATAATTCAGAAGCTGCTATTTGTGATGGAACTTCTCCAGTAGGTTCTGGAGTTTTTATATCTTTTCCAATTACAGCCCCACAAAAACCACAAAATTGACTCCCAGGCTCTAAATCAGCACCGCATTGGAAACAAAACTTGCTGTCGATTGCCTTTTCCTCTTGAACAAAAGAACTTTCATCAACTCCTTTAGCCTCTAAATTAAAAACTTCAGAATCTTTTGGCTCGCTTATAGATTCAGAAACACCAAGACCAACCAAAGCTTCAGCATAATCTTGCCTGATTTCTGCCCCACAATTGCTACAAAAAGCATCATCTTTAGAATTCATTGCATTGCATTGTTTACAAAAAATTTTCTCTTCTTGTTGCTCTTCTACGAAACTCTTCACCATCAATTTGGTTCCACAGGAACCACAAAATGTATCTCCTTCAAACAACTCACTTCCACAAGTAGGGCATTTTGAAACAATATCTTGTGTCTTCTTCTCAGTTTTGAAAGCCTGAAGTTGGCCCTTGTCTTCTTCTAACACACTTCCACATTCCATGCAATATGTAAAATCTTTTGGGAAGTTTATTTTACAGAAAATACATATCATCCTGTTCCCCTTTTATTAATAATTACTTCCATATAACAATCGTCTTGATTTATCAGAACATCTTGATTCTGGCATATTTTTTATTATAAAATTAAAATGATTTTTAGCAAGCATTATAGCATTATTTTTTAAATATATTTCCCCAACTTTATACCTTAACTCAAAGTCAAAAGGGTTTAATAATAAAGCCTGTTCATAGAAATCAATTGCTGATAAAACATCGTTGCTACTCTCTTTAATTTCTCCTCGTAATTTACATACAGTAGCTTGCATATCATTTAGTGTATCTAATTCTTCAATTTCTTTATTTGCGAACTCAAATTTTTTTAATTTTATAAGCGCTTTTATTTTTAAGATTTTCATATCCTTCGAGATTTCTTTCAACTCACTTAATAATTTTACAACTTCATTATAGTTTCCAATTTCTAAATTGCTTTTACACAACCCTAAAATAGCATTTTCATCTTCTTTATTTAACTCATGAGCCTTTTTATAATAAAAAAGAGCTCTATTATAAATTTCCTTTTCAAAATAACAATCAGCCAAAAATAAATTTATTGTGAACAAATTCTCATTCTCTTCTAATAAATCTTCAAATAAATTAATCGCACTGCCAATAAATCCAAATTTCATTAAAATATACCCTTTACAAAATTTATTAGAAGGGTTATTCTGGTTTTTTTGAGATGCATAATTCTGGAATACCCCTATGTTGGGAACTAAATTGTTTTCAACCACATAATTTAATTTTTTTATTGCTTCTTCAATATTAGAATGTGAATATAAACCTTCGGCTTCACTTATATAATCTTCCCACGATTTTTCTCCTTTGTTCTTAATGTCCTTTGTTTGCAATCTTTCATTACCTTCTTCATTTTTTTCATTAACTGAAGTATTTACCTCACTTTCAGATATAAAACCATATCTTCTTTGAACCTCTTCTATCTTCGTTATTGAACCTTTCAAAAGTTTTATATAATGATTTACTTCTGTAGTATAAAATCTTAATTTCAAACCTAATGTTTGAATTTCGTCCTTTTCAAGCGAAATCGACAACTTTCTATCAATATCTTCTATCTTTTTTAAAAGGTCTTTAACATAATGAATAACCATCTATAAAAACCATCAAATTTTTGTATTAGCAAAGAACTTTTAACTTCAGATATTTCCTGATTTCTTTAATTGATTTACATAATTTAGTTGCAGATCTGAAATTATACTTTGTATTGTTCTTTTTTCTTCACTTTTTAAAAATGTAGATATTTTTTCAAATATTAACATTAAAACATCAATTCCTAATTTTGCCTGGGGGAAATCCTGAACAATTAAATTAGTTTGAGGATGAGCAATTAATCCTATTTTAATATATATTTGACTCCGTAAAATCTCAATCATCCATTTTAAAGTATTTACAATATCTATTTCTATGGGTTCTTCTGTTGTATTGCCTGATGCTTCTTTATTGCCGTTTTCTACCTTCGATTCTTTTTGCTCTTCATTATTTACATTTTTATCATTACTCCCTTCTCTTTTATCAACAACCTTATATTGCCATTGATTTTTAGCATCATCCATTATTCAATTCTCCTTTTACATCTCAGAATAATTTTACTATAATTAATTTTACAATTTTCGCCCTAAATTTCAACAAAAATGAAGTGTTTGAAATGTAATACTGAAAACTTAAATTCTAACAGGTATTGTAAAAAATGTGGTTATTTCCTGGAGAATTTAAAAAAAGAAGACTATTCTTATGATTCTTTCACTCCTAACACAGAAATTTCTGAAAATAATTCCCATGAAGAATCAGGAATAAAAAAAACAGATGAAAATTCTTCCAATCTTAACTTTTCTTTTCCCGTTTCACCTCATCCTCTTCTCACAGGTTTTTCAAATACAAATTTTAAGCGGAAAAAAAGTTTTTTTGAATATTTAAAAACAAGATTTTTCTTATTTAATAAACTTTTAAAAGTGGATATTCGAAAAATTAAAAATTAATTATCTTAAGTGGGTGGTACTGGACTCGAACCAGTGACCTCCTGCACGTCAAGCAGACATTCTCCCACTGAACTAACCACCCAAAAAAATAAGGCGACGCCCGGATTCGAACCGGGGAATCAAGGATTTGCAGTCCTCCGCCTTGGCCAGCTTGGCTACGTCGCCAAAAGCGGAAAACGGGTTTCGAACCCGCGACCTTCGGCTTGGGAAGCCGACGCTCTACCTACTGAGCTATTTCCGCAGAGTTTTCTCCTTCTTTATAATATTTTATACTTTAAATGTTGTCAATTATAATTTCAATTATCTTTTTATTTTCTTTTATTTTATTTGAAAAAAAAATATTTTTTTGTAATAATTTTTCTCATGTTATACATAAAAGAAAAGCTTCATGAGGATATAACTATATTATCACTTTACGGGGATTTAGATTATAAATCTGCTCACCAGCTAAAAATTAAATTAGATTCATTAGTAAAATTAGGAAGGCAGAAAATAATTATAAACATGAAGCACATTAATGTTCTTGATAGTTCAGGTGTAAATTCACTTGTATATGGGCAAAAACTTATAAATCCGTTTATGGGGGATCTAAAATTAGCCTGTCTATCTCCAAGAAATACAAATGTTATTGTAGCTCTTGAATTAGATAAAATTTTTTCTATTTTTAGTTCTGAGGAAGGAGCACTGAGAAGTTTTCTTTCTGAAATACCAACAATTCACTAATCTACAAAACCAACTTTTGCCATCAGCGCCCCATCTCCTCGACGTGGATGCATTTTCACAACTCTCAAATATCCCCCATTCCGTTCTTTATATTTTGGGACATAAACTTCTAAAAGATTTTTTAATGCTCTTTTATCATTTATTATTTTTAAAATCTGTCTCCTTGAATTTAGATCTTCTTGCTTCGCTTTAGTAATTAGTTTTTCTGCTATTTTTTTAAGTTCTTTTGCTCTTGCAAAAGTAGTTATAACTCCACTTTTACTAATAAACAAGCCATTTACAAGGCTTTTTAATAGAGCTTTCCTCTGATCTGCTGGTTTTGAAAGTTTTCCTTTTTTCCTTAGATGCCTCATAATTTAAGATTCCCTTAAAAATAACCCTAATTCAAATAATTTTGATTTAACTTCAAGTAGTGATTTTTGCCCAAAATTCTTCAACGACTTTAAATCTTCTTCTGAAAGTTGTATCAATTGTTCAATAGTATCAATATTTAACTTTTTTAGGCAATTATATGCCCTTACAGATAAGTCTAATTCATCAATACTTTTTTTAAGATCAATAGCCTTTTTAGTTTCAACAACTTCTTTTTGTTTAATTTCTTCTTTTATTCTATCGTAAAACCCAGTAAAGTAATTAAATTGGCTCTTTAAAATATTTGATGCATCAGTCAAAATTTCATAAGGTTCTACACTTCCATTTGTTCTTATGTGAATGTTGACCTTTTCACACTCTACTCCATATCCAGTTCTACTTGGCTCAACATCAAATTTCACCAATTTTACTGGAGAAAAGGAAGTATTTAAGTATATTAATCCATCCTTAGGGGGTGGCATTGATGGATCTTCTTTGAAATGGCTGGCAAAAACAAAACCTCTACCTTTTTTTGCTCCAAGTTCTATTTTTAACTCTACAGACTCGGATGTCACCGTTGCTATTTTATATGTTGGATCAAAAATTTCAACATCTCTATTTGGCTGAATATCTCCTGCAGTAATAACTCCTTTGCCTTTTACATGTATGTATAATTTTACTAAATCATCTGAATTTACTTTAATAGGGATTTTTTTTAAATTTGAAATTATATCAAGAACATTTTCTAAAACTCCTTCAATATAACTAAATTCGCTAAAAACATTTTCAATCTTTAAATATATAACTGCAGAACCTAAAGAAGAAGAAATTATTGTCCGTCTTAAAGAATTTCCAATTGTTGTTCCCAACCCCTTTAACACTGGTTCAATTGAAAAGTCTGCAAACTTAGTTTTTGTAGTAGGATCATATCCTTCTTTAATTATTTCTATTTTTTGGTCTTGAAAAAATTCTTTCATTTTTCACCCCTTGAGGAGTTAACTATTATCTCGAATAAAAACCAATTATTAGTTCCATATTCAAAGGAGTGTCAATCTTATCTCTTGTTGGTAATTCTAAAACTTTTCCTTTTAATTCATTTACATTCAATTCTAACCATGGCGGTATTCCCTTCTGAGAATTCAAGTTTACTGTCTCTCTAATCTTTTTATTTTTTTTGCCTTTTTCTTTTAATTCAATTTCATCATCTACACATACAAGATAAGAGGGTATATCAATTATTTTGCCATTAACTAAAAAATGTCTATGTCTAACTAATTGTCTTGCTTCTTTTCTGGAATTTGAAAATCCTAATCTATAAACCACATTATCAAGTCTTCTTTCCAATAATTGCAAAACATTATCACCTGCAATACCACTTAATTTTTCTGCTTTTATTACATATATCTTAAATTGTTTTTCCCGGATCCCATAAATTTGCTTTGCTTTTTGTTTTTCTTGTAACTGAAAATAAAAATCACTTTTTCTAATTCTAATTTTCCCATGTTGACCTGGCCGTTGTCTTCCTTTTGTTACCGAACAAGAATTAGTATAACACCTTGCTCCTTTTAAAAATAATTTTTCTCCACTTGCTCTGCAAATTTTACATCTTGATTCTGATTTTTTTTCCATAAATATTAATCCTCTTTAATAAATTTACACTCTTCGTCTTTTCTTAGGTCTACAACCATTATGTGGGATAGGAGTAACATCTTTAATAACATTAACATAAAAGCCAAAGCTTTGAAGCGACCTAATAGCAGCTTCCCGACCTGCCCCTGGTCCTTTCACAAAAATATCAATTTCTTTTATTCCCATATTCTTTAATTTTTCACCTAAGGTAGTTGCTGCAACTCGTGCTGCAAAAGGTGTACTTTTTTTGGACCCTTTATATCCAACAGCACCAGCACTCGTGGTAGCTATTACTCTACCCTCAGGATCAGAGACAGTAATTATTGTATTATTAAAAGTAGATTTTATATGAACTATTCCTTTTTTAATGCCTACTTTTAACTTTTTTCGAGAAGACTGTTTTTTTTGTTCAGCCATCTAAACTTTCACCTCATTTTTTCTTCCTTTTTACACCAACCGGTTTTTTGGGGCCTTTCCTTGTGCGAGCATTAGTATGAGTTCTTTGTCCCCTTACAGGTAACCCTAATTTATGTCTTATACCTCTATATGAACCTATTTCAATCAATCTTTTTATATTTGCTTGTATCTCCCTTTTTAGTTCCGCTTCTACCTTATATTTCCCTTCAATCTCTTTCCTAAGGGCAGCTATCTCTTTTTCAGATAAATCTCTCGTTTTTGTGTTTGGTTTTACACCAGTAGCACTCAGAATGTCTTTGCTTGTTTTTCTTCCTATCCCAAAAATATAAGTTAAAGCTATTTCTATGCTTTTATTTCTTGGTAAATCAACCCCAGCTATCCTTGGCATTATATCACCTCATTAATTCCTCATTAATTAACCTTGCCTTTGCTTATGTTTTGCATTTTGACAAATTACTCTCACAACACCTTTTCTTTTTATAATCTTACATTTTTTACAAATTTTTTTTACTGATGCTCTAACTTTCATTTTTCTTCTTTATTTTTTCCAGAGTACCTATATGTTATACGACCTTTTGTTAAATCATAAGGACTAAGTTCAACTTTCACTCTATCGCCTGCTAAAATTTTCACATAATTCATCCTTATTTTGCCTGAAATAAAGCCCAAAATAACATGACCATTTTCCAATTTAATTTTAAATGTTGCATTTGGATATGTTTCTATAACAGTTCCTTCTAATTCAATAGAATCTTCTTTTGGCATATTTGTATATTTTTCTGTTATTCAAACTTTGTTAATATTTCAGCACCATTTTTTGTAATTGCAACTGTATGTTCAAAATGAGCTGAAATATTACCATCAACCGTAACAACTGTCCACCCATCAGGCAAAGTTTTCACTTTATATCCGCCTGCGGTTATCATTGGTTCTGGGGCTAACACCATACCTGCTTTTAAAGTGGGACCGTCATCTGCTTGAGCATAATTATATATTTGTGGTTCCTCATGCAATTGCACCCCAACTCCATGTCCTACCAAGTCTCTCACTACTGAAAAACCCTCTTCTTCAGCAGTCATTTGTATTTGTTTTGAAATTTCATTTAATTTGACATTTTCTTTCATTTTTGAAATTGCTAAATCCAATGCCCTTTTTGTTGTGCTAATGAGGCGTTTTGCTAAATCTGAAATTTCTCCAACACCCACAGTAGCTGCTATATCAGCATAATAACCTTTGTAAAAGGTTCCTAAGTCTATACCAACAATATCTCCTTCCTTTAACCTGTAATCGCCAGGTATTGCATGAACAACCTGTGAATTGACTGAAATGCAGGTTGCTGCTGGATAATTCCGATACCCCTTAAAAGCAGGCTTTGCCCCTAATTCTCTTATTAACTTCTCTCCTATCCTATCTAACTCTATTGTTTTAATTCCAACTTTTGCTTCCTCCATTAATACTTGTAAAACTTGTGCTGCTATTTTTCCTGCAGCTCTAATGTATTCTATTTCCCAATCTGTTTTTATTCTTATCAACTTTTTATTGTAATACTTCTAAAATCCCATTGAATACGACACTTTCACTACTATTTCCATCAATTATTCTGAGCAAATTTTTTTTTCTATAATAATCAAAAACTGGGACAGTTTGTTCTTGAAAGACCTTTAATCTCTTCTTTATTGTTTCTTCCTTATCATCATCCCTATGAGTTAAACTTTCCCCACAATTGTCACATTTGTTATCTACAGTGGGGGGTGAAAATTTTATATGATAAATTTTTCCGCACTTTAAGCAAATTCTCCGGCCACAAATTCTTTCAATTATTGTCTCTTCGCTCGCTTCTAAATTTATAACATGGTCAATCTTTTTGTTTAACCTTCTTAATGTTTCTTCAAGCATTTCTGCCTGATTTATGTTTCTTGGAAATCCATCTAATAAAAAACCACTAAAATTTTTCCCTTCAGCTAACTCTTTTGTGATAATTTCCATAATGATTTCATCAGGAACAAGTTTTCCTTCTCTTATAAAACCTTCTGCTTTTAAACCAATTTCACTCTTATTTTCTATAGCACTTCTTAATAAATCACCTGTAGAAATGTGATTTAGATTAAATTGTTCTTTAATTTTTTTTGCTTGTGTTCCTTTTCCTGCCCCGGGAGGACCAAAAATAATTATGTTCATATCATTACATTTTTAGGAATCCCTCATAATGTCTCATCATTAATTGCGCTTCAATTTGCCTAATTGTTTCTAAGGCAACACCTATAATTATAAGGAGTCCCGTTCCTCCGACCTCAAATCCCCTAACATTAGTAAGCCTCATAACACCATGAGGTAACACAGCAATAAAAGCTAAAAATAATGCTCCTAAAAAAGTAATTCTTATCATAATTCTCTCCAGGTAAACGGCTGTAGGCTTGCCTGGTCGGATACCAAGAATAAAACCTCCATATTTTTTCATATTCTCAGCAATATCATTAGGATTAAATATAACTGCGGTATAAAAATATGTGAAAGCAAACACTAAAATAAAGTAAAAGAAATTAAATAAGAAGGAAGCACTATTAAAAGAATGAGTAAACTTTTGAAAAAAAGGAACTCTAATAAATTGAGCCACCGTAGTAGGAAACATCAATAAAGAAATAGCAAATATAATAGGTATTACGCCCGCTGTATTAACTTTTATAGGGATATAGGTACTCTGACCTCCATATATTTTTCTGCCAACAACTCTCTTAGAATATTGAACAGGTATTTTTCGCTTTGCTTCATCAATAAAAATAATAAAAGCAATCACAGCAATTGCAATTGCTATAAAAAGAAGTATTCCAAAATAATTTCTATTTGTTCGCAAAGTTCTTACGGTTTGAACAAATTCTTGAGGCATTCGTTCTATTATTCCCATAAAAATTATCAATGAGATACCATTTCCAATTCCCCTTTCGGTAATCTCATCTCCTAACCACATTAAAAAGGCAGTTCCACCACATAATGTTATTACCACAAGTATAAAATAAAAAGTGGTATTATGTTTTAATATAGGAGTACCTGCAATATTTTGAAACCAGGTATATAATCCGATTGATTGAATCAAGCTTAAAAAAACAGCCAGATATCTTGTATATTTAGCAATTATTTTTCTCCCGCTTTCACCTTCTTTTGATAATTGCTCAAGCTGAGGTATCACAACTGTTAATAATTGAAAAATAATGCTGGCATTAATGTAAGGCATAATCCCTAAAGCAAAAATCGAGAAACGCCTTAGAGAGCCACCTGCAAACATATCTAAAAAACTAAATAAACCTCCACCTGTAAAAATATGACTCAAAGCTTCCTTATTTACACCTGGAATAGGTATATGAGAACCAACAGCAAAAATTGCACACATGTAAAAAACAAATATTATTCTTTTCCTTAAATCCTCTACTTTAAATGCATTTTTGAGAGTTGAAATCAATTAATTGTTCCTCCAGCAGCAAGAATTTTTTCTTTAGCTAACTGTGAACATTTTAAACCTTTTATAACTAATTTCTTATTTAAATTCCCAGAACCTAATAATTTTACATACTTTTCTTTTTTTCCAATTATTTTTAATGAAGCTAATTTTTCTAAATCTATCACATCACCATCGTTAAAAACATTTAATTTTTCAACATTTACAGGAATATAATCAATCCTATTTATGTTTTTAAAGCCTTTTAATTTTGGTATTCGCCTTATTAAAGGCATCTGTCCACCTTCAAAATATATAGGCTTTGCTCCCCCAGAACGAGACTTTTGCCCCTTTTGGCCTCTAGCACAAGTTTTTCCATGACCTGAACCTAAACCCCTTCCAACACGCTTTTTCCGTTTCACATAACTTCTTTTTAGCAAATTATGCAGTTCTATTTTATTTCCCATTTTCCTTTTTTTCCTGATTACTCCTTAACATTTTAATTTCTTCTCTTGATTTTAAGATTTTTAAAGCTTTCTCTGTAGCTTTTGCTGTATTAATCTGTGTTGTAGAATTTAGGTCTTTTGCAATTACATTTTTTATTCCTGCTAATTCTAAAATCGGTCTAATTGCTCCACCTGCAATAATACCTTTCCCTTTTTTAGCAGGTTTTAAAAGCACTTTAGCAGCTCCAAAACTACAAGTTACTGGATGTGGTATAGTATCATTATAAATTGGAACTTCAAACAACGCTTTTTTAGCTGCCTCTATTGCTTTTTGAATTGCTACCGAAGCTTCATTTGCCTTACCAATCCCTAACCCTATGTGTCCTGCCATATCCCCAACAGCAACTAAAGCACTGAAACTAAATTTCCTTCCTCCCTTTAAAACTTTTGCACACCTGTTTACATAAATTAACCTTTCTTCTAATTTATCCTCTTTTTTTTCTTCCATAATTAACAAGAGATACCCTTTCCCCTGATGGCTTCAGCTACAACTCTTAAACGAATGTGAAATTTATACCCACTTCTATCGAATACAATTTTATTAATACCTAATTGCATTGCCCTTTCACCTAATATTTTTCCTACTTCTTCAGCTTTATTTCTCATTGTCAAGCCCATTATTTTTTCTCTTAATTCTTTCTCCACGGTTGAAGCTGAAACTATTGTTTTCCCCTCCTCGTCATTAATTAGTTGTAAATAAATGTTTTTATTGCTTATAAAAATAGACAAGCGGGGTCTTTCTTTTGTCCCTCTTATTTTTTTTCTTATTCGCTTATGTTTTATATTTCTTCTTTTTAGTTTATTCATAACTTAGAACTTTCAGCCAGCTGCTTTACCAACTTTTTTCCTCACTATTTCGTCCGTATATTTAATTCCCTTAACCTTATAAGGATCTGGAGGTCTAATTCTCCTTATCTGACTTGCAACAATTCCTACCAATTCCTTATCGCAACCAGATACATTTATGATATTTTTTTGAACTTCTATTTTTATACTTTTTGGCGCTTCAAACTCAACTGGGTGAGAAAACCCTAAATATAACTTTAATTTTTCACCCTCCATAACAGCTTTATAACCAATACCATTTATCTCAAGACTTTTTTGAAAACCTTCCGAAACCCCTTTTATCATATTTGCAATTAGAACGCGTGTCAGCCCATGCATTTCTTTTGATTCCTTAGAATCGTTATATCTTACTACTCTTACAATATTATCACTTATTTCCACGCTTATGTTTGGAGGTAAATTCCTTTTTAGAACACCTTTTTTACCTTCCACATAAATTACACCATTTTCTACTTTGACCGTTACCTGCTTAGGAATAGGGATAGGATTTTTTCCAATTCTCGACATAATTATTCCCTTTAATAAATTTCAAATAGAACTTCTCCACCCACATTTTCTTTCCTTGCTTCTCTGTCAGTCATCAATCCTTTAGAGGTAGAAAGAACAACCAAACTTACTGCTCCAAAAGCTTTCTTTATTTTATCTTTTCCAGAATAAACTCGAAGAGAGGGTTTGCTTATTCTTTTTATATAATTTATAACAGGTCTTTTGCCAGCTTGATATTTAAGAAAAATTTTCAAAATAGTCTTATTTCCTTCCTTTGCAACATTATAATCCCTAATAAATCCCTCCCTCTTTAAAATTGCTAAAATCTGTTCTTTTATTTTTGAAAAAGGCACTACTGTTTCATAAAATCTTTTATTACTTGCATTTTTTATACTTACTAACATATCTGCTATTGGGTCTTGTGACATATTTACCAACTCGCTTTTTTTACCCCAGGAATAATACCTTCGTGGGCAAATTTTCTGAAACAAATTCTACATATCCCAAACTTTCTCATATATCCTCGAGGCCTACCACATAAATTACATCTATTTCTTCTCCTTATTTCATATTTTAATTTCCCTTGATTTTTCAATATTTTTGATTTTTTAGCCATAATTAATCTTTTCTAAAAGGCATTCCCATAGCTTTAAATAAGGTTAATGCTGTTTTATCATCTTTTGCAGTTGTTGTAATAGAAATATCCATCCCTCTTATTCTGTAAATTTTTTCATAATCAATTTCTGGAAAAATTATTTGCTCCTTAATACCTATCGTATAATTTCCTCTGCCATCAAACGATTTTGTCGATAGTCCACGGAAATCTCTAATTCTTGGTATTGCCAAATTTATTAATTTGTCCAAAAATTCAAACATCCTTTTTCCTCGTAAAGTAACCTTTAAGCCCACAACCCAACCTTTTCTAATTTTAAATGCAGCTATGGATTTTTTGGCATGGGTTATTACTGGTTTTTGACCTGAAATAAGCGATAAATCTTGTATTGCACTTTCAAGTATCTTAGGATCTTCTCTAACATTACTAAGTCCCATATTAATAGTTACTTTTTCTATTTTGGGACATTCCATTACATTGCGCAACTTTAACTCTTTTATCAGCTTTGGAACAATTTCTTCCTTGTATTTTTTTTGTAATCTCGTCATCATACATCAATTATTTCTTTACATTTTTTACAAACTCTTACTTTTTTACCTTCCTTATTTAAAGAAAAATTAACACGAGTCTTCATTTTACAATGGACACACAAAAGCATTGCATTAGAAATATGTATTGGGGCTGGTATGCTTACAATACCTCCTTCTTTAGCTGGTGGTTTTGGTCTTGTTGCCTTTTTTACAATATTTACTCCTTCTACAATGATTCTTGATTCTTTGGGACGAACCTCTAATACCTTCCCACTTTTACCCTTATCTTTTCCAGCAATTATTATTACATTATCTCCTTTTTTAATTTTTCTCATAATACTTCTGGTGCAAGCGAAATAATTTTTGTAAAATCTTTTGCTCTTAACTCTCTCCCCACAGGTCCAAAAACTCTGGTTCCAATAGGGTTTTTTTGGTCATCTATGATAACAGCTGCATTATCATCAAATCTAATAGAAGTGCCATCTTTTCGTTTTAAATTTCTTTTTGTTCTTACAACAACCGCTTTTACCACTTTTCCTCTTTTAACGGTCCCCTCTGGTATGGCAGATTTAACAGAAGCAATAATTATATCCCCAATGGAAGCATATCTTATCCTCGTTCCGCCAAGTACTTTAATACACATCAATTCTTTAGCTCCTGAATTATCTGCTACATTTAATCTTGTATATTCCTGTATCATATTTTATTTCCCTGAGAATATAAGTCTGCATTTTCATTTATTATATTTAAATCCTCAATTTCCTTTCTCTTTTTTACTATTGAAAAAACTCTCCATTTTTTGTTTTTACTAATCGGTCTACAATTTACTATTTGAACGAAGTCTCCAACTTTACATATTTCCTTTTCATCGTGAGCCATAAACTTTTTAGCTTTTTTAATTATTTTCCCATATTTAGGATGGGGAGTTAAACGAGTAACATTAACAACTACAGTCTTATTCATCTTATCGCTTACCACTTCCCCTTCCAAAATCTGCCTTTTTGTTTTTTTGGTTGTTTCCATAACTTCTTAATTATTTTTATTGTTTAAAAGGGTCAATATTCTTGCAATTTCCCTTTTTACTTCTCTAATCCTTGAAGGATTTTTTAATTGATGAGTTGCCGATTGAAATCTTAAATTAAACAATTCCTCTTTTAACAACTTTAACTTTTCGTTCAGCTGTTCACTTGTTAATTCTCTAAGGTCTTTAATTTTCATCTTTTTACTATTTTACACTTAATAGGTAATTTGTAAGACGCTAATTTAAAAGCCTTATGGGCAATTTCCTCCTCCACGCCTGAAATTTCATATAATATCATTCCCGGCTTTACAACAGCCACCCAGCCTTCCGGATTACCTTTGCCTTTACCCATTCTCGTTTCAGCAGGCTTTTTAGTAATGCTTTTATGAGGAAATATTCTAATCCACACTTTCCCACCCTTTTTAGCAGTGCTGGTAATTGCCACACGAGCAGCTTCTATCTGTCTGTTAGAAATCCATGCAGGTTCTAAGGCTTGTAACCCAAACTCTCCAAAACTTAAAGTTACACCATCAGAAGGAGAACCTTTCATTGTCCCTCTGTGGAATTTTCTATATTTTGTTTTCTTTGGCATTAACATTTTTTATGTCACCTGTATATATCCAAACTTTTACACCAATCTTCCCATAAGTTGTAATAGCCTCAGCAGTAGCATAATCAATATTTGCAACTAACTTTTGCAATGGTATTTTCCCCATTTTATACCATTCTTTCCTTGCCATTTCTGCACCCGCCAATCGACCTTCACAACTAATTTTTATTCCTTCTGCACCGCTTTTTAAGGCTCTATCAATTGCTTGTTTCATCGCCCTTCTATGCGAAATCCTTTTCTCCAGCTGTGTAGCAATTGAATTTGCAACCAATGTCGCATCTAAATCAGGGTTACCTACTTCTTTCACCTTTAACAAAATTTGCTTTTTTGTTTTTTCCTCTAAATATTTCTCTAACCCTTCAACCGTATCACCATTTTTACCAATTATAACACCGGGTTTGCAAGTAACTATGTAAATTGAAATGTGTTTGGCAGTTCTTTCAATCTCTATTCTTGATATCCCTGCAAATCTAATATTATTTATTATGTCTGTGTTATTAGTAAGAATACCTTTACCTTTTTTGTAATCCCAAGAATTTATAATTTTTCTCAAATAAAAATCTTCTAATAAATTATCTTTATAATCCTTTTCAGCATACCATCTACTGTCCCAGGTTCTTATTATTCCAAGTCTCAGTCCTTTGGGATTGACTTTTTGTCCCATATTTTTTCACCCTAAAATACACAAATTTTTAAATCTTTTTCATAACCTAAGTGTGTTTTTTTATGTAAGAAAAATCTTCATTTTATTGAGAAACTCTTCATTTATCTTTGAAATTCGTGCTAAGTCATTAACTTTCCTATCTTTCCAAGATTAAAAAAGTTATACTTTCCTTATAGGCAATACCCCCTGATGTCAACCTATATTATTGACATGTTGCTAAGAGGTATCTTTATATTCTTTAAACTTAATTTAAGTTGTGCCTATTAAAACATCATAAACTTTTTAATATGTTTGCTGCACACAAAATCACTACTGGAAAAAACATAACAGCATTAAGGTACCCTTATTGAGATAAAACTATTGTAATATGTGTAGTTCTTTTTCTTATTCTATGTGCCATGCCTCTTGGGCAGGGCTGAATTCTTTTCAAAGTTGGACCTTGATTTGCAAAAGCTTGTTGAACAAATAAATCAGCTTTATTATACCCCAAATTCTCTTCTGCATTTGCTCCAGCGGAAACAACAATCTTTTTGATTATCTTAGCTGTTGGAGATGAAAAAGAATCAAGTAAATAAATAGCATCATGATATTTTTTCCCCTTTATAACCCTTAAATATCTATTAACTTTTTGAGGTGAAACTCTAATATATTTTCCTATTGCTTTCATAAAGTAGTAATTCACTTTTTATTTTAAAGCTTTTGATTTTTCCGTATGCGCCCCATGGGACTTAAAAACTCGTGTTGGCGAAAATTCCCCTAATTTATGACCAACCATATTTTCCGTAATAAACACCGGTATATGTTTTCTTCCATTGTAAACTGCTATGGTTAATCCAACCATATCGGGCACAATTGTAGACCTTCTTGACCATGTCTTTATTACTTTTGGGGTTTCTTCTTTTTTTTGCATTAAAACCTTTTTTAATAATTTTTCATCAACAAATGGAGGTTTTTTTAATGATCTTGCCACTTACTTCCTCCTTTTTGCGATTAACTTATTAGACTTACTTTTTCTTCTTGTTTTAAATCCTTTTGCTAATTTTCCCCAGGGTGAACAAGGATGTCTTCCTGCACTTTTATTTTTACCTTCACCGCCACCATGTGGGTGATCACAAGGATTCATAGCTGTCCCTCTTACAGAAGGTCTTATACCTAACCATCTGGATCTTCCAGCTTTTCCAATAGAAATTATTTTATGTTCTTCATTGCCTACTTTTCCAATCGTAGCAAAACAATTTCTATTAAACAATCTTACTTCACCCGATGGCATTCTTATTGACACATAATCTCCCTCTTTTGCTAAAATCTGACCCATAGTCCCTGCAGAACGAATAAATTTTGCCCCACCTTTTGGATAAAGCTCTACATTATGGACAAATATTCCTACAGGTATGTTTGCTAATGGTAGCGAATTTCCAACTTTTATTGGAACATTTTCTCCACTCACAACTTCATCTCCAACTTTTAATTCTGAAGGAGCAATTATATACCTCTTTTCTCCATCCTTATAAACAAGTAGAGCTATTCTTGAATTTCTGTTTGGATCATATTCGATTGAATCAACTCTGGCAGGTATGTTATATTTATTTCTTTTGAAATCAATTATTCTTAAGAGCCTTTTACTACCTCCTCCTTTATGTCTACAAGTCACTCTTCCTGCATTATTTCTTCCTGCTGTTTTCTTCTTGGGAATTAAAAGAGACTTTAATGGCTCTTTTCTAGTAATGTCATCAAATGAAGAAGTTGTCATGTATCTTCTGGAAGGAGTAATTGGCTTATAAGTTTTAATACCCATTGATTACATTCCCTCAAATAAATCTGGAATTTTCTGTCCTTTTTTTAAAGTAATAATTGCCTTTTTGAATTGAGGTGTTTTACCCTCAAAACGCCCCCATCTTTTAGGTTTAGAATTAACATTTATTATATTTACATCTTTAACATCAACATTAAAAATACTTTTAACTGCCTGTTTTATTTCTAATTTGTTTGCAAATCTCAAAACTTTAAATACATATTTCCCAGCAGAAATCTCTTTCATACTTTTTTCACTTACTATTGGTTTTATAATAATATCTCTTGGATCTTTCATGCTAAAATTTTTTCTTTAATGTACTTATAAGCATTTGCTTCTAATAAAATCCAATTGCTACATAAAAGGTCTTCTAAATTTGCCGATTCTACTTCCTTTATATTAATAAAAGGTATATTTCGTGCCGAAAGTAATAAAGGGTCTTTGTTTTCTCGGTTAAAGTATAAAAACATTCCCTTACCTGAAAATTTATTATTTTTTAAACACAAAGCAAATTGCTTTGTTGATGGTGAATCTAAAAAATTTGAATCTACCAAAAAAAACCTTTTTTCTTCAGCCAGCTTAGCAAAAACTGCTCTTCTAACTTTTGCCCTTATTTTTTTATTTATTTTTTTCTTATAATTAGTATGCGAAGATGCAAAAGGGCGACCTCCCCCAACCCATATTGGCGATCTAATAGAGCCATGTCTTGCTCTACCAGTTCCCTTCTGTCTCCATGGCTTTCTACCGCCACCCCTAACTTCACTCCGAGATTTTAATTTTTTGCTATTCTGCCTTCTGTTGCTCCTCTCAGTCAATATTTTTTCTACTATTGTTTCATCATTTATTGTTTCAAGCTCTTTTTTCTTGGCTAAATTAATTTTTTTAATTTTTATTTCCATTTTTTAAATATTTTTACGATACCGCCTTTTTTACCTGGGATTGAGCCTTTAACTATTAATAAATTTTCATTTTTCAACGCATCAATTACTTTTAGATTTTTTATTGTTCTTTTTTTATTTCCCATTCTCCCCGGGGATCTCTTCCCTTTAAAAACTCTTGCAGCATCAGTTGCCCCTGCTGACATTGGCTTCCTGTGAACTTTTGATGTCCCATGGCTTCCGGGTGCTCCATGAAACCCCCACCTTTTAACAGCACCAGCAAAACCTTTCCCCTTTGTGTAACCACTTATGTCAACTTTTTCTCCTACTTTAAATAATTCAATTGTAACCTTATCACCTACTTTTAATTCCTTACCATCTTCTATTAATGGAAATTCAGCAAGATGCTCAAACACCGGTAAACCTTTTTTTGCAAATATTCCTTTATAAGGCTTTTTTGCTCTATCTGTATTCATTTCTAAATACCCTAATTGAACTGCTTCGTAACCTTCCTTTTCTTTTGTTCTAATTGTAGTTATTGTGCAAGGACCCGCATTTATTACCGTTACAGGGATCACTTCACCCTTTTCATTAAAAACCTGCGATGTTCCTATTTTTTTTCCTATTAGACCGCCAACCATTTTTAACTTTTTATCTCTATGTTTACACCTGATGGTAATTCCAATTGAGTTAAAGCCTCAATCGTTTCAGGTGAGGGATTTATTATGTCAATTAATCTTTTATGTTTCCTTATTTCAAAATGTTCTCGTGATTCTTTATCAACATGGGGAGAACGCAATACACAATATCTGTTTATTTCAACCGGCAAGGGAACAGGACCCTTAACTTTCGCATTTGTATTCTTTGCAGTTTCAACTATTAAGCGAGCTGATTTGTCTAAAACGCTATAGTCAAATGATTTTAATTTTATCCTTATTTTTAAAATAGCCATATTTTTATTCAATAATATCGGTAATTACACCTGCACCTACAGTTTTTCCACCTTCTCTGATTGCAAATCTTAATCCTTTCTCCATGGCAATTGGAACTATTAATTCAACCGAAAAATCAACTTCATCTCCTGGCATAACCATATCAATACCTTCTGGAAGGCTTATGGTGCCAGTAACATCTGTGGTTCTAAAATAAAATTGAGGTCTATAGCCATTATGAAAAACGGTATGTCTGCCTCCTTCTTCTTTCTTCAAAACATAAACTCTCGCTTTAAACTTCTTATAAGGCTTTATTGATCCTGGTTTTGCAAGAACCTGTCCTCTTTCTATCCCATCCTTTTCAATTCCTCTCAACAAAACACCAACATTATCTCCCGCTCTTGCTTCATCAAGAGTCTTTCTAAACATTTCAAGACTGGTAGCAACAGTTTTAACAACATCATTTTTCAACCCAACAATCTCAACTTCATCTCCAGGTTTTATAATTCCTCTTTCAACCTTTCCTGTGCCAACAGTGCCTCTTCCTGTAATACTAAATACATCTTCTATAGGCATTAAGAACGGCTTATCTACTTCTCTCACTGGCTCTGGGAAATAAGTATCAAGAGTATCTAATAATTCCCATATTCTTCCACACCACTGACATTCTCTTTTTCCACACTTACATTCAAGAGCTTTTAATGCACTACCTCTAATAATTGGAATATCGTTTCCAGGGAAATTATACAAATTTAATAAATCTCTAACCTCTACTTCCACCAAATCTAATATTTCTTTATCATCAACAAGGTCAATTTTATTTAAAAACACGATAATGGCAGGTACTCCCACTTGTCTTGCTAACAAAATATGTTCCCGTGTTTGAGGCATTGGTCCATCAAAAGCAGAAACAACTAAAATTGCTCCATCCATTTGAGCTGCACCAGTTATCATATTTTTTATATAATCTGCATGTCCTGGACAATCAATATGTGCATAATGCCTCTTTTCAGTTTCATATTCTCCATGGTATACACATATTGTTATTCCTCTCTCTTTTTCCTCTGGGGCTTTATCAATATCATCGTAATGAGTAAACTTCGCCAGGTTATTTTTTTCAAGAACTAAAGTAATAGCAGAAGTCAACAAGGTTTTCCCATGATCTACGTGACCTATGGTTCCAACATTAATGTGAGGTTTTGTTCTTTCAAATTTTACCTTAGCCATTTTCGCCTCCTTAAAATACTTTATTTTTGTTCATTTACTAATTCCATTTTTTTAATACACAAAATTTTAATTATAAATTAAAAAAAAATTTTTTTCAAGTTTTTTTTTAGAAAAATAAAACATCTTTTATTATTTCTTCTGAAACCCTTTCGTAACCGTAAAATTCCATTGAGCAAATTGCTCTTCCCTGCGAAAGTGATCTTAAAGTTGTTGTATAACCAAACAATTTTCTTAATGGAGCGCTTGCATTTATCACATACAAATCTTCTGATATACTTTGATAACCAATTATTTTTCCTTCCCTTGAATTTAAATCATTTATTATTTCTCCTAAATAAACTTTTTGAGTAATTATTTCTAATTTTGAAATTGGTTCGAGCAAAATTGGTTTACCCCCATTTATTGCATTTTTTAATGCTTGCTGAGTTGCAATACTAAATGACAATTCACTTGAAGTTTCCTCATTATACTTAAAATCAATTAAAGAGATATCAATACCAATCAAAGGGAAACCTGCCAGTTGCCCAACACTGGAATTTTCCAAAATTGTGTCTTCAATTACTTTTAAGTATTCCCAGGGAAGGCTTTTATCTTTTACTTCTTTAATAAACTTAGGGGCTTCATATTCACCATTAGGTTTAACAAAAAGCTTTACATAAGCAAATTGAGTTTTTCCCGAACATTGTTTATTAAACAACCCTTCTGCCTCACAGGATTCCGTTATAGTCTCTTTATATGCAACTTGGGGCTTACTTAATTTTCCTGATACATTAAATTCTCTAACTAATCTATCCATTATTATTTCAAGATGCAATTCACCCATTCCTGATATTATTGTTTGTCCAGTTTCATTGTTATTAGAAAATTTAAATGTAGGATCTTCTAACGAAAGTTTTTGAAGTGCTTGTGGTAATAACTTACTATCTTCTACTGTTTTGGGTTCAATAGAAGCATATACAACTGGTTGAGGAAACTTAATGTTTTCAAGTAAAATCTTTTCATCCTCACTACAAAGAGTATCACCAGTCTGAGTAAATCTAAGTCCAACCAAAGCACCGATTTCACCTGTATTCAAAACATCAATTTCCTCTTTTTGATTAGCATGCATTCTTAAAATTTTAATTACTTTTTCTTTTTTATCTTTATTTGAATTATAAATATTTGAGCCCGCTTTTATCTTTCCTGAGTAAACTCGAACATAAGTCAAATGGTCAAGATATACATCCGTGCTAATTTTGAATGCAATTGCACTTAATTTTTCATTTGAAGATATTTTCCTCTTAATTAATTTTTCTCCCCTTCTACTTACTCCCTCTACAAAACCATGATAAGCAGGATCAGGTAAAAATTGTGTAATTCCATCTAACAAAGGTTGAATTCCTTTATTTTTTAAAGAAGAACCACAATAAACAGGAACAATCGTTTTGGAAAGAGTTAATTTTCTTATAGTCGAAATAATTAGTTCTGTTGATATTTCTTTGTTTCCCGTATAAAGGTTAAAAAATGTTTCATCTCTTTCAGCAAGAATTTCAAACAATAATTTTTTATTTTCGTCCAAGGTTTCTTTATATTTTTCTGGAACAGTTTCAATGAGATAACTTTTGTCTAACGAATCAATAAACCTTAGAAACTTTTGATTTACAACATCAATAATTGCAACAAATTTTTCTTCCTCTATAATAGGTACTTGTAAGGGAGCAGGAACAGCATTCAAAGTATCTTTTATAGAATGCAATATTTTAAAAAAATCAGCACCGACTCTATCCATTTTATTAACAAAAACTAATCTTGGTATATTATACTTATCAGCTTGTCTCCAAACGGTTTCAGACTGTGACTGAATTCCTTCGACAGCACAAAAAACTACTACTAAACCATCTAATACTCTTAATGTTCTTTCAACTTCAGCAGTAAAATCGACATGACCAGGTGTATCAATAAGATTAATTTTAAAATCTTTCCAGTAAAAAAAGGTGGAAGCAGAAGTTATTGTAATTCCTCTTTCTTGCTCTTGTATCATCCAGTCCATGGTTGCAGTTCCCTCATCTACTTCTCCAATTTTATGCACCTTTCCACTAAAATATAATAGTCTTTCTGTAAGCGTAGTTTTTCCTGCATCAATATGTGCTATTATTCCAATATTTCGTATTTTTTCCAATTCTTTATCTTCTTGATTCATTTCTTTGTTTTCATAATCTTCTATAATTGCATTATTTTTTTTCATTTTACCATCTAAAATGAGCATAGGCTCTATTAGCCTCTGCCATTTTATGCGTATCAACCTTTTTCTTTACCGCATTCCCTGTGTTATTGTAAGCATCTACAATTTCATCTGCCAATTTTTTCACCATAGGCTTTCCTTTTCTTAATTTTGCATAGTTTATTAGCCATCTAATTGCAAGACTTATTTGCCTATGTTCACTTATTTCAACAGGAACTTGAAATGTTGCTCCACCTACACGTCTTGATTTGACTTCAAGTGTAGGAGTAATATTCTTTATTGCTTTTTCAAAAACCTTTAAAGGAGGCTTTTTTAATTTTTCTTCAACAAGTTTCATTGCTCCATAAAAAATTTTTTCAGCAATATTTCTTTTCCCTTTTTTTGTGAGTTTAGAAATTGTTTTACTTACAATAATGTCATTGTATACTGGATCAGCCAGGACCTGATGTTTTATTCTATATTTTTTCCTCGGCATATGTTAAATCACCTACTAAAATACATTTTATTTTTTTCGCTTAGTTTCGTATTTTGATCTTGCTTTCTTCATCTATTTTACTCCAGCTGTATCTAAAGTTCCTCTTACCACATGATACCTAACTCCTGGTAAATCCTTCACCCTTCCTCCTCTTATCAAAGCAATTGAATGTTCCTGTAAGTTGTGCCCTATACCTGGGATGTAAGCAGTTACTTCTGTTCCATCAGTTAACCTAACCCTTGCTACTTTTCTAAGAGCTGAATTTGGCTTTTTAGGTGTAATCGTCCAAACTCTTGTGCATACTCCTCTTTTTTGAGGACATCCCTTTAGTGCGGGTGATTTACTCTTTTTTTTCACTTTCTTTCTTCCCTTTTTAACTAATTGATTAATTGTTGGCATAGTTTTACCTCTTATTACGTTTCATTTTCATCTTTCCAAAAAAACTGGTCCTCATTGTCAATTTTTTCACTAATTGCAATAGGTTCTTTAATTGTAGAATCAGGTAAATAAGCCTTTTGGATTGTTAGTCCTGTTCCTGCTGGTATAAGATTTCCAATAATAACATTTTCTTTTAATCCAAATAAAACATCAATTTTACCAGCTGCTGCAGCATCCGCTAAAACTCTTGTCGTTTCCTGGAATGAAGCAGCTGATAAGAAACTCTCTGTGGTAAGTGCATACTTGGTAATACCAAGCAATACAGGTCGAGCCTTTGGCGGTATTTTGTCTGTTTTTATAGCCTCTTCACAGATTTTCTTAAATTGATATTTATCATATAAACTACCTGGGATTAAAGTAGTATCTCCACCTGATTCTATTTTAACAAATCGCAATAGCTCCCTTATAATAACTTCAATATGTTTTTCATTTGTTGCAACTCCTTGACGTTTATAAACAGATAAAACTTCCTTAATTATATATGCTTGTGTATGTTTTTCTCCTAAGATAGTCAATAACTCATGTGGATTTATATACCCTTCAGTTAATTTATCTCCCAACTTTATATCCATGTTTTCTTTTACAATTAAAGGCAAATTGGAAGCTATTTTTAGTTTAATTTTATTTTTGTCCTTAGTTTTTATAGTTATTTCAAAAAAGTTAGTTCCTTCATTTATTTTTTCAATCGTGCCATTATAATTACTTATTAAAGCCTGAACTCTTGGCTTCCTTGCTTCAAACAACTCTTCAACGCGAGGTAAACCTTGCGTTATATCAGGACCCATTACTCCACCTGTGTGAAATGTTCTCATAGTTAATTGGGTACCGGGTTCTCCAATTGACTGAGCTGCCATTATTCCGACCGCATCTCCTTCTTCAGCAAGAACTCCCGTAGCAAAGTTCATACCATAACATTTAGCACATAAACCTTTATATGTTTTGCAACCTAATGGCGATCTCACAATAACTGGAGCTCGCAAAATATGAGAACATATTTTTTGGTGGAAACATTCGTAAGTTATCATTTCACCACCCTTTACAAGCACATCACCCTCTATGCTTCTAATATCTGATAAAGCAATTCTTCCTATCATTCTTTCGGCAAAGGCGGATTTTTCTATTCCCTCCATACTCTTTGCATCTATTACCATTGTATCCTTTTCACCAACTCCTGTTCTCAAATTCAACTCTGTATTTTCTAATTTCTTAACAATTACTTGTTCTTCTCCACCAACACTAATAGAATTTATTTCAATACCGTCGTCAGTTTGGCAATCTTTTTCTCTTATTATAATATCTTGTGCTACATCTACCAGTCTTCTTGTTAAGTAACCTGAATCTGCTGTTCTAAGGGCGGTATCTGCCAAACCTTTTCTTGCTCCATGTGTTGAAATAAAATAATCTAATACATTTAAGCCTTCTTTAAAATTAGCGGTAATAGGATGTCTAATTATTTTTCCTGTTGGATCAGACATTAGTCCTCTTAAGCCAGATAATTGTCTTATTTGTTGAACAGTTCCACGTGCACCAGAAGCTGCCATCATAAAAAATGGATTAAATGGATCTTCCTTAATCTCTTTTTTTATTTCCTCTGTCATTTCCTCAGTAGAAGTTTGCCAAACTTCCACAACTTTATCATAATGTTCTTTTTCACTCAATAATCCTTTTTTAAAATAAAAATCTAATTTTTCTTCTTTAGCCTTAGCAGCCTCAATTATTTCAACTTTATTCTTAGGAATCTTCACATCATCAATTGAAATAGTTAACCCTGATTTTGTTGCAAACTTAAATCCAATTTCTTTTAAGTCATCCAGTAATTCTACTGTCCTTCTTGAACCATATTCCCTAAATGACCTTGCAACTATTTCATTAATCATTTTCTGTTCAACAGGTTCATTTATAAATTCCCACTCCTCTGGTAATATTGAATTGAAAATTACCCTTCCCACTGTTGTAGTAATAGGCTCCCCTTTTGTTTTAAAACATATTTTAATCGGTGAAAAAATGGATAACAAACCAATCTCATAAGCATTAATAACATCTTCTGGAGTATAAAACAAATCCGGGTTTATGTTATCATCCATATCCTTATGCTTTTGCAAAGTAAGGTAGTAACACCCTATTATCATATCTCTGGTTGGAGTTACAATTGGACTTCCATCTGCAGGATAAAGAATGTTGTTTATTGACATCAATAACAGATATGATTCTGCTTGGGCTTCATGTGATAATGGTAAATGAACTGCCATTTGATCCCCATCAAAATCAGCGTTGTAAGCACCACATACAAGTGGATGAATTTGAATTGCTTTTCCCTCAACTAATATAGGTTCAAATGCTTGAATACCAAGTCGATGTAATGTTGGTGCTCTATTTAAAAGTACCACTTTATCTTTCACAATATCTTCAAGAACCTCCCAAACTTCTGGAGTAGTATGTTCAATTAACCTTTTCGCACTTTTAATATTGTGAACAATACCCCTTTCAACCAATTCCTTCATACAGAAAGGTTTAAAAAGTTCTAATGCCATTTCTTTGGGTAATCCACACTGGTGTAGTTTTAACTTCGGCCCCACTACTATTACTGAACGACCAGAATAATCAACCCTCTTCCCCAAAAGATTTTGTCTAAATCTCCCTTGTTTGCCTCGCAACAAATCACTTAGAGATTTCAAAGGTCTTTTATTTGAACCGACAACAACCTTACCTCTCCTCCCGTTATCCAATAACGCATCAACAGCTTCCTGAAGCATCCTTTTTTCATTTCTTATAATACTTTCTGGAGCTCTTATTTCTAAAAGTTTTTTTAATCTATTATTCCTATTTATTACCCTTCTATATAAATCATTTAAGTCTGAAGATGCAAATCTCCCGCCTTCTAACTGAACCATAGGCCTCAAATCCGGAGGTAAAACAGGTAAAACATCTAAAATCATCCACTCTGGTTTATTTCCAGATTTCCTAAATGACTCAACTATTTGAAGCCTTTTTAACAACTTTACTAATTTTTGTTTATTCGCTTTCTTAATTTCTTCTCTTAAAGACAAAGATAATTTGTCGAGATCTAACTTTGCAAGCACCTCTTTAACTGCTTCTGCACCCATTCCTACATTGTAATAATCCTTTACAGAAGAAATATTATAATAAATTGCAAGCTCGTCAAAAAGCTTTTGCAACTTCTCAAATTCATAAGGAATAAAAAAGTCTATTTCATATATTTCTGTAAAAATTCTTTCTTCCTCCCTAAAAGTAGCAGAATCAACATCTTTTGGTTGATTTGTAATTATGCCAGTATGTAGTGTTTGATTTTGTTTTAAATTTCTTAGCAGTTCAAGCCCTTCCTCCAGGTAAATCTTGGAGTACATTTCTTCGCATTTCCTAAAATATGGGTTTATCTTTCTAACTATTTTTTCAGGTATTTCATTGTTTTCAAATTTAATTTTTATCTTTGCAACAAATTTCCTCTTGTCAACCACACTTTTCGTAATCTTTTCGAGAAAAGCCTCATACTTATTTTCTTTCAAATATTCAATCAGGAATTTTGAATATATTTGAGGTAGATGTCCAATTACCTTATTTTCGCCATCAATATCTTTAGTAACTATTAATAGCTTTTCCTTTTTAGAAAATTCTTTCTCGTGTAACTCTACGACTTCATTTTCTGTAATTTTACCCTGCAAAGATTTCAAAATATTTTGTATTTCACTTCTTTCTTTTCCCAAAAAACTTGTTTCACAAAGCTTTATATTTGATAGAAAATGTTCATCATTATCCGTAACAGTTTCATAGAGGATATTTTCTTTAAAAGAAGGCATCAATTTATCAATTGTTAAATTTTCCTCGCTGATTCTCTCTAATAAAGAATTTATTTTTTCTTTATTAACATAAGTTACCATATAATCAATATAGTATAAGACTCTTTCTAACTTCTTTATTGGTATATCCAATAAATAACCCATTTTACTTGGAGTCCCCTTAAAAAACCAGATATGAGATACAGGCGCCGCCAAATTTATATGTCCCAATCTTGATCTCCTCACTTTTGATAAGGTAACTTCTACTCCACAAACATCACATTTCATGTTTTTATATCTATATCTCTTATATTTCCCACAATGACACTCCCAATCTTTTACAGGTCCAAATATCTTTTCGCAAAACAATCCATCCTTCTCAGGCTTAAGAGTTCTGTAATTAATTGTTTCAGGTTTAGTAACTTCCCCGTACGACCATTTTCTTATCATTTCTGGGGAAGCTAATCCTATTTTTATCATATCAAAATTAAATTTTCCCAATTTCACTCACCTGCTTTCTTTTTTATTTCTTTCGTGGAATATTTACCAATCCCAACTCTCTTGAAATAGAACCAACACTCTCATCTTCTTCAGGAACAACTCTTTTACCTGTTTTTGTAAGTAGAGCAACATCCAAGGCAAGAGATTGTAACTCTTTAACTAAAACATTAAAGGATTCGGGCAGGCCAGAAATGTTAATATTTTCACCTTTCATGATAGATTCATAAGTTTTTACTCGACCAGTTACATCATCAGACTTTATAGTTAACAATTCTTGCAAAATAACACTTCCTCCATAAGATTCAAGTGCCCAAACCTCCATTTCTCCAAATCGTTGTCCGCCAAACTGCGATTTTCCTCCTAAAGGCTGTTGCGTAACTAAAGCATATGAGCCTGTAGACCGTGCATGCATTTTATCTTCTACCATGTGATTCAATTTCATAAAATACATATATCCAACAGAAACTTTTTCATCAAAAGGTTCTCCAGTTTTCCCATCATATAGTGTAACCTTACCATCTTCTGGTAAATTTGCTTTTCTCATATACTCTTTGATTTCTTCTTCTGTTGCACCATTAAAAACAGGAGAAACCATAGTCACTCCCAACTTCTTTGCCGCCCAACCTAAGTGTGCTTCTAATATTTGACCAAGATTCATTCTTGAGGGAACTCCTAATGGATTAACTATAATATCTATAATAGTCCCGTCTTCCATAAATGGCATATCTTCTTCGGGAACAACTTTCGAAATTACCCCTTTATTCCCATGTCTACCTGCCAGTTTATCGCCCTCTTGAATATGTCTTAATTGTGCTATTTCCACTTTAACTAACTTTCTTTTTCCTGGCGAAAAAGGTTCTCCATCTTCTTGCGAAAATTGCTTTACTGAAATTACCTTGCCTTTACTTCCTGGTTCAAGAGTCAACGAAGTATTTCTCACATCTCTTGCCTTTTCTCCAAAAATCGCCCTCAGTAACTTTTCTTCAGGCGTTGGCTCACTCTCTCCTCTTGGTATTACTTTCCCAACGATTATTTCACCTGCCTTTACTTCTGTTCCAACCTTAACTATTCCCCTTTCATCAAGATTTTGCAGTAAATCTTCATTTACATTTGGAATATCCCTTGTTATTTCTTCTGGTCCTAACCTTGTATCCCTTGCTTCACATTCATAACTATCTATAAATATTGAAGAAAGTATGTCTTCTTTTACTAATCTATCACTTACTACAATTGCATCTTCATAGTTATATCCTTCCCACGGCATTATTGCAGTTAACAAATTACATCCCAAGGCCAATCTTCCATCTTTTGTCGCCGGGCCATCTGCTATTATTTGATCCTTTTTTACCCTTTCTCCTTCTCGAACCAGAGGTTTTTGGTCAACAACAGTATTTTGGTTAGACCTCAAAAATTTCTGGAGGTAATAAATATCATCTTGTCCATTATCATTTCTGATAACTATTTTATTTGCAGAAACATATACTACTTTCCCATCAGATTTAGCCAATAAAACTGCCCCTGAATCCACCGCAGCTTTTTCCTCAACCCCCGTTCCCACCAATGGAACTTCTGGATTTAATAAAGGAACAGCTTGTCTTTGCATATTTGAGCCCATCAAAGCCCTATTTGCATCATCATGCTCTAAAAAAGGAATAAGCGAGGTTGTAATAGATATAATCTGTTTTGGAGATACCTCTATAAATTGCACCTTGCTCGGTGGAACTTTCTCTATTTTGTCACCATATCGAACTGGAATGTTATCTCCAAGAAGCTCTCCCTTTTTCCCCCTCGATGAATACGATGAGGCAATATAAACGCCTTCTTCTTGATCTGCAGTTAAATAAACAACTTCATTTGTAACAACCCCATTTTTTACTTTAAAATATGGAGTAACTAAAAATCCATAATCATTAACTTTTGAATAAGTTGCCATTGAACTAATCAAGCCAATGTTTGGTCCTTCTGGTGATTCTATTGGACAAGTGCGCCCATAATGGGAATAATGAACATCTCTAACTTCAAAACCAGCTCTTTCTCGCACCAATCCTCCAGGTCCCATTGCACTTATCCTCCTTCTATGAGTTAATGATGAAATAGGATTGGTTTGATCCATAAACTGTGATAATGGATTTGTTCCAAAAAATTCTTGTATTGATGACATTAAAGGCCTCATGTTAATTAAGGTAAGGGGAGTTGCAGTATCTGCATCCTGTAAAATCATCTTCTCTCTTATTATTTTTTCTACCCTCGCCAAACCAATTCTCATCTTATTAATTAATAATTCCCCCACTGAACGAACCCTTCTATTTCCAAGATGGTCTATTTCATCTTCCCTTGGAACATCATTATATATAGATAAAAACTGTTCATAAAAACTCTTTTCGCTTTTTGTTAAAAATTCATTCATGTCTTTTCCTTCATTTTCATCTATCTTTTCTTTTATTTTAAGAGCAATAAGATACCTAACTGTCTCAAGGAAATCTTCTCTTGTTAAAGATAACACTTTTGAATTGAGCTTTAACTTTTTATTAAGCTTATATCTTCCCACTTCCGAAAGGTTATATTTACTTTCATTAAAAAACTTATCATAAAAAAATTTTTCCTGGAACATTTTTACTGCACTTTCTTCTGAAATGGGAGGTTCTCCTGGCCTAAGTTTTCTGTATATATCTAATAATGCTTGTTCTGTTGTATCAGAAGGATCTCTTTTGGCGGTAGATAACATTATGTCTTCCACTATAAAAGGCCTACAATCTTCACTTATTTTTATTTCTTCAAGATTTAATTTTAAGATTTTAACTGCTAATTCATTAGTTATTTTTTCACCTTTTTTAATCAGCAATTCACCTGTATTTGGGTCTATTATATCTTCAGCACAAGTAAATCCAATCAAAGATTTTTCATTTTTATCTTTAACTCTTAATGAACTGGCTAATGTGACACACCTTTTTTCCATGTCAATGTCAAAGCCTATTGCTCTAAGAAAGGTAGTTATAGGAACCTTTTTTGTTTTATCCAATTTTATGTTTAATTGATTTTTAGAACCAAATTCTATTTCTATCCATGTCCCTCTGTCTGGAATTATTTTTGCATAAAGATCTTTATTTTTTTGGCTCCTAAGGAAATAAACTCCTGGTGCCCTTACCAACTGTCCAATCACAGTTCGCTCAGCCCCATTAATCACAAATGTCCCTTCAGGAGTCATCATTGGAAGATTTCCAACAAAAACTTCCATTTGCTTTATCTCGCCTGTTCGCTCATTATGTAAACTTGCTTCAACCTTCATACCTGCACTATAAGTTAATTCTCTTTCTCTACATTCTGCTGGGGAAAATTTTGGCATGTCAAATGTTACTTTATCAAAATAAAGAGACAATCCCGTTATTTCTTTAATAGGTGATATACTCCTAAACAATTCCTGAATGTCTTCCTTTAGAAATTTTTCATACGAATTTATTTGAATTTCCACTAAATTTGGCATCGGCATTTCATTCTTAATTTTGGAAAAATCAATTACTTTTTTTTCATTTTCATTCATTTTTTCCTTCCTAACAAAATAATATTTTTTGGGGGGTAATAAAACTTGACTTTACGGTAGGTTGTCAGTGTGAAATGATTGACTTCCTACTTTCTACTGAATCTCTACAACTGCTCCTTCCTTTTCAAGTTCTGTCTTTATCTTTTCCGCTTCTTCTTTATTTACTCCCTCTTTAACAGTAGCAGGAGCACTCTCAACAAGATCCTTTGCTTCCTTCAAGCCTAATCCTGTAAATTGCCTGATTACCTTAATTACCTGGATTTTCTTATCACCAAATGATTTCAATATCACCTTGAATTCTGTCTTATCCTCTACCACTTCAGGTGAAGGCACTGGTGATTTCTCAGTTGAAACTGTTTGCGGCGCAAAAACTTGGGTAATCCCAAACTTCTCCTGAAGCAGATCTACCAATTCTTTCACTTCAACAATATTCATTTGCGCTATTGCAGACACTATATCCTCTTTTGTCAATTGAGCACCTCCAAAACTGTAAGTATTTCTTACTTACTTTGATTTCATACTTATAGCATTTAAAACATTGATAAGTTGAACCACTGGTCCTTGTATCGTTGAGATCAAATTAACCATTGGCGCTTTTAATATCTGTATTATTTGCATAATTAAATTTTCTTTAGGTGGTATTGAAGCTATGTATTCTACTTTTTTAGAATCAATAAAACTTCCATTAAAAAAACCACCCTTTATTTTTATGTTTTCAAAATCTTTTATCAACTGATTTAACTTTTGAGGAAGATTTATTTCCTTTTCTTCTGTAAAAGCAATAAATGTGGGTTGGTTAAAGAAATCGACCTTGTTAGTATCGTATCCCAATTGTTTAAATGCTTTTTCAATAAGTTTATTCTTTATGACCTTTATTTTTATGTTTTCACTGTTTAATTTATTCCGCAACTTCTCCATTTCTGCCACTGGAATTTTTTCAAATAAACAAAAACTCATAAAATTTGATGCTTGAATGTTATTTACCAATTCCTTAATTATTTCTTGTTTTTTTTCTTTTCTCATAATTAATTCAACCAACTATTTTCAATTTTTATGCTCTTTCCCATTGTGGAAGAAATATATACTGACTTTATATATTGCCCTTTAGAGCTAGAGGGTTTTACGGCAAGGACACCCTTGTAAACTGCCAACAGATTTTCTTTAATTTTTTCGCTTTCAAAAGAAATCTTGCCTATAGGAATATGAACTATTCCTTGACTATCCGCTTTAAATTCAACTTTTCCTAATTTAAATTGCTTCACAGCGGTTTTAATATCCATAGTAACTGTTCCTGTTTTTGGATTTGGCATCAACCCACGAGGTCCTAAAATTTTTCCCAATTTACCAATTGCAGCCATAACATCAGGTGTTGCTATAGCAACATCAAAATCAAGCCATCCAGATGAAATTTTGTTTATTAATTCATCTGCTCCAAAATAATCTGCTCCTGCATCCTCTGCTTCCTTCAATTTTTCTCCTTTAGCAAAAACTAAAATTTTGGGAATTTTTCCTGTCCCATGAGGAAGTAAAATTGAACTTCTAACTTGTTGATCAGATTTGCGCGTATCAATTCCTAATCTTATATGTAACTCAACAGTTTCATCAAATTTTAATGGATACTTCTGTGAAGCATTTTTTAAAACTTCTATAGCCTTAGGTAAACTTGTAATTTCTTGTTCATTAATATATTTTTCTCTTTGTTTATATAATTTACTTCTTTTTTTCATAGTAGATTATTCAACTCCAACACCCATACTTTTTGCTGTGCCTAACACTATTTTTTTTGCACTTTCAAGTGTTCGAGCATTCAGGTCTTTCATTTTTATCCGTGCGATTTTTTCAACTTTTTCTTCTGTTAATACACCAATATTTTTCTTTCCTGCAGTTGGAGACCCTTTCTCTAAACCCAGTTCCTTTAAAATTAATGCTGAAGTAGGTGGAGTTTTACAAACAAAGGAAAAAGTCTTGTCAACATAAATTGTAATTTCAACTGGGATCACTTGTCCCATTTGATCTTTTGTTTTTTCATTGTATTGTTTGCAGAACTCCATTATATTTATCCCATGCTGACCCAAAGCAGGTCCAACAGGCGGTGCGGGATTTGCTTGCCCTGCAGAAATTTGTAACTTTACCACTGAAAGAACTTTTTTTGCCATAATTTTATATCTTTTCCACTTGGTCAAAATCCAATTCCACTGGAGTTTCTCTCCCAAAAATGTTTAACAAAACCACAATTTTCTCTTTATTTAAATCAATAAATTTTACTGTTCCTTTAAAATTAGCAAAAGGTCCATATATAATTCTTACTCCCTCACCTTCGCTAAATTGAACTGCAAGTCTTGGAGCTTCTATTCCCATTCTTTTTAAAATAAAACTTACTTCCTTGTCAGACAAGGGAGTTGGTCTTGTTCCATCGCCCACAAAACCTGTCACGCCAGAAGTATTCCTAATGATATACCAAACATCATCAGTTAAATCCATTTTTATAAATAAATAACCCGTAAATATTTTTTTTCTTACACTTTTACGTTCTGTGCCTTTAATTTCAACAGTCTCTTCTGTTGGCAATAGGACTTGTTCTATATGATCTTGTAATGAATATGTTTCTATTTGCTTTTCTATATTTGCTTTTACTTTACCTTCATAACCAGCAAAAGTATGAACTACATACCATCTTGCAGCCATATTTTTAAACCAAAGAAAATAAATAAGTTAATATAAAATCAAAAATCCCCAAATAAACTGCAAAAACCAAAACAACAATAACCACAACTATTGTTGCTCTTGTAAGTTCTTTTTTTTCAGGCCAAATGATTTTTTTACCTTCGGACTTAATTTCAACAAAAAAATTTTTTGTTTTTTCCAATAAATCTTTTATTTTTACCTTTTGTCTCATTTTACCAGGCCCGGCCGGATTCGAACCGACACCCCCCGGATTTGGAGTCCGATGCTCTTCCAATTAGAGCTACGGGCCTCTTTCCACTACTTTACTTCTTTATGTAAAGTATGTTTTCTACAAATTTTACAATACTTTTTTATTTGAATTTTTTCTTGCTTTAATTTTTTATTTTTAGTAGTTGTATAATTTCTACTTTTACAAACTGAACAACTCAACACACTTAATTCTCTCATAATAAAATTTTTATTCTAACAAAAAAAATTTTATTTGTCAAAAAAAATTTTTAGCCCACGACCGGAATTGAACCGGTGACCTTATCCTTACCAAGGATACGCTCTAACCTACTGAGCTACATGGGCAAGCGGAAGACGGGATTCGAACCCGCGACCCCCAGCTTGGAAGGCTAGTGCTCTATCCAACTGAGCTACTTCCGCATAATATTGGAGAGGGATGGATTCGAACCACCGTAGCCATTACAGCAGCAGATTTACAGTCTGCCCCCTTTAGCCTCTCGGGCACCTCTCCTCCCTAGCCGACGATCCGATTTGAACGGATGACCCGCTGATTACAAATCAGCTGCTCTGCCTGCTGAGCTACGCCGGCATTTTTTGCAAGACTTTTTATTTTATTTTTATTTTTTTTTATTGTCAAGAAAATTATTTAATTTTTTTCCAACTTATTTTCAATTTTATTTAGTTCATTTTCCCTTAATATTATTTTTTTGCTG
>FWPV01002898.1_pt1 | contig 40443 bp, 57 predicted proteins | sample 2228371 | NCBI WGS metagenome assembly FWPV01 (sample SAMEA103939776, study PRJEB20133) | metagenome
CAGACCAGCCCACCCCTGATCAGATCATTGCCCAGTACACAGGGTCTGTGCAACAACACCTCGACACCTTCGCACGGACACGAAACTACGACGGCATCCTGTCGGCAACCACCTACGCGACCAGTTTGGTGCCCAAGTTCAAGGCTGAGGGCCAGTACGCTGTGGAGGCGCGCGATGCAACGTGGGTCAAGTGTTACGAGGTGCTGGCTGCGGTCGAATCAGGCTCGCGCCCGATGCCGACTCTTGACGAACTGCTCGCTGAGCTGCCGGTGCTGACATGGCCGAACTGACCTTTGTCCCGCTCTGGACCGTCGGCTTCCTCTGGGCCTTCTGGGGCATGTATGTGCTGGTGATGGGCATCTACCGCGCCCACCTCAGCCACCGCCTCAAGGGCCTTGTGCTGGTGCTGTCGCTGCCATTCGTGGCCATCGGTTACCTGATGGACGTGTTCGCCAACCTGACCATCGCCAGTCTCGTATTCCTGGAGCCGCCGCGCGAGTGGCTGGTGACCGATCGGCTGCAGCGACACATGCACAAGAGCAAAGGCTGGCGGTTCTGGCTCGCCAAATATATCTGTGACCACCTGCTGGACGTCTTCGACCCGTCTGGCGACCACTGCTGAGGACCAATTGAGATGGACCAAACAATTATCAACTGGCTGTTGGCGGGCTTCGGCGCCCTCATCGGCTTCCTGCTCAACGCTGTGTGGCAAGCCGTGAAGGATCTGCAAACCGCCGACAAGGTGCTTGCCGAGAAGGTCGGCAGCATCGAGGTGCTGGTGGCCGGGGACTACCTTCGACGAGACGACTTCGCGCATACGATCGAGGCGCTCTTCAAGAAGCTGGACAAGATCGAAGACAAACTTGACAAGAAGGCAGACAAGTGAGCAAATTCTCTCTCAGCAAAAAGAGCGAATCTCGGCTGGTCGGCGTTCATCCTGATCTAGTCGCCGTCGTGCGTCGTGCAATTGAGATCACCGAGATCGACTTCACAGTGTTGGAGGGTGTCCGATCCAAGGCGCGCCAAGCGCAGCTGGTCGCCTCTGGCGCCAGCAAGACGATGGATGGGCGCCACCTGACTGGTCACGCTGTCGACCTCGCCGCCTACGTCGCAGGGTCACCGCGCTGGGACTGGCCGCTCTACTACAAACTGGCTGAGGCTGTCCAGCAGGCAGCCAAGGAGCTCGGCGTTCAGATCGTCTGGGGTGGTGTCTGGGACCGGGTGCTCAACCAGATCGGAGATCCTGCCGATGAGGTTGCCGCCTACGTGCAACGCCGCCGTGACCTCGGCAAGAAGGCCTTCATCGATGGACCCCACTTTGAACTCTCACGGAAGGAGTACCCATAATGGATCCGATCACCATCAGCGGCATTTTCAGCATCGGCACCAAGCTCATCGACAAGCTGTTCCCAGATCCTGAGCAGAAGGCCAAGGCTCAATTGGAACTGCTTCGCATGCAGCAGTCAGGTGACTTGGACGAGATGAAGACACAGCTTAGCGCCATCATCGCCGAAGCCCAGTCCTCAGATCCCTGGACCAGCCGCGCCCGGCCGTCGTTTCTCTATGTGGTCTACGTGCTGCTGCTGTGGAGCATCCCCATGGGGGTCCTGACCATCTTCAGGCCAGAAGCTGCTGCCGCCTTCACCACCGGGTTCAAGGACTGGATGTTGGCTATCCCAGAGCCCGTCCTGACGCTCTTCGGGGTCGTGATGACTGGCTACGTCGCCGGCAGGTCCTGGGAGAAGGTCCGCGGCGCTACGAAGTAAGCAGGGACTAGCAGGAACCACGCAGGGTTGAAAAGAATGGCCTAGCCCATAGGAAGTTATGGGCTAGGCCATTTCATGATCCCTCGGGTCATTCCTGAGGGTCAAGTTGGATCAAATCTCCACAAGAAGTTGCTCCCAGGCCCGTCCGGCGCCTGTCCAGAGCTCCCGAGCCGCCGAATGCGGGTACTCCTCCACAAAGACGATCCTCTCGCAGCTGGTGTTGAGCAGCAGCTTGACGCAGGTCATGCAGGGGCTGGCCGTCACGTAGCATGTATGGATGCTGTAGACGTCCTTGCACTGGAGCATGGCGTTCTGCTCCGCGTGAATCGCCTGGCAGCCATCAAGGTTCGTGCCACTCGGTGAGTTGGCCCCTGAGCAGGCATGGGGGAACCCCGTCTCGAAGAACGGGTCGTGGTGGTTGCAGTGAGGCAGACCAGCCGCGACGCCGTTGTACCCAGTGGCCAGCACGTGGCCCCGAGTGTTCAGCAGCACGCAGCCAACTGCTCGGCGGCAGCAGGTCGTTCGTTGGGCAGTCAGCAGGGCCAGCTTCAGGGCCCACTCGTCGCGGCTGGGTCTCATGTTACAGCTCCCACCAACGGCAGGCGTCACCCGGCCGGCTGTCACGGATCGTCTTGAGCTCCGACATCAGGTAGGTCGGGTCATTCCACAGCAGCTTGGGTGTCTCAACCTGATCGAGCACCTGACTGGCCAGACACAGCTTCGCGTCCTCCCAGTTGGTCTCGTACAGGTGGCTGCTGGCTGCCGTCAGGAACAGCTTGCCAGGCGACACGGCACCGGCAGCCAGTCGGTGCTCGTTCAACAGGCCGCAGACAAGGTGGCTCAGCATGCTGAAGTTGAAGACATCGTAGGGGACACCCAGCCAGACGTCGCTTGACCGCATGAACACGTGGGCATTGAGCTTGCCGCCACGAATGTTGAAGAAGATGGCCACCGTGCAGGGCACATCCTTCGTCTGGGGCGGGCACTCACGCCAGATCGTCAGGCCAGCTTGGCGGCTGTCCTCATCGGCTTGCAGCTTCTCGATGATGTAGGGCAGCTGGGCCACGATCTTGGGGCCGTAGGCGCCGAAGAAGCGCTCGCCGTCGTCGCTGAAGTCCTTGATGCGGCTGTTGTACGGGGCGATCGTCTCGACCCGGTCATCACCAGTCAGGATCCAGAAGGCCTCAGCCGCCATGAACTTGTAGCTCAGGCTGCGATCGGGCACGCGGAGTACAGGCTTCCGCATGTTCACCACGATGGTGCGCTGCGGAATCTCACGGGTCATCTTGCCACGCGGCGCCACGGGGTCACCGTTGGTCAAGATGTCATTGACGGCCTCAAGCCAGGTGCGTGAAAAGTCTTGCATGTTGCTCTCCTTAGATGAGGTCAAGCAACGGGTAACGCTGCTTGTAGTTGAAGCGCTTCCAGGTCTGGGGATGCTGGACCGAGGCGGCTTTGATCTTGAGCTTGTACAGCTGCTGGTAGGCCTCCGTGCCCATGGCGATGATACGCTCAGGCGTCAGGTCATACAGCACGGACAGGTCCTGATCGGAGTTCAGCCAGAGGATGTCGTCCTCGCCAACCTCAACCAGATCCAACTGGTTGGCCAGCCACTGACTGCAACCCTCGCCGCTGAACGAAGCGAAGGGCCACTGGTACCAGGGATCGTTGTCCTTACGCTCAGCAAACGACTCGCCAATCAGCACGACCCTGGCGTCCCAGTTGCCAGCCGAGGCCAGATCAAGCGGGTGTTGGCGCATGCGCAGACCGTCGATCAGCAAAGCCAGCTTGCTGACCTCGAACAGATCGCCCTTCGTGTAGTCGTAGTCCACCAACGGCAGGTCCGTCGGCTGCTCAGCATAGAGGTCGTACACCGTCTTGAGCTGGTGCTCGTTGTCCAGCATCTCGATGTGCTTGCGGCTGAGGTAGTTGGCTTTGACAGTCTCCCAGCTGGGCTGGCACTTGACCACAACGGCTCCGCACCGCATGGCCAAGCGCTCGAGCATCCGCCGGCTGGCCGACGTCAGGCGGTCCTTGCCCTCACGGAACGCGACGCCGTACGGCATCTCGCTCAGCCAGCAACGATCGAAGACCACGTCCTGGTAGCCGAGCAGCGCAGGCATCATGGCCTCGACATACATGCGACCGAGGTTCTTGTTGACGCGAGGCAGCGAAGCGAAGTGCACGTATTTGGCGCCGGTCATTTGAGCGTAGGACTTGGCGGCAGTCGATTTGCCACCGCCATCCGGGCCCTCGAAGATCGTCAGCTTGCAGCTTACTTGGTCCATGACAGAATCTCCTCCAGACGTGCCTCGGGGCCAACCCAACCAGCAGGCTTCTTGACATCGAAGGCGCTGCCCCGCTTACTGTCCTCAGCTTTAGCCACGCGGACCTTGGCCATGTTGCACGAGTGGACGGCGTGCATGCCGGCGTGCCACTGAGCCGCATCGATGCCGGCGAACAGCGCCGTGCCGTAGGCCACGTAGGCCAGATCCAGCAGGGCATCGAACGCCTTCACGCGATTACCCTCGGCAAGAGCCTCCTTGAGCTCGTCCAGCTCCTCTTGCAAGAACTTGACCCGGAACTCCTGAGCTGCCGGGTCGTTCATGAGTTGATCAACAGCCCCCATGGGGAGGCCGAACTTTTCGTGGAACTCAGCGACATTGCCAATCATCAGAACGGCGCTCCTTTCGTGGTGGTCTTGCGGGCAGGCTTGACCGGCTTGCCGTCAGCGGCTTTGCGGCAGACCCAGAGGTTGTTGCGGGCGTGGTCCTCGTGCAGCGGGCCAAAGATGTTGCTGATGGCGTCGTTGTCGAAGTACTGCTCCAGAGCCTTGCGAACCTCCAGCACAGCCGCCTTGTTGCAGCCGGTGGGATCGACCTTACCGATGTGCTTGATGTCCATGAACGTGCCGAAGCGACGCTCGACCACGTAGCCGGCCTTCTCGATGTAGCTCTGCAACTCGGGCACCGTGTACTCGTGGATGTGGTTGGCCGCGTGGCGCTTGCCGTCGTAGACCGGGGTCGAGAGCAGCAGCACGCCACCCGGTTTGGTGCAGGCGAACATGGCCTTGAGCAGGTTGGCACCGTGCTCGACCTTCATGTGCTCGATGACCTCGTAGTTGACGACGACATCCCAGCCCTCGGGACGCTTCTTGAGCAGCTCCTTGTAGCGCTCGACGAAGTTGAACTCGCCATGGAACTCCAGACGCTGGCTGTTGGACGGTTTGAGCTTGTTCAGGTCCACGCCGGTGTAGTGGCCAACGTGGGCGGCAGCTCCGCCAGTCAGGATCTTGCTGAGCGGCTTGTCCTCGCCGCAGCCGACCTCGAGGACGTTGTCCTTGGCCGTGATGAAGCGGCGTGCGAAGCTCCAGCGGAAGAAATGACTGCTGTAATCTCTGTGGAGCGTCCGTCCATGACCAGCTTCGTGAAGTTGGGTGGTATCGTAGTCGCGGGTGTCGCGAGCGACTTCTTTTGTCTTTGCCATGATTTACCTCTTTCTAAGTGGAGTGCTCAGGGCTCTGTGAATGTCCCATCCGCACTTGATTCGTTGCTGAAATTGATTGCTGGGTACCACGCATCTTGGATCAGAGCCCCATTCCGCCACGCACTTCGTCTCGCCATCAAACGTGAGCATCACGTTGTTGGACTTATTCCAACAGTTCTGCTGGCGGGTGGTGAAGCGGCAGTTATCTGGCCCATATCCCTTCTTGTTGTCGATGCGGTCAATATCCAATCCTTGTTCGTAGCCGTTGACCAAAGCCCATTTGACAAACGCGGTACATCCTTGCCGGCCTGACCATCGTGGGTCCAACGAGATTCCTTTGGCACCGTAGTCCTTATAGGATCTGGACTTGGGATAGTTGCAGCGTGCATTGATTCCGCCCCATAGAGCTTGGAGCTTCACAACCGTGTCTACAACGCGATCCCAGTCCATCATTTCACCTTTGCTTCAGGAGGATTCATGCCCTGCTTCTTCAGGTGGTTCCGATACCATTTCGTGTACCCGCGCTTCTTCTCGTCCAGACCGAACTGAGCTTGGACCTTCTCGAAAATCTGGTCGTCAGTCAGCTTGCCCTGCATGATCAAGTCTTGGAACATCTGGGCTGCAGACATCTTCTTCTCGCCAGTCTTGGCGGCCGGTTTCGCAGCAGGCTTAGCTGCTTTGACTGGAGCCGTCTTGGCGGCAGGTTTTGCGGGAGCTGCCTTCTTCGCAGCGGTCTTGGTGGCGGCAGCCTTCTCGGTCGCCGCAGTCTTCTTGGTGGTTGCCATATCGGCCTCCTGTTTAGACACGTTAACGATCTGGCCCAGGTAACCCAAGGCCTCCTTGGTTGCCCCGATGGTCTGGCTGTAGTTGAGGAACAACTGACACGCCTTCTCTGCGGGGTAGTTGACCATCGGCTCATACCGCTGATCGAACTCGTTTGCCGTCGCCGTCAGGACCTGCAGGCCCTCATTGACGTCGAGCGGGATGTATTTCACGTGGGTGCCAGTCCGCTCAACCTGAATGCAGGTGCGGCGCTGGCGGTCGTAGCACGGGATGATACCCGGCGTTGGTTTCTTACTTGCCATTCTTCTCTCCAGATAGTTGATCAGCCAGCACCGACAGCTCCAGCAGGCCCTGCATCAGGACCTTGGCCTCAGGCCAGTATTGCGGTCCGTAGACCTGCCAGTGGAATTGCACGGTGCCATGCTTCTTGCTGAGCAGCGCACGAGGACCACCATCGATGTAGAGCTGGAAGCGCTGCTCCTCGTGGGTGCTCTCGTCGCGAATCTCAATGCTGTTGGGATCGCTGATCATGGGAACTCGATCCGACGAATCTGGCCGTGCACCTTCGCCATCGCAGCGAAATCAACCACGAGGATGTCCTCAGGCACTACGAAGTCGACGGCGCGGCCGTCACGATAGTGGACGCGTACTTTCATGGCAGGACCCCTTAGACCAGCTGGCCTTTGCGCTTCATCTCGCAGCGGTACCACGTGGGGTAGTGCTTCTTGGAGTCGTCAAGATCGAACTGCTGCTTGAGCTCAGCCCACACCTCTTGGTTGGTCTTGCCGGCCAGGATCAGGGCGCGGGCCGTGGCGGAGATGCCCGTCCGCTTGGTCTCAGCAGCGGGGCGCTCAACCTTGGCGACCTTGGCGACCTTGGTCTCAGCAGGCTTGGGGTTCTTCAGCGACTCGAGGTGCATCTCAGCGCGGGCGATGTGGCAGGCGAATTGGCCGTCGCTCATCACCTTGATGAAGGCGTTGTAGTCACGGGCGTGGATGCCCATTTTGCGGAGCACCGTGGTGGCGGAGTCGCGGCGGGCGTAGAACTTGACAGCGTCAGCTTGGGTAGTCTTGGTCATGATGGTTTCCTCAGCAAGTCCGGTCGATGTGTGACCGTGATTAGATTCTAGCGCGGCACAATGGACTTGTAAACACCTATTTTCAACTATTTGCGCAATTTTTTGAGGGCGTCAAACAGAGCATTCTGACCACGGCGCTTGGACTTCACAGCCGCCAGGACTGCCTCGTCCACAGTTCCACGGGCCATGATGTGGTGCACGAAGACCTTCTTGCTCTTGTTGCCTTGGCGCAGCACCCGGCGGATGAACTGGTCATAAAGCTCGTAGTCCCATGTGAGTGAGTGCCAGCAGACGTGGTTGCCCACCTCCTGCAGGTTCAAGCCGTGGGCCATGGCCTGAGGATGGCCCAGCAGGACAGGCAGGTGGCCAGCGTTCCACGCCTTCTCCAGCTCAGCTGAGCGCTTGGCCGTCACACCACCACCGATGTAGGGTACGTCCTTGCCCAGCCGCTCACGAAGACGGTCGAGGTCGTGCTCGAAGTCGTAGGCCACGAGGAGCGGAGCGCCCTGCAGCTCATCGATCAGATCAGCCAGCGCATCGACCTTCTCGGTGTGCAGGTTTACCCACTCACGCTTGGACTTGGGCAGCTTGACCAGGGCCTCGACCTCAGGATCGAGGTAGATGCCGCCATTGGCTACCTGCCTGCACTTCATGGAAGCCGCTGCTGCTGTGCTGGCCACGACAACCTTGGCATCGAGCTTGGCGATCAGGTCGTTCTCAAGCCGGTCGTACATCTCCATGATCTTCTCAGGCAGGTCCACCCGGATGTTGTTCTCGATCAAGGTGGGCATGTCGAGGTAGTCGTCAGCCGCCATGCGCAAGGCGAGCGGGTTCAGGCGCTCGTAAATCTCCTGCTCGGCGCCTTCTCTGATGTTCCAGCTGAAGCCGTCGTGGCTGGGCACAAAGTACTTCATTCGGTAGTGGGTAACGTACGGACCCAGCGTGCGGCCTTGGTCGAGGATGTAGCACTGGCCAAACAGGTCCATCAGGCCATTCGATGCCGGCGAGCCAGTCAGGCCCCAGCGCCGACGGAAGGTGTGGAGCACCAGCTTCAGAGCTTTGAAGCGATTGGTGTTTGTGTGCTTGAACTTGGACAGCTCGTCGACGACCAGCGTGTCGAAGCCCAGCTGTTTCCAGCGACGCAGATCCACGCTGACTTTGGTCTTGCCCTGGGCCGTCTTGGTCTTCTCAACCTGCAGCAGCCACTCAAGGCCCTCGGGGTTGATGACGTAGACGTCAGCCTCAGTCTTGAGCAGCGCATCCTTGTTCGACCCGTGGAGGACGCAGACACGGATGCCGCCGAAGTCCTCCCACTTCTCGACCTCCTTGGGCCACACGCTGTAGCAGACACGAAGCGGGGCAATCAGCAAGACTTTGTCCAGCAGCTTCTTCTGCTTGAGCAGCTTGATGGCGGCCAACGTGATGCTAGTCTTGCCCAGCCCCGGATCTAAGAACAGCGCAGACGCGGCGTGCTCGAGCAAGAACTTGACGGCTTTCTTTTGATAGGCGCGTGGTTGCCACGGCTTCGATGACGGCTTGAAAAGCTCGGATTGCATTGTCATGTACCTCAACTTGGTAGCCCAACTTCCTGAGCTGGGCGTGGATGTAAATCTGCTTGGGTTCAGGTTCTTCCCCAGGCCGCTTGAACTCAATCAACAACGGACGACCACCGGGCAACCAGAAAATCCTGTCTGGGTACCCCGTGTCGCCCGGCGTAACGAGCTTGGAGCCTATGATCCCGAGGTGCTTCCACACGAGGTCACAGGCATCCTGCTCGATTTTGCTTTCCAGCTGCCTCATGGCAGCTTGTGTCTGTCACGGCATGGAGCGCAGACACCGTTGACCAACCTTGCTGACCACTCGCCGCAAAGATCGCAGTCGCCTGGCCGACCTGCTGGTATCTGACTGGCCTGCTCGCGGATCTTCTTCAGGTTCGCGGCTTCAAGCACCTCATCACGCTCCAGCTGACGATCAACTTCATCTGCCATTGATCACCCCAGCAGCTCAATTGCGTGGAGGGCCTGAGACTTGGCGTCGTCCAACGCGTTGTGATAGGTGCCTTGGCGTTGCATCTTGATCGACGGCTTCAGGCTCTTCAGCGTGCGGTAGCAGCGGTTGTTCCAGAACTCCCACGGCAGTGGCTTCTCAACGGAGGCATAGCAAGCCGTGAGGATGGCGTTGTCGAAGTCAGATCCGTTGCCCCAGACCTTGACCTTCTTGAGGTCGAACTGGCTGAGGTACTTGTTCAGCTCCTCCAGCGCCTTAGGCAGCATCTTGTTGCCACGGGCGGCTCGCGCCTGCTTGAGGACCTTCTGCGCCTCGGGTGACTGCTTCTCCCACCAAGCGATCGTGTCCGGATCGATGTGCAGGCCAGCCTTCTCGCAGCTGTCCAAGCGCACGACCGTGTACAGCTCAAGGCCCAGTTCCTTGGCCTTGGCATCGAAGGCCACTGCCCCGATGGACAGGATGGCACAGCCAGCACGACGGCCCAGGGTCTCAAGGTCAATCATCACGTGTTCCATGTTCATCTCCTCAGTATTTGCACTGGCCGCCACCGGCAGCCTTGTTGCTGTTACGGTAGAAGCACCAGCGACAGCGGTCGTTCGGGCGGGGTGCGAACTGCTTGTCGTTCAGCATGGCCTTGGTCCGCTTCTCCCACAGCTTCTTGAGCTTGGGGATGTCTGCCCGCGTGAACACCAGCTCAGCGCCAGCCTCGGGGTACGTGATGCCAAGGTCCAAGTAGGCGAGGCGCGGCTTGACTAGCTGGATATGCTCATGCAGGAGCAGGGCGGCCAGCGCGTAGAGCTCGAGCTGCTCAACGTACTCCTCATTCATCTCGGGACGGAACTTGCCGGTCTTCCAGTCGGTGATGATGAGGGTCTCGTCGTCCTGATGGTGGGCGCAGTCAAGTTTGATGCGAAGCCAGCAGTTGATCCAGTCGTCCCACTGGGTCTCGTCCCAGTCCTTGGTGAAAGACCAGTTGTCTTCGACCACCATGCCGTTGATTTTCTTCTTGTACTGAGCCCGCAGCTTCTTGAACTCGTCGGCAAACAGCTTGAGCTCAGGCGGCAGTGAGCGGCCCTCGCCCTTGATGTACTTCTCAGCCAGCTTGTGGATGGCATCACCACGCGCCATGGCCTCATTGCCCGGCTCGCGGATGCGATCGATCGCGCTGAGTTTCAGCTTCAACGGGCACTGCTTGTACGTGCTGTAGCGGCTGAACGACCAGCTGGTGACCTGCTTGATCGGGATGGTTTTCTTGTTCATAGGATCTTGCCTCGTTTGTCGTAGTCCTGGAGTTCGTCCCAGTTGGTTGATGAAATCGAGCCTTCGCTCAGGATGGGGACGTCGAACTCCACCCCTTCCATGGTTTGGCGCAGCACCTCCATCTCAGTCTTCATGATCTTCTTCGGCACGCTGACTGTGATTTGGTCGTGGACGTTGAGGATGATCTTCGCCTCAGGGTGTTTGGCCGCGTGGTAGCTGATGATCGCGGCTTTGGTGCAGTCGGCAGCCGAGCCTTGAATGAGCACGTTCACGAGCTTGTAGTCAAACTCCTGGATGCGCCCGTTGATCAGCTTGGGTTCCTCGCAGTAGTACTCACGGCCACCCCAGGTGCGGATCGGCTGCTTGGACTTGGCGCGGATCTTCATGTCCTTGTACATGTCGCGCAGCCCCGGGTACAGCTGCAAGATGGCCTTCTTCAACTCGGCTGACTCCTCAACCGTCATGCCGTTGCGCTCAGCCAGCTTGCCCACACCCATGCCGTAGATCAGACCGAGGTTGGTGTTCTTCACCGGCTTGCGGTCGTAGAACTTGCCCATCTTCTCGAGCTCCGCCTTGGCGTAGTCATGGAAGTCAATCCACGGGTTCTCGAGGTACTTCTCCATAAGGGCGCCGCCATCGAAGTGGGCGAGGATCCGAGGCTCCTGTTGGGAGTAGTCGCGGTCGATCATCACGTGCCCAGGGAAAGGTGTGATGTAGCTCCGCACCTTGGGCAGCGGAGGCAGGTCCTTGAACGGGCACTTGGGCAGCTTCTTGTCAGGCGCCTCGTGATGGAAGATCGGCTGGAACTCCTTCGGGATGTTCTGGAAGTTCGGGGTGGAGGACAGACGGCCAGTCCGCGTACCAACGTTGGTATCGCCTGACGGGGTCTTGGTCTGGTTCCAGGTCGTGAAGATCAAACCACCTGAGGCCTCGGCCGTCGCCAGCCAGGGCTGCATGAAGGTGTTCAGGCAGGTGTTCAGCTGGGTGCGGTACTTGAGGATGGCCAGCAGGACCTTGTCAGTCACGCCTTGCAGCAGAGCCTCCTTGTTCGTCTGGAACTTGCCAGTCGGGGTTCTTGGCATCAGATCAGGGTCCGCCTTGCCAGACAGCACCATGGCGTCGACAAGCTGCTGACCAGAATCGAGGTTGATGTCGGGGCTGGCCTTCAGGGTCTTGATGATCCAGAGGTTGATCTTGTCGCGCCACTCGTTGTACATGGCCACGTCGTGGCGCAGACGCTTGAGGTCCATAGGCAGACCTTGGCGCTCCATCTCCAGCAGGATGGGCATGAGCTGACGCTCGCGGTCGTAGGCGGCCAACATGCCACGCTCAACCGTCCTCTTCCAAAGCAGATTGAAGATGGCCTCAGTCCTGTCGACGTCGCCGTTGGCGTACGTGCCCACAAGGTCGCCAGGTGCGTAGGCGATGTAGCGGCCGAAGTAGTGCTCAGACGACCTCGACTTGCTGATCTTGACGCCTGGGACCGGCTGGTGCTCGATCAACCAGTCACCCACAGCATCGCGCTCCTCAGCCGGCATGTTGAGCAGGCGGGTCGCAGCAGGCTTCAAGCCCAGCTCGATCTGGTGGGGGTCGTCGAGGAAGAGAAGGAAAAGGGTGTCATGGATGCGCTCCCAGCTGGGGACCGCGAGACCAAAATGGACGTCAGCCACGTCCACGTCGAACTTGCCGTTCTGGAACAGGACGCCGTCCTTGTGCGCGTAGGCCTTAGCCAGCTCAGAGGCCGCGTCGGACCAGCAGCAGTTGTTGCCCTCAGGATGGCCCCATGCCCAATACTTCGCCTTCTTGCCCGGGTACTTGATCGAAACACCGACGGGCATCGGCGGGTATTTTGGACGACCTTCGATCCCCAGTGTTTCGAAGTCGATGGTCACTGGCTTCGGTTGCTTCATAGCGCCTTGACCTCGAGCTCGGCGCGCTCACGATCGGCGCGGACCTTGTTGAGTCTGCTGTGGATTCGCTTGATGAACTGCTTGCGCTTGCGCCCCTTCAGCTCCTCTTTCAACAACGCCTCGCAGACCGGTTCACCGGCTTCACGAAGCGCGTCGTTCAGTGCCAGCCAAGACTGCAAGGCTGGGTTGTTCACCGGCTTCTTCATAGTTGTTGCTCCTGTGTCAAAAAGACCCGGCAGCGACGGGAGGAGGTTACCGTCAGACCTGCCGGGCAAAGGCGGCTACTGCAATCAGTACTTGCGACCGCGGGCAGGCTTAGCTGCTGCACGGCTGCCGCGCTTCGGAGGAGGTGCCTTCTCCTCGTCAGCCGGTTGGTACGGGAAGTCGATGGTGGACTTCGCCTCCTCGTGACGCTGCATGATGGCCCCCATCAGCTCGTCAGGGATGTTCATGATCGGCTCGAAGACGACCTTGAACTGGGTCTTCGGATCGGGAACGACCTTGACCTTGGTGACGATGCCGAAGGGTGGTCGACGCAGAGCACCGGCCACCTGCTTGACGAAGCTGGCGTAGCCCTTGACCGAAGTGACGGGCAGCTTCATGAAGCCGATCGCGGTCGAGGCGAAATGCTCCTCTTCCTCGAACAGCTCGAACTTGCCAGATTGATTGAACGAGCCAGCCGGGATCATCGCCAGACGGCGGGTCTCACGAGCAGCCTTGCCGCGACCGGTGTCGGCCGAGCCCCACTGGCAGACGTCCGACTCGATGCACAGCTTGCCCGCGAACTCAGGATCGGAATTCTCGTGCCAGGTCATCGTCTTCTCATCGCGACCGAAGGCAAATGCCACCGGGCTCTGAGGAGTGTCGGGATCGTACTTGCCTTCGTAGTAGGTGGTCTCGAAGATGCTGTCCAGGATGACGACCGCCATCTGGTTGTTCGGCAGCGGGGCGTCCTGCCAGCTGAGGATGCCGCCCTTCAGGCTGAAGAACTGACCGCCGCCAGTGTTGGCTTCCATGCCCGCCGCAATCTCGGCCTGCTTGGCCAGTTCTTCGTCCCACTTGACGAGGGCGGTGGATTTGGATGCCGTTGGTTTTTTGGTTGTTGCCATGATTAGGAACTCCTAACTAGTTACGAGAGACCCAGGTTGAGGGAAACTTGGCGCGTGGGTCGGTGCACGACAAGCTTGGGCTGACGATCAGCGATGCGCTGGCGGTTGATCTGCAGGTCAACGTGGGTAGGTTCCCAGTCCTGCAGCCAATCGACCGGCACGTCGACGAGCGGGCACTCAGTGTGCTGCGGGTTGTAGCCGCGGCGGATCATCTCGGCCACGAGCTGCTTGAAGCGCTGCTGGCAGTAACCGAGACGGTTGTAGAAGAATTTCACGTGCCCAGCACCAAGCGTGTAGTTGGCAGGAGCTGAGTGACCACCGCGCTTGGCGGCGGCCTCAGCCAGCTTGAACACACGAGGCAGCTCGCGGTACTCAGCCACCAGATGTTTCTGATGCAGCTCCTCGACGGGCACGCAGTTGATGCGGGTCACGATCAGACCTTGTTGATGCTGATGGACACGGCGTTGAAGTGCTCAACACCCGGCACTTCCTTACCGGCTTCCCAACGCTCCTTGATGGCGGCGTCAGTGATGCGACGCTGCATGAGGTCGAACTGGCCGGTCTTCTTGACATACTTGTAGAAGGCGTCCCAGTCCTTGACCTGCGGGATCTGCTTGGTCACGACCGTCACGCGAGCCAGCTTGCCAGCCACGCCAGAGGCTTCTGACTTGGGCAGCGTGTTGATGATGTGCTCCTTGAGAGCGGACTCCTCAGCCGCGACCTTGTCAACCTCCTTCTGCATCTCCAGTCGCTTTTGGCGCAGCTGGTACAGACGGTCGGCACAAGCGCCCATGGCCTTGGGGAATTTGTACTTGGGTTTCTTGACTTCGCTCATGATAGCTCCTTGTTAACCTGCGGTTTTGACCCACTTGGATCCTTGCTGCTCGTACTTCTGGCCCAAACCAGTTCCAAGCTTGCCAATGCCAGGACCCAGCGTGAAGCAGGTCGGACACATACAAGCCCAAGGACCCTGAGCAGTTTTGGCGTCGTAAAAGGTGTCTTTGATCGGACCGTCGCAGGTTTCGCAGAACCCAGGTACCGGGCTCAACCACTGAACTTGTTCCATGATGTACCTCAGCAAGATTTGTTGCGATCAACGTTGACCGTGGTTAGATCATAGTGCGAACCTGCCACGATGTAAACACCTATTTTCAAATTATTTTGCGTCCATGTCCACGGCATCACGGAAGCCAAGGAACACAGGGAAGCGCGGCTTCTCCTTGACACCAGTCGGCTGCGATTTGTACTTCACCACGCGGCCGATCAGATTGTCACCCACCAACCACAGCAGCTGGCGCTGATCAGCGGTGAACCCGGTGCCGATGTCGAACTCAACTCCCGTCTTCAGGTCGCGCACTGACAATGCGCCGAGCGTCTGCTTGCCCACCTTCCCGGCTTTGTGACTGCTGCGTTCAAGATGACCCAGCTCATTGCGCTTTGCCTCATTGGCATTGTGCATGAGCTCACTGAAGCCGATGACCCTGGCCTCGCTGTCCTCAAACCGCTTGACCTTCAGCAGCCACGCCTCCTTGGCCGTCGATCGACCGTGCTTGTAGGGCCCATCTGGGTGGCGCAGCATGACGCCCTCGTAGCCCATGGTCAAGTAGTCCTGCTCCCAGTCAGTCAGCTGGTCCTCGTTGAGGATCTGGTCATGGGGCACGGTCTCGCAGAACTTCTGCTTCTTGATCCGCCGGTGCGCAGTGTGCAAGCGGCGATGGAAGCCGCCTGACTCCATGAAGTCGTCAAACACCCAGAAGGCGACGTCAGGTTCGCCCTCGATTGACATGACCCCAGACGACGTGGCTTGGAACACCTCCTTGGCGGTCGGCGATCCGACGATGAGCTCGCCATCAAGTCCGTTCAACTCAGGGCGGCCGAACAGCTGCTGCACGTGCTTGTTGGGGATCGCTTTGAGGCTGCGCCCGCAGACCACGCCATTGATGATCAAGCAGCGGATCCCGTCCAGCTTTGGACTCAGCAGCATCGGGTAGGGGACGACAGGACCTGCGGGGGAAGCGAGCATCGGCTTCATGATGGTTTCCTTTCGTTAGTTTCAAAGACCTCGCGGCCGTCAAGCGCGTGGTGGGTGAAGACATCATGCTCCTCATCTGGCGTTGGCTTGCACCAGCACTCGGGTGTCAGCTCGTGCTCACGCAGGTCATTGACCGGCACGACATGGTAGCGGCGAGGGCTATTGAACATGCCCGGCTCCTCCGCAGGCCATGCAGGGCATATCGATCGAGCTGAACCCATGGCTTTGCTTAACCTTGCCGGTTCCGTTGCACTGAGGGCACGCCTTGGGTGCCGAGGCCTCTTCCATGGCGATCTTGTAGGCCTTGCGAATCTCGTTGAAGTCGCAGGGATTGCCTCCTCGATCGGGGTGGTGAACCATGACCAACTCACGCCACTTCGCCTTGACCTCGTCAGGCGTCGCGGTCTCAGGCAAGCCTAAAGTCGCGAACGCCTTGCTCATACAAGCTCCCAGCCAAACATGAAGATCTTCCACATGATCTTGAACAGCAGGCCGAGGCCCGCCGTGCCGGCCACCCAAGCGACGATGAGCAGGATCCAAGTTCCGAAGAACTCGCCCCACTCACGCGCGTCGCGGCTGTAATGATCACGCCTCCAGTTCATTGAGCACCTCGTCAAGCTTGTTGGCGTACCAGATGGCCTTGCGGTTGTCCTCAACCGAGCTGTCCTTCTTGCCCAGGCGCCACTGGTACTTGATGACCTGGCCGCGCAGGAAACCGATGAACTGCTCGCGGCCCAGGGCAGCCCGAATGGCATCAATGCACTCGACCCCGTTGTCGGTCTCAGCGTAGTGCGGCGGGTGGTTGATCATGTCCTTAGCAGGTGCGGCCGGCTTAGTGGTCTTGCGTTGCATCGAGAATCTCCTTGAGTGAGGGCATGACTTTGAGCAGCTCGTCGCGGCACTTGACCGCAATTTCGCGATGCTCCTTCTGGGTGCCGTTGCCAGCCCTGAGTTGAATGTAGTGGATCCAGCTGCGGACAGGTCCTGCCATGTACAGACGAGAAGGCGTCAAGCCCTCAGGCAGCACAGCACGAGCCACCTCCTTGGCGATACCGCGCTCCAAAGCCGCCTCGTAGGCAAGCTGCGTCTGGCTAGCGATGAGCTGCTGCTTCTCCTGCCACCAGACCTGCAGCTCAGCATCATCGACCTCAACACTGTTCTGGCGGTTCTTGGCATCTTGCAGCCGAGCCTCGCGAATCACAGCATCATCTTGCACAGCAGCGTAGCGCTGGCTGAACTCCTGGAAGCTGAAGCTGCGGTGGCGCAGGATCTGACGAGCGATGTCCCGGGTAGTCACCACCTCGATGACAGCATGCGCCATCTCAAACGGTGACCAGTGATGGTTGCGGACGAGGTAGCTGAGCAACCGAGGAGCTGTGTCGTGGTTGGCCTGGTTCGACGGGTTCGAGACCCGAGCGCAGTAGGCCACCAGCTCCTCGGCCGTCTGGACGCCGTCCAACCCGACAGGCTGGCTGAGAGCGATCAGACGGACTTGGCTCATTCCTCGGCCGCCTTCTCATCGAGCTCGGCGCACAGGCCGTTGATGAACTCGAGCAGCTCGGCCTTCGCGGTCGGGATGTCCGTCTGCTCAATCTCGACATCTTTCTTCTTGCAGCCCAGCTGCTCGACCAGCTCATCGCGGGTGGCTCGGGCATCGGCATTCGTGGAGGCGTAGCGCTTGGCGCCAGGACCAGTTACGAGGTAGCAACGCATGTGAAACTCCTTATTTACATTGAGGTGAAAAGAAAGGCGCCTTGGAACTGAACTCCTTGGCGCCTCACTAGGCAGAGGCTGCTTACGCAGCTTCCTTGATGCCGGCGGTCACGCTCTTCAGCGCTTCTTTCACAGCCTTGGCTGCGGCCTTGTCTTCCGGCAGCTCGGTGCCCTTGACCACTTCCAAGCAGCGCTTGGTCTCGGCCTTGACGGCCTTGGTCACTTCCTTTTCGATCGCGGCCTGCACAGCTTCGTCGGCCAGGGCGGCTTTCACTTCTTTTGCGTTCATGATATTCACTCCAGGTGGTTGATGAAAGCTTTGGGTCAAATGTCCCTCAGCAGTTGCATTTTACGCCGCGCGACCGCAGTCGTAAACATGTGGTTTCAGTATTTTGAGCCTTTCGAGCCGCTTTGTTTCTTCATCCAGTCGTCGAGGTGCTTCACAGCAGCTTGCGGAGCCGCCGTCAACCACTGGTCCGAGTTACGCACCGCGTAATACCGGGCCTGAGACCCGTCGGACAAGCGGATCGGTTTGCCGTTGCAGATCTGATGAAGCCCAGCTCTAGCCAGCTCGCGGCCCACGCCGTTGGCAGTCACAGATGTCTTGCCAACCGGATCGTAGAACTGCAGCAGCTCCTTCGACGTGAACAGGTCCTTGCTGACCACGACGTCGCCGACGCGTAGTACGTGGTCCGGGGTGGCCATGAGACTTCGCACCCAACCTGCCAAGTCACTCTGCACGTTGGCGATCATGCGCTCCTTGGCCGACGTCTTGAAGGCAGGAGCCGCTGGGTTGAAGTCACCAAGGTCCAAGTTCAGCAGGTAATGGAACACGGCCGCAGCTCCGCCTGTCTCCAACCACAGGTCGTACTCCATGTAGAAGGCCTCATCCATCGGCCCCACACGAACCTCGTGGATGAAGAACCGCCGGTCATCGTCCTCAAGGAAGAACGAGTCCGGGTGGTTGGCCGTGAAGAAGTAGTTGATACAGTCCGGCACCACGTAGGTTGGCACGTATTTCCCGTTGACGCGGAGCTCCTTCTGCGTGATCAGCTTCTTGAGGAAGTCAGCATCGGCCCGCTTGTCAGATCCGGTTACGTCATCGCCCATGACAAGCTGCTTGCCCTCAGCCCACTCGTTGAAGCTGTTGTGCAGCTCCATCTGGCTTATCTCAGTGAAGTTCTTGCCGTAGATCCTGCCGAGTGTGTAGCCGATCAGCGACTTACCGGTGCCATGGCGGATGCCGTGGATGACGACCGAGCTGAACAGCTTGACACCGGGATGCTGCAGCGGGTATGCGCACCACCTGAGGAACCACTCCTTGGCGCCTGGCTCTGAGCCGGTGAAGATATGGTCAACGAGCTGCAAGAACAAGCTGACATCGTCCTTGACCGGCTCAACACCCCAGCCCGGCCAAATGTTGTACAGAGGCAGCGGGTCGTCGATGAACTTGTCACGGCCCGGCTGGTAGGTGAGCTTCGTCACCTCAGTGCGCAACGGCCACCGCAGCCAGGCCTGGGCGGCTGACACGGTGGTGAAGCTCACTGAGCCGTCGGCCTTCAGCTTCCGCTCCTGGTAGTTGCGGGTGGCTTCAAGATGGCTGGTGAAGGCGTTAGGAGCTGATTTGAAGGTCGTCTGCTGATCGACGATCAGGCCCGGGTTCTGCACGTAGACGTACTTCTGGTTGAGGGCCCAGAGGGGACGAGTCAGCCCCAGGGGCTCAGCCTCAGCCAGCAGGTTCCTGAACATCTGGTTGGCGGTCGGCCCGGCGTGCACGAGGAAGTCGTCCAAGCCGACCTTCTCCAGGCCCTCAAGGGCGGGCAGCGAGACGACGTGGGCAAAGGCACCTCGGCGGTGAAGCTCCTCAGCCAGCTCGTGCAAGGCCGCGCAGACCATGGGGTTGGTGGTGTAGTCCGAGTCGAAGCAGATGTAGACGTTGCGCTTCACCCACCTGACAGGTTCGAGGCTGGGGAGCCAGTCGAGGCCCAGCTTGTGGCTGCGCCAGTTATACACGCCGCCGATGCCGATGGTAGGGAACCCCTCCTTGCAGGCCTTGGCCGACTTCAGCTCGCCCTCGGTGAGGATCAGCGGTTGATCGGTGTCCTCAACGAGCTCAGCCCACGCCTGGTTGGCTGGGAAATAGGCAACAGGAGCCGTATTGGGCTCCTGCACGTAACGGGGTGGTTTCTTGTCAGCCAGTGAGGCGAAGTCAGTGCCTGTCTCGAGATACCGCAGCCGGTAGAACGGCTTGGACTCAGGCCAGTCGGACAGGGGTTCACCATCGATGCCGAGGTAGTCGAGGCGCAAGCTGCAAAGCGGCTTGAAGGCTGGGTGGAGGGCGGCCGTCTGCTCGCCGCTGAGGAACGCCATGCCGAGGATCTTAGCGTCCTCGATGGTGAGGCCAGATGAGGCTAGCTTCGCTTCACCCAGGCCGAATGCTTTTGAATCAGCAACTGCTGGTTTCTTCTTGGTTGTTCGTGCCATTTAACGTGCATCTCCGGTTATCAACTGTGCGTTTTGCGTCGCCCCTCAGCGCGTTGCGACGTTCCACATGCTCAGCCATGAAGAAAGGTGTCAGACCGGCCAATTCTTGCTGAGGGAATTTGCACCACCGGAGATTCCCAGAAGGGAAGAGGAGGAACTCGGCCGGTCTGACGCTTAGCATCTTATCGCGCTTGACTTAGATCGTAAATAAATGGTTAGAGCCGCTGGATTGTGATGACCTCATCATTGACCACACAGTCGTAGCGACCTTTACCCTTGCTGAGATAGACAGTAAGCGTCGCAGGTGTCTTCTTGATAATCTCAGCGGCCTCCTCAGTTGTACAAAGGGCCGAACCACTTCCTCGCCAGGTAACTCGGCAATTTGGCTTTTTAGCAGGCTTTGGTTTCTGCACCCGAGTTTCAATGGTGGTCCGCGCTTTGCCTCCTGGGGCCCAAGCGACCTTGCGTCGATCGGCAAACAGGTCGTCTGTGGAACCCACATGAGATTGCAATCGGATGATCTGGTCCGCTACTTCTTGGCGCTTGGATGCTTGGATGGCGCCCACAATATCATACAGATCTTTAATGAGTTGTGGATCTGGTTTCTTCACTTCATGCTCCTATGGTTTCGCAGCATTGATTTTAGTCATTAAATTAAGATAAGTAAACATGTGAATCTTGACTGCTACAGAACTACGTACTACGGCGGCGCCAATTCTCTTATAAAATATCCATTAAGGAAAGACTCTTATATAAATATTTATATTTCCTTAATGACCTTTTACTAGAAGAATAGAGAAACAGTAGTTTTGTATTTGTAGTAGCGGACCTGTGGACTCCACCACGGCCACTTCGGATGGTTTCGGCCCCATAACACGCGCGTCGACCGGTGTACATCGCCCCATCGGCAAATTATGATCCACTCCATCAAGTGAATCTCAATCAGAATTTCAAGAGGACTCCACATGGCTGCAGGTGGTGCAAGGCCCGGGGCTGGTCGGCCCAAGGGCTCCGCACAAAAGATCACGACCAAAGCTCGCGAAGAGGCGATGAAAGCTGGCATGCTCCCACATGAGTGGTTGCTGAAGGTGGCTCGAGGCGAGCCCATCCCACACAAATACTACCGGACCACGGTCGACCGGCGTGGAAAAGAGACCAAGGAGCTCGTGGAAGACGAGGTCTACGCTGACTTCGCCACGCGAGTTGATGCTGCGAAAGCAGTGGCTCCGTACTTTGCTCCTAAGCTCTCGGCGCAAACCGTGTCCATCCCGGAGCCCATTCAGCTCGAGCACTCGAACAAGACTCTGTCCAAAGATGAGCTGCTGGCTGAGTTGAAGAAGCGCGGACTCCCCACGACGCTATTGAAGGACTGACGTGCGCATCGACGACATCGAGCTGCTCGAACAACTTGCGATCATCGAGGCCCGCGAGTCGTTTTGGGCTTACCGCCGGATGCTCAGCCCGAAGATGAAGATCGGGTGGTGGCAACGTGAGATGGCCGATGAACTTCAGCAATTCGCTGAGGACCTGTTCTCAGGTCTGCGCCCGAAGTTGGTCATCGAGGCCCCACCCCAGCACGGCAAGTCGCTGATGATCGTTGAGTTCATCACGTGGGTGGCTGGGCGCAACCCGGACTTGAAGACTATCTACACCTCCTTCTCCGAGCGCCTTGGTGTACGCGCCAACCTCGCCTGCCAGCGCATCTACGATTCCGACCGGTACAAGAAGATCTTTCCATCGACCCGAATCAACGGCGTGGGCACCAGCCAGCTCGATGCCAACCAAGCCATCCGCAACCGTGAGATGATCGAGTACATCGGCAGCGCGGGCTTCTTCCGCAACACCACGGTGCGCGGCTCCATCACAGGCGAGTCCTTGGACCTTGGCGTCATTGATGACCCGATCAAAGGTCGCGAGGAAGCGGGCAGCCAGGCGGTACGCGACAAGACCTGGGAGTGGTTCACCGACGACTTCTTCACCCGCTTCAGCGACTCAGCCGGTCTGCTGGCCATCTTGACCCGCTGGCATGTCGATGATCCGATCGGTCGGCTCCGAGCCACCATGGGTGATGAGGTCCGCGTGGTCTCGTACCCAGCCATCGCCATCAAGAACGAGAAGCACCGCAAGGTCGGCGAGCCTCTGTTCCCTGAGCACAAGAGCTTGGAGTTCCTGCTTGAGCGCAAGGCCGCCATGGCCAACGTTAACTGGGAGGCGTTGTACCAGCAGAACCCGCAGATCATCGGTGGCGAGATCATCAAGGGCGGCTACTTCGGCCGGTACAAGCAACCTCCCATCATCAAGCAGCGGTTCATCTACGCCGACACCGCGCAGAAGACGGCCGAGCGCAACGACTTCAGCGTCTTCGAGTGCTGGGGCAAGGGTGAAGATGGCAAGATCTACCTGCTTGACCTCATACGGGGCAAGTGGGAGGCTCCTGAGCTCGAGCGCCGGGCTGTGGCCTTCTGGAACAAGCACAAGGCGGCTGACATGGTGACGCTGGGCCAGCTGCGCCAGCTCAAGGTCGAGGACAAGGCCAGCGGGACAGGTCTGATCCAGAAGCTCAAGAGCCAAGCGCAGATCCCCGTGGTCGGCATCGAACGTACCAAGGACAAGTACACCCGGCTGCTTGACGTGCTTGGCTACATCGAGTCAGGCTACGTTATGCTGCCAGAGGACGCTCCATTCACCAACGACTTCGTGGCTGAGTGCGAAGCGTTTACCGCTGACGACAGTCACCTTCACGACGACCAGGTCGATCCTATGATGGATGCCATCAATGATCTTCTTGCCCACAACAATGCCGCATCCCTCTGGGAGAAAATGATATGAGCAACCGCAAACAACGCCGAGCAACCAACACACCGACCGCCACGACCAAGGACGGGTTCGCCAACCTCACGGCCCGCATGGGCCTCGGTGCTCAGAACGTCCTGTCTGACAGCACCTACATCTTCGACCTGCTGACCCGCAACCGCATGAAGCTGGAGGCCATGTACCGCGGCTCCTGGATCGTGGGTGCTGCGGTCGACGCAGTTGCTGAGGACATGACCCGAGCCGGTGTCAACATCAAGGGCAGTGATGATCCTGAGGCCATTCAGCAGATGCAGTCCAAGCTCACGCGGCTGGGCATCTGGCACTCGCTGCTTGAGACCATCAAATGGGGTCGCTTGTACGGTGGCGCCATCGCGCTGATCGTCATCGACGGGCAGGACCCCTCAACTCCCCTGAAAGTGGACACCGTGGGTAAGGACCAGTTCCGCGGCCTGAAAGTCTTCGATCGCTGGCAGCTGCGGCCCAGCCTGCAGAACATGGTGCTGGAAGGCATGGACTACGGCCTGCCCGAGTTCTATGACGTCATCAGCAACATCGCGACGGGCCAGGTGAGCAACCTGCGGATCCACCACAGCCGAGTCATTCGCCAGATCGGCATCCAGCTTCCCGCTATGCAGGCCATGACCGAGGAATGGTGGGGCGAGTCTGTCATCGAGCGCATGTACGACCGTCTCGTGTCCTTTGACGCCGCGACCTCAGGTGCTGCGAACCTCATCCAGAAGGCGCACCTCCGCACGGTCCAGATCGACAAACTGCGTGAAGTCTTGGCTGCTGGTGGCAAGGCGGAAGAAAACCTGCTCTCGATGTTCCACCACATGCGCATGCTGCAGACGAACGAGGGCCTGACGCTGCTGGACAAGGAGGACACGTTCGCAGCGCACAGCTACACCTTCTCAGGCCTGTCTGACATGATCCTCCAATTCGGCCAGCAGATCGCGGGCGCCACTGGCATCCCGTTGGTCCGCCTGTTTGGCCAGTCGCCCGCAGGTCTCAACAGCACAGGCGAATCCGACCTCCGCATGTACTACGACAACGTGGCCGCTCAGCAGGAGTCGCGTCTGCGTGATGGCCTGATGAAGGTGCTGCGGGTCATGCACAAGTCGTTGTTCGGTGTCCTACCGCCTGACAACTTCGACTTCGACTTCGTGCCGCTGTGGCAAACCAGCACCAAGGAGAAGGCGGACATCGCCTCGTCTGTCACCACCACGATCGCCACCGCCTACGAGAAAGGCATCATCGATCAGACCACTGCGCTGCAGGAGCTCAAGCAGTCCAGCGAGTCGACTGGCGTGTTCACCAACATCACCGAGGAGCAGATTGAGGAAGCCAAGATGGAACCGCCTCCGATGCCGACCGAGGGCGAACCTGTTGTGGCTGACCAACCCTCCTCGATGATGGACCGTCTGAAGGCTTGGATCAATGGCTAACAAATTTTCTGCCAGCAGGACCGTCGAGCGCCGGTTCGGTGTTGAGTTGCGCAAGGTGGCTCGGGTCATTGGTGCTATGCTCAATGCCCACATCGACGGCCCCACCATCCGCGACCAGAAGAAGCTGGCTGAGGCCTTGGCTGCCTACTCTGACGCCCTGGGTCCCTGGGCTGAGCGCGTGGTGGGCAACCTCCTGAAGGATGTGAACCGCACGAACAAGAAGTCGTGGGAGTCCACATCTGCCCGCATCGGTGCCCAGCTCAAGCGGACCATGGAGGAGACGGCAGTCGGCGACGTGATGAAGCTCATCCAGCGGCGCCAGGTAGAGCTGATCAAGAGCCTGCCGATCGAGGCCGGTCTTCGCGCCCAGAAGCTTTCACAAGAGGCCGTGATGGGAGGCAAGCGGGCTGATGAGGTGGCAGCTGAGCTGGCCCGGTCTGGCGAGGTGACTGAGAGCCGAGCCACGTTGATCGCCCGGACCGAGATTGCCAAAGCCAACTCAGCCTTGACCCAGGCGCGGGCCGAGTATGTGGGAGCCACGCACTACATCTGGCGGACGGCTGAGGACGGGGACGTGCGCGAGAGTCACGCGGTCATGAACGGCAAGATCTTCCGCTTCGACGATCCACCCTATGTGGAAGGTGAAGGCAACCACGGACCTGGCGAGTTTCCGAACTGCCGCTGCTTCGCCGAACCCATAATTCCAGAATAGTGTACACCTCCCACATCTTGGGCATATAATCCGCCACATGGACACCACGACACCCAAACTCAACAACCTGGCACCCATCACTGGGCGCATGGTCAATGAGGAAGACGAGGTCCACAATGTTGTGGATCCGTACGGTAGTCTGAAGGTGATTGATCGGGCCCACTCGTCAGTCCACGATGGTGTCTCGTGGACCTTTACAGGAGCCGGGCAGATCCTTGCTGGCCAGAGCTTCTACTTCATGGGCATCACCGGTGACATCACCGCCCACTTGTGGGAGTTCTTTGTCAAGACCGACTCGGCGCCCGTCACTGTGGAGTTCTACGAGGGTGCAACGACCAGCAACAACGGAACTCAGCAGACACCACTGAACAGGAACCGCCAGGGCACCTTCACGCCATCGATGCAGGTGTTCGCCGGTCCCACAGTCACGAACGACGGCACGCAGCTGATCTTGGCCAAGATCCTTGGGACCCAGCAGACTGTGTTCTCGGACAACCTCGAAGGTGAGTGGCTCCTCAAGAAGAATACGAAGTACACGTTCAAGATCACCAACAACTCTCAGCAAGCGGCAAACATCGCTGCTGGTTTCAACTGGGTCGAGGTAGACTGATGCCCCTGAAGCAAGGATCCTCTGAGAAGACTATCAGCGAGAACATCGCCGAGCTGATTCGATCTGGCCGCTCGCCTGAACAGGCCGCGGCCATTGCCTATAAACAAGCAGGCAAATCGCGCGACGTGGCCAAGCGCTTCTACTCCGTGGCCAGCCTGTCTGAGCGACTGAGCGAGACGCCGGAAGGCTTCCTTGTCTGCGAGGGCGTGCCCATCACGCGAACCGGTGAGCTGCTCTACGCCCCGGGCGAGACGCCCATCACAGCCGGCAAGAATGGCCACACGGTCATCACCCGGACTGTCGAAGACATCCACGACCCGGCCACCATCGCCTCGTTCGAGGGCAAGCCGGTCACCATCAACCACCCTGACGACTTCGTGACGCCTGAGAACTGGCGGACGCTTGCCGTTGGGATAGTGCAGAACGTTCGTCCCGGCGAGGGCGAGGATGCTGACAAGTTGCTGGCTGACTTGTTGATCACCGACTTCGAAGCCATCTCGGCAGTCAAGAGCAAGCGCCTCCGCGAGGTGTCCTGCGGCTATGAGGCTGAGTACGTCGAAGAAGCCCCTGGCCGCGGACGTCAGGAAAATATCATTGGGAATCACGTAGCACTTGTGGCTTCTGGACGGTGCGGTTCAGAATGTGCCATTTTCGATCACGCACCAAAAAAGGAGAAAGAACCCATGACCATGAAAGAGAAACTCATGGGGCTATTCGGGAAGGCACTCGATGAAGCCATGCCTGAAGAAACCCCTCCGGCTAAGGACCAGGATCAGGATGTTGGCGCGATGTTGGCCGCTCTCATGAAGCGTCTCGACGCTATTGAGGCTGCCATGAAGCCCGCTCCCGAAACTCCTCCGGCCGACGAACTGCCTCCTGAAGGTGAGAAGCCCGCAGGTGCTGAAGGCGAGAAACCCGAGGGCGATCACACGCCTGAGGAGATGCCCGCCCTCGAAGCCCGTCTGGCTACCATCGAGAAGGCAATCGCCAAACTGGCTGGCCTGGAAATGGCTGAGGGCGAAGATCAAGGCGAGAAAGGCGAAGTTAGCCTCGACGCCGAGACCATCGCTCGCGCCGAGATCCTGGCTCCTGGCCTCGCCAAGTCCAAGGACATGAAAGCCAAGTCGCTGGCCGCTGCCTACGGCACGGAAGACGGCAAGGCGATCATCGATACGCTGCTTGCCGGTAAGGCATTCGATTCGGCTGACAAGGACCTGCTCTTCGTCGCCGCGTCTGAGATGCTGAAGTCCACGCGTCGCGGCCAACTGCACAGCACGCGTGTCTCGTTGGACTCGCTGCCGGGTATGAAAGCCGGCGAAATGACGCCGGAAAAGATCAACCAAATGAACGCCGCTCGCTACGGCAAACAGTAAGGAGAAAACCATGACCAGCTTCCTCTATCGCGCTCCCTCTGGTGTTGCCGGTGACGTGACCCGTCCGGATGACACCGTCGTCGAACCCGGCCTGCTCAATGCAGCCCAAGCTCCCACCGCCTTCGGTGCCCCTGTCAAGCTCGTGTCCGGCAAGTTCGAGAAGATCGCCGCATCCGACGCCGCAGCGGTATTCGCAGGCATCCTGTCCCGCATCGCTCCGTCGATCGCTGGTGACACCGCCCAGACCTTCGCCGGCGGTACCCCGAACACCGACTCGGTGCAAGGTATCGTGGTCGAAGGTTACGTCAACGTGGTCTGCACGATCGGCACCCCGGTCCGCGGCGGCACCGTGTACATGCGTGTGGTTGCGGCCTCCGGCAAAGCTGTCGGCGACCTCGAAGCCACGGCTGATGGCGTGAACAACGTTGCGCTGACCGGCGTGACCTGGGCAATCGACGGCAAGGATTCCAGCAACATCGCTGAAATCCGCATCAAATAAGGAGCGAAAACATGAAGACTTTTGACAGCACCCTGGCGTACTACGTCAACCAACTCGACAACCTCGACAAGAAGCTGTACGAGCCTCTGTTCTCGGTCACCTGGGGCCGCGACATCAAGCTGCGCAGCGGCATCACGATGGCCAACGAGTCCACCTCGTTCATCCGCTCGACCATCGGCGCCGTCGGCACCCAGAACGCCACCGGCAAGCCGTGGATCAGCCCGAACACGACCACCCTGCCCGGTGTCTCGATCAACGGTGAGCGCGTCACCCTGCCACTGCGTCTGCTCGGTCAAGAGGTGTCCTACTCGTCCGTCGAGCTGGAACGCAGCCAGCTGCTCGGCCAGCCGATCGACGCCCAGAAGTTCAACGCGCTGAACACCATCTACCAGATGGCCACCGACGAGATGATCTACGTTGGCGACGCGGCTGTTGGCGCTGAGGGCCTGGTGAACAGCACCCTGGTGACCTCGGGTTCCGTGCCGAACGGCACCGGCGGCTCCCCGCTGTGGATCAACAAGACCCCGGACGAGATCCTGAAGGACGTCAACGACATGATCACGGCTGCGTGGCAAGCTTCTGGCTTCGCTGTGTGCCCGGACAAGCTGTTGCTGCCGCCAGCTCAGTTCGCCTACATCTCCAGCCAGAAGATCAGCACTGCCGGCAACGTCAGCATCCTGACCTTCCTGGAAGACAACAGCATCAGCCTCCGCGTCAACGGCCGCAAGCTGGACATCCAGCCGCTGAAGTGGCTGACTGGCCGCGGTGCTGCAGGTGCTGACCGCATGGTGGCTTACACCAACGATGAAGAGCGCGTGCGCTTCCCGATGGTGCCGATCCGCCGCGAGACCCCGTACTATCTGGGCATCAAGTTCAACGCCCCGTACATCTGGGCCTTCGGCGAGGTGGAGTTCGTCTACCCCGAGACTGCTGTTTACCGCGACGGCATCTAAACCACACGGAGGCCGGCCTAACAGCTGGCCTCCACTGACAAGGAGAAGATGATGCAAGTTCAATTCAACCGCCCGGTGACCCTCGGCAAGAACACCTACGGCAAGGGCCAGCACGCTGTGCCTGATGAGGACATCAAGAACAACTGGTTCTTTGATGCCCTGGTCAAAGAAGGCAATGCCGTCGTGCTGCGCCAAGACGAAGCTGCAGAAGAGGCCTCTGAGGCTGATCCTGAGGCTCAGGCTGAAGCTCCTGCGGAAGCCGAAGCTCAGGCTGAAGCTCCTGCTGCCAAGCCCACCGGCAAGAAGGGCAAGTGATGGACATCGCACTGTTTCGCACCGATTTTCCGGAGTTCGCGGACAGTGTCCGCTTCCCTGACTCGACCATCACCTTCTGGTCGGGCCTGGGGGAGCAACTTATTTCCGAGGACCGCTTCGGCAACATGCACACGCAGGCTGTCGAGCTGTTCACCGCTCACAACATCGTTCTGGCTGCAGGTAACGTGGCCGCATCAGCAGCTGGTGGTCTACCTGGTGGATCGGGTGGTCCCGTAGCCAGCAAAGCTGTCGGCTCAGTGAATGTGAGCTACGACAACGCCAGTGTGATGCTGCCGAACGCAGGCCACTGGAACCAGACGACCTACGGGCGCCAGTACATCCAACTGATCCGCCTCCTAGGCAACGGGTGCTACCAACTATGAACGGCGTCAAGATCACCAGGGACGACTCGACACGAGTGCTGCAGGCCATCCAAAACATGGCAGGCAAGCACGTGCTCGTCGGCATCCCTGCTGACAACAACGCCCGGAAGGATGGCCCCATCACCAACGCGGCCCTTGGCTACATCCACGAGAACGGCAGCGCGGCGCACAACATCCCGCCCCGTCCGTTCTTGGTCCCTGGCATGAAGGCCGCGGCTCCCAAGTGCGCTGACGTGCTCAAGGGCTACGCCAAGAAAGCGGTCACTGGCGACGCCACCATCGACCAGGGCTTGAACGCCGCGGGTCTGGTGGTCCAGTCTGCCGTTAAGAACCGCATCCGCTCTGGTGAGGGCTTCGCGCCTCTACAACCCGCCACGATCGCTGCTCGCAAGCGCCAAGGCAAGCAGGGCGAGAAGCCGCTGATCCGCACTGGCCAGTTGATGAACAGCATCACCTACGTTGTGAGGAAGAAATAATGGCACTCATCGACGTATCTGAGCTGCTCACGGATCCTGACTTCACGAACACCGTGACGTTGATCCGTCGCGCCTCGACTGTGAACACCTACGGCGAGAACGTCATGACTGAGACCCAGTCGACGATCACGGCCGTGGTGCAAGGTGCCAACACCGAGTCCTTGGAGCGCGTGCCCGAGGGCGCCCGTCTGTCTGACCTGATCGATGTCTACTACAAGGGCCAGCTGACAGCTGAGAGCCCAAGCGGCTACGCTGACATCATCGTCTGGGGCGGCAAGCGGTACCAGGTCTTCGAGGTGGTTGAGGACTTCATGAACTTCGGCGCTGGGTTCACCAAGGCCGTCTGCAAGCTGGAGGCTGTCAATGCCTAACTCAAGCGCAACCGGCGGCTACCTGACGCAGACCTCGTCGTCGATCGACGGCCAGGCGCTGCGCCGCTTCCTGCAGAGCGTCATCGTGGGTGTCACTGGCCTGAACGCCACGCTGGTCCGCCCCATGTGGCAGCAGAATCCGCCTCCCATCCCGTCGATCGACGTCGACTGGTGCGGCTTCGCCATCATGACGCAACGCCCTGAGAAAGGTGCGTTCCATGAGCAACTCGATGCGGGTGGCGCCACGCTGCTTCGTCACGAGGAGCTGGACCTGCTCTGCGCGTTCTACGGACCGAACTGCCTTGTCAACGCCGGGCTGCTGCGCGATGGTCTGGAGCTGATCGCTCAGAACCGCGAACAGTTGTTCTTGGCTGGCATGGGTGTCAACGGGTTCTCGGACATCACGCACGCACCTGAGCTGGTCAATGACCGGTTCTTTGACCGCGCGGACATCACGATGACCATCCAACGAGAGATCCGCCGCAGCTACGACATCTTGCATTTCGTGGGCGCAAGTGGGAACGTTACGGCCAACCGTGACATTGAATCGCTGACCGCTGGCATCAACGTGTCAGCATAACTTTAGGAGAAAGAAAAATGGCTCAAGGCTTGAATATCGGACGGTTGGTGCGAGCCACCGTCAATCTGGCTCCGTTGGCCGCGGCTCGCCGTGGCTTCGGCACGCTGCTCGTCGTCGGTGATTCCAATGTCATCAACGGTGTTGACCGCCTCCGTACCTACGTGGATCTGGAGTCGGTCGCTGAGGACTTCGGTACCTCGGCGCCTGAGTACCTGAGCGCCGCTCTGTACTTCGGCCAGTCGCCGCGCCCCAATCAGCTGATGATCGGTCGCTGGCTGCGCACTGCAACTGCTGGTCTGATCCAAGGTGGCATCCTGACCACGGCTGAGCAGGCCATGGCCAACTGGACGTCCATCACGACTGGCTCATTCAAGATCGACATCGACGGCGTGACCAAGACGCTGTCTGCGCTCGACTTCAGCGCCCAGACCAACTTGAATGGCGTAGCAAGCGTCATCAACGCGGCTTTGACTGGCGGCACGATCGCCTGGGACGGCTCGCGCTTCACCGTGACCTCCTCGACGACTGGTGTGACCTCCACCGTCGGTTACGCTTCGGCAACCGGCTCTGGCACGGACATCTCGGCCCAGCTCAAGCTGACCAGCACAACCGCCCTGGTTCCGGTGCCTGGCTTTGCTGCCGAGACCCCGGTCGAGTGCGTCACTGAGCTGGCCAACATGTCTGGCATGTGGTACGGCCTGACCTTCGCGGCCTCCACGATGCCGACCGATGACCAGGCTGTTGACGTGGCTGCCTTCATTGAAGGTGCCTCGATCAGCCGCATCTTCGGCTTCACCGAGACCGACACCCGCGTGCTCGATGCCGCGTGGACGACTGACATGGCCAGCCGCCTGAAGGCCCTGAGCTACAAGCGCAGCTTCGTGACGTTCAGCGCCAACAAGTACGCTGTCGCCTCGATGTTCGGCCGCGCCTTCTCGGTGAACTTCAACGCCAACCGCTCGACGATCACCTTGATGTACAAGCAGGAGCCGGGTGTTGTTGCTGAGCTGCTGACCGAGACCCAGGCGCAGACCCTCAAGGCCAAGCGCTGCAACGTCTTCGTGAAGTACATGAACGACACCGCCATCATCCAGTACGGCGTGATGAGCGGTCAGGCTTACTTCGACGAGATTCACGGCCTTGACTGGTTTGTCGACGCGCTGCAGACTTCGCTCTACAACCTGCTCTACCAGAGCAAGACGAAGATCCCGCAGACTGATGCTGGACAGAACCAGCTCGTGAACACCGCGTCGAACGTGTGTGCCGAAGCGATCAACAACGGTCTGGTGGCTCCTGGGCAGTGGAACGCCGACGGCTTCGGTCAACTGGAGCGTGGGCAGTTCCTCACTGAGGGCTTCTACATCTACACCCAGCCGATGGCCCTGCAAGACCAGTCGATCCGTGAGCAGCGCATCGCTCCTCCGATCCAGATCGCTCTGAAGCTGGCCGGTGCCATCCACGAGATCGACGCCATCATCGACGTCAACCGCTAATCAAGGAGAACAACCATGGCAACTTATTCCTTCCAAGACGTCGTCGCCGCCATCTCTGGCGTCGGCGGCTCAATCAACCTGGCGGCTGGCGCTGGTGTGGCTGAAGAGGGTATCACCATCGAGTCCATGGAGGACAAGAGCGTGATGACCATCGGGGCTGACGGCGCTGGCATGCATTCGCTGGTCGCCAATGAGGCCAGCTCGGTCACCATCCGCCTGCTCAAGACCTCGCCGGTCAACAAGCAACTGCAGGAGATGTACAACCAGCAGACCAAGTCCAGCGCCAACCACGGCAAGAACACCATCACGGTGCGCGATGCCGTGCGCGGCGACAACATCACCTTGACTGAGGTCGCGTTCAAGAAGCGCCCGACCGTGACCTACGCCAAGGAAGGTGGTCTGATGGAATGGACCTTTGACGCGATCAAGACCACTGCCGTCCTGGGCAGCGGCACCCCTGAGGCCTGATCATGGAACTCGAACTGGACGGACACACCTACCGTGTCGGCAAGCTGGACGCTCGTGCGCAATTCCATATCGTGCGGCGTCTGGCTCCGGTTCTTGGCGAGCTGGCACCAGCTTTGCAAGGCGGCAAGCGCCTTCTCCGCGGCATCGAGGTAGCCCTGGAACGCCTTGCGGGCGGTCTCGATGCTCTGCCTCCCATCGCAACGGCTGTGGCCAAGCTCTCCGATGCCGATGCTGACTACTGCATCTTCGGTCTGCTGAAGGTGGTGAGCCGCAAGCAGCCGAACGGTCTGGGCTGGGGCCCGGTCTCAACCGAGAATCTGCTCATGTATGACGACATCGGCATGACCCAGATGCTCAAGCTGGCGTGGGAAGCGCTGACGTTCAATATGTCAGGTTTTTTCGCCGCACTCCCCTCGGATTTGAAAGAAGCAGCCCAGAAAGCAAAAGGCCGGTAAAGTGGGTTTCGCTTCCCGACGGGGAGGACTGGTTGCTCCGGCCAGTGCTGAGAGGCATGTGCAAGTATGAAAGCTTGATCGACTGCACTCTCAGCCTGGCCGATGTTGCTTTGATGAACGACGCACTTGACGTGCAAGAGGAGAATGAGATGCGGTATCGGGAGGCCAACACATGAACGGCGAAGTCATCAAGGAGTTTCTGGTTGGCCTTGGCTTTCAGATCGACGAGGCCGGCCTGTCCAAGTTCAGCTCGGGCATCACTAACGCCACAATAGCCGTCGGAGCCATCGGCACGGCAGCAGTTGCAGCGGCTGGGGCCATCACCGCATTCGTCGCCGGCGTTGCTGACAAGTTCGACACGTTGGGCGACCTTGCTGACCGCGTCAACACCACGGTCGAGAGTGTCATGCGCCTCGGCTACGTGGCCACGTTGACTGGATCCAGCGTCGAAGCTGCCAACTCGTCGATCGAGAATCTGAGTCGCGTCGCTGGTGAGGCCGCCCTTGGTCTGGGTCGCGGCGCCAAGGTCTTCCAAGATCTTGGTCTCTCGGCCAAGGACAGCAACGGCAACCTGAAGGACACCTCGGTCCTCATGGCCGAGATCGGTGACAAGATCAAGGACATGGGCCGCGGCGAGCAGATGGCCGTGCTGAGCAAGCTTGGCATCGACCCGACGATGATCAACGCCCTCACGACCGACGTGTCTGGGCTTGCCGCTGAGTTCGACCAGCTATACAAGAACGCTGGCATCGACGCCAACAAAGCGGCCGAGCAGTCGGGCGAGTTCAACGACAGCATGGACCGCCTGAAGATGACGTTCGACGCCATTAAGTCAGCCGTCGGTCTGAAGTTCATGGGCCAGATCAAGAACGGCATCGACACGCTGCGCAAGTTCCTTGTCGAAAACATGCCGAAGATCATCAACGCGGTGACTCCCATCATCAATGTGGTGCTGCGGATCGCCGAGGCATTCATCAAGATCGTTGGACGTGTAGGTTCCGCCATCGGAGCCATCATCGGCTTCTTGGTGAAAGTCAACGATGCAACTGACGGCTGGGCAGGCTACATCTTGGCGGCAGCCGCCGCGTGGAAGTTCCTGAACCTGTCCTTCTTGGCCACGCCGATCGGCATGATCCTCTCATTGGCTGCTGCCATCGCGCTGCTGGTCGATGACTTCCTGACCTGGAAGGAGGGTGGCGACAGCCTGATCGATTGGTCGGCTTGGGAACCCGCCATCACCTCAGCCATGGCCGCCATCGGGGCTCTGCGTGACCTGCTGGCCAGCGCGTTCACGGTCATGTTCGCCGCGGTCGACGCCCTGATCAAGTTGCTCATGGGCGACTTCTCAGGTGCTTGGAACGCGGTGGGCGAGCTCGTCAACGGAGTCATCGGCATCTTCACCTCAGCCTGGGAGACGATCAAGAACTTGGGCGAAGGCATCGGCAACTTCGTCGGTGCGGTGGCTGGGTTCTTTGGCGGTGGAAGTGCTCCGAAGCCAGCATTGACTCCCACTCCGCAGGCTGCAGCTGCTGTGACCGGCGGTACCCAGAGTGTGAGCCAGCAGACACAGATCGTTGTGCAAGGATCTGGCAACCCTGACGCCACGGCAAGGGCTGTCGCAGGACAACAGAACCGGGTCAATGCTGACATGGCCCGGAACATGAAAGGAGCAGCACGATGACCATGCTCAACCCGAGCACCCCGGCCACGATCATCCCACGCCGTTCGATCGGACCGTTCAACGCCACGGTGACTCTCGAGGAGATCGCAAGCGACGACCTTGAGATCACCCAGCACCCCGTTCAGCAAGGCGCCACGATCACGGACCACGCCTATCTGAAACCGGCCACCGTGAGCATCAAGATCATGTTCAACGCGGCAGACGCCCCGTTGGCTGAGACCTACGCCAAGCTGCGCCAGCTTCAGGCCAGCCGTGAACCGTTCGACGTCGTGACCGGCAAGCGTGCCTACAAGAACATGCTGTTCAAGTCACTGGGCCAGACGAACGACGCCCAGACTGAGAATGTCTTGAGCATCTCAGCTGAGCTGCAGGAGATCTTCGTCGTCCAGGTCGAGACCACCACGGTGCCTCCGCGCAAGCAGCAAGCAAACCCGGGCAAGACTGGCGCCACTGAGAACGCCGGGCAGAAGAGCGCTCAACCGGCTCCTGAGCGGAACCGCAGCGCCCTTCGCACTTTGGCAGGATAAACCATGGAACAACTTTTTGTCATCCCTCTGACCAACGTCCCGCAGCGTTTCACCATCGAGCTGGCCGGCGTGGCCTACATCATCGTCTGCAAGTGGAATGGCGAGATGCCCGCCTGGACCCTCGACATTCTTGATGAGGTGACCAGCCAGCCGCTGATCGTCAACCTGCCTCTGGTGACTGGTGTCAACCTGCTTGCGCAGTTCGAGCACATCGGCATCCCGGGCAAGCTGCTTGTCTACACCGATGGCGACGAGTTCGCGCCGCCCACCCTCGACAACCTCGGCCAAGAGGCCAACCTCTATTACCTGGTGGATGCGTGATGGCGACCGAGCAAAGACAATACCTCCGCCGGTGCAAGCTGATCGTCTCGACGGCTGGCGGATCTGGCCTCGACCTCTCAGGCCTGCACATCAAGTTCGCCGTCAAGAAAGCCGATGCCCAGACGCCCAACACGGCCGAGATCCGCGTCTACAACGTGGCTGAGACGACCGTGGCCCGCATCCGCAAGGAGTTCAGCCGGGTCGTGCTGCAAGCCGGGTACGAGTCCAACTACGGCGTCATCTTCGACGGCAACATCAAGCAGGTGCGCTTTGGCCGTGAGAATGGCACAGACACCTACATCGACATCGCAGCTGGTGACGGCGATGACGCCTACAACTTTGCCGTGGTGAACACGACCTTGGCGGCTGGTGCCAAGCAGTCAGACCAGATCGGGGCTGCAGCCAACTCCATGTCAGGCCGCGGCGTCAAGCAAGGCTACATCGGCGACACGGGTGAAGGCAAACTGCCACGCGGCAAGGTCATGTACGGCATGGCCCGTGACTACCTGCGACAATCAGCCGAGGCCTCGGACACCTCGTGGTCGATCCAAGACGGCAAGCTGCAGTTCGTCCCCATGACCGGCGTGCTGCCCAACCAAGCTGTGGTGCTTAACAGTAAGACAGGTCTGGTTGGCCAACCTGAGCAGACGAACGACGGTATCAAGGCGCGTTGCCTGCTGAATCCGATGCTCAAGATTGGCGGCAAGATCCAGATCGACGAGAAGGACGTGGCCCAGGCGAAGCTGCCCGACACCGCGAAGGACGCCCAGGCGAATCAGCCTGCTGACATCGCCGCTGACGGCTTCTACCGCCTGTTGGTCGTCGAGCACTCAGGTGACACGCGCGGCAATGACTGGTACTCGGACCTCATCTGCCTCGACATCGATGCCACGCAACCTCCCAACAAGCAGGTGAAACCAACATGAACCGCGAAGAACGACTAGACGACCCAGAAGAGTCCTTGCGCTTGGCCATGGAGAGCCAGCAGGCGCAGATCTGGACCGCCCTGCCCGGTGTCGTCGCAGCAGTGAACTTGGCCGCTCAGACCCTGTCCGTCCAACCGACAGTGCAGGGGTCGGTGGTCTCACCTGATGGCGCCAAGCAGCTGGTGAACCTGCCTCTGCTGGTCGACGTGCCCATCGTGTGGCCACGCGCCGGTGGCTTTGCCCTGACCTTCCCGATCGCGGCCGGTGACGAGGTGCTGGTGGTGTTTGCTAGCCGTTGCATCGATTCGTGGTGGCAGTCTGGTGGCATTGGAGCCCCGGCTGAAGCTCGCATGCATGACCTATCTGACGGCTTTGCCATCCTGGCACCGACCAGCCAACCGAAGAAGCTGTCAGGAGTCAGCTCCACAAATGTGCAGCTTCGCGATGAGTCTGGCACCACATATGTGGAGATCACCCCTGACGGCAAGGCTCGTGTGGTAGCCGCTACCCAGATCGATGTGGAAGCCCCAACTGTCAATATCACTGGTGACCTGAATGTCACGGGCGAGATGAACCTAGTCGGACAGCTGACCCAGTCTGGAGGTTCGATGACGATCGGCGGGGTTGTCTTCGGCACCCATAAGCACACCGGGGTCCAGCCAGGGTCTGGCACCTCAGGTGGACCGACGAACTGATTTACAGCTTCACAAGCAGTGGATATAATCCGGACATGGAGAAAACAACGTGAGATACCGCCGACTGACTGAGACTGGAGACATGACCTTCGGGAGCCAGCAGGCTGACTTTCTCCGAAATACCCCCGAAACTGTGGCTCAGGCTGTGGTGACGCGGCTTGGTTTGTGGCTCGACGAGTGGTTTCTCGACTCAACCGAAGGCACGCCCTACGTGCAAGCCGCGTTGGGCAAGTACACGCAGCAGACAATTGAGCCGGCGATCCGCCAGCGGATTCTCGAGACCGAGAACGTCACTGCGATCACAGCCTTCGACCTGCAGTTCGATCCTGACGAGCGCAAGGTGACCATTCAGGCGACCATTGACACCACATTCGGCCCGACAACTCTTGTGGGAGTAGTGTGATGGCGATCGCTGATCTTGTTTATGTGGATGCTACGGGCTTCCACTATCCCGACTACCCAACTGTGCTCCAGTACCTCACTGACGAGTACAAGGCCATCTACGGTGCAGACACCTATCTAGCACCTGACAGCCAAGACGGCCAGTGGTTGGCCATTCAGGCCTTGGCCATCTTCGACACGATGCAGGTTGCTGCTGCCGTGTACTCCAGCTTCTCGCCACTGACCGCCCAAGCCGACGCGCTGAGTCGCAACGTGAAGATCAACGGCATTCGGCGCCGCGCTGCCACGTACTCAACTGCTGACCTGCTGATCATCGGCACGGCTGGCACCGTGATTGCAAACGGCCAGGCTGAGGACACGCTCAGCCAGAAGTGGAACCTGCCGGCATCTGTGACCATCCCGCCTGGCGGTTCGATTACCGTGACGGCCACTGCGGTGGACATTGGCGCCATCACGGCTGCCGCTAACACCATCAACAAGATCGCCACCCCGACCTTGGGTTGGCAGTCCGTCGACAACGTGGCTGCGGCCACGGTCGGGGATCCTGTCGAGACCGATGCTGAGCTGCGTCGCCGCCAGACCTTCTCGACGGCCTTGCCCTCATTGACCGTGCTCGATGGCACCATCGGAGCCGTGGCCTCGGTCCCTGGTGTCACGCGCTTCCGCGGCTACGAAAACGACAGCGACGTGACTGATGCCAACGGCATCCCAGCTCACAGCATCGCGATCGTGGCTGAGGGCGGTGACCAGCAGGCCATCGGCGACGCCATCGCGGTCAAGAAGACCCCAGGCACCGGCACCTACGGCACGACGACCGTCACGACCTACGATCAATACGGCTTGCCCAACCTGATCAACTTCTTCCGCCCGACCCCTGCGGTCATCGGGGTTGAGGTGACGATCCAGGCGCTGACTGGTTACACGACCGGCTTTGCCGACCTGATCGCAGCCGCGATTGCCGCGTCGATCCAAGCGCTTGAGATTGGCGACGATGTGCTGATCACCAAGCTCTACGTCCCGGCCAACCTGCCTGGGCAGGCGGCTGGCGCCACGTTCGACATCACCCAGCTGCGGATCAAGAAGAATGCCGGGGCCTTCGGCACGTCGAACCTGACCCTCGCCTTCAACGAAGTCGCTGAGTGTGACCCAGCTGTTGACGTCACGGTGATTGTGCTATGACCAACGAAGATTACCTGAGCCTCATCACCAGCGAGCACCGCGGCAAGGAGAAGTTCGAGGCCACGGTGGCCGCCGGCGTCTCGCCGTTTTCCAAGCTTCAGGCCGTCATGCAGGGCCTGCCCGCCGACTTCGACATCGATCAGGCGGTTGGTGTCCAGCTGGACGCCGTCGGCGCCTGGATCGGACGGTCCCGCCGCATCGACACCCCGCTGGTTGGTGTGTACTTCACCTGGGACGACCTTGCGTCGGACGGCTGGGAGTCCGGTATCTGGAAGGGCCCGTTCGACCCTGACAGCGGCTTGGTGGACCTGCCTGATGATGCTTACCGGGTCCTGCTCAAGGCAAAGATTGCGGCCAACAGCTGGGATGGCACGATTCCTGGTGCTTATGCCATCTGGGCTACGGTGTTCACGAGCTCCCAGCTGGTCATCCAAGATAACCAAGACATGAGCATGGTGGTCGGTATAGCTGGCCAACCGCTCTCGATCGTCGATCAGGCTCTGCTCACGAATGGCTACATCCCACTGAAGCCTGAAGGTGTGCGCATTCAATACTACGCGATCGCACCGGCCGCAGGTGCGCTTTTTGCATGGGACACCGACGAAGGTTCCGCGCTCGCTGGCTGGGATACCGGACAGTGGGCAGTTGAGTTAATTCCCGCCTAAGGAGAATATGAATGGCAACAAATGAGATTCTTCAATTCGCTGAGACCGACACAGGAACCAACCTGCTCACGCAGGCTGAGTACCTGGCCGATGCTCAGCGCCCCATCGGCAACCAGCCGGGCGTGGCTCGTAGCAAGCTGGTGAACAAGGCGCTGCGCCAGTCCAGCCTGATTGCTGCTGCCGTCGCCCAGTTTATCGCTGACAACCAAGCCAACAATGTGGTGGACACGGCAGATCCTGTCGACATCGCCGACTGGATCGAAGCTGCCGTGCGCTCAATCGGCATCCCGACCGCAGTGGCCGGTGGCACAGCTGACGCCATCACAGCCGACTTCACGCCGAACGTCGCCTTGACCAATGGCACCACGGTCATCGTGCGGGCAGGCGCGGCCAATGCCACAACGACCCCGACCTTCGCGCCTGATGGCCTGACCGCCAAAACGATCGTCAAGGGCAACAATCTTGCTCTAGCTGTTGGCGACATCGCCGGTGCGGGGCATTGGTTGGAGATGAACTTTGACACGGTGCTTGACAAGTGGGTGCTGCAGAACCCAGCACGTGGTATCGCTGTTGTTTCCAATAGCGCGTGGAACAAGATTGTAAACGGTAATTTTGCCATCAACCAACGGGCCTACGTCTCAGGTGCAGCAACAACTGCTGGGCAGTACACCCTTGACCGATGGAAAGTGACGAGCACTGGCGGCATCACGTTTTCCACATCTAACAACAAGACCACGGTCACCATTCCCAGTGGCCAGACGCTGCAACAGATTGTCGAAGGCCTCAGCCTTCAATCTGGCACCTACGTGCTGTCATGGGAAGGAACGGCGCAAGGTCGTATCAATGGTGGAAGTTACGGGGCGTCTGGTGCTGTGACTGCAGTCATCACGGGCGGCTCCAACGCAACTATTGAGTTCAATGCTGGAACCGTGGCCAACGTCCAGTTGGAACCTGGAACTATTGCAACTCAGTTTGAGCAGACAAGTTATCAAGAGATGCTCGATCGCTGCCGGTATTTCTACCGCCGCTATGGCCCTGGTCGTATCTTCAATGGTGGGGTAGCCTCTGATGGATCCTCGACGCGTCTGCTTGTTGAGTTCGATTCGATCATGCGCACATCACCAACTGCGGCCTCGTCTGGGTCGAATGCGTTTACGTCAAACGACAATACAACCTCTGTGACTTCGACCGGCGTCAGCTTCACAGCATCTGACAACAACTCGGCGCGCATCAACATCAGCCACACCGCACTTGGCGCATACAGACCGGCATTTGCCACAATCAACTCAGGCCATTGGGTTGAATTCTCATCGGAGCTCTGATCATGTATAAATTGACAAAAGACTCGACCGGCGTGCTTCGCCAAGATGGCGCATTTATTCCAGCCGATCCTCAGAATGCAGATTGGCAGGAGTACCAAAAATGGTTGGCTGAAGGAAATACCCCCGAGCCAGCAGACCAGCCCACCCCTG
>FWPV01002899.1_pt1 | contig 40418 bp, 32 predicted proteins | sample 2228371 | NCBI WGS metagenome assembly FWPV01 (sample SAMEA103939776, study PRJEB20133) | metagenome
AAACTGGACCGGTGGTATGCCTGACAACTGGCTGAAGGATGATTCAATACTGATATACCAGGAGGATGTTATTGTTCATTCAGGTAATTTCAGCGTGAAAGATAGTTTGATTACCCAAACCCAGGAAATTGCCGATTTTATTTCAACACGATTCGCTATAAATCCAAACACACAATACACATTTTCAATCTGGGTATATGATAATGATCCTGCAGGCAGACTGAGACAGGCAATTGCCTGGCGTGTTGGTGGTAGCTGGACAAATACCTATTCCACAACATACTCGGGAAATTCACCAAACTGGCAGCAGTTAGTTTTTACTGCTGTCTCACCCAATGGAGCAGATTCTGCCTATGTGTTTGTGCGTGCTTATGATAGTGCTCAGGCATGGAATGGCGGTGCAGTCTTTTATCTTGATGATGCATCATTTACTCCACCACCAACCCAGGCACCAGTAATTGTCCGTTTCTGGCACAAACCCACAAACCCCGGCGCTGGTTCTCCAATAAATGTCTATGCCAAAGTATCTGATGATGGGACAATTATTGGAGACACACTCTTCTATGGCGTTAATAATCTCAATACACCTGTCAAAATCTCACACTCGGCGATAAGTAATGATACATTCCGGTTTCAAATTCCCGGTCAATCTGCTGGTGATACAATCTTCTATTATCTGAAATTCACAGACAATGACAATCTTACAACATTTTCCGATACCAATTCTCTTTTTGTTGGTTTATTAAATGTTGTAATAAACGAAGTCTATTACGATGCACCAGGAACTGATTCTGGGTGCTATATTGAACTTTATGGACCGGGAAGTACAGATATGAATGGTTTTACCCTGGTGGGTATAAACGGCACTGGTGGTGCACCTTATGTGACAATAAATTTGAGTGGGTACTCAATTCCTGCAGATGGATTTTTCGTAGTAGCCCAGAATTCCTGGGTACCAAACGCAGACATGGTTGACCCGAATGCAGATCTGCAGAATGGTCCGGATAATCTTGAGTTAAGATTCAATAATATAACAATTGACGCACTGGGCTATGGCATTCTTGATGGCTGGGTTTTTACCGGTGAATGGTTACCTGCACCAGATGTCAACAGTGGACATTGTCTCGGTAGATTCCCTGACGGTAATGACACGGATAATAATTTTGCTGATTTTCAGGATTATGACACCCTTACTCCAGGCACCTCAAACCCTGTGGTGGGTATTGCAGAAAATAAGAACAAATCTGACATAAAGATCAGAGTCAAGAACCCGGTGCTTTCAGGCACTGCCTTATACGATATTCTGGGCAACATTAATGACAGACACATTCTGATTTATAATACTGCGGGCCAGGTGATACAGCAGATTAATACTCCTTCACATCGTCTCGTTTTACCGGCGGGTGTCTATTTCCTGAAATTAGAATCAACTGACGAAAATGCATTCAAGATTGTGGTAATTAGATAATAAACAGACTACTGATAACTCTGGGCAGATAATAATAAACCGACAGAAAATTTATTCGCTACCTTATGAGAGTACAGAAATGCCAGTTTAATACGCGGACCTGCCAGAACAACTCCTGAATGCCAATGCCAGTCAAGGTCTGAAACAAAATTCAATGTTACACCTTTTGTTGGTGCAAAAAGAAAACCGAACCTGTAGTCATTATAGTCATCAATACCCTCATAATTCATTTCACCCGTCACTATTAATGCGCTGCCAAGCATCATTAAACCTGCGCCGGCATTCATGTATTTTTTTCTGCCGAGCGTTGTTTTGTATCCCAGAACGAAGTATTGACTCATATCACATTCTAATCCGAAAATGTTCTCAGAAGAATCACCGAATTGTCGGGCATAGCCAATAGAAAATACTCCTGGAAGTTTAAAACCTGTACTGATCTCATAAATCATGTTTGAATCCACTCTTAAAAAACCACCTCCAATATTACCAATGGTAATACCACAGGTGACGCTGTCTGAACGATATGCCAGAAAAGCCTCAGCACCGGGACTCTTTCCTATGCCGGCAGGATTGGATAATACACTGACCGAACGGTAAGGAAGAGCGACAAAGTTTGCTTCATTAAACGGACTGATACTCAAAATAAATAATAACAACATCAATTATTATAAGCAGAAATAATAATAAATCAACAGTTAATTATGGTGGGTAACCAACTTTTTCCAGAAAATTGTCACGATAAGATAAATTGGGTACGAGATAAAAGAACATGGTATTATAGAGTCCTAACTGCGGTGCAACCACAATTAATCTTTTCAAAATTGAGTCCCAGGAGTAAAAGGCATCACGTGTCAATTCAAGACGATTATACAATTCGTTTTGATTGATGCCATCAACCCTGACAACAGGCATCCATCGATCATAGAGAGAAAGGTCTTTATTAACCCTCCTACTCCTGTCCAGTCTTCTGTATGTAGCAGTAAAAGGCAATGGTGTCTGCACAGCGATTTCAACAAAATCAATTCTAATATTCTGAAGAAATCTGATGAGGTCTCTGTAAAACTGAGCACTTTCGTTTTCAAAACCCAGCATGAGTTTTACGCCCACGGTCATTCTTCCAGCGTGTATCATACTCACCTGATATTCTTTTTCCCTGAGAAATTCGACATAATAGATATCCTTTGCAAGATTTGTCCCAAGCCAATCCTCTTTAAGGTAAATTATTCTGACACCGTGTTCTTTTAGAAAATGAATTATCCGGGGTTGTTTGAATATCATCGCTTTTGTCTGGAACATCCACATTTTTTTCATACGCCAGCAGCGACTAAGAATTTCAGTTGCATAATCAATATTGTTTAGAAAGTCATCATCCATTATGTATATCATTTTACGGGAAAGATTCATAACCTCATTTGCCACTTCGCCCGGGCTCCACAGATATTCCTTTTTGTGAATGACACTTTCGTAACAATAGTCTTTAAGTTGTGCATCGCACGAACAGCCATAAGAGGTACGTAACTGCGAAATAATCGGTGTCAAACCATACCTCTTTTCAAACTCACGAACCGTCCTGAAACATATCTTTGCATCTCCTGCTTCATATATGTCTGCAAGATTACCATTTTCGTAATCAGTTAGAATATCATTCCATACTGCAGTAATATCACCGCGCACAACAACATCAAAATATTTCTTCGCCTCACTCAAATATAGTGATGGATACACACCATAGGCAACAACCCTGGCATGTTTCTCCCGCCACTTCTGTGATTGGGATTGGACATAATAAGCAAGTGAAAGTGGTACCGGCATAACCACCAGGTCGGGTTTGAAATCTGGCTCTGGCTCAATTCGCTCGTCGTAGTAGTAGTAGTTGTGCCCTCTGGAAAGATAGGCAAGTCGCATCGCATCATAGTTCGGTCTACGAAAAAATGCGCTACCCTTGATTGCAATAAGTGGTTCAAACCTCTTTGAAGAAGAAACAGCGTAGTAAAAGAGAATGTTCATCTTGTTAGGTCATTATAGGTTACATACAATATGAGCAGAATAATCAATGCAAAACCAACCTGCTGAATGATTAAACGGGTTTTTCGCGAAAATCGTTTTCCCCGAATGCCCTCAGTAATAGCAATCGCAATATGACCGCCATCAAGCGCTGGTATGGGGAATAGATTCACCAGCCCAAGATTTATTGAAATAAGACTCAGTAAACTGAGTAGATTTTCAATGCCCCAGCGTGCAGACTCTCCGGTCAATTTTGCAATGGCGATTGGACCGCCGAGTGCTTTTCGAGAAATCTTACCAATAATAAGTTGGTAAAGTGTCTTCAAAGTCAGATATATCCACTCCACAGAACGATCAAAAGCCATCATTATTGCCCGCAATGGTGAAACATGTATTTTTTTCAAAGGCATTAGAATACCAATCTGTCCAATTGTGTCCTTTAACAGTGGGTCATAGAAAGGCAGCGGTGTTATTACCGCTGATTTCCTTTCACCTCTGTGCGACCATTCGATATTCAGTGGAACATTTTTTGATCGGCGCACTTTATCTACAAAGACATCCCAAGAATCTATTGGTTCACCATTAATGAACATTATGCTATCGTTATTCGCCATACCTGCCTGATGTGCCGGACCTCCGATTTTCAAAGAACCCACAAGCGGTGGGACCAGTGATGTCACTTTCAGTGAATCACTGTTAAAAATCACACTTGTTTCAATAATATTATTACCTCGTTTCAGAACCAGGTTTATCATCTTATTGTTATTCATGCTAATTATATGTTCAAACTCATCCCAGGAATTGAGTAATTTAGTGTTAATTGAAATAAGCGAATCACCGTCTGCAAGACCTATACGTTCAGCATAACTGCCCTTTTCAACCCTGATTCTTAAATATGGATTAATAAAGATTCCCCAGAAGAGATAAATAATCATCAAAATCACAATTGCCGAAGCAATGTTAAACACAGGTCCACTTAATACAACAAGAATGCGATGTAACAAAGGTGCATCATAAAAACCCGGTGTGACTCCACCATTAACCGGCGGTATGTTTTCGTTATCAGAACCAGTCTGTCTGGCAAAAGGTACTTCAGCATCCTCTTCACCTGCCATCTTAACATATCCGCCAACCGGTAGATATGCTATTCTGAAATCAGTTTCGCCAATCTTTTTTCGCAGTAGAGGCGGGCCAAATCCTATTGAAAACTTCTCCACAGGGATTCGAAAGAGCTTGGCAATAATAAAATGCCCGAACTCGTGAATTGTTATTGAAAAACCAAGGACAAAAAGAAACGCAATCATTGTTATGAGAATCAAACTACCTCCTTATAACCTCTTCATATCATAAACAAACTGTCGTGCCCACAATTCAGCCCGCAGGTAATCCTCAATACCACCGTGGCGCGGTTTGTGATTTTCCATAGCACGCTTTATAGCATACGGAATGTCCCGGAACCTCATTGTGCCACTGAGAAACCTATGGACCGCTGCCTCGTTGGCACCATTCAATACTGCAGGCATGCTTTTTCCTGTTTTGAGAGCCCAGTAGGCGAAATTCATTCCAGGAAATTTTCGACTATCAGGACGGAGAAAATTCAACTGCTTGATTTTTTCAAGGGTTATTGGTTTTACGAGCGAAAAACGCCTTTCCGGCGTTGTCAATGCATACTGTATTGGCAATCTCATATCAGGTTTTGAGAATTGACCGATCATTGTGCCATCAACGAACTGTACTAATGAATGGCAGATTGCTTCGGGATGCACAACCACTTTTATCCTTTCCGGTGGTATGCCAAAAAGATAGTACGCTTCAATGATCTCCAGTGCCTTATTCATCATTGTCGCAGAATCAACAGTAATTTTCTTTCCCATATTCCAGACAGGATGTTTTAACACATCTTCTTTTCTCACATTCTTTATGGATTTATTCAGAAAAGGACCACCGCTTGCAGTAAGGATAATTTTTTCAACATCTTTTTTCGCTTTACCTTCAAGACATTGATAGACTGCTGAATGTTCACTATCAACAGGTATTAGTTCTGCCTTGTTCTTTCTGATTTCCTTCATTACAATTTCACCAAAACTTACAAGAATTTCCTTTGTAGCAAGGCAGATGCGCATGTGCCTTCTTATTGCCTCAATAATGGAGTAAATACCGATTGCGCTGGAAAATGCAGCAACCAGGATGTTCGCATGAGCATGTTTAACCAGCTCAAGAAGTCCTGATTCACCACAGAAAACATTTACACCCCTAAGATTCTTACAAACTTCATCGTAATACCTTTCGCCAATAATACAAACATTTTCTGCTCCGTATTCTCGTGCCTGTTGTATCAAAAGTCTGTAATTTGAAAAGGCAGCCAGGCCTGTAACCTGAAAGTCTTTCAAGTTCTTCAGGACTGCGAGTGTATTCAATCCAATAGAACCTGTAGAGCCAAAAACAATTACCCGTTTCATTGACAGCACTCCATTTTTTTCAAGTCGTTGCGGGTAGTAATCTTGATATTACCAGGTTCTCCTTTAAACAAGTATACTGGCATACCTGCTGCTTCAATAATGGCTGCTTCGTCAGTGAAAACATGTTTTTCTGCATTGACCATACTGTATGCCTTTCTCAAACAACCAAGTTCAAAGAACTGCGGTGTCTGGATTGCATACGGTGAGATTCTGGGCACGGTCTGATAAACCCTTTTACCCTTTACAAGTTTTATTGTATCAAAAATCGGAAGGCCAAAAACAACTGCCCCGTACTTCCTGCACAATCTTATACCCCTACTGATCAGCTTTTGTGAAAGAAATGGCCGCACCGCATCATGAATAATAACGGTTCCATTATCCCTTTTGATTGCCTTCAAGCCATTCATGACTGAATCCTGACGACGCTGACCACCAGCAACCACCTTATATATCTTTTTCACTGAATTATCCCTTAACATTTTCCTGACTTTTGCAATCATTTTAGCGGGAACAACCACAATAATGTCATCAACCGCCGAATTTTTGCTGAAAATCTCCGTGGTATAAACGAGCAATGGTTTGCCTCTGAAATCAATAAATTGCTTCAACCCACCAAATCGTCTGCCACTGCCAGCACCGACAATAATTGCATAAACCGCCACATAAAAATATAATCAATAATAACAAAAAGTCAACATGATATACTTTTCGCATCTTTACCGCACACATTTACCTTACATCCTTTCCCTTGACACTGTGTTCATTTTTTGTATTATTATCAATGATACTGATTTTTGTAGTATGGCTGGCAAATTCGCGAATAATAATCACTGAAGTTATGTCAAATGTCAAAGGTTCAGAAAATCCGTATGGCGATAGAAACGAATTTGTTGAAATATACAATCAAAGCCCTGACACAGTTGATTTGAGTACTTATAAACTTTCTGATTTTGATGCAGCTTCTGATGATATCTGCGAATGGAATAATGACTCTATACTCCTGAAATACCCTGCTGTGCGTATAATGTCAACGCTTCTCTATCCTCACTCCTACGCGCTGATAATGGATAGAGAATACATTTATCCAGATTCAATCAATGGCCAGCCCTATGGAATCCCTGGTGGCACCCTGATACTGACCACAGACGATACATCAATTGGTGATGGCCTTTCCTCAAATGATCCGATAATAGTCTACTCAATTTCTGAAGCCTGCACAACAAGCTTTGGCACGCCATTTACTCAGGATAATTTTCCATCAGACCCAGGAGACGGAATGTCCTGGGAACTAATAGATTATTCATTGCCGGACACAGCCACTAATTGGCATCCATGCATAAACTCGTCAGGTTGCACACCAGGCATGGAAAACAGTGTAACAAATGCATTTGACCTCGCATTGGACCAGAACTTAATCTCGTTTGTGCCGGCCAAGGTCCAGGCTGGTGAAGATGTCAATATCAGTATCGGTGTAATTAACAACGGTCTAAGGCCCACTGCAGATTATACAGTTTCTATTTATGATGATAGAAATAAAGATAGCCTGCTGGATATTTCTGAACTTCTGTGTCATACCCCTGGCGAACTCGTTGGTTCATTTGATACCGTTTTCTTATACTGGACATATAAAAAGCCATCACAGGAAGAACACCGATTGGGTTTGAGAATTGATTTTGACCAGGACAGAAACCTGACAAATAATACAGTTTTCAAAAGCCTGCAGGTTCTGGGCACAATCGGCGAATTAAGCCTGAACCCGTCAATTTTCACACCTAATAATGATGGTCAAAATGATTTGCTTCAGATTGATTATAGACTGCCAGAACCTGGCGGAAAACTTACAATTACAATATACAACTCTCGTGGTGTTAAGGTTGTGGATTTGTGCCGTAAAAAACCCATTGATAATGCTAAAGGAACACTTTACTGGGACGGGGAAACCGCTGATAAATTGGCACCCACTGGCATGTATATTGTCTATCTTGAGTACCAGTATGGAAACAAAAATACCAAGGCAAAAAAGACCGCAATTCTGGCACGATAGCCAATAACTACTCTTTCATAAAGAATAATCCCTAACAAAAAAGTAAGGTAAAAAATGCAAAAACATGCGCAAGACACATATTATTTTGTTAACCAGGGATAGACTACCTGCATCCATTCGCAGTAATACCTTGACTTTTGCACAAACATGTGTAGAATAATCCATGCTCGTTAACAGTATCGGCGTGGTTATTCCTGCATACAATGCAGAAAAGACGATCGGTACAATTATTGAACAGCTTATTAAATATGGCTTCAAGCCAAAAAACATAATTGTTGTTGATGATGGCTCAAAGGATAATACATATTCCGTAGCAAAGCGATATGATGTTCAATTGATAAGAAGTCACAATAATATGGGAAAAGGGGCAGCATTAAACAAGGGATTTGATAGAGCCATTTCAATGGGATTAAAAATGGTCTTTACGCTTGATGCCGATGGGCAACATCAGGTGAGTGAATTCAAGAGATTTCTTTCTGCAGGTGAAGATTCTGACATTATTATTGGCAAAAGGCTTGAAAACTCGCCAGAAATGCCCATCCTGAGAAGAATTGTCAATCGTGTGACCTCTCTGGTTATCTCACTTCTGGGCAATTGTTACATACCGGATGTTCAATCTGGCTATCGTCTTATCAATCTGGCAATATTCAAGAAAGTGAAACTTAAGACAAAACACTTCCAGACCGAATCAGAATTGGTTCTCAAGGCGATAAAAAATAAATATCGCATTTCATTCGTGCCCATTACGACCGTATATAATAGCGAAAGGAGTTACATTATGCCTCTGATTGATACTATCAGGTTTATTAACATGGCAATAAGGTTTCTATGGGCTTGATATTACTTACCAATGATGATGGTTATGATGCCCATGGTTTGCAGGCGCTGTATAAAGCCCTGAAAGACCAGAAGTTTGATGTTTTTGTTTCTGCACCTCGTTTGCAACAGAGTGGTGCAAGTCATTCTCTGACCCTACGCAGACCCATAAGGGTTGAAAAACTGAGACCAGATTTTTATATTGTGGATGGTACGCCAACTGATTGTGTACTGCTTGCCTATCATGACCTGGTGCGTAACCGCGACATTGAAATGGTAATCTCAGGCATTAATCATGGACCAAATATGGGAAGTGATGTATTCTATTCGGGCACTGTTGCTGCAGCACTGCAGGCAGGTACACTCGGTATTAGAAAGGCAATTGCCTTTTCTCTATCAGGAGAGACATATAGTGATTTTGGTGGTGCGGCAACATATGCGGTAAAACTCATCAAAAAACTCATTGGAAGGAATCTGACAGATTTCATTCTCAATGTAAATATTCCAGAAAAACATATCAAGGGCGAACGAATTACAAAAATGGGCAAGCGTATTTACCGGGATAAAGTATTACATGATACAGAAAAGAATGGAGTAATGTATAGTGTAATTGATGGCGTGCTGGACTATAATGTTGACGCAGATACTGATTTTGAAGCGGTTGATAACAATTTTGTATCCATTACGCCATTAAAACTCGACCTTACAGACAGCGAAAGCATTCAAAAATTGCGAGAAATTTTCAAGAACTAATCGTTCTGCGCTTTCTGACTTCCTATTATCTGAACAATTATTCTTCTCTGCCTTCTTGGCCCGTCAAATTCGCAAAACATTATTGACTGCCAGGTGCCCAGCACCATTCTTCCATTTCTAAGGGGTATGGTCAAACTTGAACCGACAATAGCGCTACGGATATGAGCCGCAGCATTCCTGTCTATATGGTCGTGTAAATAATTCGCCCTCTTCGGTATTACCCGCTCCAGGGCATTTAAAAAATCAGTCTTGATATTCGGGTCCGCACTTTCATTCAAAATCACACCAGCCGTTGCATGAGGAATAAAGATATGAACAATGCCATTCTGCACTCCGGCATTATGAACCAAATCTACCACCCTATCTGTGATATCAACCAATTCATCGTCTTTGTGGGTTGAAATGACAAACTCGTAGAAACACTCCATAGCAAACAAAAGAATTACCCTGAAACACTATTTGCATTAGCCGCAAGGTCGCAGATAAGCATAAGATAACGGTAGAATTCAAGAATGTCTTTTGTCTTCAGGACAAACACTCGTGCTGAAGTCCGTTCAATCCCGGGCAGGGATTTTATTGCATCACCAATCAATGAATTGATGACTTCAATTTCGGCATTGATGGGCTGACGGAACTTAAATGGTTTGAGCCTTTTGATTTTTTTAATCGCCCATTGTGCCCTTAACTCAAGTTCCTTCTGGACATCAACCGGATGCCGGCACTTAGCAGCGAATCTTGAAATGCTGTATTTCGTAATCACTGTTTCCACTTGAGCTCCAAAGAATTTCTTCACCTCATTGATAAGTTTATCATCACCGGAAACCAATCCGACTGGCACTCCGTAGTAGCCAGCAATACCTGCATTGATTTCAGTTTCACCAACATCCACCCCATTGATTTTTATATTATAGATTGAGGAAGACGAATATGTATGATCCATCATTCCTGCGGTAGTACCCACCATTGCGTGATAACCGATGAAAAACACGATATCAAAGTTCTTGTTAATACCTTCCATCATGTAGTAGTTTCTCTGCGTCCCTTTAATCAAATGGACACCACTCTCAAGTTCATCAATCAAAAGATTCTCACCTGATGCATGGGCATCACAAATCAGTATTTCACCAATATTTCTGGTCTTCTTGATACCTCTGATAACAGCATTAACTTCCTTTGTAGCAATCATTCTTATGCGCATGAAATCAGCAGAATCTTTTCTCATTTCGCGCCATGAAGAAACACCGCTGATACCTTCAAGGTCAAATGATATGAAAACATTGATTTTGTTATCCATGGTCAATTATAATCCTCGAAAATAGTGTGTCAATATATTTCGACTCAAATGTCGTGATTTTGAAAAGTACTATTATGCTATATATTTAAGTTAAGTGGACCCAGTGCAGTTATGCTGCTAATAAAATCGTTTATGACGGTCTGGAATTTCACACCCTCTCCAGCTGAAACCCACTCCAGCTTCAAGCGTCTTTCGTCAATACCGAATTCTCTTAACATGTACTTCAATGCATTATATCGTCTCAATGCCTTGTAGTTACCTGAGATATAATGGCAATCGCCAGGATGGCAACCGGTAATCAAAACACCATCAGCACCCTTTTTGAATGCATTGAGAATAAATTCGGGTTCAATCCTGCCTGAACACATTGTTCTGATTATTCTGAAATTTGGATTCATTTGCAGACGGGAAACGCCAGCAAGATCAGCCCCCGCATATGAACACCAGTTACAACAAAAGACGACTACCTTTGGTTTAAAATTGGATTTAGCATTTACCATCATAATGCTTCCACCATTGCCATGATCTGCTTTTTGGTAAAACCATACTGCGTCATTGCGCCTGAAGGGCAGGCGGCAACGCATGTACCACAACACTTACACAATGCTTCATTAACACTGGAGAGTTTTTTACCGTCTGTTTCCTTCATTGTTATTGCCTCATAAGGACACAAGGCACTGCACATACCACAACCAGCACAGATTTCTTCGTTCACGGTAGAAATCGTCGCTTCAGCATAATACTTTTTGCTTGATAGTATTGTTGCAGCACGGGACGCCGCTGCCTGTGCCTGGATTATTGACTCAGCAATTGTCTTGGGGCTGTGTGCCATACCTGCTACAAATACCCCTTCGGTGGCAAAATCCACTGGTCTTAATTTGACATGCGCCTCAAGGAAGAAACCATCACCATTTAGCGGAACCTTGAGCATTTTTGCAAGCTTTGCATTGCCCTGCTCAGGGACAATTCCTGCAGACAATACCACAAGATCTGCATTGATAATAAGTTCCTCTTTCAAAATCGGTTCGTGTAAATGAACCGCCATTTTGCCACTCTCAATATTCAATACTGGTTTTGTATCATCATCATATCGTATAAAAATAATCCCTCTTTCGCGTGCCTGGCGATATAATTCCTCTTTGAAACCATAAGTACGAATATCTTTGTAGAGTATATATATATTTGCTTCGGGGAACTTTTCAGTCATGGTTAGTGCATTCTTTATTGCCTGGGAGCAGCATACCCGACTGCAATATGTCCGTTTATCATCACGCGAACCAACACATTGAATCATAACAACAGATGTTAGATGCCCGATATCAGAAGCCCGCTTTTTTTCTTGTTTTTTATCACTTACCTCTTCTTCATACCCCGCATCCTGCTTCTTACCTCTGGCTTCATTCAGCAATTCTTCTAATTCTTTTTGCGTGATAATACGCGGGTCTTTGCCATAATGATATTCAGCAGGTTCATATTCGCTGGCACCTGTGCTAACGATTATCACACCGTGGTCAAGTTCAAGTGTTTTTAGTTCGTTATCTTCTGCATTTCGTTTAACTATCCTTGTCCTGTAGTTACCAACAAATCCTGTTATATCAACTATCCCTGCACTGGTAAACACCTTAATTAATCTATTGCTTTTTATCTTCTCAATAGTCTGTTTCAAGAATTTCTGGACATCCCTGCCTTCCAGGGTCTTAAAAATATGTCTGAGGTTCCCACCAAGTTCGGCTTCTCTTTCTATAATATAAACTTCAAAACCCTGCTCAGCGAGCGAAAGTGCCGAACTCATCCCTGATATGCCCCCACCAATCACCAGTGCCTTCTGTACAACATCAATCTCCACCCGCTTCAAAGGCATAAGCAAACCTGCTTTGGAAACCGCCATTCTCAAAAGGTCTTTTGCTTTTTCAGTTGCTTCCTCTGGCTCATTCATATGTATCCAGGAACACTGGTCACGGATATTTGCCATTTCAAAGAGATAGGGATTCAGCCCTGCCTCACGAACGGTTTCTCTGAAGAGCGGTTCATGGGTTCTTGGTGTGCAGGATGCCACAACGATACGATTGAGCTTGTGCTCTCTTATTTTCTCAATTATCCTTTTCTGGGTATCCTGAGAACATGTGTATAAATTGTTCTCTGCATATACTACATTTTCTAATGTTTTCGCATACTCAACTACTTCGGGGACATTCACATAACCACCAATATTAATACCGCAATGGCAGACAAAGACACCGATACGCGGTTCTTGTTTGAGCACCTCAATCTCTTCTGGATACTCTTTTTTTGCTACTAAACTACCCCTTGCTTCAGCAAGCAATGCCATTGCCTGGGCAGCAGCGGCTGATGACTGAGCAACAGTCTCAGGAATGTCTTTTGGACCGGCAAAGCCGCCGCAGACAAAAATTCCATCGCGAATTGTATCAACAGGAATAAATTCAGAGGTGCGGCAGAATCCGTAATTATTCAGATTAATGCGCAAAACTTTTGATAGAGGACCCATTTCCTGTCTGGGAACAAGTCCCACAGAAAGCACAACCATGTCATACTCTTCTTCTCTAATTTTACCTTCTTCATCTTCATAATGGACAATAAGATTTTTTGACTGTGGAATCTCTTCAATCCTTGAAACACCAGCCCGGACAAACCTGACACCATATTCTTTTTTTGCACGATTATAATAGTCCTCAAAGCCCTTGCCAAAAGTTCTGATATCCATATAGAATATTGTTGTTTCCAGCCCATAGTGAGAATGCTCTTTGGCAATGATTGCTTCTTTTATCGCATAGGTACAGCACACAGAAGAGCAATAACCCCTTCCCAATTGTGGGTCTCTTGAACCCACACACTGAACAAAGGCAATGCGCCTCGGCACCTTACCCTCATAGGGACGAAGCAAATGTCCAGAAAATGGTCCGGACGCAGATAAGATTCTCTCAAATTCAAGACTTGATACAACATTTTTGTAAATACCATAACCAAACTTTGTATACACTCTCGCATCAAAGATATCAACACCAGTTGAAAGAATAACTGCACCCACATTAATCTCTTCAACCTTATCACTGTCTTGATATTTTATTGCTCCAGCAAGACAGATTCTCTCACACACACCGCAACCCAGACAGTTGTTCTTATCAATGGCATAGACGGTTGGAACAGCCTGGGGATAGTCAATGTATATGCTCTTTCTCTTTGTCAGTCCTTGATTGAACCGGTCAGCAATTTCAACAGGACAATGCTTCCTGCATTCACCGCAGCCCGTGCATTTTGTAGTATCAATATATCGTGCCTTTTTTCTAATCCTGACAAGAAAATTACCCGTGTTACCACTCAATGCCTCAATTTTTGCATCGGGTATGACCTTAATATTCAGATGTCGCGCACATTCAACAAGTTTTGGTGCCATAATGCACATTGAGCAATCATTTGTGGGAAATGTCTTATCCAGCTGTGCCATAATTCCACCAATAGCAGGTGAAGAATCAAGTAAATATACTTTGAATCCGGCATTTGCCAGGTCAAGCGAAGCCTGGATACCACCAATGCCGCCACCAGCAATGAGAACTGCACCAACTTTCTGATTATTCATATTTCCTTCCCGACATCATATTGTAAAATTCGAAATCCGAAGCACGAAATCCTAAATAATATTTAAATTCAAAACAGTGTTTGGAAAACTGTGATTTCAAATTTTGAATTTGTTTTGAATTTTGGATTCTGGTATTAGAATTTATTGACCCTGTATATCGGATAATCATTTTTTGTCTCCAGCATTAAAATTTTACCCCTTTCCTGCAATGAGCACAGGTTGTCAAAAACAACATCGGCTTCAATGTGCAATCGCTGTGCAATTTCTGGGGCTGAATAATCCTTATTATTGAGCAACCGCAGAATGCGTGCTCTTATATACTCCTGATATAGAATCTCGTCCAGCCTTTTCTTAAAATCTTCAATCGGTATCCTTTCTCCATAGACATTCTGCCTTTCAGTGATTTCGTATGCAACACCGGTTAAATGACGGAATGTCTCACCAGCAAGGACATCCCTGACTGAAAGAAGCATCTGTTCATTCTCTTCAGAAATCTTGATTGGACCCAGTCCTTTAATCTTACCAATGTAATTGTTCACAAGATTTGCAAACCTCTCCCCTTCTGCTGCAGATACCCAATCAAGATAAACCCGTTCTTTTTCAATTTCAGTAAAGCCAAGCAATTTCTGAGTGGCAATAATCCTTTTCTCGGCATTGTAGTTTCCGTTTATGTAATGGCAATCACCAAAGTGGCAGCCCAGAACCATAACCCCATCGGTTTTTCTCAACAGGGCATTCACAATAAAAATTGGATCAACACGACCAGAACACATTACCCTGATGACACGAATATTGGTTTTGTATTGAATCCTTGAAACACCAGCAAGGTCAGCACCTGCATAGGAACACCAGTTACACAAAAAAGCAATTACCTTTGGTTCAAAACTGGACATTGCCGCCTGCCTCTGCCATTGCTTCAATCTGCGCAGTAATCTGCTCATTCGTAAAGTGTTTCATCAGTATTGCCTGTTGTGGACAACTCGCTGCGCAACTACCACAACCCTTGCAATAAGCAGAAATAACCTCAGAACGATAACCTTTTTCTGTCTTTTTCAACTCATGCGCCTGATAAGCACACAGCTTTTCACAGATACCACAACCTATACACTTTCTTGTATCAACACAGGCAATTGCGGGCAGAACTTCAATAGAATCCTGTGATAAAACAATCCCCGCCCTTGCCGCCGCTGCCTGTGCCTGGGCAATTGATTCATCAATTGTCTTTGGTGAATGTGCCATTCCGCAAATGAAAATACCATCTGTTGCAAAATCAACAGGCCGCAGTTTCATATGTGCCTCAAGGAAAAATCCGTCTTCGTTCAATGACACTTTCAACAACGGGGCAATCTCTTTGTTTGATGCATTCGGAATAATTCCTGCAGAAAGAACAACCAGGTCTGCAGACAATTCAATCTCTTCATTGAGAATGGGCTCCTTTGCCCTGACCAGGAGTTTTCCATTATTGCTGATAATTTCAGGTTTGAATTCATCTTCATACCTGATAAATACTACACCCACATTCCTTGCCTTCTGATAATAGATTTCGTTTAATCCGTAGGCTCTGATATCTTTGTAAAAAACAGCGACTTCACAATCAGGATTTTTCTGTTTGATAAGCAGGGCATTTTTTATTGCTTCCGTGCAACAGATACGGCTGCAATACGGATGTGTATTATCACGGGAACCAACACACTGAATCATAATAACAGACCTCAGATGAAAAAGACCAGAAATCAGATCACGGTCTTGTCCTTTACTTTCAGTTTTTTCGTTCTCATTTCTCGCCTCTTGCTTCTCGTTTCTTGTTTCTCTCAGCAATTTTTCCAATTCTTTTTGTGTAACAATACGCGAGTCTTTGCCATAAAGATATTCGGCTGGTTGATATTCTTCAGCACCTGTGGCAACAATAATAACTCCGTGTTCAATCTCAACAATTTCCTGTTTCCCATTTTCATGTTTTTTTATTCTCGTTTTGAAATTACCAATATATCCGGTCACAGATTCTATCTGGCAATTCTTATAGACTATAATATCTGGATGGTCTTCAATTTTTTTGATTAGCGAATTTAGGTAAGCATTCACATCCCTGTTATCAACAGTCTGGCTTACATACCTTGCATTACCGCCCAGTTCTGCCTGTTTCTCAATAAGGAATACCTTGTAGCCCTGATTCGCAAGGCTCAGTGCTGCATTCATACCGCTAATACCACCGCCAATTACAAGTCCTGCCTGCGTGATAGAAATTGCAATTTTTGGTAAAGGTTCCAGAAGACTTGCCCTTGCGCATGCCATTCTGACAAGGTCCTTTGCCTTTTCCGTGGCTAATTCAGGCTCATGAGAATGCACCCAGGAACACTGGTCTCTGATATTCGTGAATTCCAGAAGAAATTTGTTCAGTCCAACTTCTCTGATTGTTTCCTGAAATAGCAGCTCATGGGTTCGTGGTGTACAGGCAGCGACAACCACCCGGTTAAGTTTATGCTCCTGAATCATTTTTTTGATATGCTGTTGAGAATCATCTGAGCATGAATAAAGATTATTTTCAGCATAGACCACATTGGGCAGGGTTCGGGCATATTCAACCACATCCATTACTTTAACTGTCCCAGCAATATTTATGCCACAGTGACAGACAAAAACACCAATGCGCGGGCTTTGCCCAGAGACATCAACTTCAGGAGGATAATCAATCTTCCTTGTCAGTGAATGCCTCTGTTCTTTGATTAACTCCATTGCCTTCTCTGCAGCACTGCTTGCCTCTGTAACAGTTTCTGGAATATCTTTTGGTGCTGAGACTGTGCCACAAACAAAAATACCAGGCAGGGCAGTTTCAGTCGTTGAAAAGGCAAGGGTTTTGAGAAAATTGTATTCATCCAGTTCAACATTCAAACACTGTGCAAGCCTCTTTATATTTTCATCCGGTTTCAATCCCACTGATAGAATGACCATATCAAACTCTTCTTTAATCAGGGAACCGTCCTCTGATTCATAGCACACAATCAGATCTTTATTTTCTGCAATTTCCGTAATCTCACCAATCATTGCCCTTTTGAATTTTATTCCGTATTTATCCCTTGCCCTTTTGTAGTATGATTCAAATCCCTTGCCAAAGGTCCGCATATCCATATAGAAAATTGTGCAGTCAAGGGAGCGATCGTGCTCCTTCATTAAAATCGCCTCTTTTATGGCATATACACAGCACACCGAAGAACAATATCCATTGCCTGATTTTGTATCACGGGAACCAACACATTGTATGAAACCAACCTTTTTCGGTTCTTTCTTATCAGAAGGTCTTACCAGGTGTCCCTGGAATGGTCCTGATGCATTCAATATTCTCTCCAGTTCAATAGATTTTATCACATTTTTATATTTGCCATAACCATACATAGATTTAATACGGGCGTCAAAATGTCTGAGCCCGGCACTAATAATAATACTACCGACATTAATATCAACAAACTTATCAGGAATATTAAAATCAACTGCCTTTGCAGGACAGATAATCTGGCAGATACGACATTTGCCACCCTTTACAAAATAGGTGCAGTGTTCTCTATCTATTACTGCCTTATTGGGGACAGCCTGGGGAAATGGAACATATATTGCCTTTCTCTTTCCCAGTCCGCATTCAAATTCAGAATCCACCTTTATCGGACATTTTTCCCAGCATACACCACAACCATTGCATTTTTCCCAATCCACATAAGATGATTTCTTTTTGATTCTCACTGTAAAATTGCCGGCAGTTCCGCTAAGACCTTCCAGTTCTGCATAGGTCAGTAATTCAATGTTCGGATGTCTACCCGCACTGACGAGTTTTGGCGCAAGAATACACATTGAGCAATCGTTTGTAGGAAATGTTTTATCCAGTTGTGCCATTACCCCACCGATGCTTGGACTCTTTTCAAGAAGATAAACCTTGAAACCAGAATCTGCCAGATCAAGTGCGGATTGAACACCACCAATCCCACCACCAATGACGAGCACAGCCCCTACTTTCTGGCTATTCATATTTTCTTTCAGGTATCATATTGTAAAATCCGAAATCCGAAGCACGAAATCCGAAACATGGTTTGGAACATTTTGATCTCCAATTTTGAATTTGTTTAGAATTTCGGATTTCAATATCAGGATTTTTTCTTGCCTCTTGCATCTTGCCTCTATGTTGCCTTTATCTTCTCCAGTAGCGCCTTTGTAGAAACACGATTCATCTGCAAGCCGAGTGCTTTTGGTTCCAGCCCCATTGCCAGACCCAGCACCTGTGGATAATAGAGCACAGGTAGATTATACTGCTCCTGAAACTTCTGTTCTATCTTCCTTTGATTGTCATCATACATAACACTGCAAAAGGGACACATTAAAACTATTGCATCAATCTTCTGCTCAGTCTTTTCTTGAGACGACAAATCTGCGATTTCTTTCAATTTTGAGCGGGCAAGAGTATAGGCAGTATCCTCATTTATTGCAAGAATTCCTGCACCACAGCATTTCAATTTTTCTGAAAAATCCATTGAGCGGGCGCCAGTAACCCTGATCAACTCATCAAGTGAGTTTGGATTTTCCGGGTCCTCACCTGGTTCATATATGTCTGAGGGTTTAAGATAATGGCAACCATAATGCGGGGCAAAGACAAGATTATGCAGTTCTCTTTTTACGAATTTTCTTATTTCATCAAGACCAATCTGTTCATAGAGTATTTTCACAAAGTGCTTCACCTTCACGGGTCTTTCCATTCTGAGTTCAATACCCTGTTTTTTTAATTGTGCAATCACCCGCGCCTTTTCATCAAAATCTTCGTTCAAATGTTTGTTGACTTCTGTCAGCGAACCAGTGCAGGCACTGCAGAGGGTACAGATATCCAGCCCCATTTTTTCTGCCACAAGAACATTCCTTGCTGCCATCAAGAAATATGTATCATGGTGAATGGATTTCAATGGAAAACCACAGCACTCAAAATCCTCAATATCAACAAATTCAATACCGAGGGCAGATGCTACAGCACGGGCTGACATCTCATAGTTTCTGCCACGACCAAGAACCGTACAACCTGGGAAAATTGCTAACTTCATAATCTATCACTCCATTCTAAAAGAAAAAGTAATCTGATATATTCCAATATTTTCTAACCTCATTTCCTGATTCCCTGAGACTCTAATACTCTCCATCATTATTCTCTGATATCCTGATACACTATATTCCGCTTTTCTTTTGAATAATCTTATCAATCCCTGTTAGTTCCATAATCCTTTGTGTAAAACCCTTTGTCTTTGGTATCTTTGGAAGCCCCATAGCGGTTCTCTTGTTGTTATCAAAGTCATCAATTTCATAGAGTCTTCCCAACTTCTTCAGGATTTCAATCTGCTGAATAAATGCAGGTGGAACATAACCTTGTTTTACCGCAAGATTTTTTATTGCATTCATTACATCCGTGAACCTCACTCCCTGCGGGCATCTTTCAGTACAGGCATAGCAACTTGAACAGAACCAGATAAATTCGTTTTCCAATACCCGTTTTTTCATTCCCAGAAGAATCATTCTGATTAGTTTTCTGGGATTATATCGTTCATCAATCTCTCGTACCGGACAACTTGCAGTACAGATACCACAGGCAAAACATAGTTTGATCTTCTCACCACCGGGTTCTTGTGCCACTTCATATTTGAACTTTGGTGTAAGTTCACTCATCTCTCTCCTTTACCTGAACAGCAAGTGCTTTTCTATCTTCTTCAGCAGGGTCTGGGTGTCCACTGGCTTATCAATAAAGTCATCAGCAAGATGGTCAATTGCAATATCCACTGCATATTCTGGTTTTGAAAGTTGCTGACCAATGGCAGTGAGCATAATAATCGGAATAGGCCTTGTTTGCGGATTTTTTCTCAACTCATAGCATACTGTATATCCATCCTTACCTGGCATTATGACATCAAGAAAGATTAAATCAGGATTCTCGTATTTTGCCTTCTGGATACCTTCCTCACCATCCTTGGCAGTAACTACCTCAAAACGATTAGCCTCAAGGATCTGTTTTGTTGCCTCAAGAAAATCCGGGTCATCATCAACAAGCAATATCTTCGGCTTTTCTCCCTCCACCTTTGTCTTGGGAACAGCAGTGGTCAGGAGAAAATTTACCTTTTCAAGCAGTATTTGTGGACTTGCTGGTTTTTCAATATAGGCATCTGCTTTGTGCTGGACCGCAATATTCTCTGGATAGGCACCTGGTTTTGCACCAATTGCTGTAAAAAGAATAACCGGAATACCTTGGAGGTTCGGGTCTTCTTTAATTTCCCGACATAGAGAAAAACCATTAATATCCGGCAGGATTACATCAAGAATAACAAGATCTGGTTTCTCACTGAATAGCTTTTGCATACCGGTTTTGCCATCCTGAGCAGTAACAACATCATAACCGGCAGTATTGAGGATGATCTTATTTGCCTCGGTAAAATCCTGATCATCATCAATAAACAAGATTTTCATTTTTTTCATTACTTACTCCTTTACCTTAGAATTCCCCTTGTTAAGTGACAAAGATACAAGGGGTAAATAAACTGAAAAAGTGCTCCCCTCATTCAATTTACTTTTCATTTCAAGCCTTCCATTATGAACATCAAGAATCTTCTTAACAATTGCCAGTCCCAAGCCTGAACCACTGGCAACACCTTCGCGTCTTGCACGATAGAATTCCTCCCCAATCTTGCTCATGTCCTCCTCGCCAATCCCGATCCCGGTATCAGTAATATCAACTGCAGCATAATCGCAGTTCCTCCGGTAACTGATAATAATCTTTCCCTTCTGCTGATTATATTTAATGCCATTGGTAATGATATTAACAAAAACCTCCTTAATCAGTTCACGGTCACCCCGCACAATGCTACCCGCATCTACTGGGCTCTTCTCTATAGTAATTCCTTTTTCTTCAGCAAGTGGTTTGAGCAAATCTATTGACTCATCAACAATCTGTTCAAGCGGAAAACCCTCAAAATTCTCCTTGAGATTTAATTCCTCAATACGGGCGAGTTTTAACCAGCGGTTTATCAGATTCAATAATTCACTCATTCTAATTTTCATTCTGTTGATAATATTCTTCTGTTGTTCTGATACCTGACCTGCCATTCCACCAGAAAGAACCTCCAGATATTGCATAACCGCAACCAAAGGTGTGCGTAGTTCATGGGACACGAGCGAAATAAAATTCTGACGCATTATTTCTTTTTCATTTTCAACTCTATTTTTTTCATCAAGAAGTCTTTTCTTTTCAAGGGCACGTTCAGTAATGACTGTCAATTCATCCGCAGTAAACGGCTTGGGCAGAAAGTCAAAAGCGCCTTTCTTCATTGATTCCACTGCGGATTCAATAGAGGCATAACCCGTAATTACAATCGGTATTGTGTTCAATTTTTTTTCAGCAATACTACCAAGCACTTCCATACCACTGATACCAGGCATTTTCAGATCAACAAAAACAATATCTGGTTTGAATTCATCAATCTTTTTCAAACCTTCTTCGCCATTATTACACACCTCAACGCGATAGTTTAAATCAGTGAATATCTGGTAGCAGGCATCACAAATCGTCTGTTCATCATCAATTATCAATATCCGTGGTACCCCCGGATTCATTTCTTCTCCTGAGTATCGCCGTTATGCTTTTCCATTTTCTTTTTTGCAAGCCAGTTCTGATACACAGGGCAGTCAAAATAACCATGTTCGCATGCACTCAACTCCTTACTTTTGCCCTTGGGAATCATCTTCCTGACAGGCGCGACTGAACAGTAGTTCACGACAATCTCTTCAAGGAATGGACACTTCATACACCCATGTAATTGCAAAATCCGTGCCAGCCCAGTGACAAAAATGTTATGAAATTTCATGTTGTTATTACTGGCAAAAAAAATTTTGAATGCTATCTGGTTTATTTTTTAAACAGTTACGAAAGTCACTTATTTTTCAGTGGTTTTGTGTATAATTTTTCAACAAATGGATGAATATTGGTATTTTAACTAACGGGCAGTTTAACAATAAAGGTTGCTCCTTTGCCCGGTTCGCTAACAACCTGAATTGTTCCTTTATGGTCTTCAATAATACGTTTGCTTATTGACAGGCCCAGTCCGACTCCATGAGTAGCACCTTTTGTTGTAAAGAAAGGTTCAAATATTTTTTTGACATGTTCTGGAGAAATTCCAGGACCAGTATCCTTAACTGTTATCAAAACAAAATCTTTCTGCGGAGAAAGTTCGGTCTTTATGGTCAGATCTCCTTTCCCCTCCATAGCCTCCACCGCATTCATAATGATATTGATAAACACCTGCTGAATCTGACCGGGGTCAATATTTATCTGGGGTAGAGTATTATCCAAATTTATAGAGGCATTTATGTTAAGGAAAACCGCCTGGGTTTTCAACAAATTTAGTGTAGATTCAACAATTTCATTAACCGATACCTTTCTCTTTTCTGGCTTTTTCTCCCGGGCAAAATCAAGCAAACCCTTTACTATTGTTTTGCAACGCAATGCTTCATTATTAATGCTAGTAAGATTTTTTCTGAAAGGATGGTCTTCAGGAAGGTTCTTCAGCATTAGATCACAGTACAGCAATATACCTGTTAGCGGGTTGTTTATCTCGTGTGCCACTCCTGCTGCCAGCTGTCCAATGATTGCCAGTCTTTCTGCCTCAGCGATTGTCTGCTCAGTACTTATCCTCAGTTGCTCATCCCTTTTCTTGATTGAATCAATCATATATTGAAATGCATTTGCAAGATCACTGATTTCGTCCTGACCTGTGGAATGAATCTTTTCAGGAAAATTTCCTTTTCCAATCTCCCTTGCTGCGACAGCAATCTCACCCAGTGAACGGGTTATTGACCCAGAGATGAAATACGAAAGGACCGCTACTAACAACATTGTAACAATTGTAAGACCGACAAAGAAGAAAACGATCTGATTTCTCATATCAGTGTATTTCTTTTCAAGAACACCTACATAAAGGGCGCCCACGACCTCGCCGAAGAAATTTCTGATCGGCCGATATGCAGTTATATACCAGTCAGTCACAACGAATGCCCGGGACATCCAGGTAGTTCCCTTTTCCAGGACTGCTTCGTATACTTCTTTTGAAATCAATGTTCCAATTGCCCTTGTGCCATCAAGATTTTTCACATTTGTTGATACTCTGAGATCTCTCATGAAGATTGTCGCAGTACCAATATCTTTTCCCTTATACTGTTCACCCATAAATACTGTGTTTTTTATACGGTCAACAATATCAAAGTTGTTATTGATAAGTTTACCCGCATAAACTGCGCCAATAATATTACCATTATCATCAAAAATTGGAGCTCCACCCAATATCACAAAACCCGCGGTTTCTTTGCCGGTCCGCTGATATTTTACTCGCAATGTTGGTAAAATCGTTATCTCTGCCCTTGCACAAAGTTCAGGATTTTCTTTTTTCAATTGTTCTGCGGGAATTATTTCAGTTCCATAAACCGCTTCACCCGTCTTTATTGCCTGTTCAATCATCGGAAAAGAAATACTATCCATAGACTGGCCAGGGTTTGCACCGCGGGCAATGACAATACCGCGGGTATCAACAACCGAAAGAAAATCTATCGTTTCACTCTTCGATACCCTGGTCAATTCTTCAACGACATCCTGATATCTCTTATCTTGAATTGCCTTTCTTAAGAAAAATCGTGTTGCAGTAAATCGACAGGTATTCAATACCTGAAATGCATATTGATCATAGATTTCACCAGCCGAATTAAGGTCTGCACTCACCCTGTTCTGGATTTGATTGATAATTCCTCTATTTATTGTCAAAATCCCTATACCTGAGCATATAATACCAACAAGCCCCACTGAAAGAATATGACTCAGGGCAAGTCTCGTTCTTAGCGAACTAAACTGAAATCCTTTCAATTTCCGGACCCCCGGTCAATTGTATCAAAGTCAGGGAATAAAAAAAGTGAAAAACCATTATTTTCCCTTTTCCAGATTATACTTCTTTATCTTATTGTATAATGTCACACGATTAATCCCGAGCACCTGCGCGGTCTTCTTGACATTCCAGCCACAGACATCCAGAACTGTGCGGATATGTGTTTTTTCAAAAGTCTCAAGACGTAGATCCGTTGTTACCTGGACAATCCCTTGTTTCTGCGTTATATTTGCTGGCAGGTCATCAACTGTAATGACGGTGTCTTTTGAAACAACCACTGCATGTTCAATAACATTTTCCAGTTCCCGCACATTTCCAGGCCAATCGTGCTCAATTAAGCGGTTCATTGCCACTCCGTCAATGGTTTCAATATTCTTTCTGTTTTCAAGATTAAATTTGTTCAGGAAGTGTTCGGCAAGCAGTGGAATATCCTCTTTTCTTTCTCTTAAAGGTGGTACTTCAATCGTAATCACATTCAATCTGTAGTAAAGGTCTTCGCGAAAGGTCCCTGCTTTTATCATCTCCTCAAGATTCTTATTGGTCGCTGCCACAATTCTTGTATCCACACGGATCAATTCCTTGCCACCAACCCTTCTGAATTCTCTTTCCTGCAGGAATCTCAACAAATCAACCTGTGTTTTAGAACTTATATCACCAATTTCATCAAGAAAGAGGGTACCCTGATCAGCCATTTCAATCCTGCCCTTATGCTGAGCCACAGCACCTGTAAAAGCACCTTTTTCATAGCCAAATAACTCGGCTTCAAGCAGTGTCTCGGGCATAGCTCCACATGCGGTAGCAATGAAAGACGCCTTGTTTCGCGGGCTCAGTTCATGAATTGCGCGGGCAATCAGTTCTTTACCTGTGCCGCTCTCACCGCGGATAAGAACTGTTGATTTTGTTGGAGCGACGATTTTGATCATCTCAAAGACCTTTTCCATTTTTGGACTCTTACCAAGCAAATCCTGGAGCCGGAATTTTTTCTGTAATTCGCGCCGCAAAATCACATTTTCTTTCAACACTCTTTGATGTTCAATTAACTTCCTGATTGTAATATTAATCTCATCAGGATTAAATGGCTTCATAAGGTAATCAACTGCCCCTTCTTTCATTGCCACGACCGCACTATCAACAGTTCCATGACCGGTAATTATTATCACCGGTAGGTCAGGTCTTATTTTCCGTATGCGGCGTAACACCTCAATACCATCCATTTTCGGCATTTTCAGGTCAACAAGGGCAACATCCCACTCATTCAATTCAACCTCTGCCAGTGCCTTTTGACCATCTTCTACTGCCTTTGCCTCATAACCAAGGTGCCGAAGCCATTCACTGAGTGCATCGCGAACAATCTGTTCGTCATCCACGAGCAAGATTTTATATTTCTTCATATTCATAATTGTGATTAAAAATTATACACAGAAACTATTGTGTGTCAAGTTCAATAATTTTCTACTTGATTTTTGTTTTGACATATATATAATCTAAACACTTATGGAGGCATACATGATTGATTTAAGCAAAAGCGACCCGAATTTTAAATGGGAAATAATGAAACAAGAAGGCGGGGAAGATTTCATTAGGTGCTTTGGTTGCAGTGATTGTGCTGCAAGCTGTCCTGTACGTCGTTTTGATGAAAGGTATAATCCACGCAAAATAATACGACTTACTCTTCTTGGAATGAAAAACGAAGTACTTTCATCACCGTTCCTATGGCTCTGTGCTCACTGCCATGCCTGTACAGAAAGATGTCCCCAGGGAATCCATGTTGCCGAGGTCATAAATGCTATTAAAAATTATGCAGTGATACAGGGCTATTGCCCTGAAGGTTTAAAAATGCAACTTAATCTGTTGAATAATGCGGGAAGACTCTATGAGCTTGAGGATTTTGATCTAAGGAAGAGAACAAGGCTCGGACTACCAGAAATTGCCAAGAAGATTCCTGAAGTTTCAAAAATTTTTCAGGCAACAAGAATAATTGAAAGGATTTCAAAATGAAAAAATATGCGCTATTTTTGGGTTGCACAGTCCCGGTCAGAGCCCAACACTATGAACTTGCAACACGAAATGTTGCAAAAGAACTTGGCATTGAATTTGTAGATCTAAAGGATGGTTCTTGCTGCGGTTTTCCATTAAAGGCACTTGATGTAAAAACCGCTCTTCTGCTGGCTGCGAGAAATGTGGGCCTGGCAAGTAATATCGGTCTTGATGTCATAACACTATGCAACTCATGCACCGCGATGCTCTCTGACGCACAGGAGAAGTTAAACGAAAGGGATTTTCGAAAGGATTTTTCAGAACTCGGTCTTACCTACCCCAGACAGATAAAAGTACGGCACTTCGTAAGAATGCTATACGAAGATGTTGGAATAGATGATATCAGGAATGCGATAAAAAATCCATTGAAAAATTTGAAGATTATCGCCCATTATGGTTGTCATTACCTTAGACCATCATATCTTCACGCCTTTGATAATGTTGAAAACCCGCATACCCTTGATGAACTTGTGGGTGCTACAGGAGCAACAATCATTGATTACCCTGAAAAAAAGCTGTGTTGTGGTGGCTCTGTGCTCGGTGTTGACGAAGAACTGGCAATAAAAATGTCCAATCAGAAGCTTGCCATTGCAAAAGAGAAAGGTGCAGATGCACTAATATCTATTTGCCCTTTTTGCACTGTCATGTATGAAGATAATCAGAAAAAAGCAGAGACAAAGTTTAATACCACCTATAACATTCCAGTTTTGTATTATCCTCAATTACTCGGCCTGGGATTGGGACTTACTCCTGAAGCGGTCGGTTTGAAATTCAATCGTATCAAGGCAGATAACATAATCAACAAGATTTCTTAGAAAGGAGTGGCCAATGAGATTAATACTATGCACCTGTCATGGTCTGATCAATCTACCAGATATTGATTTCGGACCAGAAATTAAGATTGAGCGTTATAAAGATCTGTGCCATGATAAAATAAGTGTGTCTGCTGATGAAAAAGTCGTAATCGCTGGTTGTTCCATTAACCTGATGGAAGGGCTATTCCCTGATGTTGATGCCGAATTCGTTAATCTTAAAGACCATGTGTTCCTGCTAAAGCATTCATCAGATAAAGCAATCCAGCTGCTCAGGGCAGCAATTGAAAAGTTAAAAGTATCGCCTTTTTTGAAAAGAAAAGTCTTCCCATTAAAGCATAAAAATGTTGTTATTCTCGGCTCAGGAGTTGCGGGCCTGGAAGTTGCCCGGACATTGAGCAATGCAGGTATAAAAACATCAATTATTGAAAAAGAGCCATTCCTGGGAGGAACTGTTGCCCTCCTTGATAGGCTATATCCTGAAGCAACACCGTGGAGTCATACCCTGGTGCCCTTGATTTCAAATGTAGTAAGAAACCGAAATGTTGAAATATTAACGAACACCGAAATGACTGGGTTCAGTGGCACTGTGGGTGATTACAAAATAACTCTGAAGTCCAGTCCAAGAGGTGTTATTGAATGCAACAACTGTAGTGCATGTCAGGAAGTCTGTCCGGTATCAATAAATGATAACGGCAGAGTACGCAAGGCAATCTATGCAATACCGACCTATCCGACAATTTATGCCATTGATTTTGATAACTGCAACAAATGCGGTGAATGTGTAAAGGTCTGCCCCGGAAAAATAGAACTTAATGCACAGGCTCAACAAAAGGAACTTAATGCTGGTGCAGTTGTTGTTGCTACGGGCCTGAAATTCTATGACCTCTCAAAAGTGGAAGAATATGGATACAGTAGAATTCCCGGAGTAATGAATACCCTTGAGTTTGAGAGGCAAATTTCAGGTGGGGTTATCAGACCAAAAAGCGTGATGATTATCTGCTGCGCCGGGTCGCGCGATAACAACCATCTACCCTATTGCTCTCGCGTCTGTTGCTTTCTGGCACTAAAAGAAGCAAAACTCGTGAAGGACCGCTATCCTGATACCCGGGTTTATGTCGCTGCAATGGACATGCGCAGTTATGGTAATTTTGAGTATTTCTATACAAAGTTGCGCGAACAAGGTATTACTTTCGTAAAAGGTAAACCTTCTGAGGTTACCAGTCACAATGGCAACCTTACTGTAAAAGTTGAGGATCTGTATACAAATGAACTCCTTGCAATCAACGTTGACACTGTAGTGCTGAGTGGCGGGTTCCAGCCTGACAAAGACACATTTGATAAACTTGGTATTAAGACTGAGAACAACTTCCCTGTTCTATATGAGAGCGGCAGTCTTGGAAATTTTGAGTTGCCCAGGGGGATATTTTTGGCTGGTTCTGCTGGTTTTCCTGCGGGCGTTGCCGAAACAATAGTAGATGCCCGAAAGGCTGCTCTTGGTGTTTTTGCACTAATGCAGCAAGAGAAGTTTGAAACACTTCAACCCATAGCATTGGTTACTGATGACTATTGTAGTATATGCAAAACCTGCATCAGTGCCTGTCCCTATAATGCTATATCAATTGTGGATAACAAAATAAAAATCAATGAACACCTCTGCATGGGCTGCGGCATCTGTGCCAGTGCCTGTCCATCTTCTGCAAGCAAACTTGAAAGATTCACGGCAAGCGAAATTAGCAGGTGGATAGATATCACTACCAAACCGGGCGACATTCTTGCATTTCTCTGCAAATGGTCTGCATACAACGCTACTGAATCGGCTGCACTATCAAATACAGAATATCCTGAAAATGTAAAGATAATGCGCGTCCCGTGCAGTGGTGCAGTTGTACCACAACACATTGTCCAAGCACTTACTCGCGGTGCAAAGGGTGTTTTGATTGGTGGTTGTTATCCTGATGCGTGCCACTATGCAAAGGGCAACTATCACGCAAGAATGCGGGAGAAAATCCTGAAACAAACCCTCACATTACTGGGTTATCCAGAGAGTCGTGTGAGACTTGAATGGATAGGCAAAGATGAGGCAAAGAAATTCCAGATGATTGTGCGTGAAATGAACGAATAATTCAAATTAGTATCTTGACATTTCTCTGAAAATTGTTATAATCGTAAAATTGGAGGTTTATGCTCTTATTTTTTCTGCTGACTTTAACTGGCTTTGAGCATTTATTGGTTGACCCGATTGCCGACAGGATGGGTATGGGATATGCACTCTTTGGTGATGGTCATAATGCACACTATAATCCTGCTGGTTTGGTTTTAAACACCAGTACAACTTATTCTGCTTCATATATGAACTACATCGCCGGTACACATTTTGGATATCTTGATTACGAAAACAGGGTTTTTGGTGCTGGTATAAAATATTTCTACAGCGGAAAAATGAAGAAAACTGATGCAACAGGACAAGAGTTCGGTGATTTTAGCACAAATTTTATTGACCTAAACATTGGCAAAGGTATTGTCATAAACAATGTTATTTTCGGTGTATGTGGCAGGATTGTCTATCAACTTATTGATACATTATATGCGTTGGGAATCGGAACCGACATTGGAATGTTATACTCCCTATCACAGGAAAATATTCAATTGGGCATTACCGCCAAGAATCTCGGAGCAAGTGTAAAGCCCTTCATCAAGGAAAGAGAATACTTTCCCGTTGAATTGGGTCTTGGAGCTGCCCGCTATTTCAGTTCAGGATGGATAGGAGTTGATATTTTGCATTCGGCTTTTAATAACTTAGGGATTAGGTTGGGTGGCGAATATGCGTTTAATCCGATAATTGCCTTACGTGCATCATACAACAGTACTCTATCCCAAACAAAAACAGATACCGGGCTTGATTTCTTAGCAGGCATAAGCATTGGCTTCGGGGTGAAGAAGGGAAACATAAATATCAATTATTCGTATACCCCGTATTTTGCCCTGGGACAAGCCCATAGATTAACAATTAAAATAGGAGGTTAAAATGTCGCGCGCAACATTAGGATTAATCCCGGCAATATTGATAATAATTCTATCTGTATTCTTTTACATAAGTCCAAAATTCATTGGTCAGAAACCGACAAATGGCAATGAAGCACTTTCTGAATTAATTACAAAAAGACTCACGACTCTGGGCAATTTTGTTAGCCGTGCAACCTTTGTTACCGATGCCATACTTGAAAATGACGAAGCAAAACTCTTAGAAATCGTATCAGTTATAAAACAGGATGAACCGGAAATCATGGTGGTGGCTTTTACAAATGCGGAAAGAAAAGTAATCGCCTCTTCTGACGCAAGTCTGGTTGGACTCAACTATGCACCATTAAGTCCTGGTAACAGTAAAATAACCGAAAAATCCGGCCTGTATGAAGGCGGCTTCAATATCAACCTCGGTACCAAAACCATTGGCACACTGTATATCAGAATGAAACCCAGATTACCTGAAATCAAAGTTGCTGCATCCTCAAGTCCAATTGTGCTAATTGTTGGTATCGCCCTTGCAATTATTACTTTCGTAATCATGCTGACAATGGCTTCAGGCATTGAATCACATCTTGTTGAAGAAATCAATATGCGCCAGGAAGAAGTATTTCAGCCCAAAATTGATGCCCTTAAGAATGAACAGGCACAGGCACAACAAATTCTTGATGATATCAACAAGAAAATCGCCGAGGCAGAGAAGAACCTGAAGAAACTGGAATCTGACTTCGCAACCAAAAAGAAGGAATACGAATCAAGCCCAGTTGTGCAATCGGTTGAAAAACTTAGAGAAACAGAGGCTGAACTGGTAAAACGACTTGAGGTCTTGAAGACCGAAGAAGGACGTCTGAAGAATGAAGTCAACCTGCTCAGTCAAAAACGCGAAGAGATTATGAATGCGCTTGAGGCAGAGAAAAAAGAAGAAGCCAAACTGCGCGAGAAACTTGACCTGATTAAGAAGAAAATCCTCCATCTTGAAACTCCGGCGTAAAAGGCGGGTTCTACAATTAAAATCTCTTCAGCTACCCATTTGATATGAAAAGTCAGTATGTCGCGGAACTAAAAGTTGGACAGCTTGTAAAAGAAAAATTCTTACTGAACAGAAAAAATCTTAAAGAGAAGAAAGATGGCGGCTATTTTACGCAGGTTGAACTCAGCGACCGCACCGGAACAATTGACGGCGTTGCCTGGGATAATGTCAGTGATGAATTGAAAAATATATCAGCAGGTACTTATGTTTTTGTCACCGGGACAGTAGGCGAATATAACGAGCGACCACAAATAGTAGTAAACTCAATTTCACGACTCGGCGACAATGACATTGAAATTGAAGATTTTCTTTGCGTGGTAGAAGAGGATATCAACATGGTAATGGCGGAAATTAAAGAAGCGGTTGATAGAATTCAAAACACTTTTCTCAAAGAACTTCTCAACCAACTTTTCAATGATGCAACATTCGTTGAGAAATTCCGTAAAACACCTGCTGCAAAAAAAGCCCATCAAGCCGCCATTGGTGGTCTGGCAGTACACACCCGAAATATAATGAGACTTGTAATGAAGGTCTGTTCAGTTTTTGATACCATGGATATTGACCTTTTAATCGCCGGTAGTCTGCTGCACGATATTGGTAAAATTTTTGAATACTCATATCAAAAAAGAATTGATATAACAACAGAAGGCAGAATGCTTGGGCATATAGTTATGGGTTATGAATTTATTTCGCAAAAAATATCAAAAATCAAAAATTTTCCAAATGAACTCCGATTAAAATTACTGCACATGATTGTCTCACACCACGGTGAACTTGATTATGGCTCCCCGATTCTACCTATGTTTCCTGAAGCCCTTGTACTACACTTTATGGATAATCTGGAAGCAAAACTTGAAATGATGTATACCGCGATAAAGCAGAATCAGAGTAGTGATAGTGAGTGGACAGAATATCACCAGTTACTCCAGAGATATATCTATCTTGGTACTGAAATATAATTCCTGAACGAATCGAATGAAAATCAAAGAAATAAAACTGTATGGTTTTAAATCATTCCAGGAAGAAACAAAGTTTCTGTTGAACCCTGGAATAACCTCATTTGTTGGGCCAAACGGCAGTGGCAAATCAAATATCTTTGATGCACTTAGATGGGTATTTGGCGAACAGAGTATGAAAGCCCTGCGCTGCGAACGAAACGAAGATTTGATACATATTTCTGCTGATGGGCAGAGTGATTCAAACTTTGCAGAAGTTGCTGTCACAATAAACAACGAAGACTTTTTTCCCCAATTTGGGAGTGAATTTGAAATCAGAAGAAGGTTCTATCGTGACGGAGAAAGCGAATTCTATTTGAATCGCGTAAAATGCCGTTTGCAGGATATCCAGGCACTGTTTTTAAATTCCGGAACACTAACTTATTCTTTTCTTGAATTATCAGAGATAGAGAAAATAATTAGCGGTGATACGAAAGAGATGTTTGATGATGTCGCCGGAATATTAAGATACCAGGAACGAAGGGAACAGACAAAACGAAGGCTTGACCAGACCGAGCAGGATTTGCTGAGACTTGAGGATGTAATCGGTGAAATGGAAAGAACAGTCCGTGCCCTTAAAAGGCAGGCAAGACAGACTCAATTATACCAGGAATTAAGGGATGAATTCAAAAAAATATCACTGGTTCTCCTGAAAACCGAATATGAAAAAACGCTTTCTGAACTAAATCAGGCAAATCAACAAATTGAAGAACTCAACCAGCACAAACAGAGTATTATTGCACGACTTAATAGCCTTGAGCAAAAACGCCAGGAACGCAGAACCGAACTATCAGACCTTGAGTCGAGGAAAAAAGAACTGATTTTTAAGACAAATAGTCTTAATCAGGAAATTGAATTGCTTCAGCAGGAATTGCTGGCAAAAGAAAATGAAGCAAAGCAGTACAGTCTTGAGCATGAAAGAAAAAATGCGTCAATCCAGGAAAAGCAGGAATATCTAAAAAACCTCAATAAGAGAGTTGAAGAATATGATATGAAACTCAGACAGGTGGGTGGAGAAATTGAAAGCTACACTGTTCAATTGAATGAGGCAAAAACAAATGCTGAAAATCTTTCAAGCGAATTTGCCCGCATTACAAAACAAATTGCAGAAAAACAGAATCTGATAGGTCAGATAGAACAAAAGATGCAGATAATAAAAAATGAACTCGCACGCTATGATATAAACAGAGTTAACAAAATGTCTATTATTGAAAAACTCACCGTGGAGAGAGAGAATCTGATGCATAACAAAGAAACAAGTGATACTGACAGAAAGAAAGTTGAACAAGCGCTGAACGAAGTCACGGCCGAACAGAATAGAATCGGTGAAATCCTTACCCGTCAACAAAAAGAACTGGAAGAACTTGAAGAAAAAATTACCAGGTACCAGGAAGAAATACAGAAGAAACAGGAAGAAATTAACGAATATAGAATCTATACTGATACTCTGGCCAATCGCCTTGGTAAAGAAGAACACATTAGATTTCTGAAACAGAGTTTAAAGGATAGGATAATTGGGTTACTACGCGAATCCATTGTCGCCAGTCCAGGATATGAAGCACTCGTTGATATCTGTCTATATGAAACACTAAACTTTTATCTTTTGAACAGCGTATCGGCTGCAGACCTTACAAATCTGCCAGAAGGAAGATTTGGTTTCATATTAAATCGGGAACAAAAAAAAGAACCTCTGCCTGATGAGTTGCATTCCTTAAAAAATCTGACACAGTGTATAGAATTCAAAAATAATAAGAAATTCCTGAGTGAGTACCTCTCAAAATTTTTTCTGGTTGATGACTTTGACAGGGCAATGCACTATGCAAACCATTTTCCACAGTATGGCTTTGTAACTGAGGATGGAATTTTGTTCTACGACAATACTATCATCGCCCAGAAGGGTGAGTTTGGCTATTTCCAGATCAATCAGCGTCTGAATGAATATCGTAAAAAATCAGAGAATCTGCAGAATGAAATTGTATTCCTGACCGATGAAAAGAACAACCTTCTTGACCAAACCACAAAACTGACGGAGGAAATTGAACAAGCAAAAGAAAAAATGTTTGCACTCAATATTAAAAAATCTGAATTATCAATGCAGTTACATACAACCCAGCGTCAGATTGAAACGATAAGCAGTGACATTGATGCGGTTGCGGATGAAATTACATCAACGAAAACCGAGATAGAAAATATTGATAGCAAAATCTGTGCAAGCCAGAACGCCGTCACTGAGTGTGAGAATCAGGTCCTTTCACTGAAGGGTGAGGTAGCAGAACTTGTGAATAATCAAAAAGAACTGGAAAAACAAATAAATGAGAAGAATGAAGAACTCAACAAGCTGATTTTAAAAATTGGTATCAACAAGGAGTTGCAATCAGAAACCGAAAAATATCTTCAAATAGCACAGAATGAAATTGCTGAACTACGGGCTGAAATTGACAAAGCAACAAGATTTTCTGCATTTGAAAAAGTCAACCTACTCAATCAGGAAATTTCAGATATCAACCAAAAGATTCAGGCAAAAAAAGAAGAACGTTCTACCTGCGAAAATCAGGCACTCGACCAGCAAATTGAGGATATTTCAAGACAGCTTGATATAATCTATGAAGAAATAAGCAAGTTACAGAAAGAGCAGGAAGAAATTCAGAATTCAATCATGCAGGTAAATTTCAGAATTTTTGAATTAAACCACACGCGCGAGGAACTTCTGAAAAAAGCGACAGAAGAATTTCAAACCAATCTGAATGAGTTCATCCCCGAAGAGATTCCAGAACCAGAGCAGAAACTCAATGAAGTAAAAGAAAGGATGGCACGCCTTGGGGAAATCAATCCTTTGAGTCTCAGCGCCTATGAACAAGAAAAGAAAAGACTTGACGAGTTCCTCAATCAGCGTAATGATATCATCACTGCTAAACAAAACCTGCTAAAATCAATTGCAGAACTTGACGCAAGGGCAAAGGAAAGATTCATTGATACTTTCAAGGAAGTCAAAGATAAATTCAATCAGGTGTTTTCAAGATTCTTTGAGGGTGGTGAAGCCGACCTGATACTTACTGATCCAGCAAATCCTCTAACATCTGAAGTAGATATTGTGGTGCGAATGAAAGGCAAGAGAATAAAGCGTATCAACCAGCTTTCAGGTGGCGAAAGAACGCTTCTTGCGGTCAGTTTGCTCCTTGCTTTTTACCTTGTTAAACCAGCGCCTTTCTGTATTCTTGATGAAATAGATGCCCCCCTTGATGATGTAAATGTAGTAAGGTTCAACAAATTCCTGCGGGAACTCTCCCAGCACACTCAGGTCGTGATAATCACACATAACCGTTCCACCATGGAATATGCGGATTATATATATGGCCTCACCATGGAAAAACCAGGTCAGAGCAAGATTATCTCTACACGGCTTGAAGACCTTGAACCACCAATAGCAGAAGAGTAATAAAGAATAAACAGAAGTATGCCTCCCACCTACCTTAAAAAACTTCTGGGCAAACTTGCGGGAATTTTTAGTAAAACAAACCTTACTAATCTGGCGATGATTGAACAAGCCCTGCTTGAAGCAGATGTGGGTGTGAAATATACAACAATGCTGCTTGAACGAATAAATAAAAATCCTGAAAGATTGAAGCAAGAGATATTGAGATTGATAAAAATAGCAGAGCCAGCAATCGGCTCTGAAAGACCATTGATCATAATTATCTGTGGTGTTAATGGTTCAGGTAAGACGACAACTGCTGCAAAACTCGCGCATCTGCATCGTAAAAATGGCACTGTGCTTCTGGTTAGTGCAGATACTTACAGAGATGCAGCGTCACAACAACTTGACATCTGGGCAGAAAAGGCAGGTGTTGAGATAGTTCGTTCTCAAAAAGGACAGGATGCCGGTGCGGTCGTCTACGATGCATTAAATAAAGCAAAAACGAAAAACACGGATACAGTGATAATTGACACCGCAGGTAGACTTCACACTCGAACTGATTTGATGGAAGAACTGAAAAAAATCAAACGTGTCATTGCAAAAATAGCACCGGGTGGTTCTGTTATATCATTGCTTACCATTGATGCAACACTCGGTCAGAACTCAATCCAGCAGGCAAAAATCTTTGCAAAGGAACTTGGCATAAATGGACTTATTCTTACCAAATGTGACGGGACTGCCAAGGGTGGAGCAATTATTCAGATTTGCGATGAACTGAAAGTGCCCGTGCTCTATCTTGGCACCGGCGAAAGTATTGAAGACCTTATGATATTCAATCCCGAAGCATTTGTTGACGCACTCTTTGAGAGTTAATAATACCTTTTATTAAATCTCTTTACATATTCCATAAAAACCAATTCAAATCTTTTTCGTAAGACCAGATATAGAACCAATGCCACTACAAATCCCAGACTTCCGATTATCCAGCCCTTTACACCTGCAGACATAATCCTGTCGCCAGCAATTACATAAATCAAAATACCAGGAATCCGACAGACCGCAATCAAAAGTGTCAGAATTCTTAATGGTATATTGGTTAATCCCGCAAGATAGAAAAGACCATCGCCAATTGGGCTTGGAAATATCGCGAGAAAGAGAATCAATGGCAAACCCCGCTGTGTGATTTCATTTTCAAACCTCAGTGCCTTCTCTTCAAGAAACCAGTGCAGTATTTTTTTACCAAACCATCTTGCAAAAAGCATTGCCAGAAAACCACCGATAATAACTGAGAACCAGGAAACGAAGAATCCTTGCACGATACCAAACAGCATACCAGAAGCGATATTTAATACCTGCCCCGGAATCGGTGCAAATAATATTTGAAAAACATAGAGCAATACATATATCAGGAAAGAAATAAAACCGTAACTTCCAATAGCATCCCTGAGATTTTTTGGATTCTCCATAATTGAGCCAAAATTCTTCACAAAAATTATTGAAACAACGCAAATGACAACAACAAAAAGAAAAATACCTGCAATGCCCAGAATCTTTTTCAGCTTCATGGTCCAGTAATAATTATACATATCTTCACTTATCAATCAATATGGCTCAAACAATTTTCTACACAACAAATGTCCAATTACAGATCATATTCCGTCATTCCGAGAATTACCAGAATGACGGAGTGAAAAATACCCACACTATATTACTTAGAGCCGCACATGGTTTTTTTGTAGAATATTGACATTTAATCACAACTGCATATAATGAACCCATGAAGATAATTGTTAATTACCTAAAACAGAAGTTGCATTCAGGTTGGGTGATCGCCAACCATATCCTTGTTTCGTTTCATGTGGCGTTTATATCATCGGTTTTGTGTATTCCAAAAGAATTGCATGGAAAGGAGGTATTGGGATTTGTCTTTACCAGTGTTGATACAATAATCTCAGCAATCTTCTGGTTCATAAGCTTTCATACAGGAATTGCCATTCATGAAATGGGTCATTATCTGAGAGCAGTAAAACTCAATGCCCTTAATGAAAACATCCTGCCTGCAGCACAGAAAAGATACAAAAGTACTGGCTTATCAAAATTCTTCTGGTATCTGGAAATGTTCATCAAAATTCCTTACGGTAAATTTAGAGGAGTGAAAAAAGAAGGATTGACATATTATCCAGAGGCACCTTTCAATCTCAGCGTTGCAGCAGCAGGTCCTGAAATCAGTGGCAATATGGCAATGATAATGTTGCCAATCGCTATTGTACTACTCGCTATTGGACTTATTGGTGACAAACTCGTCCTCACTTATATCGGAAGGTTGTGTCTGGGGATTGGTGTTGTGGGTCTTCTTGACTTCTTGCTTGCAGATCCGGGCAAATACCGTGAGTTCAAAGAGCGCGAAGCAAAGGCAAAACAAAAGGCAGAAAAGATTGAAGTTGCCAAAGAAAGCTGGTTCAATAAGGTGAAACAGGTAAAGGAAATGATGATGGCTAAAAGAATCCAGGAAATCACCTTCCCGGATGGTGAAAAACTGCGTGCACCATGGCAGTATCGCAATTGCGGTATGGGTGGCAGACATACAGAAAAAGAATATCCCGAGAGCAATATCAGTATGCAGGAAATGATGTTCGTGCCACTCTGTGCAAAAAACTACGAAGAGGCACAGATGATTACCGTAGCACTCCAGACACGACTAAAAGAAATAATTGAGAAATCAGAAGGGGCACGGGTAATGGGCATTGGTCTTGAAGGTGGTCTTGCTCCTTATATTGCAAAAGACCCTGGTGACATTGTTCCTGAACAGAGAATGTGGCGCCTGGCAGTTCAGGCAATCAGGGATATCGGTTATAAGCCTGGTGAGGATATTGCACTGGCATTTGATCCGGCAGTGAGTGAATTGAGCAATGCGTACCGCGAAGAATTCAATCAACCAGATGCGGTTGGCATGTATTATTTCTGGCGTGGCGAAGAAAAAGTTGTGATGTCCAGGGATCAGCTGATTGAACTATATAAGAAAGCAGTCCAGGAATTGCCCATTGTCATGCTTGAAGATGGCTTTGCTGAAGATGATTATGAAGGCTGGCGACTGGTAATGAAAGAACTTGGTGATAAACTATTCATTGTTGGTGATGATATTGTTACGACCAAGGATTCAACCATTGAAAAATGTGCTGATGAAGGACTTATGAATGTCTCGTTGATTAAAGCAAACCAGATCGGCACCCTATCAGAAACTCTGATTGCCATGCTTGTGGCACTGGGAAAAGGCATGGATTTGCTTGTTTCACATCGTTCAAAATCTCCGAATGATGATATGGAAGCACAGATTGCATTATCAGCAAATACCATGGGTATTAAGGCGGGTGGTGGCGCAAATACAGAAAGACTATTCAAATACGGTTCCATAACAAAGATAATGAAAGAACTTGAAAGAACAAAAGGACAGCAGTTTGAGAAGAAAGAATACGCGGATGTAAAAAGTTTTCTCAGCAATCTCGTTGTAACTGATATTATCGCCTATGAAGAGCCAACGAATGCCGGCATCCCGAGCGTTGGCGTGAATATTTATGCAGGTATTCCGGGTAGTGAAGAATACAGAAAAATTTTGAAAATGACCGGTTCCACGCCGTTGGGCACATCAGCCGGTACTGGCGAAGCAATACATCTCATTGATAGCACGATTGAGAAATCATCCGTAACTGAAAAATATCCTGACCTATTTACTGCTCAACCAGACAAAACCTACAAATTCAAGAAGGGTATAAAAGAAGCAGATATCATTGCCAGGAACGATCCAGCATTGACTGCCCTGTGGCAACGGGTTCAGCGTTATGACGGCAAAGGCTGTATGAATGCTGTGGAGAATGTCATTAACATCATTGCGCCAAAATTTATCGGTAAGAAACTTTCTGAATTCAGTTCTGTAGCAATGATTGATAAAATCCTGCTCAATCTTGAAAAAGACACCGCGATTGCACGCGGTAAGCTTGGAAAAAATGCTTCGGCAGATGAAATCATTGAGGTGATGCAACGCAAAAGTAATCTGGGAATGAATGCGATTCTCTCTGTATCACTGGCAATGGGCAGAATGATTGCCCATATCCAGGGCAAGGAGCTCTGGCAGTTGTTGAGGGCAGAAATGAAACAACTGATTGCCCGGGTAATTGCTGCCAATGGTGGCTATGAATTGATCAGGGATGTTATCCCAAAAGAAAAAGCAAAACAGATTCAATATGCAAATGACCTGGCGCAATCATTGCAAAACGAACTACCGTTTGATGTTCTGGTAAAATGCCTCCAGCAGGTTGAAAAGAAACTGAACAAAGAAAACAAGAGACTCTACAAAGCTTTGAGAGAACAGGCAAAAATATACGAATAGAAATTCTCGTTCTCCCGCAAACCCCGGTTCCAAAACCGGGGTTTCTTATTTCATATCTTGATTCTCTATGCAAAGTCAATAGTCAATGTGAATGTCTCTTTTCATCATAGGGCTCCTTTGGGGAGCTCTCTATTGCCCTTGGGAGAGAAAATTGTTGGGATAGGGTGAGTATCATTCCTTAAACTTTTTTGTAAGACAAAAAACTCTTGCCCTATCCCAATAAAGATTTTTCTTAACAATAAAATTTTAATCAAAATTAAGAGAAAATGATTTGATGTGTACAAAGGATTGCTTATAATAAAAATAAATAGCGTTTAGAAGGCTTCCAGTATGAACCCGAGTTTGTTTTA